>Ga0315336_1000739_pt1 | contig 79713 bp, 66 predicted proteins | sample ASW5metaG_FD_204512 | JGI IMG/M metagenome (GOLD analysis project Ga0315336, IMG submission 204512) | Ammonia-oxidizing marine archaeal communities from Monterey Bay, California, United States - ASW #5 | ecosystem: Environmental > Aquatic > Marine > Intertidal zone | place: USA: California... | reverse complement strand
CGGCGACAACATGCCCGACGGGTGCGACAACTGCCCGTCCATCCCCAACAACGGGCTCGGAGACTTCCAGTTCGACGGAGACGGAGACGGCTACGGGGACGCCTGCGACATCTGCCTGTTCGGACCCGACGACATCGACACCGACGGAGACGCGATCCCCGACGCCTGCGACACCTGTCCGAACGGAGACGACTTCGCCGACTTCGACAACGACGGCGTGGCCGATGGCTGCGATAACTGCCCGTTTGACGCCAATAACGGGCTCGGAGACTTCCAGTTTGACGGGGACGGAGACGGCTACGGAGACGCCTGCGACGTTTGTTGGGCGGGAGACGATGACCTCGACGCCGACGGAGACGGCTACGCCGACGCTTGCGACGTGTGTGGGGGCGCCGACGACGACGACGACAACGACGGAGACGGCGTTCCCGACGCCTGCGACAATTGCCCCGACGACTGGAACAACGGCGTCGGAGACTTCCAGTACGACGGAGACGCAGACGGCTACGGAGACGCCTGCGACATCTGCTGGGCGGGAGACGACGACATCGACACCGACGGCGACGGCATCCCCGACGCCTGTGACCCCTAGAAACAGCATGGAAAGCAAGAATGAAGCACTCACTTCGCTGGCAGCTCGGAGCGGTCCTCCTCCTCTCGGCCTGCGGGTCGAGCCCGGACGGTGACAAGCCCGGACAGACCGACCCCTGCGCCGAAGTCACCTGGTTCGCCGACGCCGACGCCGACGGGTACGGCAACATGGAGGACAGCCTGGACGCCTGTGAGGCCCCCGATGGCTACAGCTCGGCACCCGGCGACTGCGACGACACCGATCCCGACGTCAACCCGGCCGGAACAGAGGTCTGCGACGGATCCGACAACAACTGCAACGGGGAGACCGACGAGGAGGGAAACGGCGGTCCATTCTATTTCGACGGCGATGGAGACGGCTTTGGCGTCGACACCGACACCGTGAGCGCCTGTGAGGCGCCTACCGACTACGTCACCGAGGCGGGAGACTGCGACGACATCGATCCCCTCTCCTACCCGGGCGCCGACGAGCTCTGTGACGAGCTGGACAACGACTGCGACGGCGAGCTGGCGCCCGATGAGCTCGATGGCGACAACGACGGCTACCTGGGCTGCCTGGACGACTGCGACGACGCCGATCCGGACAGCTACCCAGGCGCCGAAGAACTGTGCAACGACACCGACAACGACTGCGACGGCGTGGATGACAACGACCCACCCACCGCGCCCTGGTGGTACGTCGACGCCGACTTCGACGGATACGGAGATCCGCTCTACGGGACCCAATCCTGCGACCCGATCCCCGGGCTGATCGCCGATGGGACCGACTGCGACGACAGCAATCCGGCGTTCAATCCCGCGGCCAATGAGGGAATCGCCGACGGGATCGACCAGAACTGCGACGGGCTAGAGAGCTGCTACCAGGACCTGGATCTGGACGGCTTTGGCACGCCCGCTCTGGCGCTGTCGTCAGCGTTGAACTGCATCTTCACCGGCGTCGCACCCACCGATGACGACTGCGACGACAGCGACCCGCTGGCCTACCCCGGAAATCCCGAGATCCCCTACGACGGTACGGACAACGACTGCGACCCGGCCACCTTTGACGACGATCTGGACCAGGACACATTCGGCATCGACGTGGACTGCGACGACAACGACCCGCTGGTGGTTCCAGGACCCGAGCGCTACGAGGAAATCTCCGTTTCGGCAGGCATTTCCCTCCCCCACTGGGATCCGCTGATCAATCCCTTCGACTGTTTCCCCCACATCACCTTTGCCGCCGGCGCCGCCTTCGCCGACATCGACGGGGACGGCTTCCTCGACATGTTCATCGCCCGGCTCCAGCTCTCCGACCTGCTGTACCTGAACCAGGGGGACGGCACCTTCACTGAGGAGAGCGTGGCCAGGGGCATCGACCACACCGGAACCAGCTCGGCCGGAAAGTGGCTCGACGTCGAAGGTGACGGGGATCTGGACCTGTTCGTGGTCAGCGTCGGCCCCGAAGACAACCGCATGTACATCAACGACGGCGCCGGGTTCTTCACCGAGGAGGCTGTGGTCCGAGGCGTGGACATGCCGCGGGTCAACAACCTCGCATGCAGCGACATCTTCGGGATCTCGGCGTCCGACTACGACAAAGACGGGGACCTCGACCTGCACACCGACGCCTGGTACTCCGTCGTCCCCATCGACCGGAACGTGATGCTCGAGAACGACGGCACCGGCCACTTCACCGATGTGACCGCTGCGCGGGGCCTCGACATGCTGGGCGTTGCCGGATTTGCGAGCTCCTGGCTCGACATCGACGACGACGGGGATCTCGACATCGCGGTCGCCGCAGACTGGGGCACGAGTGTTCTCTACCAGAACAACGGGGGCCTGTTCACCGACGTCACCCTCGCCGCAGGCCTCAACAACATGCTCGACAGCATGGGCAGCACCTGGGCAGATTACGACCGAGATGGCGACCTGGACTGGTTCACCACCGCGATCATGTACCCACCGGGCCCTGGGCAGCCGCCGAACTTCCTGAACGGAAACCGGCTCTACCAGAACGACGGGGACGGCACCTTCACCGACGTGACCGAAGTCAGCGGCGTTCGGGACGGTGGCTGGGGCTGGGGCGCGGCCTTCTTCGACCTCGACAACGACGGAGACCTGGACATCGGGCACACCGACGGCCCCCACGAGGCCCCGGACCGGGACTTCGAGAACAACCGAATCTTCGTGAACAACGGCACCGGCATCTTCGACGAGATGTCCTGCCAGCTGGGCCTGAAGCGCATCGCCGACGACCGCGCGTTCATTCCCTTCGACCTGGAGAACGACGGTGACCTCGACATCCTGATTACCTCGGGAGTGGACCCGCCACAGCTGTACCGGAACCTCGATGACGGCACCAACGCCTGGATCCGCATCGAGCTGCGCGATCCCGACAATCCCGGGAACTGGCGAGCGATCGGTTCCAGTATCTTTGTAGAGGCCGTCGACGGCGGCCCCATCCAGCGCAACGAGGTCGAGTCCAACGAGATCTTCGGCGGCCAACGACCCGCCGAGGCCCACTTCGGATTCGGCACCTACCAGGGCACCCTCTTCGAGGTCGTGATCCGCTGGCCCGATGGAGACGTCGACGTGCTGTCGAATGTTCCGAGTCGTCAGGTCCTGGTGGTCGACCGCTCGACGCTCCCGTGAATCGACTGTGAACGGAATCCCTACATGAGCTCAATGCGCTGGGACGCGGAGACCTCTACGTCGAGCTCATCGACCATCGTGACGGTCAGATCGATGGTGTCGCCAGCCGCGACGCCCGAATCCATGATCACGCGCACGCGCAGGGCCTCCTGGCCACCGCCGACCACACAGGCGAGGCGAACCATCTGCTCGTAGGTCGAGATCTCGCCGTCGTTGTCGATCGCGAAGGTCGTCAGCACGAGATCGCTCTTGCGGCGCTCTACGCCCCCGCCGCGCAGAGCCACCGAGAAGTGGGTCAGGCCCTGGGCACCCCTCTCGAGCTCCACCATGGCGTGTGCGTCGAAGGGCTGAAAATCGTCGCCCGCCGGGCCGAGCTCAATGGCTGGCGGCTCGTCGAGTCCGCAGTCTCGCGGCTCGCCGTTGGACGGGAAGGCTCCGGTGTCACCGGTCGCCGTGACGGGAGTGCGCGGCACGTGCTGATCGCAGCCCATCGCAAACAGCAGTGGCAGCAACAAGCGCAGTGCATCCCCCGAACAGTAGTGCTCGTGGGAGCCCATAACGGCTCATCTCAAACCATCAAAACCAGATGCCCGTCATGCGCGCGCCGATCCAGATGGCTGTCCACAGTGCGAGGATGAAACACCACCAGACTGTCTGGATGGTGAGGCCCTTCTCGAGTGGAATGCTCAACATGCGAGAGAGGATCCAGCCGGAGATCGAGGCGCCGATGATCCCCTGGAGCAACATCGAGGCGGGGTAGCTGATCATGCCCACCAGACAGCCGAAGGTGCAGGACAGCGGAAGCGCCAGGAAGAACGCCCCCCACGACGCGCACAATCCGGCGACGATGGCATGCGGCCAGCTGGGGGTGGGCTCGTCCAATGCGTTGGCGCCGTACCGAATGAGCCCCGCGTGGACCACCGGGTGATCTCGACACATCCTGAAACGTATCGTTCCGGCGTCAGGCCTCTCACTTCCCGGTCTCGTCGACCTCGACTTCGACAGCGAGCCCATCCTCCTCGCAGCGCAGGATTCGCCCCTTTCGCTCGCACTGATACTGCTTGCCCCCATGGGCGTCGGTCATGCTCCAGGCGTTGCCCTGGTCGTCGCCGAGCATCACCTTGCACTGCCCTCGTGTCGGCGCCTGTCGGAACGTCGCTGTGGTCTTCCCCACGACCTCGAGTTGTTTGGTGTAGATGCGCCCGCACCGCATGTAGACCCACTGCATTCCCGTCGGGAATTCGATGGTCATGGGCGCGCGACTCGTGCCACGAGACAGGTCGAGGTCGTATTTCGGCATGTCCTCGCAGTTGATCGATCGCGGGGTCAGGGTGACCGGCGTGCAGACCTCTCGATCGAGGCTACAGCTGGAGCCGATCGCCGAGGCCATCACCATCTGGCTCTCGAGGACGAAGCACTTCTTGCCCTCCTGGTAGGCCTCGATCTTCGCCTCGGCATCGGGGTAGCCGTCCAGGCAGAAACTCCCGTCGGCGTACGGCATCTGGGTGCTGCGGGTCATGTAGTTCACCCCCACCAACTGGGCGCGCGTGTTCGTAGGCAGGTCCCATCCCTCGGTGGCTATGGTGCCCCGCACACACCCGCGATCTCGCAACGGCTGGTCGCAGTTCCACCAGCCCGTGCGCCGGACCGGGACCCGCGTGAAACGGTCGCCCTCGATGACGCCCTTTCCGTCCTCGAACCAGACCTTCGTGGCGGGTTCGTACAGGTAGATCCCGACCTCTTCGCCGTCCTCGAATCCGTGGTTGTCGACCACCGGGAAGCTCAAATCGGCGGGCTCCCCGAGATCGACCTCTTCATGACCGGAGAAGAGCTGGACCTGGACCATGCCGAAGCTGACGAGCGGGACCTCGATCCCGTCGATGGGCGTCGCCAGACGACCCGGGGCATAGGCGACCTCGGCAGGGTCATCGATGAGAGTCCAGCGCGCCGTGATATCGCCGGAAATAGGCGCTCCAAACTGGTCGACGACGCTGTCGGGCTTGAAGGTGAGCTCGACCCCATCCGGCCCCTTCACGAAACCGCCGGTCTCGGCGACGAAGGTGCTCTGGTAGTAGGAGAGCTTCGGGTGCGCCTTCACCTGTACGGGCTCGGGGGGAGAGGCATCGGGCACCTCGACGATCTCGGGCACTTCGGTGTCGGTGTCTTCGATCGGGGCCTCGGCAATGGCGTCCTCGACCTCCTCGTCCTCTTGTTCGATGGCGATGACAGGCTCGACCGGCGGTACTGCATCGACGACTTCCGCCACGGCGGGAGCATCGACCTCCTCGTCAGCTGGCGTGGGTACATGCGTCGGCCGCAGCTGCCACGCACCGAAGATCCCCAACAATGCGGCGGCGGCGAGGGCCACCAGCGGCCACCTCCAACGCGGAGCCGGCTCGGGCTCGGCCTTGGCGGAGATCCGGTCGAACAGGGAGCTCGCCGCGGCCTCCACTACCGCATCCTCCACTGGAACCGGGCCTCCAGTGGCATCGAGCTGGCGTTCTGCCAGCGCTCCCAACGGCATTCCGTCCCGGAACCCCTCCAGGAGGGTCTCATCCGACGTCGCGTCTTTCGGGTCGCTCATGGTCTTGTTCCACAAAGAGTTGTTCAGGTTGCAGGCCCATCTCGCCGAGGAGAGCCAGGATCTTGGTCTTCAGTCGCCGCTTGGCGTGGTCATAGGAGCCCTTGCTCATCTCCAGCGACGCTGCCGCTGCCGTCACGGAGAGCGTTCCCCGGGGCAGGTGATGTTGGAGCGCCCAGGTAGCGAACAGAGCCTTTTCGCCCTCGTCGAGCCTCTCGAGCAGCTTCCGTTGGTTCGCCGCGGCCCGCTCGTGAGCCTGGGGGTCCTCGAGAGGGACGACCACCCGCTTGACACTCGGGTGATGGATCAGGTTGGCCCTGCGCTTTCGGTTCCTGATCTCAGTTCTCCACCAGTAGCGGAAACCGTTCTCCGCGACCCTGAGCAGCAAGGCCTCGAAAGACCCCCGACTCGGGTCGAAGGCCTTGGCCGATCGCTCCCAGGCCTCCATCACCAGGTCTTCGACCAGCTCCACCGGGATCCCGCGGGCGACGCCCTTGCGCACCAATGCCTCGAGAAAGGCGCGCGACGGGGTCGGGGCTTGCGGCATGGAGATCCCTCACATCTTCTATGCCCAGACCACCGGACCGCGCGTCAGTTCCCTGGACGAGATCCGCTTCTTCTCCGATAGCCTGCGATCAATGCGATGAAGATCCATGCGAAAGACGGCGCCCCGGTCGAGTCGCAGTCACAGCTGGAGCCGCTGTCCTTGTCCGCGCCCCTGCCCGTGTCGTCCACGCCACCCGACTTCTCGTCGAAGCCATCGCAGTTCTGATCGATGTTGTCGTCGGGGATTTCGGTGGCCCCGGGGTTGATCTGCGCATTGTCGTCGGCGCAGTCGTTGCCGCCGCACGACTTGTCGTTGCTGCCGTCGCCGTCGGCGTCGCACAGGTCCTCTCCGTCGCAGTCCTGGTCGATGTCGTCGTAGGGGATCTCGTCGTGGAAGGAGGACCGGTCGGGATCGTCGTCGTCGCAGTCACCGCCGCCGCACTCGATGGCATCGTCGCTATCCCCGTCCACATCGCAGAAGTCGGAGCCGCTGCAGTCCTGGTCGATCCCGTCGTAGGGAATGTCCGTTTCCCCGGTGTTGATGGATGCATCGGCGTCGTCGCAGTCCCCTCCTCCACACAGGACGTCGTCCTCGCCGTCGAGGTCGATATCGCACAGATCGCCGTCGATGCAGTCCTGATCGATGCCGTCGTAGGGAACCTCGACGCCGCCGGGGTGGGCGTCCGCGGCCTGATCGTCGCAGTCGTCGCCCCCGCAGCCGATGTGATCGAACCCGTCGAGGTCCTCGTCGCAGAGGTCGAAGCCGTCGCAGTCCTGGTCGATTCCGTCTCCACCGATTTCCGGCGCTCCTGGGTAGATCGCGGCGTCGGAGTCGTTGCAGTCGTTTCCGCCACAACCGACAGCCGAGAAGCCGTCTCCATCGAAGTCGGCGCTGAAGGCGAAGGGGTCGTTGTCGTCGCAGTCGGCGCCACCACACAGCGGGTGATCGAAGCCGTCTCCGTCGACATCGCACAGGTCGGCACCACTACAGTCCTGATCGACCCCGTCGTAGGGCACTTCTGGCGCGTTGGGGTAGGTGTCGGCGCGATTGTCATCGCAGTCGGTCCCGAAGCAGGCCCCGTCATCCCAGCCGTCCCCATCGACATCGCACAGGTCGGCACCATCGCAGTCCTGGTCGATTCCATCGTAGGGAATTTCGGGGTTTCCAGCGAAGAGATCGGGATCGGTGTCGTCACAATCGGTGCCGCCGCACACCAGCGCATCCTCTCCGTCGCCATCGAGGTCGCAGTTGTCGGATCCGTCGCAGTCCTGGTCGATTCCGTCATAGGCGATGTCGGGCACACCCGGATTGCGCGCGGCATCGTCGTCATCGCAGTCGCCCCCGCCGCAGCTCTGGTCGTCGTACCCATCGTCGTCCAGATCACAGAAGTCCGCGCCGTCGCAGTCTTGATCGATCCCGTCATAGGCCACTTCGTAGGCGAGTGGGTGACGGGTCGGATCGGTGTCGTCACAGTCGCTTCCGCCACAACCAGCGCCGTCGAACCCGTCCAGGTCGACGTCGCAGAGGTCGCCGCGCAAGCAGTCTTGATCGACCCCGTCATAGGGCGTATCCACGGCACCCGGATGCCTGGCCGCATTGGAATCGTTGCAGTCGAGTGGCAGTGGATAGCCGTCACCGTCCGCATCGACCTGTCCGTTCGGCCCGCCGAAGGCCCCGATGTCCGAGGTCGAGCCATCGGTGTCGAGAATGAGGGGATGCCCGGCATTGATCGCGGCCGATCCGCCCGCGGGCGCGTAGGAGTCTGCCCCACAATCACCGCTATAGTTGTTCAGCAGCGGATTGCCGTTGACGGTGTTCGACAGGGACACGCCAACCGAATCCGACGCCGTATTGGCGAAGAACAGGGTGTAGTCGGCGGGAGACGACAGCCCGGCGATGGCGACCCAGCCGTTGCCGGCCGGCGCATCGGTCACCAGGTTGTTCAATGCGGCAATCCCAGAATCGTCGGTGTACAGGCCGCCGCCGCTGGACGCACTCGAGCCGACGAAGGTGTTGTTGTCCAGATCCAGGACACCGGTCAGGCTCTCAGCCCACAGGCCGCCTCCATCGGCGGTCGCGATTCCATCGGCAAAGACCGTATTGGCAATCGATGACGCGCCAGTGGCGGTGAGCGCGATGCCCGCGCCCGTCGCCGCAGTGTTTCCGCAGAGAACGCCACCTATCACCGTCAGCGAACCGACCCCGGGCGCGTTGACCCCTCCGCCGACGCCAGTCGCGTCATTGCCGTCGAACCGGACAGATGACAAAGTCAGTGGCCCCGTAGCGGCCGCGTAGAGGCCACCGCCGTCCGTTGCGGAATTGCCCGCGAACAACGTGTCCTGGCAGTCCATGGCGCCCGAATCGCCGATCCACCGGATGCCGCCGCCACGGGTCGCAATGTTGCCGGAGAATTCGCTTCCGGCCACGACGAGATCCGCGTCGCTGTAGTGCAGTATTCCGCCCCCCGAGACTGCCGTGTTCCCGTCCAGGTCACAGCTGGCGACGTCTACCGAGGTGAGTTGTCCGGCCACATCGTCGATGTGCACGCCGCCCCCTCCTCCGTCTGAGGTGTTTCCGGAGAACACGCTATCGACCAGGGAAAACGCCACGCCCGAACCCTGCATCGAGATCCCGCCCCCGTCGGCGTTCGGGGCCGTGGCGACGTTGCCTACAAAAGTCGTGCCCGAGACTGCGACGTCCGAGTTCCAGGCGTGGATGCCGCCTCCCGATGTGGAGAGATCCGACTCGGCGGTGTTGTTCATCAACGCCCCGTCGATGAGCGTGAGGGGCGCATTGTCCAGATAGATCGCCCCACCCTCGCCGAGATCGTCGGGAACGCGAAGGTAGTTGCCGTCGAACACGGAGCGCATGATCAGCACGGTCGAGAGCTCGGCGGCGACAGCCCCGCCCCAGGCAAAGAGCTCGCCGTTGTTTCTGTTGTTTCCGAAGTATGAATCGCTGATCGTGATCGACCCGTTCCGGACGTAGATCGCGCCTCCCCACGCGTTTCCACCGCCGAGCAGGAAAGTCGACCCACCGATGTTGCCGTAGAAGCGGGTGTCCGAGACCGTGACCGTCGTGCCATTGGCGTAGATCCCGCCGCCACCGCCATCGGTGTAGTTGCCAATGCCGTTGTTGCCCTCGAAGTGACTGCCGGACACGTCCAGGCTTCCGCCTTCGACCCAGATCCCCGCCCCGAAGTTGGACTTGCCGTCAAAGAAGCTGGAGTCGATCAGCGAAACTGCGTAGTCGGTCGCGTGGATCGCCCCGCCGTCGAGCAGGACTTCGTTGTTGACGAACCGGCTGTCGATCGCCGAGATGATGCCGCCGTTTGTGGCGAAGACCACGCCCCCATTCCCCGAATCGAAGGCGTCGATGACCAGCACATTGTCGAACGTAATGTTGGCGCTATTGACTACAAAACCCCGATTTCGGTCGAGGTCGATATTCAGATCGCGGAGCGTGAGGGTGCCGGCGTCGACGTCGACAAAGTCCCCGCCAAACGGGGCCGCGTACACCGTGGTCAGGGCGCGGCCGGCGCCCTCGATGGTCACGTCGAAGTTCACCGTCATGTTCGGCTCGATGTAGGACCCCGCCTCGACGCTGATGAGGTCGCCGGCACTCGCGGCCGCGAGTGCGTCGTCGATGCCGGAGTAGGTCCCCGCGGGGCCCACGGTGAGCGTGGCTCCCATGGCAGACATTGGCAAGAGGGACAACGTGGCAAGGATGGGGAGCCGAGTCATCGCCCATCATACCTAGAATGTGCGCTCAGACGGCTTTGTCGCCTTTGAACTTCTCCGGCATGGGAAGCACATTGGCCGCGGTCGCGAGCGGCAATGTGATGATCGCCCGGGTGCCGTCACCGAGCTTGGTTTCCACATCCAGGGTCCCACCGGCGGCTTGGATGATGTCCCGAGCGTCGGGAAGGCCGGTGCCCGTCGCCTCTTTGCGGGTCGTGAAGAACGGCTCGAAGATGCGCTGGGCAACGTTCTTCGGCATGCCACCACCGTCGTCGTCGATGACGATCTCCACCATCTCCTCGTCCTTCTGAAAGGCGCGGATGGTCACCGTGTCGTGCGCGGCGAGGACGGCGTTGTCGAGGAGTTTGTGGATCGCGTGGGCGATGTTGGTCAGGTGCCCGACCACCGAGACCGTCTCGATTTCCTCGACGATATCGACGTTGGGTCGCATGGTCGTGATGCGCTTGGCGATCATCACCAGGCGCTCGACTGGCACCATCGCATCGGTCTTGCTCCGCCCGAGCAACGACAGCTCACCGACGATGGCCTGGACCCGATCGACGCCGTCCCGAATCCCCAGGAGTGCGTCGTCGAGGGCCTCGGATCCCTCTTCGAGCTCCTCGGCGGCGGCTCTGGCCTCGCGGAGTTCGGAGTGCAGGAATTGGAGTGGGCTCTGGATCTGATGAGCGTAGCCGGTCGCCATCTCTCCAACGCCCTGCGAACGCTCGGCATCGCTCAGCCGATTCTGGAGCCGTTCGATCTCGTCCGCGCGCGCCTGGAGCATCTCCGTTCCCGCCAGGCGGTCGAAGGCCATCGTCGCCGCCGCGGTGACCATGGCCAATTTATCGCTTTCCACCGGCGTGAACGGCGCCGCCCCCTGCTCGCGCACGACGGTGAGCAGGCTGGTGGCCTCGCGAAGGGTCTCGATGGGCCAGAACAGCGCCGGACCATGGGGAGCGTCCGCCGCGAGCTCGAGCTGACCCCGCTCCTCTGCAGTGCCCACCAGCTGCATGGGCCGATGGTGGGCGAGCACTTTCTGGGCCACCGCCTCCAACTGCTCGGGATGCTCGCGAGAGTACGCAAAAACCTTGGATTTTCCCCGATCATCTACGCGGTACAGCGACGCGCCTTTGGCGTCGGTCAGGGTCATGGCCCACTGCAGGACGCGCCCGCGAACTTTGCGAGCGCTCTCGGCGCCGCTGATTGCCTCGACGGCCATGCGGATGCGATTGGCGGGGACTCCCGCTTGCCCGCGAAGCACCAGGTCGACAACCCGCTGGATGACCGGATCTTCTTTGGGGCGCGTCAGGGCAAATGCTGCGCCGCGTTCCAATGCCCGCTCCACGTGCTCGGGCGTAGACGGGTCTACGATGACGACCACCCCGGTCGCCGGCGAGTCCATCAACGAGGCGTCGACGACCGTAAGCGCAATGTCTTCCGGAAGGATCGCCAGGTCGAGGAGCACGATGTCGTACCCGCCCTCCGCGACCTTGCCCATGGCCTCGGAGATCTCGTCGACGCCGGTGATCTTGCGGGAATCCGCGGCAATCGCCGACTCGAGACGCTGCCGCTGTACGGCGTCTCCGACGATCAGGATCGTCGCTGGCATGACTGGGTTGGGAGAACTCATTGGCCGTACAATAGAGACTGCGCGTCTCCCTGAGCAACGTAGAACCAACCGATCGAGTTCATTCGCTCCCACACATACAGCTGGCCATCGACGATGACGTGACCCGACGGTCTCTTTTTCAGGAGAAGGCGAACCTCGGGAATCGGGAATTTCCTGGCGCGTAGCTGCTGCTTGCCGCGCGCCCCCTCGCGGAACGATCTTCCCTTCTCGCTCGAACGCACGACGATCTGGCCGTCGTCATTGACCACGAACGTCTCGCTGAACGTGGCGTCGCCCTCGAGCAGGTGGCCGATGAGGAAATCGAACGACAGCTCGATCCCGGCAACACCGACGAAAACCCCGTCGTCATCGTAGAGCGCCATCGAACAGGACAGCATCTGCCCAAGGCCGCCGATGTCGATATGTGGCGCACCGTATTGTGGCCCTCTTCCGCCATTTTTGGCCATTCGGTACCAGGAGCGCTGCCGCGCGTCATAGCCAGGTGGGTAGCCCTGGTGGCCGGGATAGCTGAAGAAGACGCCGTTCTCGAGGGCGACATGGGCCCAGGCGACCGGGGTTCCCTCTTCGATGAGCAGGAAGCGCTCTTCGTCGACCGACGAGCCAACAGCCTCCTCGGAGTGGCTCTGGAGGAGCAGCCGCCGGAAGGGCTGCCGGAGCAGGGTCAGCTGCCGAATGGAGACGTCGATGTCCCAGCTCTTGTCATCGTCGGCGACCTTGACCACCGGCCAGCCGATGCTGACCTCTCGATCGTAGTGAGGCGACATGGTCAGATCCGAAGGCGTGAACTCACCGCGGAAGTAGGAGTCACCCGCGGGTCCGATCCACCGGTTCTCCCGTGAGAGGGTCTCCACGGCATTGGCTGAGAGCACCTTCAAGAGACCCTGGTACTCGAGGAGCCGGGAATCCACGAAGTGCGCATTGGCAGACGCCGCGGACAACACGCGGGTCAGGTGCTGTTCACGCACTTCTGCCGCCCGAAGTGTACCCACGTTGAGCAGCAGGCCAGCGATGAGCAGCGAACCGGCAACGGTGGCCATGAAGAAGACGGCGAGCAGGGCCAGCTCGCGGTTCGCCGAGACCCACCGATACAACCTGCGAAGGCCCTTGTCCGGGAGCGCGTCGATCTCTTCGCCGCGGAGATAGTGGCGCAGGTCGTCGGCGAGATCGTTCACCGAACCATAGCGATCATCGGGCGAAAGGTTCGTAGATTTGCCAATGATCGCCCGCAGCTCCTCGGGTATTCTGGTCGAGGCCACATAGTGTTGGAGGGGGTCGATCTCCGCCTGCTGCATGCGCAGGAGGATGCTGATGGTGTCTTTGCCGCGGATGGCCGGTCGCAGACTGACCAGCTCATAGAGGATGAGCCCCAGCGAGAACTGGTCGCTGCGCCCATCGAGCAGCGAGTTGTTGCCGTCGGCCTGCTCCGGAGACATGTAGGCGGGCGTTCCGATGGCGACTCCGAGCTGGGTCTTCTGCACCGTGTGGTCGCGATCGGCGACCTTGACCAACTCGTCGATGTGCTCCTCGGTGCCGTCCATGAGGCGGGCGATGCCCCAGTCCATGACGTAGACCGCGCCAAAGGCACCGACCATGACGTTGTCCGGCTTCAGGTCGCGATGCACGACCCCGCGGCTGTGGGCGTAGGACAGCGCATCGCAGACCTTCAGAAAGAACTCGATTCGGGTATTCAGATCGAGGCCATCGCCCGGCTCCCCGCCGGCGTCATAGGCCTCGCGGCACTCCTGGATCAAGGCCCCGAAAGTCCGCCCCCTGATGAGCTTCATCGTGTACGCCAGACCGCGCTCTCCGACCGATTCCAGGCTGTAGACGGGCACGACGTTGGGGTGGTCGAGCTGGGCGGTGATCTGGGCCTCGTTGTAGAATCGGCCCGCGAGAACGGAATTTCGGGCCGTCTTTGCCGTCATTTGCTTAACGGCGATCTCCCGCTGCAGGTCTTTGTCCAGGGCGATGTGGATCTCTCCCATCGCGCCCTCGGCCAGCTTGCCGGCAAACTCCAGCCGCGTGGCGCCACCGACCTCGCGGTACGTAGGCGCCTCGCCGATTACCTCGTCGCCGTCGGTTCCGTCGATGGTCTCGGGGAAGTACGTTCCGAGCGCTTGAATCGACGTGAGCACCAGCCCGCCCTGCAGATGCAGGGCGCGAAAGGTCCGCGGCGTGATCAGCCGTTTGTCGTGCAGCCAGGCCAGGAATCCGCTGGGCCCAGGATTCTCACAGGTCCCCTCGTACTCGGTGTAGAGCTCCTCGAGCCGATCGGACACATCGGGGCGAACAGCAGACCTGATCTCCTCGAAATTCATCTTTCCCCGGCAAAAATGGCGTCGGCATCCCCGACGACGACGTAGTACCAACCCAGGGCGTGCAGTCGGTAGTACATGATCAGATCGTCGCCCGAGTGCACATAGCCAGAGTGCATGGATTCAACGGCGTCAACCACCTCGGGCACGTCAAAGACCTCCAGGTCCAGGCTCTGGTTTCCACGGATCCCAGCGCCCTGGGCACCCCGCTGGTGGCTGTCGACCACAACGCGCGCCGACTCGTCGAGCAAATAGGCGCTCTCGACGGGCAGATCCGGGACATCGACGAGCGTGTCGATGATGTAGTCAAAGGTCAGATCGAGACCTGCGACGCCGAGGAACTCTCCCTCGCTGTCAAAGAGTCCGAGGCTGCAAGGCAGGGTCAGCCCCGTGCCGTTCACGTCCATATAGGGGTTGCCCCAGTGGTGGCCATGGCGATCCGCCGACAGGGAGTACCAGGGTCGCTTCCTCGGGTCGAAGGCCGCCGGGTAGCCGCCGTGCCCGGGGTAGGACATGTGCACACCGTCTTCTGTGCCGACGTACATCCAGGTAATCGGCAGGGTCGGATGGGCCATGAAGTGCTTCAGCTGCCCCATTTGGCCCATCTGATCCTCGACGTCGATGCGAACCACGCCCGGGGCCAGCTTGAACGAGGGGGAGCCGAGGCTGACCTCGCGACCGTGCTTGTCGGATGTGCCGAGATCGGCGGGCCGACGGTCTGGGAGATCGAAATCCGCCGCGGTGTAGGTGACGCCGACCTCGGGCGGTGCCTGGCTCATCGCCATCGCCGCAGCGCCACCCACTTCGGCCAGAATCCGCTCGTATTTCTGGAACTCGGCGTCGATGATATGGGCCTTGCCGCTGACGGAGGTGAGTGCCGCGGCCAGGCGATTCTCTCGGAGGTGAGCCGTATATTGTTGGGCCTCGAGCGCTATCAGGCTCGTGATGGCAACACCGCTGGCACCCAGGATCAGCACCAGAAAGGCGATGACAACGGTGGTTCGATACCGCAGCAGCGCGCGCGTCGTCCGGCCAAAAATCCCCTCCCGATACGCGAGTGGGGCCTCTCCGTGCAGGTGCAGGCGAACGTCGGCAGCGAGAGAATCTACAGAGTCGTACCGGCGCACCGGATCGGTCTGGCAGGCCCGTTTGATGATCGCAACGAGCTCCTTGTGCACGCCGCCCACGGCGTTTCGACTCCCCGCGGCCGCCCGATCCAGGACTGCGTCGCCGGTGGGGCCATCGATGGCCATCCGCAAGGTCGTCAGCTCCTGCAGAATGAGCCCAAGCGCGTATTGGTCAGTGTGGGGCCCGATGAGGTCGTTGTCGCCGCGCGCCTGCTCGGGTGCCATATAGGCCGGAGTTCCGACGAGCTCTCCCGCCATGGTCTGCGTCGGAGAGCCGCCCGCTGGCCCCGAGAGCGGCTCGTCGGCAGAGTCGATGAGGCGCGCCAGGCCCCAGTCCATGACATAGACGCCGCCAAAGGGCCCGACCATGATGTTGTCCGGCTTGAGATCCCGGTGAACCACGCCGCGACTGTGGCTGTACGACATTGCGTCGCACACCTTGAGGAAGTGCTCCAGCCGAGTTCCGAGCGTACCGACGCGTTCATCGATGACATCGCCCAGTGTCTGGCCTTCCACCAGCTTCATCGCGTAGCCGATCTTGCCGTCCAGGGAGACCTCGAGGCCATACACCGGCACGATGTGGGGGTGATCGAGCTGGGCGGTCAATTGGGCCTCGGCGAGGAACCGCTGCAGGAGGCCCTCCTCGTGGAGCAACGCCTCGGACATCTGCTTGAACGCCACCTTTCGCTTTAGATCGTAGTCCTTTGCGATGAGGATCTGCCCCATCGATCCCTCGCCGATCAGTCCCAACAGCGCGTAGGCCCCCTCTGGGCTCATGGTGGCGAAGGTGCGCTGGCGCTCGTCGCCGGGCTCGAAGCGCTTCCGCAACACGCCGTATCGGGTGACCTCGGGGCGGCCGCGAATGCTGACAATCTCGATCAGCTGGTCGTGAGAGATCAGCCCCTGCTGGAACAGGTATTGGGCGAACAGCGCCACGTCATCGCTGCCAGTCTTCTCTTTGAACAGGGCGAAGTCTTCGTCCAACCCCGAGATCTGGTCAGCGCCCAGCACCTGGGCGAACAGATCGGCGGTCGTAGGCATTCCTCCCCCAGGCGACCGCTATCTTAGGTTATGCGGCACGCCCTGAGGAGAGCGCCATGCCAGACCTGCACGTCAACGGAGTGCGGCTCAACTACATCGACGAAGGCGAGGGCGAGGAGACGGTGGTGTTCAGCCACGGGCTCCTGTGGTCTCATCACATGTTCCGGCCTCAGATCGACGCCCTGAAGGCCAACTATCGCTGCATCGCCTGGGATCATCGGGGCCAGGGCAGCAGCGAGGTGCCCGCCAACAAGATCCACACGATCGAGGAGACCTACGAGGACGCAGTGGCCCTGATCGAAGCCCTCGAGCTCGGGCCGGTTCACTTCGTCGGACTCTCCATGGGGGGCTTTGTCGGCATCCGTCTCGGCGCGCGCAGACCCGACCTGGTCCGCTCGCTGTCGTTGCTCGACACCGCCGCCGACCCCGAGCCCGCCGCGAATGTGCCCAAGTACCGCCGTCTGTCCTGGGTCGTTCGCATCTTTGGCGTCATCGATCTGCTCGCGGGTCAGGTCGCGCCGATCATGTTCAGCAAGTCCTTCCTCGAAGACCCGGACAAAGCGGACATCCGAGAGGAATGGATCGGCCGCCTGAAGGGCAATAACCGCAAGATCTATCGGGCCGTTCACGGGGTCATCGAGCGCGATGCCGTGACCGACGAGCTGGTCAACATCACGGCGCCGACGATGGTCCTGCGGGGAGACGAGGACGTGGCCATCGCCGAGCCGCGAGCCCGGGCGCTGGCGAACGGCATCTCCGGCGCGACCTGGGTGAGCGTGCCTGCCGCGGGCCACACCTCGACCATCGAACAGCCCGAGCTCGTGACGGCCGCACTCGAGGCCTTTCTCGGTGATGTCGCCAAGGGCGCTGCGGCCCAATAGACTGGTTGCAGACCAGTCTGGAGCCGATGTGCCCAAGTTCAGATATCCCGAAGTGATCGTCGACCCCCTTCTCGTCGCCGAACCCGACACCGTCGGCGCCTACGAAGCCAAGACACACCTGCCACGCCTGCTCGACGAGGTCAGCAACGGCAAGTCTTTCGTCATCACCAAGCGAGGGCGTCCCGTCGCGCGCCTGATTCCGCTCGAACCGAAACCAGAGATCTCCAAGATCATCAGTGCCTTTCGCGAATTCAGAGGGGACCTGCCGAGCGCTTCCCTCACGCCAGAGGAGATCAAGGCCATGATCGAAGAGGGTCGGCGGTGAGTTCCTTCGTACTCGATTGTTCCGTCGCAATGGCCTGGGGGTTCAACAGCCAGACGAGCGACGACACGGAGTTCCTCCTGGCCATGCTGGAAACCGGTCGCGCGCGGGTTCCGACGCACTGGTATCTCGAGGTCTGCAATGCTCTGCTCGTCGCCCAGCGTGCCGAGATGTTGACGCCGGCCCAGACCGCACGTTTCGTCGGGCTGCTCCTCGCGCTTCCCATCGACGCCGACCCGACCACATCTGCGCGGGCATTGCGCGAGACACGACGACTGGCAGAAACCGAGGGCGTCACTTCCTACGACGCCGCGTACCTCGAGCTGGCACTCCGCGAGGGTCTACCGCTTGCGACGCTGGACAAGGGCATGAAACGGGCCGCCGGGTCCCTCGGAATACCGCTACTGATCGACTGAACAAGCGCCGTAACGAAACCCTGACGAGCGAGACGACAAGCCTACCGATAAACGCCCCTCGTCCCAGGAGGAATCCATGGTCAGCTCGATTCTCGCTCTCATGCTCACGACCTCGGCATGCGCCAGCCAGCCAGCCGCCGCCGCCGCTGTCGTCGGCCAACAGGCCCCGGAGTTCACCCTCTCCGACCTCGACGGCAAGGAGACGAAACTCTCCGATCACAAAGGAAAGACCGTAGTTCTGGAGTGGTTCAACCCCGGATGTCCCTACGTGAAATACGCCCACGGAGACGGACCGCTCGACACTCAGGCAGCCAAGGCGACCGACGACAAGACCGTCTGGCTGGCCATCAACTCCAGCGCGCCCGGCAAGCAAGGCCACGGCATCGAGGCCAACAAGGAGGCCGCGAAAGCCTGGAAGATGGACCACCCGATCCTGGTCGACGAGGACGGCACTGTGGGCCGGCTCTACGGCGCCCGAACGACACCGCAGATGTTCATCGTCGACACTGAGGGCACGCTGGTCTACGCCGGCGCGCTGGACAACAGCCCACTCGGAAAGACGCAGGGAGATCCCACCAACTACGTCTCTACAGCCCTGGCCGAGGTCGGATCCGAAGCCGGTGTGAAGGTCGACTCGACCAAGCCCTATGGGTGCTCCGTCAAGTACTGACCCGAGCGCAGCACGGAGGCCCGCAGGCGGCCCGCAGGCAGCAGAGCGAGGCACGAGCGGCGCGACCGAAGGAAGGCTTGCAGGGCGCTGAAGGGCGAAGCGTCAACGGATGTTGTTAGGCTCCGGGCATGCGCGATCTGCCCGTCATTGACGACCCCTTCATAGGCAAAGTCCTACGGGATCGATTCGACGTTCGGGCCTGCATCGGAATGGGCGCGATGGGCGCGATCTACCGGTGCTTTGATCGCGAGGCCAACGCCGAGGTCGCCATCAAGGTCCTGCGGGCCGACCTCACGAGCGACACCGAGGTCATTGCGCGGTTCGAACTCGAGATCGAGGCGTCGCGCTCTATCCGCCACCCCAACGTGATCAAGATCCTCGGATCGGGGCGATACGGAGGGGATCAGTTGTTTCTGGTCATGGAGCTCCTCACCGGAGAGTCCGCGGCCGACTACATCGACAACGAGTCCCCGCTCCCTACAGAGAAGGTCGCCAACATCGGCGCCGCGATCGCCCGTGGACTGGGGGCCTGCCATGCGGCGGGGGTCATCCATCGCGACCTGAAACCCGAGAACGTGGTCATCACCGACGACGGCAACGGCGCCAAGGTCTTCGATTTCGGCCTCGGTCTCCAGAAGAAGGACAGCGACGAACCCGGTGTCGAGCGACTCACCGCCTTGGACATGCGCATCGGCACACCGATGTACATGGCGCCCGAGTACATCGACGGGGGCGAGCCCGACGTCAGCTGCGACCTGTATGCGCTCGGCGTCGTGCTCTACGAGGCGGCGACCGGGTACACGCCCTTCAATGGCGCAGCCTACGAAGTCCTGCACCACCACATGAACACGAAGCCCAAATCCGTCGAAGAGCGGGTGCCCGGCATGCATCCAAAGTGGCTGTGCGACGTCATCGAGGGCCTCCTGGAAAAGGATCCCGCCGACCGGCCGCAGAGCGGCGATGAAGTCGCGGCGCTTCTCCAGCGCGACGGACCGACGGTCGCAGAGCCCACCGAAGAAGTGCCCGTCTCGACACTCGGCATTTCAAGGCCGGTCGTCGCTGTCGTCGTGTCGTTCGCGCTCCTGTGGCACATCCTCTTCCTCGTCCCCAACCTCGGGGGAAAGACCGCACTGTTCGGCGGAGACCTCATCACTCCGCACTACGCGGCCAAGGTCGCCCTCGAAAACGGCGATCCGTACGAGCGATTGGCACTTCAGAAGAGGGCGACGAAAGACGGTATCAAACGCCAGGTGCCGGCCCTCTATCAGCCGCCGTCGCACCTGGTGCTGATGGCCTGGACTGCGATGATCGATCTGGGGACCGCCAAGACGATCTCGATCTCCCTGAACGAGTGGACCCTGGCCGCGGTGGTCATCCTCCTCGCTCTGTGGTGGCGACAGCTCGGTTCGGCGGTCCCTGTGATCCTCGCCGCGACCGTCGCCGCGCTTACGGCCATCCCCATCCACCACCAGGCCGGTCAGCATCAGCTGCTACTCCTCGCTCTGGTCATTGGCTCTCTGTACGCGGACCAACGCGACTACAGCTGGCTGGCGGGCCTGTTCTTCGGACTGGCATGCGCCATCAGCCTGCGACCGGCGCTGTTCCTGCTCTTCTGGGTCGCCCAGCGGCGATACAAAGCCCTGTTGTCCGCATTTGCCGTGTTTCTGCTCCTTCAGAACCTGGCGCTGGGCCTGGTCGGAATCACCCCGAGCGCCACGTTCTGGGTCTCGGTTTTCCCGGGCATGCTGATGGGCGACTTCGCGGGCGCAGTGGTGCCCGTCGATCTGCCGACGAACCACGCCATTGCCAGTCTGACCACCGGCGTCGCCGGATCCTGGATCGCGGGCGTCGCACTGCTGGGTGGCACCGCCTTCGCCTTTCGCAACTGGACCGCCGACCCCTTCACCGCCGGCGCACGCGGGGGCGCCATCTGTCTGCTCGCCATCGTGATTCCGGTGTTTGGCCGCGAGATCCATCTGGTCTGGGCTATTCCCGCCATGGCCATCTGCGCACTGGCACTGGTCCGCGGCCGCCTCGGAAAGACCTGGGCGCCGTTCGTCGGTGTCTCCATCGCCTTCATCGCCTTTCCCATGGCGCCGGTCGTGTCACTGTACACCTCGATCCTCGCGCCCGGTCTGCCCTGGATCGCGCCCGCAATCCTGCAGATCAAGCTGATCGCCATGCTCGTGCTCTTCGCGGCGTGCGTCACTGCGGCCCGCGAGGGATAGAATCTGCGTATGCGTCTCTGCGTCATGCCAGCGATCCTCGCCGCCACAGCGTGCGCGAGCGCCGACCGGGCGACCGCAGTGAACATCGCCCCCGAGATCTGCGAGGGCGTTCGACACGTCACCATGCTGCCGTCGACCGAAATCTGGATCCGCACTCAGCTCGATGCCCACCGCCAGCCCGTGCGGGTCGAGTCGTTCAACGACGCCGATCTGACCGATCGATACCTGACGGTCGAGAGCGCCTGGGACACCGCCGGCAACCTGTTGGAAGTCGTGTCGTACGACCAGGATGACGAGATCTGGCGCGACGAGACGTGGACCTGGAAGCACGGTCAGGTCGAGCGCTTCGAGCGCCGCGATGGCAATGGAAACATCGAGCAGGAAAGACGCTCGGTCTTCGCCGCGGACGGCACAGAGGCCGAGATGACCTTCCATCAAGACGGGCGTGCCAAATACACCGAGGTGTACACCTACGATTACGGCAATCGGCTCCTCTCCTTTGTGCGCTGGCGGGCCTTTGATGGGGCCGTCGAAGCCACCCTCGACAACGACTGGCTCGAACCGGCGCCGGGACTCGATCGCACCGAGACCCTGGATTTCGGGATCAACGTCTTCGAGGACCTCTTCCTCCACGACGAGAACGGTCGCGTGGCCACCCACAAGCAGCGACACGACGACAATTTCAACGACACGATCTACGCGTGGACCCCGTCGGGAGAACCCGCTTCGGAACACACCATCAGCCAGGACACGAAGTGGCGGCGGGAGTGGACCTACGACGACCGCGGCCTCGTCGAGACCGAACGCTTCGATCAAGACGAACACCAGGACGGGACGCTCGATCACGGGTCCGTCAGCACCTGGCAGTGGACCTGCTCCGTGCACTGATGCGCAATCCAGGCGAAGTCGCGTTCGCGATCCTGTCCGTACATTGGGTCGCGAGTGCCATGCGCAGTGCGGCCGACGAACCGGCGAGCAAACTCCTGCACGCCATTCACGACATGACCGCGGTGCCCTCGACATTCGTGCTGCAGGGGTGCGCTTCCTACGAGCGCAATCTGTCGGTCACGATCGACAGGCACACCCTCCTCCACTTCGCCCGCGGCGCCTATGCGAACACCGGCAACCAGACCATCACGCCCGAGATCACGGAGTTCGTTGACAACTTCTTCTGGGCCTGGGACGCCTTTCTTCGCGAGCTCTTGAAGCTGAAGAACCCCTCCAGTGCCCGCATCGCGCTGGCCTTCGAGGACGTCGAATACTTGCCCTATCTACTGCTTCGCGAGGGCCCCGACGCCGTTCGAGCCAGACTCGCGGATGCGCCCGCCGACCGACCGGAGCTGCAGGCCATGATCAGGAATCTCTAGCTCTCGGAGCGGACGCGAACTCTGAAGCTCTGGATGCCGTTGAAGTAGTTGCTTCCGACCCGCTCCACCGGCCCGACCGGGGTCATGTCCGGGAAACGGGCAACGAGCTCCTCGAAGAGAATCCTGATCTCCATACGGGCCAGCGTGGCGCCCAGACAGACGTGGTGTCCGGACCCGAACGCCAGGTGTGGATTGGGACTGCGGCGGATGTCGAAACGCTCCGGATCGTCGAACACCTCGGGATCTCGATTGGCGGAAGCGTAGTAGATAACAACCTTTTCCCCAGCCGAAAGTTGCTGGCCGCACAGCTCCACAGCGTCGGTCGTCGTCCTGCGGAAACAGAGGATCGGCGACGTCCAACGGAGCATCTCCTCGACCGCGGTCTCGCTGGTTCCCAGCGGATCGGCGGTGAGCGCGGCGAGCTGATCCGGGAACTCGTGCAGCGCCAGGAAGCCGCCGGAGATGCAGTTTCGCGTCGTCTCGTTGCCACCGATGGCGAGCAGCAGGAGGAAGTTGACGATCTGCATGAGCTCGAGCCCGGTCCCGTCGATCTCCGCCTCGAGGAGCACCGAGATCAGGTCGTCCCCACGGGGCGTGTTCTCAAGTGCCTCGATGAGATCGGCGCAGTAGCCCCAGAACTCGGCGGCGGCGTCCCGAGCGTCCTCCGGATGGGTATCGATCCGCGCGACGCGGTTGCTCCAGTCGAACATCTTGTCCCGGTCGGCCTCCGGCCAGCCAATGAGGTCGGCGATGAGGAAGAGGGGCAGGCGCGAGGCGATCTCGGCGACGAAGTCGACTTCCTCGTGTGCGGCGACGGCATCGAGGATGACCTCGACTGCGCCGCGGATGGCGCCCTCGAGACGCTGGGTCATCTTCGGCGTGAATCCGGTGGAGACCAGCCGGCGATACTGGGCATGGTCCGGCGGATCCATGGTGATCAAGATCAGGCTGTTGACCTCGAGATCGTCCGGGGAGGCGTCGGGAATGTTGATGCCCTGCCCCGACGAGAACAGCCGCGGTTGTTTGCCGACGGCCACGACATCGGCATAGCGCATGACCGCCCAATACCCAGGACCCGAAGCCTCGGATTGGAAGTGTATAGGCCCCTTTTCGCGCAGCGCTCGATACTTGTCGTACGGCACATCGCGGAGGTACTGCTCGGGGTCGTAGATATCGATTTCGGCCACACGCACCTCACTGACGTTCGTCAATGAAACACGTTCTACTGCGAGATGCATGCCTCGGCCCGGAGTGAGTTGTCTGGACGGTTGTACATACAGTTGTACTTACACCACGAAGGCGACCCCAAGGCCCGCCGCGATCTGGTCCAGCAATCGAACAGCGATCCGGACTGCGGCGAACCGCGAGGCACCCTTTCGCAGTGAAGTTCGGACCCGACGGGCTTCCTCGACATCCTCGGGACTGAGATCCTCTACCGATTGAAGGGAAACCACCGCTTCCATGGCGACCAACACCTCCATCATTCGCGGATCCTCCGTGCCTTCGAGGATCTCTCGCGCTCCGATCAGGTCCGCCTCGAAGTCCTGTCCCATCGCCGCGCGAACGGCGGCGCGATGCGCCAATGCGAACCCCACGAGGTGATCGAAGCCCACCGCACCGGAGATGGCAATGGCCTCCGACAAGGCGTGTTCCGCCGCGGCCAGCTGACCTTGCGCGTGGCGTGAGACGCCGAGGTTGGCGTTGGCAATGGCAATCCGCCGCCGGTTCCCATCGCCCTGCCCCATCGCAATCACGGCGTCGAAGGTGCTCACGGCGTCTGCATAGCGGCCCTGCTCATGGGCGATGAGCCCGAGGTTGTTATGGACCATGCTGGATTTATTTTCCATGCCGATCTCGTCCAGGACAGTCAGGGCCTCTTGAAAATGGTCGCTGGCCTCATCCAGGCGCCCAAAATTCTGGAGTGCCATACCCAGCGTGTTCAGGGCACTGAAGGTGTTGTGAGCGCGACCCGCCGCTCGATGGGCCTCCAGGGCTTCTGTCGCTCGCCGAATCGAGGCCTCGAGCTCGCCGCTGAGGGCATCCACCAGGGCGGCGTTGTGCACGAGCGCGGCCTTGTCCTCGGCGGACACCACCCACTTGGACGCCTCGGCGTACATCGCCCGAGCGCGCGCAAAACGGCCCCTGCGCCAGTGCACGCCACCCAGTCCAGTAGCGGCATAACACCGGACCTCGGCCGATATTTCGGGCGTATGCAACACGCGTGAAAACGCCTCTTCGGCCTCGATGAGTCGTCCGCGGTGCACATACGCCGCCCCGGCAGCGAGCTCGACATCCTCGTAGAGGCCACGAATTTCGCGATCGGCACACAGCTGCCGCGCCTCGCCCAGATCGATCTCGAAGTCGTAGGCGGGATCGGGATGATAGGCGAGCACCCTCGCAATTCTCGCCCGCGCCGCGATGGCGGGCCGACCCTCGGCGGCACGCTCGGCCGCGTTCATCAGGGACAGCCACATGGCCCAGGCGGACGCCGACTCCATGCGCACGTCGGCAATCTCTCCCTTGGCTCCCTCGGTGATCAGCCCGCGGGGTGCGTACCTGGCACGACCCGGCGGGCCCTCGAGCACGGCGCCGAGGGCGCGGGCATGGGCGGCGTGGCTTGCCGACTGGTCCTTTTGCGCGGCTTCGCCCAATGCGGCGCGGGCCCGGTGCAGGGTCACCTTCACATTAGAGGCACTGATCCCCAATAATCCAGCGGTTTCGGCGACGGAGAAGTCGAGTAGATCTCGCAGCAGGAGGACCGCACGCGCGCGCGGCTTCACCGATCCGAGGAGGGAGAGCCACGCGGTCGTGGCCTGTCGCGCGACCTCGACAGCGGCATCGGGCGCCACCGACGACGGATCGCGAATGACCTCGGGGAGCTCATCGCTCTCTCGACTGGTGCGCCGATACCGATCGATCGCCATGTTCCGAGCCACGCGACGGAGCCACGGCAGGAGCGGCTTGGTGAGATCCAGTTGGGTACGTGTCAGGCCGGCCAGGAGAACCTGTTGGACCAGGTCCTCGGCCTCGGCTTCGTCGCGAACCAACACCCGGCAGTACCCGAGCAGAGCCGCCCGCGCATCGCTCAACCGCAGGCCGAGAGTCGGCGTTCTCTTGAGGTCGCGCTGCTGTTGGTCCGCACCCACAGTCTTTTTTGTAACCCCATGAGGGTCTCGAACGAGGAAGGGATGCAGGTCCACTTCCTGGACGAGGAATGAGAGCATGAACCACCACAAACAAATCTGGCTTCCAATCAGCATTCTCCTTGTGTTCAACCTGGCTTCTTGCGAGGAGGCCTCCAAGAGTGGAGACACGTCGATTCGGGATACCGATCCCACCGACGAGGCCGACACCGACACCGACACCGACGCCGACACCGACACCGACACCGACACCGATACCGACTCGGACACCGACACCGACACCGACCCCGGAACCCCGGCAGCCAACGCGATCGCGGTCTACGGCCTCGGCTACGCATTCGTGCCACCGGGCGGTGACTACTTCGACTTCACCGCCAACGGCATCGCGCCCTACAGCTTCTCCCGACACAGCATGCAGATCGTCAACAACACCGCGGCCGATGTGACCATCGACTCGATGGTCCTGACTCCCCAGACGAACACGCTGGACTCAGAGTGGACGCTGATCGACGCGAACAACCTGACGCCGACGCCCTTCGACATCACAAACGCAGTCATTCCGGCCTACGGATCGCTGGACTTCGACATGTACTTCGTGCCGGTCGCCTCGGACTTCCGCGTCGAGGACATCACCATCACCTATGACGGCACCGAGACCTATCCGTGGACGATGACCGGCCGCGGACGGGACGCCCTGATGCTCTCGGATAGCCAGAACACGGTCAGCAAGGTGCACGGCGACCCGGTCGAGGACACGCTGTCTGGCGGCGCCGTGGGAGACGGAAACGGCAACATCGTCTACAACGGCAACGTCAACGGCTGGTCCGACGGGTTCTCCGAGAACATCGTCGTCTCGAAGATGAGCGCCAACGGAACCCTGGCGTGGAGCAAAGAGTGGCACGAGGCCTACGAGCAGCTCTCCCCGGACTCCGGACAGAACGGCGAGACCGGCGGTGGCGCCGAGTCGATCGCCTACGCCGGCGGATCCGCCTACATCGTCGGCCATCGCAGCCAGTCGAACTTCAACAGCCGCTTCCAGTCGCTGGTCATGAAGGTCGACGCCACCACCGGCGCCATGGGCTGGGCCGTCGGATTCAGCCCGGAGAACATCGATCCGCCCTCGTTGGCCTGGCAGAACAGTCACGCCTACGCGGTGGACGCCAGCATCGCCGACCGGGTCATCGTCACCGGAACCAGCTTCGACAACGCCGAAGTGCTGCTCTTCGCCCTGCGGAAATCCGACGGCTCGCTGATCTGGAGCAAACAGATCGACATCGCCCCCGGCTACAACGACCGCGGGCACACTGTCGCCGTAGATGGTAGCGGCAACGCCTGGATCGGCGGGATCACCGACGGCAGAGGCTTCCTCGCGAGGGTCACGGGGGTCGACGGCGCCGTCCCCACTCTCGACTTCGTCAAGCGCATCGATATGGGCATCGGCAGCAACATCAACTCGATGGACGTGGACAGTTCTGGTGCGGTGTTTGTCTCCATGGACCGCCGCGGGCTGCCCACCTGGTTGTCCGTGGCGAAGTTCGCCTCGAGCGGGGCCCAGCTCTGGGCAAAGACGTGGGACGACACCAACGCCGGCGACAACAACAACACCCATGTTGTCCGTCTCGACGAGTCCACCGACAAGCTGTATGTGGGCGGCCGCGTCGCGGTGGCCACGGCCGATACCCAGTTCGGAGACGCCTTTCTCATGCGGCTGAACACCGCCGACGGCTCCTATGACTGGGGCATGCAGTACTACACCGGCAAGGGCGCCGAGGAGGTGCTGGAGCACCGCGTCAAGGGCATCGTGCTCGACGGTGGAGACCTGCAGCTGCTGGTCCAATCCTACACGGCGAACCTGAACTTCGGGCACTATTGGGGCTACTGGTATGACCTGCAGGACAACCCCCTCGCCGATCTGACGCTGGGAGAGGTGCCGGGCGACGGCGCGGTCATGCTCGTGGACTACAACCCCGCAATCAGCGACGTGACCCTCACCTCCGACTTCCACGACACCGATCACGCCTACAACGGCAACAACGTCGCCACGGTCTTCACCATCGACACGAACTCCATCTGGCAGGACGTGCCCGCCGCGGTGACCTTCGAAGAAGCGGACGATCGCCAAGGCAATGCCCCCGACGGCGACAACACGCTGATGTTCTTGGACTTGCCCTGATTCTACCAGCGGCCCGGCGCCAGCCCCCTGAGGAGGGCGCGGGTGTCGATGAAGCCCTCTGCCCCCGGGTAGGGGTCGGCATCGCCGGCCCTTATCCGCGCCACGGCGAGGCCAAGCCGGAGCCCGTGTTTCTCGAACCCCTCCTTGGCCTTGTCGAGATTGGCAGTCGGGTCATCGCCACGACAGGTGTTTACCCCGGCCTCGCAGAGTGCAATCCACGGCAAAACCCAGGGTTGCCCGTCTTTCTGCAGTGTCGCCAGCGTCGCTTCGGCATCGGCCAGAGCACGGGAATCCCCCTCCGACGCCCACGAAACAGCGGAACGGGCGCGGGCCAGCCAGCAGTCAGCGCGTACAGAGGGGAGCGCCAACAGCCCGGACTTTTCCAGCTCGGACCACGCCTTGGAGACGACGGCCCAGGCATCGTCGGGCCGATCGGATGCGCGAAACAAGAGGCTGCGACTCACCATGGCGTGGGCGTGCGGCAACACGAAGTCGTCGCCTGGCCACCGGGAGAGCGCGTCGTTGAGTTGTCCGACACCGGCGTTCATCGTGGCCTCCGCCACGTGCATCCACGGCTGCACGGTAGCGAGTAGTTCGAGCTGAAAGAGCACGTTCTCCGCGGCTCGAGACTGATGTAGGAGCGGGACGCCGATCGCCGCTGCAGCCCGTACATCGCCGAGTCGGATGTGGGCTCGCGCCGCACAATGATGCGCTCTGAACCGCTCCCAGGCGACGCCGACTCCATGATTGGCGAGGATGGCGTCGCCCTCGACGCATCCCCTGGCCGACTCCACGAACTTGCCGACCTCGAAGTTCGCGCGACCCGCGGCGACGGTGATGCGACCTATTCCCGCCATCGAGCGCAGCTCGCGGGCCAGGCTCAGACCTTTGTCGCGCATCTCCATCCAGTTCCCGGACGGATCGACCAGGGCCTGGTGGTAGAGCTCGGTGGCCATCGCCTTGAGCACACCCTCGTTCTCGCCCACGTCGAGGGCGAGGAGCAGGTGTCCCGACTGGTTGGACATCGCGCGCACCGGATCGGCGAGCTCGATGACGTTCACGGTGGTCCAGCACAGGTCGACCTTGGCCACCTGGTCGGCGTCGACGTCCACGTGCCCACGGCCCTCGAACTCGAGGCCCCTCCGCCAGAGTTTGAACCGCCGCCATCGGTCCCGTTGTCCGCGAAAAAGACCTCCGGACGAGCTGTTTTGACCGGCTGCCTTCAGCAGGCGATCCAGGATGGCCGTGCCCTGCCTGAGATATCCAGCGCTCAACAGCTGCTCGGCCTGACGGGTCTCGATGTTCGCCACCCTGGCCTTTGGTGCGGCGGCGACGGCATCGGCGTAGAAACCGGCGGCCTGCAGTCCCCGGCCGATCATCGCGTTCGCATAGCCCAGTTGCAGGAGCATCGACTGCCGCTCTCGGATCGACCACCGACCGACCCGCAGGGCCAGCGCGAGCAGCGGCGCCGCCCGGCGATAATCGCCCGCTTTCAAAGCGCGCTCACCCGACAGCCACGCCACGAGTGAGGCCTTCTTCTCATTGCCCGCGCCGAGCCAGTGGTTGACCAGGTCGTGGGGATCGAAGCGACCCGTCAGCTCCAGAATCTGGGCAATGGCGCTATGGGCGTGGGCGCGAAGCTCCTCCTGCAGGTGATCGTCGAGATACTGACGCAACCGATCCCCGGAGACGTCGAGGGTGTCGGACCCCTCCAAGCCGGCAATGTTGATCAGCTCGTGGGCGCGGAGCGTCGTGATCGTCGAGAAGGCCTCTTCTCCCAGGTCTGAAGCTGCGATCGCGTGTTCGGTTGGAAGCGGGCCGCCGGCCACGGTCAGTACAGTCAGAAGCCGCAGCGCCGGCCCCACCAGCTCCTGGATCTGGGCGACCATCACCTCGTTGAGCTCGGCGCTGTCTCCTTCGGCCCGTTGTGCGGCATCGGTTCGCTGACGGATGAGCGTGCGGAGATGCCCCGGGTTGCCTTCCGAAGAGCGGGTGACACTGAGGACTGCCGGATCGCCGGGATCCGCGCCCATGAGGCCCGCGGCAACCTCTACGGTCTGCTCCGGCGTCAGGGGCTCGAGATCCACGGCTCTCACATCGCACTCGGCGGACTGCAGCATTGGAACGAGGGTCTCGAGGAACAGGGAGCGCACGTCGGACCGATAGGCCAGCAAGACGAGCACGGACATGTGCCGCGAACGCTGCAGGAACGAGCCCAGGAAAACGGCGCTCTCCGCATCGCCCCACTGGACGTCGTCGATGTGGACGATCACGGGCTCATTGCGGGCGAGCACCTCCATCAGCCCCGCAAACCCGCGGAACGCCGCCGGTAATTTCTCCTCGGGGCTGGCCTGACTGGTGTCGAAGCTCTGTAGATCGAGCGGATCGACACGGCTCAAGGCGGGAAACAGCTCCGCGAGATGGGCGAGTTCGCGACTGCCGAGCTCCCGCATCTGGCGGTTGGACATGCGCCGCAAGACGCGGGTCATGTTGTCCATGACGCCGTCCAGCGCCTTGTAGGACAGTGACTCCCACTCGAAACACGCGCCCTTGAGCGTGGTCACCGAGTCGGTGCGGCGGACTTCCTTCACGAACTCCCGGACCAGGGCCGACTTGCCCAGTCCCGCCGCCCCGCCAACCAGTGCGATGACCGTTCGCCCGCCCCTCACGGATTGAAAAGCTTTGGAGAGGGCGTTCATCTGCCGATCGCGGAAGCGAATCCCACCCTGAAGGGGCACAATTCTCCCCGCCGCCGGCATCTGCCGCAGACGCAGTCGGGCCAGGACTTCCTCTCCGCAGGGGCGGTCTTCGGGCTTGCGAGCCAACAGCGCCATGCACAGCTCGTCGAGATCGCGTGGGACGCCGGGAACCAGCACGCTCGGCGGCGTCGGATCGTGTTCCTGCTTGGCGGTGAGGATCGCGTACAGGTGCCCCGTAAAGGGCCACACTCCCGTCAGCGCCTCGTAGAGCATGACCCCGACCGAGTACCAATCGCTCGCAGCGGTCAGGGGCTGACCCACGGACTGCTCCGGGGACATATAGGCGGCCGAACCTGCAATATTCTGCTGAAGCGTGCCCTCTGTATAATCCTGGTCGATCTCGGCCACCAGCCCGAAATCGAGGATCACGACCCGACCGGCGTCGGTGACCAGCACATTCGACGGCTTCAGATCTCGGTGCACCCGACCGGCATCGTGCAGACGGTGCACGCCCTCGGAGAGCTGGCGCAACCCCGAACGCAAGTAGATCAGGTCTGGGAGTCTGCCGTCGTCGAGCGCTTTGTATTGGTGTACGACCTCGGCGCGAACGCTGGGCCCCGACGGGGCGCTCTTGAAGAAGTGCGACGCCGAGGCCGACCTCCACGTCGACTGGGTTCGAGCCTTGGACTGCTGCCCGGCCTCCTCGCCACGCACGAACGTGAGGAAGTCACACCCCTCCACCAGTTCCATGCTGACGAACCAGCCCTCGTCGGTCTGCACGAGCTCGTAGAACGAGACCAGATTCGGGTGATCGAACTGCGAAAGCGCACGGAATTCCTGCTTCAAGCGATAGATGGAGCTCGGGTCGAGGTGGCGGAGCGTCTTCAGCGCAACCACCTCGCCATGCTGCCCATCTCGGACCCGGTAGACGATGCACATCGAACCGGCCCCGAGCTCTTCGATCACATTGAAGCGTTCAGTACCGGAGAACACTCCGGCGCCCGTGCGTTCAGGTCCTCCATCCATCGCCGCAGTGTAGCCGAGAGTTGCAGGTGCGAGCGGACCCAAAGGGACTGCGATACGAGTCCGGGGTGCGAGACGTATTCGAAAAGCGAGTGGCCCTCATCACCGGCAAAGGTGGGGTAGGTCGAACCACCGTTACCGCCGCCCTCGCCAGGGCCGCGGCGGCCCAGGGATTGCGGGTTCTCATCACCGAAATCGCCGAGCCGGATGGCGACTACACGCCTCTCGCACGCATCTTCGGCCGCGACAATCTGCCCGTCGAACCGGAACAGCTCGAGCCGGGCGTAAAGGGCTGCGTGCTCTGGTATCGCCGCGGTCACGAGCACTTCTTCCATCGCGTGATCCCGGTGCGGGCATTGGTCAGGGCCGCGATGCGATCGAGCGCGCTGCGAAAGCTCCTCGACTCGGCGCCGTCGTTCCGCGAGATGGGCGTGTTCAACCACATGTTCGCCCTCGCCGAAGAAAAGCGCGAAGACGGAGAGCCCGAATACCAGCTCATCCTGATCGACATGCCCGCAAGCGGCCACACTCTGGGCCTCACCGGCCTCCGCCGCCGCCTGCTCGAGCTCATGCCCACCGGACCCATCGCCCAGGTGCTCGACGACGGCCGTGCCTACTTCGTCGATCCCAAGGTGACCGGCGCATTCGTGGTCACGCTCCCCGAGACGCTGCCCGTCACCGAATGCCTCGAGCTGATCGAGGGTCTGGTAGAGCACGGCACACCGGTGGGTGGAATCATTGTCAACCGCGTGCTGGTGGACCCGTTCACCACCGACGAGCGCGCCGCCCTCGAGCCCTACGCCGAAGAGAACCTCTATGGCATAGCGCGCTTCAAGGGCATTCCAAATTCCGCAAAAGCCCTGAAGAAGCTCAAGGAATCAACGGACCAGCCCATTCATGAGATCCCTGAGTACCCCCTGCAGGAGGACTCCTTGATCGACGCGATCTCCAAGATCCTCGACGACCGCGGCGAGGCCGCTGCATGAGTGTCTCCGTTGCCGAGATCGTCCGCACCCGGCGGGTCATCGTCTGCGCCGGCTCCGGAGGGGTGGGAAAGACCACGACCTCGACTGCTATCGCCCTCACCGCCGCGCAGCAGGGACGTCACGTACTGGCGCTGACCGTCGATCCATCCCGCCGACTCGCCCAGACCCTGGGCGTCGATAGAAACCTGCCGGAGCCCACGGCAATCCCCGCCGAGCGCTGCATCAAGGCCGGAATCGAGCCCGGAAAGCTCGAGGCGTGGATGCTCGATCCGGGCATCGTCGCCGACAAGTTCGTGCACAAATTCGCCGAGACACCCGAAGAGGCCGCACGCCTCACCCAGAACCGCATCTACAAGCAGGTTTCCCGGATGATCGCCGGGATGCAGGAGTACATGGCGATGGAGGCGCTGGCCGGCTTCGTCAAAGAGGATCGCTACGACCTCATCGTGCTCGACACGCCGCCGAGCCGAAATGCGCTCGACTTCCTGTACGGCCCCAGCCGCCTCGCGAACTTTCTCGACGGCCGCATCTTCCAGCTGTTTCTGCCCGCCGAGCGCAGAAGCTTCATCCGCCGCGCTGCCAGCCGCATGGTCAATGGCGTGAATGCGGCGATCTTCGGGGCCGAGAACTACGCCGAGCTCCAGGACTTCTTCGTGTCCTTCTCGAGCATCTTCACCCGCATGAACCGCAATGCGACCGCGGGGCTCGAAGCACTGCGCAATCCCGAAGACGTCGCTTTCCTGCTGGTCACCTCCCCGGCGACCGAGGCCTTGACCGACGCCTTCTTCTTCCGTCGCAAGACGCTGGAACTCGAATTGCCCTTCCGCGGATTCGTGCTCAACCGCAGCCAGGCTGGCGCCGACGGCCGAGTGCATCCCACCGCCGAGATCTTTGGTGGCAAGGCCAATGACGTGCAGCTCTCCGCCCTCGCCAAATTGCAGGCGTTGGGATTGATCGAAGAGGCCGCCGTGATCCGCGACCGCGATTTGCTGGCTCATCTCTTCGAAGAGGCCGGCGAAGACGCATTCGCCATCGCCCTACCGAATCTCCCAATGGGAGCCGAGAGCATGGAAGCGCTCATCACTCTCGGAGCGGTGCTGGCCGAGAACGACGGCGCCGAGGCCGCCTGATTGGCCTTCAAACGCGCAGATGTGGTCGTCATCGGAGCCGGATTCGCCGGACTCTCCGCCGCCCGTGAACTCGCCCGCGCCGGCAAGAAGGTCGCCTTACTCGAGGCCCGGGATCGCATCGGCGGCCGCACGATCAGCGAGGACATCGGCGGTACCGAGTTCTGCCTGGGCGCCCAATGGATCGGCGCCAACCAACACCGGATGGCGGCACTCGCCGATGAATACGGCTTCGAGCGCTTCCCGACCTGGACCACCGGCACCAAGACGCTGGAGCTGAAAGGCAACGTCAGCACCTACGAGTCGGACATCCCTTCGCTGCCGTGGCTTCACCTGCTCGAGCTCCAGCTCACCATGTGGCGCATCGACCGGCACGTCGATCTCGTGCCCGTCGATCACCCGATCAAGTCTCCCTATAGCGACGAGTGGGAGGAGATCACCGTCGCGGCCTGGGAGCGCCGGAACATCCGCTCGCGCCGGGTACGGGGCCTCATCGACAGCATGGTCCGCATCGTCTTTGGCATGGAGCCCTCGGAGCTCTCGCTGCTGCGCTTCCTTGCCTATATGCGCTCCGGTGGCGGACTGAACTCGGTCGTCGAGGCCGAAAATGGCGCCCAACAGTGGCGCGTGGTGGGCGGAACGCAAGCTATCGCCCAGAAGATGGCCGACGAGCTCGGCAAGTCGCTCTTCCTCTCCACGCCGGTGAGGTCGATCGAGTACACCGACAAGCGGGTCCGGGTCTTCAGCGACGAGCTCTCGTGGACCGCGAAGAAGTGCATTGTCGCCATCCCGCCGCATCTGGCGGGCAAGATCGACTACAGCCCACCGGTGCCGGCCCTTCGCGATCAGCTCACCCAGCGCTTCCCGATGGGCCAGACCGCCAAGGTGGTCACCACCTACGAGCGGCCTTTCTGGCGCCACAAGGGGTTCTCTGGCGAGGTGGTCTGCGACGGAGCGCCGATCACGATCGTCTACGACAACACGACTAAAGACGGTGTGCCCGCCCTGCTCTCCTTCGTCGTTGGAGACAACGCCCGCCGCTGGGGAGCGATGCCCGCCGAGGCCCGCCGCATGCAGATCCTCGAGAGCCTGGGCCGCTGGTTCGGACCCGAGGCCAAGAAGCCCGTGGCCTACGGAGAAAAGGACTGGGGCAACGATCCCTGGGCCGGTGGCTGCCCGACCGCCTCCCCCACTCCCGGGACCATGACTGTGGCCTGGGAGGCGCTCCGGAAGCCCGTCGGGCCCATCCACTGGGCCGGTACCGAGACCGCCGTCGAATGGACTGGATATATGGAAGGGGCGGTCCAATCTGGAGAACGAGCCGCGAGAGAGGTCCTCTCCAGCTAGTCAGATATAGTGCGGTCGGAGGTTCAACCCATGCGATACCTGATCCTGCTGAGTCCGCTTTTCTTCGCCTGCAACGGCAGCGACTCCGCGACAGATGACGACGACACCGGTGACAACGACGACACCACCGACGAATACAAGGACACCAGCGGCTACGGAGGCTGTGAAGAGGTCAGCCGGACCGATCTCACCGCCGACGAGGAGTCGCCGCTGGGTTTCACGCCGCAGTCGGTCTTCGATCTGGCCCTGGTCGACGAGAGCAGTGACTTCCTCTGGGACGCAGGGGGCACGATCCCCTTCCAGTTCGTAGTGACCGCCACCGGCACCGGTGGACAGTACGTCGAGTACGACGGCCGAAGGCGACGCGAGATCGACTACGACTGCCCCAACCAGCTCGAGGTCGGGGTGTCGATGACCTTCAACACCGACGACGGGGTCTTCGCCGAGACCTGGTCCGGCGTGGTGATTGCCACCGATGACGGCGAGGTCTTCTTCTACTCGAAGCTCGATAGCTTCGGTGGCACATTCGATATCTGGGACTACGTAGACGATCCCGACGCCGACTCCGCCTCGGCATCGGTGAACATCGACTTCCGGCCCGACGGCAGCCACGGTCGGATCAATGGCCAGGCCCAGGGCAGCAACCCGGGCACGGGCGGCGGAGACGGAACCGCCTGGGCGTCGAACATTCAAGTCGGGAGCTGGCCCGCGTCCGACGGGCAGTGACATCCGCGCGCTGATCGGCGCCCTTTGGGGTCAGGCGCGTCTTGTTCCTTGGGGTCAGGCGCGTCTTGTTCCTTGTCTCGTGCGTCCCGTCCCGCGCTGATCGCACCCATCCATAGAAAATGATCTGAGCCCGTGGATCGGCCCCACGTGCACGTCTGTAGCCAGATCGGCCCGCGTAGCTCGAGTTAATTCGCGTCACGTGTTTGACACCAATATTTATTGATGTCATAACAGTGACACGAAGTCGCACTCATGACTTCAATTGCACCCGGAGCCGAGATGCACAACCCCATGAACGACGCCACTCTCGAGACCGACATCGCCCTCTGGGTCTGGCTCGGAACCCATCCTCTGGGTGCGTGGCCGGTGGCCGTCCCGACTCCGGGCAACAACAACAACGAGCCCGACTGGCTGGACAACGCACTCGACGCCGCGTTCGGTTGGTCCGAGACCTTCATCGGCTGGATCACCGGCCTCGACCTGCGGAAATCAGCATGATTCTCACCGACCGACTGCACATCCGACCGTTCCAGCCCACCGATGGCGCCCGCGTGGCCCGCCTGTACCAGGACAACCCCCACCACCTCGGCGATTGGCTGCCGCTCGACAACCGCCTCCTGCTCTCCGACGACTTCTGGCAGCTCGCAGCCCCCGAGCTCGCCAAGCGGCAAGACAACGGCAAGGAGATGCGCTTCTTCATCACCTGGGCCCACGATCTCAACGGACCGATCCTCGGCTACTTGAGCCTGACCCGCATCGACCACCAGAACCGCTCCTGCGAGATTTCCTTCGGGATCGGCCAGCGCTTCACCCGCCAGGGCATCGCCTCCGAAGCCGTTCGGGGCGCCATGAAGTACGCCAGCGACACGCTCGGCATCGACCGCATCGACGCCAATCACGCCGTGCAGAACGTCGCCAGCTGTGAGCTCCTCAGCCGCCTCGGCTACACCCGCATCGGCGTCGCTCCCGCATTTCGCTGGGTGAATGGCGAGTGGGCCGACTACGTCCTCCGCACCTGGATTTCAAAGGATCGACGGGAAGATCGCGAGCTTCCCCTCCCGCCCGAGCTCGCCGCTTTTTTGAATTCGCGATAGAGTCATGACATCAATTCCAATGGGTGTCATCAAGATGTCGCGTACCTACAAATCCGACCTCCGCGAAAAACAAGCCAATGCCACCCGTGAGCAGATCATCACCGCCGCCCACACCATCCTCCAGACTGTCCGCGCACCCGACATGTCATACAAAGCCGTCGCCGAAGAGGCCGGAGTTTCCGTGCGAACTGTCTACCGGCACTTCCCGGAGATGAACGACCTGATGCTCGGCGTCAGCGACCTCTTCATGTCCCGTTACATGCCAAAGAACCTGGACTTCAGCAACTTCACAATGGAGGACGGCATCGACGTCATCCACAAGCAGTGGAGTCTGATGGAGAACGACCCGGCGCTGTTTCGGGTGCTCTTCTCCATCAAGACCCGCTCGCGAATGGATGGGCCAGCCGTCATCCGCCGAATGCACAGTCCCTGGCTTTCAAACCTCAATGACGAACAGATCAAATACGTCGTGGCCGCATTGGAGCTGTTGATCTCTCCCTACGCCTGGGACGTCTTCAACGAATACGACCTGACCGCAGATCAGGCCCTCCGCCTGTCCGAGGTCGCGAGCTACGCACTCCGCGAACACATCAACAAACACCCCGAACACCTCGACCTCAACCACCCCTCTCCTCTACGATCGGAGCCCCCAAATGGAAACGACAATGACAGCTGACGCGCCACCGAAGGGCTGGTTCGAGGCCCGCAAGACCAGCCTGATCTGGATCGGTGCCGGCGTCACGTTCGCCATCGCATGCAACGTGGCCGCGTGGTTCCTGTGGCCGAGCATGACAGTGGCCGAGCCGCTGGACCGCCTCCTGCTCGCCGTTCAGTGTTGCGGCGGCATCGGCATCGTCGCCCTGGTCCTCATGCAGGGCCTGTGGCGCGCGGTGGACACCGAAGGAGCCGAAGATCCGTTCGCGAACAAAGAGAGCCACGCCTGGAAGATCAACCAGCGCGTGTTCAGCAACACCGTGGAACAGGCCATCATCTTTGCCCCCATCTTCCTCGCCCTCTCCCTGCGCATGCAGCCCGAGCACGCCTACATGCTCCCGGCGATGATGACTATCTGGTGCGTTGGCCGCCTGCTGTTCTGGGCCGGCTACCGCTACAAGCTCGAGGCGCGCGCAATCGGCATGGACATGACCAGCATCACGTGCAACATCGCCGGCATCTGGCTCATCGCGACGCTCTTCTAGCGCCTCACCCCACCTCGGAGAGAACCATGGACACGACCCTGACGCTCGACGTGCGCCCGCAGATCCAGATGCGCCGGACGGCCTGGAACATCGCCGCCAATGCCGGCGGCTACGGCACGGTCCTCGCGGCTTGGTTGCTCTGGCCCCGCATGGTGCCCATCCCCAACGGCGTCGACCGCCTCGGCTTCGCCATGACCCTGTGCGGAATCGTCGCCGCGGTGGCCGTCAAGACCAAGGCCCACGAGCCCGCGCTCGTCTTCGCACCCCTGTTCCTGGCGTTGGCCGTCCAGATGGACGAGATCCACGTGTTCATGTTGCCGGCGCTCCTCGCCATCTGGTGCATCGGCGCCCTCGCCGCCCGCGAGTGGTCCTTCATCGCCTCCGCCGTCAGCTTTATCTGGCTCGCGTCGACCCTCTTCTAGATCACTCTCGGGAGACCCCATGTTCTACAAACTGCTCATTGGAGCGGGTGGCATCGCCGCGCTCGCATTCTCCGCCGTTGCCGCAACCGCGGGCGGATCCATCCTCTGGACCAACGCCACGCTCGTGGCCGAGATGGACGTTCCCACCGACCACGTCGAGACATCGGGCGATGCCGAGGTCGTCGCGCGGGGCAAGCTTCTGGCCGATCACGTCTCGATCTGTGCCGGCTGCCACGGAGAGGATCTGGGCGGCAAGGACTACCTCGATGTGGACGGACTCCTGCACATCTACACACCCAACATCACCTCCGCCGGTGTGACTGCGGACTACACAGACGATGACTGGGTGCGCGCCATCCGCCACGGCGTTCGCCCCGACGGAACTGGAATCCCGATGATGGCCACCAAGAACCTCATCCACCTCTCTGAGGCCGATCTGGGGGCGGTCATCTCCTACGTGAAGACCGTTCCACCCGTAGAGAGGGAACTGCCTGAGACAGAGATCCACCTCCTGGGAAGAATGCTCTGGACTGCCGGCGTCTTCGAACTCATCGCCGCGCGCGATGTGGACCACGATCAGCCCTTCCGGACCCCAGAACGGGCAAAGACCATCGCCTATGGGGACTACATCGCCTGGAATGCCGGCTGCCACGACTGCCACGGCGAAGGGCTCTCTGGCGGGCATATCGCCGGGACCCCTTCCGACTTTCCAGAGCCCGCCAACATCACGCCCGGCGGAATCGGAGACTGGACCTTCGCCCACTTCAATGCCGCGGTCCGAGGAGGCATCTCCAAGGACGGTCACCAGCTCGACCCGCTGATGCCCTCTCGGCGGTACGCCGGACTTCCAGACACCGAGATGACCGCGCTCTGGATGTACATCCAGCAGGTTCCTTCTGGGGAATACGGGAACTTCTAGCGCAGCAGATCAACGAGGGTATCGACCACGCCCTCGGCCACCTGCGCACCACTGCGGTGAGATCCACGCGCCGGCAGTGGGCCATCCAAGACGAGCATCGCCGCCCCGTGCACCGATGACCAGAGCAGTGTCGTGAGATCGGACGGGTCGTGCAGCTCAGCGCGTCCGGACTGCCGCAGTCGAGCCACCGTCTCCTCGAGCTCGGACCAGGCCTCGGCGCCCGCTTGCTGGAGGTCTGGAAACCGCTCTGCGCGGACCAGATCGGGGCGAAACATCACCCGGTAGTGCGCGGGATGTGTCAGGGCAAAGTTCACATAGGCCCTACCAGACCGCCTGAACGCCTCGATGGGCGTCCCGCCGGCGAGTGCCGTTCGCAGCGCGCTCGCCAGCATCCGGTAGCCCTCGGCGGCAATGGCCGCGTAGATGGACTCCTTGTCGCCGAAGTGGTGGTAGGGCGCCTGATGACTCACCCCAGCGCGCCTCGCGACCTCGCGGAAGGACAGCGACGCCAACCCCTTGTCGATGATGACTTCGAGGGCCGCATCGAGCACCTGGCGCCGCAGATCCGACAATGGATCACCTCCTTGACAGTGTCTATCCCGGGGTACTAGACATTGTCATGTGACACTGTCAAGGAGACCTCAGATGGCATCCATGGAAACCATCGCCGGCGTAAGCGCCCTGCACATGATCGGGCTCGGAATCAGCTTTGGAAGCCTGTTCGCCCGCGGTCGCGCATTCGGCAAAAAGGACATCGAGGGCGCACTCTATGCCGACAACTGGTGGGGCTTTGCCGCGATCGTGGTCATGGGCTCGGGGCTCGCGCGGGCATTCGGCGGCCTCGAAAAGGGCACCGCCTTCTACCTGGCGAGCTCCGCATTTCAGCTGAAGATGGCGCTCATCGGCGGCGTGCTCCTCCTCGAGCTGTGGCCGATGTTCGTCCTGATGCGACACCGCATCATCAAGGGAAGAGGCGGAGATCCAGGAGACCTGAACTGGACTGGCCTCTACCGCGCGAACTTCGCCGAGGTGCTCCTCCTGGTGCTGGTCCCGTTCGCAGCGGCGTTTATGGCGCGGGGGTATCCACTCTGGTGACTGTGACCTCGAGCCCGAGATCGGCCTTCAACTGACGGATCCGGAGCTCTCGCAGTCGGGCGGCCTGATCGAGGATCCCCCGCCAACCCCAGATGCCCTTCTCCAGCTTCGGGATCTTGAGGAGCTTCGCAACTTCGGACGCGTCCTCACCGCTGAGCTCGAGGTCGACCTGCTTCACAGGGAGATCCGCCAGGCACGCCTCGAGACCCGCTCGACCGTGAACTCCACATCCAGGAACCGCTGGATCACAGACATGTTGGTGGTCGTGTGCAGCGAGGGTTCTCCCGTCACAAAAGAGCCCTTACCGGCCAGGGCCATGGGAATCAGCAGCTGATCGGCCAGGTGCTCTCCTACCGGGACCTCGGACTCGAGGTAGTCGGTGACCTCAGCGGCGACCCGACCGGCCACCCGCTCGGCGGTCACACCCTTCTGCCCGAAGCCTGTGAAGACCTCGGTCACGTTCTCGTGGCGAACCGTGACCATGAGCACGTTTCCAGGGCCACGCGGGTCCTCGACTTCGACGATTTCAGCGGCAAAGTCGAGGGTCTTGCCCAGCGCTCGGAGCTCTCGACGCGCGATCTTCGGCGGGAGAGCTGACACGACCGCGGTGGCGTCGATGCCTAGCAACGCCCCTCGCTCATCGAGATTGAGAACGCCAATCTCGGCGGAGGGCACGATCTCAGCGGAGATCTCTCCGCCGCCGGCCGGGTAGAAACCCCAACGATCCAGCTGCATCTCGACCTTTGGACCGAGACGCGCGAGTTGGGGCAGAAACGCGTCCCGGAGGTAGTGAAACGGCGGCGATTTGTCGTTGTGGGTCCCGCCCTCGAGGGTCAGCAGCGACGGACCTGACGCCAACATCAATGGCGGGAGAATCGTCTGAAGGACGAGATTCGCGCTCCCGGCGGTACCGATGGCGAAGCTGTACTCCCCAGGGCGCACGGGCCCTGGACGGAAGGTGACTTCGGCGCTCTTGAGCTTGTCGCCCTCGACCTCGGCGCCACTGATCGCCACGGCTGCGCGGAGGCCAGTGAGGTGTTGCCGAAGCAGTCCACCTCGACGCCGATTGGCGCGGATCTTCTCGATGCGAAGCTCTTTTCCGGTGAGAATGGACAAGGCGAGCGAGGAGCGGAGGACCTGTCCCCCGCCCTCACCCGCCGAGCCATCGATCGCAATGACGGCGCTCACGGCTTGCTCCAGATCACGCCCTGGGCCGACCGGATCTGGAGGATCCGGTGGTACGGAATCCAGGTTGCCCCGTCTTCGTCGTCCCAGGTAGCGATGAGCAGGCCGGTCGGGCCGACCTCGGAGATCTCGGATCCGTTGATCCGCCGCTCGTCTCGAGGCGCGCCACGGTGGCGCACCAAGACACTGAGCGACCCGAGGTCGGCCGTGTGCCACATGTGTTTATTGAAGAGTTCTCGGAGTGACATGAGCCACCTCCAAAGAGTAAGAGTCAACCTTTGACGCACACAACCTGCTTGAGGGTGTGAACGATCTCGACCAGGTCGGACTGGGCAGCCATGACCTTGTCGATGTCTTTGTACGCAGCCGGGGTCTCGTCGATCACGCCGACGTCCTTTCGGCACTCCACACCGGCCGTGGCCTTGGCGTGGTCGTCCAACGTAAACAGTTTCTTCGCCCGCGTCCGCGACATGAGTCGACCGGCGCCGTGAGAGCAGCTCTCGAAGGCCTCGGCGTTTCCCTTGCCGCGCACGATGTAGGAGCGCGCGCCCATCGAACCCGGAATGATGCCCATCTCTCCCTTGCCAGCGCGCACAGCGCCCTTGCGAGTGATGTAGACCTCCTGGCCGTAGTGGTGTTCCTTCGCCACATAGTTGTGGTGGCAGTTCACCGCTTCGACATCGGCATCGAAGTCACCCAGGACGTGCTGCATAGCCCCGACGACAGCCGCCATCATGAGCTCGCGGTTGGTCCGCGCGAAGTCCTGCGCCCAACCCACCGACTCGACGTAGTCGTCGAAGTGGGTCGTGCCCTCCGTCAAGTAGGCCAGGTCCCGATCCGGCAAGTTCGCGATGTGCTCACGCATGTCGGACCGAGCCAGCTTCATGAAGAAGGTCCCGATGCGGTTGCCGACGCCCCGGGACCCGCTGTGAAGCATGATCCAGACCCGATCTTTGGTGTCGAGACAGACCTCGATGAAGTGGTTGCCCGTGCCTAGCGTGCCGAGGTGGTTCCAGGAGTTGCCCTGAGCCAACCGCGGGTACTTGTCGCACATCACTTCATAGGTCGGAAGCAGACGTGTCCAAGCGGCCTGGTGCGGAGCCGGAAGACGCCCGTAAGCGCCCCGGTCCCCCACCTTTCCGTGCTTGGACCGACCGTGCGGAACCATCTTTTCGATGGCCGTACGCACGCCGAAGAGGTTGTCCGGAAGGTCGTTGGCGGTGAGCGTGGTCCGCGCCGCCATCATGCCGCAGCCGATGTCGACTCCGACCGCAGCCGGAATGATCGCACCGACGGTCGGAATGACCGAGCCGATGGTCGCGCCGTAGCCCTTGTGAACGTCGGGCATCGCCGCGACCCATCCGTGGATGATCGGCAGCGACGCGACGTTCCGAAGCTGCTCTTGCGAGCCCTCGTCCATCTCGACACCGTGGGTCCAGGCCTTGATGAGTCCCTTGTCCGTTTGAATCGTCTTGTAGGCCATGATGCCCTCCCAATGACCAATTCTAAAGCACGTGCTGTGCCAATCGGTAGAAAGCCCATAATTCGGGAACGAGCCCTATCGACGCGCGCGAATTATCTCGTTATTTATCTATATTGATAAGTTCTGGAACATATCGATGAATGCGCAATGGCCAGGTTCGATCCCCGGGCAGCAGGCAGTGGCCGCTTCCCGACGTAGTCTCCGGAGTGGTCTCCACCTGGACGGTCGCGACGTCAGCCGTGGCGCCGAGAACGCGACAGCTCACGCCCAGCCATGGCGTTCCGTCGTCGAGAATGGCGCTCCCCTCACCGACCTTCCACCCCTTGCCAGGCAACGTGTGAGGCGACGCCGTGTGATTTCCGTCCGCGCGGTACACCGCGATCGGCGCGCCATCGGTCAGGTCGGCCTCGCCCCCTGCGAAGTACTCGAGGTCGTACACCTGCTTTCCGATCGCGCACTGCGAGAGAAAGGGCAGTCGCGGCCACGCATCGTCGTCGATATGCATGCAGACCTGGTCTCGCCCCTTGAAGCGAGAGCACTCGATCGTGACCCCGTTCAGCTCCGTGGACTGGGCGGTGGCGCGACCCTTCTTGGCCGGGGAGTGCATGCAGTAGCTCGATCCGCTGTGCCAGCTGGGCTCGGTGCTCGGCAGCCCGACGAGCATGTCGACCGCGGGTGCGTCTCTCGGGAGCAACGCGATGAGTAGGACGACGGCCATCGGCTTCCTGGGCACCCAGCTCGATCGGGGGATCGGTCCCAAGCGGTGGGAAAAGTGGCGTCCGACGGTGTCCCTGTTCCGGCACGGCGACCTGCTCATCGACCGGCTCCTCCTGCTCTACGACGCCCGATTCCAGACCTTGCTCGACGCCGTCGTCAAGGACATTCGCACACTCTCGCCCGAGACCAAAGTCATCCCAACGGTCCTGCCGCTGCGAGATCCCTGGGACTTCGAGGAGGTCTACGGGTCGCTGCACGACTTCGCTCGCAGCGTCGACTTCGCAGAGAACGAGGAGATCCTGGTGCACATCACCACCGGTTCCCACGTCGCCCAGATCTGCCTGTTCCTCCTCACCGAGTCCCGATTCCTGCCCGGAAAGCTCCTGCAGTCGGGTCCAGCGGGCGCGAAGAGGCCCGAGGGTCGCTGGGATGTGATCGATCTGGATCTGGCCCGATACGACGCCATCGCCCGGCGTTTTCACAGCGAACAGGAGGCGGCAACCAGCTTCCTGAAGGCCGGCATCCAGACCCGGAACGAGGGCTTCAACAAGCTCATCGACCGCATCGAGCAGGTGGCGGTCTCGTCGGCGGCTCCCCTGCTACTGACCGGCCCCACGGGCGCCGGAAAGTCCCAGCTCGCACGGCGAATCTACGCCTTGAAGCGAGATCGTCACCAGGTTCGAGGTTCTCTCGTCGAGGTCAACTGCGCGACTCTGCGCGGCGATTCCGCCATGTCGGCGCTGTTCGGACACATCCGCGGGGCCTTCACTGGAGCGGATCGCGCTCGAGAAGGCCTGCTGCGAAGCGCCGACGGAGGCCTGCTCTTCCTCGACGAGATTGGAGAACTGGGTCTGGACGAGCAGGCGATGCTCTTGCGCGCCATCGAGCTCGGCGTCTTCCTCCCGGTGGGCAGCGATCGCGAGGTATCGAGCGAGTTCCAGCTCATCGCCGGATCGAATCGGGATCTGCGCGAGCGCGTGCGACAGGGCGAGTTCCGGGAGGACCTGCTCGCCCGAATCGACCTCTGGCACTTCAGGCTTCCCGGCCTCGCCGAGCGTCGGGAGGACATCGGCCCGAACGTGGAGTTCGAACTCGAGCGCTTCGCCAAGGAGAACGACCGGCGGGTGCAGTTCAACGCCCAGGCCCGGCGACGTTTTCTCGCCTTTGCCACCGGGCCCGACGCCGCCTGGTCCGCCAACTTCCGAGACCTGAATGCCGCGATCACCCGGTTGGGGACCCTTGCGCCCGCGGGCAGGATCGGAAGCGACCTCGTCGATGAGGAGGTTGAACGGCTGCAAAGCAGTTGGATGCACCAACCCGTTAGCTCCGACCTCGTCTCCAGAATGCTCGGAAGCGCTCAGGCAGAAGAACTCGACCGCTTCGACCGCGTCCAGCTCGAAGAGGTCCTCGCCATCTGCCTGAGGAGCCGGTCGATGTCCGAGGCGGGGCGGTCGCTGTTCGCGAAGTCCAGGGCGCGGAAGAAGTCGGTCAACGACGCCGATCGCGTCCGGAAGTACCTCGCTAGGTTCGGCCTGAGCTGGGCGACGTTGGCTGCGAGCTGACCGCGATCAAGTCCGCTACGAGCGCGCCGTAGATCAACTCGGTGTGGCGCACGCCGTCGCGAAGCCGGAAGTCCACCAGCCGCGCCTCTCGGCGATGGACGCCAGATCATCGTCCGTCGCGAGGCGGTATCGCTCACTCATGACCGCGCCGCGATCTCGTCTCTCCACGCCGGGTTGGCGAAGGATGAGAAGCTCTGACCGGGAGTGACGTCGCGGAAGCCGTCCATCGACTCGGGAGCGACGAGCCCATAGACGGCGCTGCCCTCGATCCCAAGCTGACCGGCGATGTCCTCTGGACCCGACACCTCGGAAATCCAGCCGGGACGGGTCTGATCGAGCCACGCCGCACCCAGCGCTATGGACTCCCGGAGGCGGGGCATGCGCTTGCCGCGGGTGAACCCCCGGCTCACGAAGGAGTAGACCGGTCCATCGGGGTAGTCGTCGGTCACGTCCCCGGCCTTCCAAGCCTTGGAGACCAGCGCGATCAGCTCGGTGAAAACAGGCTTGTCCTCGCCAGCGCGCGAGCGATCCACACTCTCGAAGACCGCCTGTCCGGGCTGGAGCAAGACCTCGGAGAAACGCTTGCTCGCCGTGCCGCAGTTGGGGCATTGCTCCTCGGATCCGCGGTGGTAGAAGAACTTGTGGCGCGGGATGCCGATGGGCTCGAAGCAACTCGGACAGCGCTGCGACTTCACATCCCAGATCTCGATGGCCCGCATGCGCTCTTCGTCGTTCTGCGGACCGACCATGGTCAACGTCGCCCGATCGCCCGTGTGGGAGAGCCACATCACCGGGTGCTTGCGGCCTCCCTCGGCGCGCTTCCAGTCTCCCCAGGCGGTGATCGCGGCGCTCAGGCCGGCCTCCATCGATTCATAGCTCTCCTGAATTTCCAGGGAACGACGCCCGAATCCGAACGAAACAATCTTGTACACGGGGACTCCTGTCGATAGACGGCTGCTCTGGAGGCTTCACATGCTGACGATCCTGACCCTCGCCGTACTGGGATGCAACACCGCAACCGAACCCGCTGCGGTCGAACCGAAGCCCGCTGCGGTCGAGGCGCCAGCCCCAGCAATGGATACGCCCGAGGCCCGAATCGAGGACGTGAAGGACACCTACCACGGGGTCGAGGTCGCCGATCCGTACCGTTGGCTCGAGAACTGGGACGATCCCGAGGCCAAGGCGTGGAGTGAGGCCCAGAACAAGCTGGCTCGGTCCCAGATCGACGCCATCCCAGATCGAGATGCGCTCAAGGCCGACTTCGCCGAGCTGATGGGCGCCGAGGTGGTCGGTCACCACCCCGTCGTGCACGCGGGCGGGAAGATCTTCGCTGAGCGCCACCAGCCGCCCAAACCCCAGGGATTCCTGGTCGAGCTCTCGGCCATGGACGCCAAGGCCGACCACCGGGTGATCTTCGACCCGACTGCGGACAAAGACGACCTCGTACACATCGACTGGTTCGTGCCTTCTCCCGACGGAAAGCTGGTCGCGATCTCGGTCTCCCGAGCGGGAACCGAGTCCGGGGATGTTCGCATCCTCGACACCGAGACGCTGAAACAGGTAGATGCGACGATTCCCCGGGTCAATGGCGGCACAGCCGGCGGTGCCCTGGCCTGGGCACCCGACAGCTCCGGGTTCTGGTACACCCGCTACCCGCGCGCCGGAGAGCGCGAGGAAGTCGACATGAACTTCTTCACCCAGGCCTGGTTCCACACCGTCGGGTCCGAGGAGGATCGCTACGAGATCGGCAAGGACTTCCCGCGGATCAACGAGATCGACTTCGAGGTCCACAAGTCCGGCAAGATGCTGGTCACCACCCAATACGGCGACGGCGGCCAGTTCTCCCACTACCTGCGCACCAAAGACGGCAAGTTCCACGAGCTCTCGGTCTACGGCGATCGGACCGTGATGGTCACCTTCTCCGCAGACGGGAAGTCGCTGTATGTGGTGTCCTTTGCAGACGCTCCGCGGGGCAAGATCTCGACCGTCGCGACCCGGGACAAGAGCCTGGCCAACGCCAAGCTGCTCATCGACGAGGGCGAAGACACCGTCGTCGCGAGCTTCTGGTCTTCGCCTTCCGTCCGAGAGATCCGTGGAAAGCTCCTGGTGAAGTACCAGACGGGTGGGCCCGGGACCATCAAGGCCTTCGATCTCGAGGGCGCCCCGGTCGCGGGTCCGAAGCTGCTCGATGTGAGCGCGGTGGGCAGCATGACGCTCACCGGCGACGACAAGGTGCTCTTCAGCAATGGCTCGTTCACCACCCCGTGGACCTGGTTCACCTGGGACCCCTCCACCGGAGACACCACCGAGGTTCCCCTCAACGAGAAACATCCGGCCGACCTCTCCAACGCCGAGGTCCGCCGGGAGTTTGCAACGAGCAAGGACGGAACGAAGATCCCGGTGAACATCCTGCTGCCCAAGGGCACGGCGCTGGACGGAACCAACCCGGTGATCCTCAGCGGCTATGGCGGCTACGGAGTCAGCCTCGCACCGCGGTTCCGGGCCACCAACAAGGCGCTCCTCGACCGCGGCGTGATCCTCGCTGTTGCCAACCTGCGCGGGGGCGGCGAGTACGGAGAGACCTGGCACGAGCAGGGGTATCTGACGGTCAAACAGAATGTCTTCGACGACTTCTACGCGGCGATCCAGCACCTGAGCCAGGCCAAATACACCTCTCCCGAGCACACCGCGATCGTCGGCGGTAGCAACGGCGGACTGCTCATGGGCGCGACCTTCGTCCAGCACCCGGAGTCGGTGGCGGCGGTGGTCTCATCGGTCGGCATCTACGACATGCTGCGGGTCGAGCTGTCCCCGAACGGCGCCTTCAATGTCACCGAGTTCGGAACGGTCGAGAACGAAGCCCAGTTCCAGGCGCTACACGCCTACTCTCCGTACCACAATGTCCAGGATGGAACGAAGTATCCGCCGGTCTTGTTCACAACGGGTGCCAACGATCCGCGCGTCGATCCCATGCAGTCCCGGAAGATGACGGCACGGCTCCAGGCGGCCAATGGCGGCAGCAACCCGATCCTGCTGCGAACCAACGCCAACGCCGGTCACGGCGGCGGAACCCCGTTGGCCGAGCGCATCGAGCTCACGACCGACCAGAACGCCTTCCTGCTGCATCACCTTGGCGTGCCACTCAAGAAGTGAGATTTCCCCTCGCCATCGCACTCGGACTCTCCGCGTGCGCACCACAGACGGCCACCTTCGTCCCGGGCGGCGAGTCCACCGACGAGCAAGGCCTCTACTACACGGCCGACTGGGACGGGATCACCGCGTTCTCGGCCGACGCCTGCGAGAGCTGCCACGGACCCGGTGGAACCGCCGAATTCATGCCACTGCCCCTGGTCCTTCAAGCCGATCTCACCATGGGCAGCGGGCTGTTTGTGGTGCCGCTGGACCCCGCGGCCTCCCGACTGTGGCGGGTGGTCTCTGGAGAGCTCGCCGAGGACGACTTTGCGGTCATGCCCCAGGAGAACGGCCCCCTCGAGCACGCCTACATCGACCACGTGAGACTGTGGATCGAGGCCGGCGCACCCTTCCCGCCGCTGCCCCTCGACCTCGATGGCGATGGGATCTTCGACGACACCGACTGCGATGACAGCGATCCCGAAGTCCACCCGGGAGCCGCGGAGATCTGCGACGGCAAGGACAACGACTGCAACGGAGATGCCGATGGAGCTGACGCCGACGAGGCGAAGACCTGGTTCCCCGACGGTGACGCCGACAGCTTCGGCAGTGACGCCGGGACGGTGATTCAGTGCGACGACCCCGGAGGCCACGTCCAGGTGGGCGGGGACTGCGACGACGCCGACGCCCGGTTCAACCCGGCCGCCATCGAGGACGACTGCGCGGACCCCAACGACTACAACTGCGACGGCGCAACCGGTCTCACCGACGGAGACGGAGACGGATTCGGGGCCTGCGAGGAGTGCAATGACAACGACCCCCTGAGCTATCCCGGCGCGCCAGAGACCTGCGACGGTCAAGACAACGACTGCGATGGCTTGTGGGACGAGGACGTTCCCGGAGCCCCCACCTGGTATCCAGACGCCGATGGCGACGGCTACGGCGACGTGAACGGCGCCCCGTTCGTGCACTGCACAGGTGCCAGTGGATGGGTGGCCTCGAACGACGACTGCGCCGACACCGATCCCGCAATCCACCCCGGCGTCGCGCTGGACATCGCGGACGGTCTCGACAACGACTGTGATGGGCTCGTGGACGAGGACGGCAACGCCATCTCCCACGCGACCGACATCCAGCCGCTGTGGGACGCCCAGTGCACGTCCTGCCACGGCGGCTTCGTGCCTCAGGACGGACTGGATATGGAGGGCAACGGATTCGACGACATCGTCGGAGTTGCAGCCAGCGATGTGCCCGGAATGAGCCGCATCGAACCTGGCGACCCGGCGAACAGCTACCTGTGGCACAAGCTGGAGGGGACCCACCAATCCGTGGGCGGCGCCGGTAGCGAGATGCCCAAGGGTCGCTTCGACCTGACCCAGCCCGAGCGCGATCTCATCGAGTCCTGGATCCTCGGCGGCGCCCTCCCCTAGCCTCCCCACGGCGGCGAGACCCGCGTTCGCTCGACCAACAAATCGAGGAAAGAGCGGACCCGGGCCGAGAGGTGGCGCTGGGTCGGATACACCGCGTAGATCGGGTAGCGAGGCAGCTCCGCCGGGTCCCAGACCTCGACCAGCCGACCGTCGAGGAGCTGGTCCTGGCACACGAACCGCGGGAGAACGACGGCGCCCAGTCCCTCGACGGCGAGGTCACGAGCCATCTCCAGCGAATCCACAGCGACGCGGCCGGAGGTCTGGACGGACACCTCTCCAACCTGGAGCTGGCCGGTCCGGCGCCCGACACCGATCCAGTCCAACCGATGGAGGTCGTCGGCATGGTCGACGCGGCTGCGGACGACGTACGCATACTCCGAGCTCGCCACCAGGGCGGACGGCACCTCACCCAGCCGGCGGGCAATGAGGCTCGAGTCCGCCAGACTGCCGATGCGAATGGCGAGATCGAAGCCCTCTTCGACCAGATCCACGGCGCGTTCGGTCAGGACCACCTCGACTGAGACGTGGTCGTAGGTGCTGAAATACTCGCTCAATACGGGGGTGAGAAAGGCGGTCCCGAAGAGTCGAGGGCAAGTGATCCTCAAGACTCCTCGGGGCTCGAAAGCCTGCGCAGCAACTGCTTGATCGGCCTCTCTGGCATCGCTGAGGATCACCCGGCAGCGCTCCGCATACGCCCGCCCGGAGTCCGTTGCGCGGACCTTTCGCGTGGTCCGGTGAAGCAGTCGAACCCCGAGACGCTCTTCGAGGCGAGCCACTCGCGCGCTCACAGCCGCCTTGGACATGCCCAACTCGGTCGCCGCCTGCGTGAACGACAGCGAGTCGGCCACCCGCTCGAACACGGCCATGTCATCGAGAGACACCATCATTGTTCACTATAGTGAACAATCTGTTCATTCAAGCCCTCATTGTCGCGCTCGGGTCCACGAACTAAACTGAGAGGCATGGAAATGAGCACCGACATCGACATCCAGCGGCCGGCAGCCGAGGTCTTCGACTACATCGCAGATTTCGAGAACAACCCGCTTTGGCAAGGTGGAATGGAGACGTGCATGTGGACGTCCGACGGTCCGATCGCGGTGGGCTCTACCTACGAGCAGGTGGCGAAGTTCATGGGCCGGCCGATCTTGACGACGTTCAAGGTGACGGCCCTCGAGCCTGGGCGATCCATCTCCATCGAGAGCATCGTGAGCACGTTCCCGATTCAAGTGACGCGAAATGTGGAGCCAAGCGGCGACGGCTCTTGCCGGGTGACGGCCAATGTCGCCGGCCAGCCGCCGCTGTTGATGCGGCTGATGCCGGGCATGAACTGGATGGTGAAGCGCTCGGTGACCCAGGACTACGCCCGACTCAAGGAGCTCCTGGAGCGCTGCTGAACACGAACGGCCACGCGATGTCGCCGGTCATGCCAGCCGGGAAGAGAACCCGCCCGACACCATCGACGAGGCACTGAGCGACTTTCTCGTCGCCGATCGCGTCCGAGATCACATGGGCATCCACTGTCTTGCCCGAGGGCAGAATCTTCCAGGCCAACTCCACGCGCCCTTGAAGATCGGGATCCCGTTGAAGTCCCTCCTCGTAACAACGGGTGAGGTGGCGAAGGTACTTGCGGACGGTCGACCTGACGATCTCACTCTCGCTGTTTACCGCTTTGTCAGCCAGTAGTTCGAGGAGCATGGAGTCGAGTTCCGCAGTGATCTCGTCCATGCCGGAGGCTTCGAGGTACGCACGGCCGGTCACGATCCCCGCGGCCACGTCCGTCCGCTCCAGGTTCAGCAACCGGTCGGAACCGACACCGCCAACCGATCCGGAAATGGCGACCTCGACCCCCTCGACGACCGAGTCCAGCACCTGAGTGTTCGGCAGGATTCGCAACCGTCCCTTGAGGCGCATCGTCAGCGCCGCGGCAACCTCTTCGTCCACCCCCACCGAGTCCAGCGGTGCCACGGCGAGAATAAGCGGCTCTTTTCGCGCCTCCATCATGGCCTGGAGCTGCTCTAGAGGCGGGGGCCCGGGTCGCGCTGCCTCGATCACGGCGTCGAGGTCTCCGAGGGGGAGCGAGACCGAGAGATCTATATTGGAAGCTCTTTTTTCGCCCATCCGCGTCACAGTCATGGGGACGATGGATCCCGGGCTGAGGCACTCATCAACCAGGGTGCACTCGGCGTCGTTGTCGCACTCGCAGGCCCGCACGGCGACCAGCAGGTCCCGACTGTTGTGGAGGGGCTGGCCAGCAACCGCAATGATGACGTCGCCGATGTCGAACGGGCTCCCCTCTTCCCTGTAGTTGACCTGCATGCCCACTGGCGCCCAGCTCGGTGCGGTTTCTGGAGTCAGATCGTCGACGGCCACTCCGAGCTCGGTGACCAGAGCAATGCTCACCCCCAAGGGGACGATGGCGTTCACGTACGTCTCCAGGTTGTTGTTCGTGGGGATCCGGATCCCGAGCACCGCGGCGGCCAGAAGCACAGGCATGACGAAAGCAACGGGTCGAACCGGGAGCTTCCGATCCGACAAGTTCGGTACCAGGGCAACAACCAGTGCAAGAAGCGGCCACGCATAGCGGGAGACCGGCAACGCGGTGGTGACCAGCGCCGTGAAGCCCTCCGCGGCGAGAACCTGGTCGACGATGTTTCCGACGTCCGCCAGCTCCCAGGAGAGTTGGAGTTGCGCCTGCACATCGACTGCCCGTGCCGCAGCAGCAACGCCAGCCACCGTGAGGATCGACGCGATCCATCGGGGCCGCTGCATATCCTCGCCCTCAGCAGACGTGAGGAAGGCGAGTGCGGCCCCGCAGGTGACCAGGATCAGAAACACGAAAAACCCGCCTTGTCCAGCGGTATCCACGTCTCCCCCCAGGAACGGGTGAATCAACCAGAGCGCCGTTCCGCCAACCAGCGCCAGGCCCATGGTCACCCGAGCGCGGGGTTGCACCGGCCCGACGCGATTCGCATAGACCATGACCAGAGCCAGGCACCCCACAGCACACCCGACAGCGGCAATGGCCAGGCCGCCCAGGTCGGTGGTGAGGGCAACCGAGGACCCGCTCGCGGCGAGGACTGCCTTGTGCTCTGCCCGGGCTCCCGCAACCGCAGCCACCATCAACTCCAGGCCCAACAGGGTGCCCAAGGCGCCGACGAATGCCACACTCGCCGGCCCAACGAACCAGGCAAAGAACGCCGGATGTCCGTCTTGTTCGCGCACCGCGAGAAACCTCGGCAGCCCGATGGAGAGGACCCCAAAGACGACGATGGCCTTCATGAAGGGTCCTCCCACCTCCATCGGCGCGGAGAGGCTTCCGAATACGACCATCAGCACGCCGAGCATGAACGGGACTGCTCCCAGCAGTCCAATCGCGAGGGCCCCCAGCCAGCGTGCCCAGGGTTTTTGAGGATCGGGCGCGTCCGCCGGCGGCGGCAGCGTCTCGGGTTGAAGTGTTGGCGGCTGGGAATCCACATCCTCGGCGCCCGACTCGCCAGCGCTGGCCGGGTCGAAGGTCTCTGCACTCCAGGTCTGATCCGTCGTCGCGACCCCGGTATCGGCGGTTCCCATCGAGACCGAGTCGGCGCTTCCCAGGGACGCCACGCGATCGAGTGTCGTCGCGTTCCACGGTCCCCGCGCGGCGGCCGATGGCTCTCCATTGGTCCAGTCGTCGAGCAAGGCCTCGCAGGAAGCCGTCCTCTCCTCCGGATCCACCCGCAGGGCACCGAGAATCGCCCGCTCTATGTGCTCGGGCAGATCGGGCACCAGCTGCCGGGGAGGAACGAAGTCTCCGCTGGTGATGGCCGCAAACAGCTCGAAGGTGTCGTCGCCCTGGAAGGGACGCTGGCCGGTGACCAGCTCATACAGCACCGCGCCGAGGCTGAACACGTCGGCGCGGGTATCGACGTTCTTCGAGTCCCGGATCTGCTCCGGAGCCATGTACGCCGGGGTCCCCATCGTCACACCCGTCCGGGTCTTCACGCCGCTCCCGACCTGGTCGCCGGCGATGCTCTTTGCGAGACCGAAGTCGGTGACCTTGGGAACCAGCCGACCGTCGGGCATGGCGAGCATGACGTTGGCGGGCTTCAGATCCCGGTGGATGAGCCCGGCGCGATGGGCGGCGGCAACCCCGGCCAGGATCCCGCGGGCGATATCGTCGGCCTGCGCCAGCGTGAGGGGACCGTCGCCCAGCAGCGTGTCCAGGGCCGGGCCATCGATGAGCTCCATGACCAGCGCCGGGCACCCGTTCACCTCGACGACATCGGTGACGGCCACGACATTCGGATGGCGAAGTCCGGACTGGGCTTTTCCCTCTTGAAGCAGCCGCTGCTGGATCTGCGGAGACGGGAGGGTGATGACCTTCATCGCGTGCACGCTGCCCAGCTGCTGGTGCCGAACCCGGTAGACGACGGCCATGCCGCCGCGCCCGATCAACGCTTCGACGGCGTAGCGGTCTACCTGCGTTCCCGGCGCGATTTCCACAGCGGCCCCCGTTCCGGTCTACCACGCTGGCCTGGCTGATACACTCGCTACGCTCGTCGGGAGTGATGATGTGGACTCTGTGGCTCGCGATGGCCGGTTGCACCCAGAAGGACACGGCCGATACCACAGACAGTGCGCCCGAATCTGTCACCGTGCCCCCCGAAGAACTCGAAGTCACGGTGATGTGGACCGACGACGGACTGACACCCACCGACACCGACGACGACGGAGAGCCGGACGCCGGATGCGGGGACGCCGTCCAGATCGACATCAGCGACCCGCGCGGCGAGACGGATTGGAAGTTCGGGATGGCGGAGACGGGATGGCCAAATGGCCTGGGATGGTTCGGCGAGGACTGTCAGTTTGGTGACAGCGGAACCCTGGTCTGTCACAACATCGGTATCGACTCGACAATCCGGCAGGTCGAGAGCTGCTCGAGGGACGATGTCGCAGACGGCGCGACGCTCTTCCATGCCGAGGTCGACACGTCCCTGACCTACTACCTCCAGGACCCTCTCGGAAACTGCTGGGCATGGGGCCACGACCCGTCCTTCTACAGCCCACTCGTGTGTGTGGAGGCCGATTTCTGACGCAGTGACTCGACGGTGAGTTACGCTACGTTATAGAGCCGCCACGGAGGGGTCTAATGCTGTGGATGGTGTTGTTGGCTTGTGGGTCGATCACAACGCGACCCGGTGATCAGGAACCTCCCCAGGCAACTGAAACTACCGCTCCTACCGAGACAACCCAAGTCCCCTCGACGACGACACCTGACGAGGCCAACGACGCCGAACTGGCTCGCAACCTGATCGCGGGGACCCTCGATCTCGACGACACTCTGCATGACATTGCCTGGTCCGACGGCTGGCCGGTCAACGACGACGGCGCCTGGATCTTCGTCTACCCGAGCGACGCGGCTTCCGTGTCCCTGGCTGGTGATTTCAACGACTGGGAGCCCGTGGCCATGAACGCGGCTGACGGCTTCTTCTGGGCCGAGGTCGAAATCTCCGATCCAACCGGGATGAAGTACAAGTTCGTCGACGGAGACGACTGGATCCCGGACTACTGGGCGCGGTCCTACGACTACGACGAGTTTGGAAGAGCCAGCTACGTCGCTCCGCCTACCGACGTGTTTCACCTCGAGCGCTGGCCCGCTCTCGAGGGTGCCGGACTCGAGCCGCGTGACGTTCGCGTCTACGTTCCCGCGGGCGCCGGGCCGTGGCCGGTTCTGTATATGCACGACGGCCAGAACCTCTTCGATCCCGAGGGCATGTGGGGCGGCTGGCGCATGACCGAATCCCTGGCGACTGCCACACCGATGCTGGTCGTCGGCATCGACAACACCATGGCCCGCATGGACGAGTACACCCATGTTCTCGACGACATCGGCTACGGCGATATCTACGGTGGGCTGGGCGACGACTACGCCGAACTCGTGCACGAGATCCTCCGGCCCCAGATCGAGAGCCGGTACGTCACCTCCGGCAAGAACGGCCAGCTGGGGTCTTCACTCGGGGGCCTGATCAGCCTGCACATCGCCCAGCTGTACCCTGGAGAATACGAATTCGCGGGAAGCATGTCGGGCACGCTGGGCTGGGGCCGCTTCGCCCTGGGGAACGAGACGATGCAGGAGCGCTGGCTCGCGAACGCACCCGGTGGCGTGGTGTTCGTGGACTCGGGCGGCACCGCCGGCGCCAACGGCTGCGAGGACCTCGACGGCGACGGCTTCTTCGCCGACGACCCGGATGCGAGCGACAACTACTGCACCAATGTCGCCTTCGCCGATGCCCTGTCGCAGAGCGGCTACAGCTGGGATCAGGACCTGTTCCACTGGCACGCGGCCGGTGAGCCCCACAACGAGATGGCGTGGGCGGCCCGGGTCTTCCGTCCCCTCGCGATCTTCGGAGAGATCTAGCTCTCGGAGCGGTCAGACCACGCTGAAATAGCGTACAGCCTCAGCCCACAATTTGCCCCCACCACAATTTTGATACATTGCCTTCAACGGACAATCTGTCCTGTTGCCAGGGGGGCCAACCATGTGCACGCCAAAGAGTACCGGACTCGTCTCGATGCCCGTCTCCAGCGAGTCGACAACCTATCAGACCGCGCTGCGGAGCGATTGGATGTTGGCCTTTGGAACAGACAAGCTCCGCGGTGTCGTCCATGTCGTCGGTAGCAGCAACCTCGAGGTCAAGATGGAGTACATCACGGCCTCGGTCAAGGCCAGTGACCCCGACACTGTGTCCAGCCTGGGTGGCTCTACTATCACCGCAGATGGATACATGACCAACAACGTTGCTCTGACCTTTACGGCAAAGGACAACCTCCTGGTGCAGGTCGTCGCCCAGATCCGCTCCACCACGTCCGGCACGCTGGCGCAGGGTTTGGTCAGCCTGCGGGCGTGGGCGCACTCCGAGGCCAACGTCATCTCTACGCGGACCCTCGAGCTCGGCCCCACCGAGATCGTCTCCGGCACCAAGAACTACAACTACCTACCACTAGCGGCGCCACAGCCTATGGTCGGCCTGTCCGAGATTATGTTCGCTGTCGTCTATACCGTCGGTTCCGGCACCGTCTACTACCAGCCTGTCTACCGCACCTTCGCCAACGACCTCGACAACCCCTCTACGTGGGCCGTCGTCTCCAGCACTACCGAGCAGTCCGCGTCCTCCAACACCACCTACAACCCTGGCGCGCTCACCCTCGCCGACGACACCACCAAAACGCACTGGCAACCCGGGATCCGCTGGTCATCCAACACGGGCGCGGGTACGGTCAATGTGACCGTAGCGTCGCAGTACTGAAGAGGAGATGAGCATCGACCCGGCCACCTTAAGCACGTTCCTGGATGGCGCCCGCATCGCCGCGCCGTCGTCGTGCAAGCGCGGTCGCTGCAATCCCAAGGACATCGATCCGCAGTCGCTGCGGGCCTTCGTCGACGATGGCGACATCCGGCTCGCCGGACATCCGACTCGGGACATCGACCTGCAGACGCTCCAGGTCTTCTTCGGCGCCAGCGCCAGGGCGGCCTACAGCCCCGACGTGGTGGCGTCTCGGCCGTCCCGCTCCTACGGCCGGTGGGCCCGCCCACGCCAGTGGTCGCGGGCCCGCCAGGTGTACTCCGGGCTGCGCCGGGTGGCGGGTTCGCGAACCCAGCGCCTGGACCTGTGGGACCTCTAGCGCCTGCCCCACAAGTTTTTGCGCTCCCGGGAGGTCTCGGGCTCGACCGCGGTCCCGATCGCCCGATCGGACTCGACCCCATCGTCATCCCGATTTGTCCTCCGGGCGTCGACACCAACCCGCCGGTCATTCCGCCGCAGCCCTGGCACGCGGCCGGACCCGGCCCCCTCGAGGACGACGGCGTCACCTACGCCTGCGCCGCCATGCCGACGTGGGAGGACGCTGACGGTGGCCTGAAGTGCACCTGGTTGGAGCCCCCCCATCTGGTGCGAACGACCGATGACCTTGCCGACCCCGGCGGAGATCGCCGACGCCAAAGAGCACTTCTATGTCGACTGGGAACAGTGGATGTGGGTCGGGTATCGCGAGGAGGTCGAGGAGCTGTTCGCCAACGCCTTTGCGCTGCTCCAGGCCAACCAGGATGTCATCGAGTGGCTGATGTGCATGTTTCAGGAGCTGCCGTTCGGCCCACCCGACCACTGGACTCTGTGGAGCTGCATCCGCATGTTCCTCAACGAGGGGGATCCGGGGTCCCCCGGCCCCGATGGGTTGGTCTTTCGGGCCATGCCTGGTGTGGAGCCCAACCTCGGCACGGTGATGCGGGGCCCCGAGTACTACAACGAAGACAATCCATCGGGTGACCGTCCGGAGGTGCAGTTCTGGCCGACCAGCAACTGGGACGAGGACTATGGACGTGCCTGGCGAGAGGCGATCGCCTCGGGCTCTGAAGAGGAGATGTTCTGCGTGGCGATGTTCCAAGCCCTCACGCTCCTGCATGAGCTGATTCACGTTTGTGGGCTGCCACACTCGACGTCTCAACAGCACAAACAGTGGTGCGACTATGTCAACGTGGTTCCGAACTCCTGGATGTACATCATGATGTCGCGATATCCAGGTTTGGCGCTCACAAAATGTGCGAACTTCGGCCGGCCCGAAACATGGGCCAATTCCGGCAGCGGATGTCACCCCTCCTTTGGACCTCAGGTGTTCGTGGTTCGAGAATGCACCCAAACTCATCCAAACCCATGGTACGAACCAAGGGTTGAAGCGGTCTTGAGGCCGTGAAGAGCACGATCTCAAGGTGCCAACGCGCGGGCGACCACCAATGTCTGCCAAAGTCTCTTGCGAGAAGTAAGACACACCTGGAACCGTGCGTTGTATTGGCCCTGGCGATCCTGGCTTATCCCGGGTGTGGCCCCCGCCATCCCACCGACCCCGGCGACACGGGATCTTCGGAGACAGGGACTCCACCCGTTCCCGACACGGCCACGCCACCCTGGATGTGGGACGCCTACAACGGCGGCGGAGTATGGGTCAAAGTCGCCTGGACCGATGACGGTGCGACCCCAGCAGATACCAACGGGGACGGGGAACCTGACACCCACTGCGGCGACAGCGTGAACGTCAAGATCTTCGACACGGCCTACGAGACGGATTGGCTCTTCGGCATGGCGGAGACGGGTGTCGAGAACGGGTGGTTCGGCGAAGACTGCTACCTGGGCCAGGACTCATGGAACGCCTGCCACAGTGTGGGATTGGATACAACCCTCCTCCAGGCGAGTGATTGTCGGGTGGAATCCGTGGCGGATGGCACGACGATCCTCGACGCCAGCCGGCAACATCGGCTCACCTACTTCCTCCAGGACACACGTGGCTTCTGCTTCGTCTGGGGCGACGACATCGAGTACTACGAGCCCCTGGAGTGCGTGCACCTGTACCTCTGATGCGGCGGCGTCTGAACGAGAGTCAAGTCAATGGAACGGGTGAGAGGCATACCCGGATCTCCGATTGCGGCTAGCGCATAGCCGGCGAAGGCGGCGGTGAACCAGCGGCGACGCGCGCCGCCCCGCCGGGTGGCGGAGGCCTCTGGCAGGGCTGGCGCCTCGTTTTCACCGCCGAGATGCAAAGGTACGCAGAGGTCGAGCCGCCGGCGGCGCCTGCCAGGGCGGGCGGTGTGACGGGGCGATGGGGCCTTCGGTGGCCTTGGTGCTCTGCGCACCTCGGCTCTCTTTGCGGTGGAAAGAGCGCGTTGGCCCTGCCAGGAGCGCTGGTTGGGCCAGGGGGATCGGCGTCGGGTTGTTGGGGCGGTACACGGGCAGCCCTATCAGCTCATGACCGCCCCAGACCAGATCACCGATGAGGTGCGCTCCGTCAAGCGCGAACTCACCCGCCACTGCTCCGAGCTGCTCGAACCGCTGCATCGGGATGCCCGATTCGAGCGCCGAACAAGCCATCGAGCCGGCTGGACGCTGTCCGAGAAACCGGCGCGGGCGCACGCGCCTTCGAAAGGGGCCGGACCGCATCCTCCACAGGAAGCGAAAGTCCGTCTCCAACGGGACTGGTGAGCGCCTCCTCGACGAAGTCCTCCTGCCGCTCCAGGACGTGATCACGCGCGGCAAGAAGCGGCTGAAGACGCTGATCGCCTACGTCCGGCGCAACCTCCACCGGCTGCGGTACGGCGAGCTGCGCGAGCGAGGCTTCCAGATCGGGTCGGGCGCCATGGAGTCCCTGCACCGGACGGCCAGCCAGGTCCGCCTGAAACGGGCGGGATGCCGCTGGACTGCAGAGGCCTCTCAGGCCATCCTGAACCTCAGGATGCTCAGCCTCTCCGGTCGCTGGGAGGAGTGCTGGAATCAGCCTGTCCTCCCTCATCTCTCCAACCTCAGGTCAGTCGCGTGACGCTTGGCAAACCCGTGCTCAGATCACACCCAATGGAACAGAGCAGGTTTTGGTATGTCGCCCTCGCAACGGCATTGTGATGGTGAGTCCAGCGAGTATGGCGAGCTTTGGAGGGGTCGAAGTCGGCGACGCGATCCCCTCCGACATGAAACGGGACTCAGACTCCGCACCGTTTTCACGCGTCGCAACGATTGCGGATGTGAAAGGGAGTTTGCTCGCATTCGAATGCCAAGATCGCGTTTTCGCTGTGATGTTCCTGGCACCAGCGAGCGACCAGAACGACGCCTTGCAGATTGCGAATCGTCTGCTGAAGCACATGGCGGATGATGGTTGGTCGGAGTTCACCAGAAGCGGGTCGCCAAACGCCGATCTGGTGGAATGGGTCGTCAAGACCCCAGGTGACGAACCCAAACGACTCCTTAGATCGGACTGCCTTCGACGAGCCGCCAACGCCAGTGGCGGAACCTGCTCCGTTTCGTTGACGACGACGTCAGCAACGACATGTCCCGAGACCCCAAAGGACGGCAAGGAGAGATACGCGATGCCGGCCGGCGGGGGCAGTGTCGGGCCGCACGATTAGTCGAGGAACGCACATCGTGGTCAACGGGGCAGCTCTTTCGCGCCCTTGACCGCAGGCCTCACATCAGACTTTGCTCAAGTGACCCATCCGTCGCCCACCAGACCGCGCCGCACGTGGTGACAAACCTACTCCAGCTGGAGGAGGTAAGACTCCAGATTCTCAAGCTCCTCCAGGGATAATCCTGAGGTCACCCCGTGCTCGTCGGCGGGGTTTCGATCCACGAGGACCTCCATGAGCGTCGCCGCCGAGCCGTCGTGCAGGTAGGGCGGGCTGCTGTGCACGCCGCGTAGGCCGGGAGTGTCGATACCCAGCAACGGTCCCGACAGGCGTTGGCCGCTGTCCGCCGTGATCGTGCCCACGTCGTGGAGGATCGGAACACCGGCCGCGATCCACCCGCTGTCGGTGAACTCCGGTCCCGAGTGACAGACCGCGCAGCCGACCGTCGGATCCTCGAAGATCGACTGCCCCAAGAGAGCGCTCACCGTGAGCCGACCATCCTCGGTTCGGAAGGGAGACCGCGGGTATGTGTCCAGGCTCGCCGCGTAGGCCGCCAGGGCATCGAGCTCCTCCGAAAGGCCGGCCTTGCTCGCTCCCAGGGTGTCGCCGCCTGTCGCCTCCCAGTCCTCTTCGGAGAGAAAACCGAGCCCTTGCTGGGGACCGCGGATGTCGTGCTCGAAGTCCTGGATCTCGTCGAAGTTCGCCGACCAGTGGATGGGAGCGGCGCCGCCGCGGCCCTTCATGGCGACGGTGTTCCGCAGGCCCTCACCGCGGTCCGTGAAGTCCCACACCCGCCGGTCGTGATCGCCGTCGAGGTGACAGCTGGCGCAGGACGCGTAGCCGCCGCTCGACATGCGCGGATCCACCGACCGCTGGAAGATCTTCTTCCCGAGGAGGACCTGCGGATCGAGGATCTCCCCGCTCGCCGGAAGCAGATCGACGCGGAGGCTCTCGACCGGGATGGCGATGTTGTCGAGGTCGTAGCGGACCAGCTCGCGATCCAGTCCGACCGACACCCACAGGTGCTCGTCAGTGGCCCACAGGCCGTTCGGGCTCGTCCCGACATCCACGGCAGCTCCGGCGCGCTCCATCGTGTAGGCGTCGAGGATGTCGACGGTCTCCATTCCCTGATGGGCGACGTACAGCCAATCCCCCGCGGGGCTGAAGGCCGCCGCGACGGCGAGGCCGCGGTCGTCGAACAAGGCCGCCTCGAGCTCCTCACCCACCGGTCCCTCGTCCGCGACCAGGGAGATCTGCCGCAGATCCGAGCGCACGGTGGTCTCGAAGGTGAGCGGGAGGCCATCGCGGGCGAGGCCTCGTTCGATATTCGCCTTCATCCCTGGAAACACAGCGACGCGACCGTCGGGGCGAACCGCCACTTGCTGGAGGTAGGTGGGCACGCCGCGGGCGTTGGTGTCGCTGTCCGGACCGGGGTCGAGGGCCAGACTCCAGTACTGGATCCCTCCGGCCCCCATGCGGATGACCGAGCCGCCATCATCTGAACTCCGGTGGCGGGTCATGATCAGGCCGTCGGGGGTCATCGCGGCGCCGCGGAGATCGATGTCGTCGACCCAGATCGTCTCTGCAAACGTCCATCCCGGCCCGATCATTGCGACGGCACCGAGACCCTGCATGGTGATGTAGGTGTATCCAGAGAAATCCATGGCGACGCCGTAGGGGCGAGCTCCCCAGCGCAGGACGATGTCGCTGATCCGGACTCCGGAGGTCTCGAAGATCTGGATGGAGTCGTCGGCGATACACGCCACCGCAATGAGGGAGCCGTCGGTGGACAGGGTGCGGGGCTCGTCGCAGGTGTCCCAGTGTTCGACGGCGCCGTCCAGGCTGACGACAGCGATCTTGTCGAAGTCAGGCATCGCCACGTACAAGGTGTCGTTTGCCTGAACCATCACCGAGGCTGAGCGAGGCGGCGGGTCGAGAGGTGGCCAGGTGATCAGGACCGACAGCGAATCGGTGGACGGCGGTCCAGAGCCCGTCGCCTCGACAAATGCGGTGTAGTGGCCCGGCCCATCGTAGGCGTGCACGACGGTTTGGCCTTCGGTGGTCTCCCCGTCTCCGAATGTCCAGGTCAGCACTCCGACACTCGACGGGCCCGGCGCGAAGACCAGATCCTCTCCGACAAAACCGACGAGATCCGGCCCCGCATCCGCGCTGGGTATGGGGTCTTCGGAGCAGCACTTCGTCTTGCCGCTCGAGCCGTCGTCGTCCTTGTGACAGCCGAGTGCCAACACCAGGATCAACGCCCTCATTTCACGGACTCACCGGTGGAGAAGCTCCAGCTGTAGTCGGTGGCTGTCGGGTTTCCACTCACGTCGGTGATGCCTCCCGCGGGGATCGCGATCGTGTAGGTAGTGTCCTCGGCCAGCGGCTCATCCGCAGTGAAGTTCACGACAGTTTCCTGGGTGTTGAAGCGACCGGCCACCACTTGTCCGTCCTGATCCGTCACCCGGAAGGAGCCCTCGAAGACGCTGGCGTGCTCCACCCACTCGTCAAAGCTGATGCCGATGGGCGTCGTCGTCGCGATCCAGGTCGCCCCATCGGCGGGACGGGCGAGCTCGACGATCGGCGGCACTGTGTCGGGTTCCTCAGCGAAGGGAATGACCGTACTGGCCTCACCGTCGGGGGCGCCCGAATCCACCGAGAGAATCCCGACGTTGCCGATGGGCGAGAAAGTGTCGAGGTCCCCCGGTCCAAAGTGGCGGGAGGTCTCGGTTGGAGAAACCTCGTCGAAGTCGTAGATGGAGGCGAAGTTCGAGTCGCCGACAAAGAGCCGGTTCGACTGCCGGTAGATGTAGCCGCCGTCCCCATCCTCGGTGAAGAACTCCCCGGTCTTCACCGGGTTCGCGGGGTCGGTCAGGTCGTAGATGATCGGCCCACCTCCGGCGTCTTTCCGCGCGAACAAGCCGTACTTCCCGCCGATCGAGGAGAAGTAGTACTGCACGTCCTGACCCTGCTCGCCCTGAGTGTGGAAGTCCCCGCCAGCGATGGGCACCGGGTTCCAGGGATCGGAGACATCCATCATCACCGAGCGGGAGGTTCCGGCGGTCGCGGCGATGGCCATGTCCCCGACGACGGTGAATGACCCGACCAGGTGCGGCAGGCCCTCGAAGGTGATGGTCTGGGTGAGCACCGGGTTCAGCGGGTCCGAGGCGTCGACGACGTGGATCCCGTTGAAGGCCGCCGACACGTAGATGATGTCCCCGAGCCAGAAGTTGGAGAAGGTCACGCGCAGGTAGGAGTCCGGGTAGTGATAGGCGGGAGTCACCAGCTCCGAGACCCACACAGGTGCGGTCCGATCGGTAATGTCCCAGATGCCGAGGCCACCGATGGCGAGCTCGTCGTGGTAGTCCACGGCGAGGTACTCACGGCCGTCGATCTCCCCGAAGGCCAGGGTGTGGGTCTCGCGCATGTAGTCGGACCATTCCTGCCCGACGACCTCGGGATTACACGGGTCGGTGAAGTCGAGGAACGAGATCCCGCCGCCGCCGTACTCGGGGGCCCAGGGGTGCACGAGGTAGCCGTCGTACATCACCAGCAGATTGTGGTGCTCCGAGTCCCCCTCGCCGCCGACCACGAATCCACAGGCCTGGTCGAGCTCGTCGGCAGTGAACGATCGCGCCGGTCCGCCGGGACCTTCCGTCGTTCCCCAGGCATCGGGATCGGGGAAGACGTAGGGATCGGGTCCTACCTTGGTTTTGCCCTTCGGATCCTCCGACTTCGCACAGCCGAAGACGAGAAGCAAGCTGGGAACGGCCCATTTCATGAAGCGCAGGGTATCACCGGGCGGTGTGGGGCAGATAGCGCGCCGCGTCTTCGGCGCTGAAGGGCTGGGGCGCCAGGGAGGTCGCCAGGCCCAGGAGCGCGTCGTCCTGGAGCGGCCAGTTCCGCAGTACTGGCCCCTCGCCGGTCGTGAAGAACTCTCCCCGTGGATCCCAACAATAGAGCGTGCTCCCGGTCTTGTTCTCGAAGGTGCCGCGCCGCTCTCCGTCGGCAGACCAGAGGAGGACCTTGTTGTCGTAGGCGTTCGATGCGAGCCAGAGGTTGTCTGGACTCCACTCGGCCTTCCAGAGTCGATCTGAGTGCAGCAGGGTCACGAGCGGCTCCCCCTCCTCGGTCGTCAGCCGGTCGGCCCCCGCGTCCGTCACCAGGATCTGGCCGTCGGGACCCCAGGTCGATCGGCCGACACCGGCGAGCTCTCCCAGCGAGACGCCGTCCTTGCTGTAGAAGTGGGTTTTGGCGCTGTTGGTCTGGAACGTGTCGGCGACGAAGAACCGGCTGCCATCTGGATGCCAGGCCGCGCCACCGGTGAACCGCGTCGCGAAACGCCCCAGGAGCTTGCCCCTGGCGTCCCAGAGCACGTTGCGATCGGCCGAGTGGAGCAGGAGTCGATCCCGGTCGCGGTTCCAGTTGAAGTAGGTCGCACCACCACCGGTTGGACCCGAACCGCCATCGAGCGGAATGGGCGGGCGACCATCCAGGGCCACCAACTCAGCGCGCGTGGACGACATCAACGCCACGCGGTCATCGGGACTCCAGGCGATCACGGCGAAGTCTCCAGCGTCGTCGAGCCGGAACAGCTCGCCGCCGTCGGCGTCGAAGACCCGCAGGCCACTCGTGCTGCGATACACCGCCAGCCGGCCATCGTCGCTCCAGGCGAGCAGGGGCTGACTGTGCTCGGCATGCCAGGCGTTGGGGCTCTCCGGATGTGGGTGACCGGGCGGGTCGGGGTGGAGGTCGCCGACCAGCTGGTTCTCGCGGTCGTGGAGCAACACGATCCCGCTCGCCGACGAGGACGCCAGGCGCTCGCCGTCCGGACTCCACGCACAGGAGTCCGCCACGGCCTTGTGGGTCCCCGACACGCGAGCCGTTCGCTCCGCGTGCATCACCCGGAAGGTCTGGTTGTCGGACAGCGAGGCGTACCGATCGCCGTTCCCGATCCACCCCACGGCGAGCAGGATGTCCTTCGCCGGGCGTCCGATCTCCGACGGCGCCGGATCGTACCCCGGAAGGCTCATTGTGCTCACCATCCGACCATCGGGCTCGAACACCCCAGTCAACCCATTGCCGCAGCCGACGAGGAGCTGGTTCTTCGAGGGATGCCACCAGGCGCGCCGCACCACGCACTCCAGCGGCAGGTCTACAGGCGGCGAGCCGTCGCTGGCGAAGATCCGTGGCGGCGCGCGACTCGGAGCCCTCGCGGTCGCAGCCAGATACCGCCCATCGGCGCTGTAATCGGTCCACCGGACCCCATCCGGATGCCCCTCGAGCTCGCGCAGCAGGTCGCCGGTCTCGGTGTCGCGGACCTCGAGCCGGGGGGGTTGCGAACCATCCCTGGAGAGCCACGACACGGTGTACTCCGCCCCCGACGGATGCACGGACGCCCCCATCGACACAAACCCCGGGCGCCTCGCTTTGCTCACCTCCCGACCGTCGAGGTCGTAGACGGCGAACTCGCCGGGAAAGCCGATCATCAGCCGCGGTTTTCCCGCGGGCGCGAAGAAGTTGTAGGCCGGACCGCGTCCATTGCTGGCGACCCGGGTGCGCAGACCGCCGTTTGCGTTGAAGACCGAGACCGCGAAGTCCTCCCGCGCGATGTCGGTGGTCTTCACCAGGAGGTGCTCGGAGTCGTCGCTCCACCAGGCATAGCTGTGGGGCAAGTCGATGGGTCCTGCGACCAGGTTGCCATCCCGGTCCCAGATACGGATGCCGTCCTCCTTGGTGACGAAGCCCTGGCTGTCCTTGCGCCACAGCGCGCTCGCGAACCAGCCGGGCTCGCCGTCCACCTCGGCCACCCGCTGGCCCTGTCCATCGAGGAGCCGGACGACCTCCGTGTCGGCGATCAGGAAGCGCTCGCCATCCGGACTCCACGGCTCGAAGGTCCAGTTCGGGGTCAGCGCCGCGGTCGTGCCGAGCAGCAGCTCGCCGTGCTGGTCGGTGAGCAGGCTGTACAGCGCCTCGCGAGCCTGGGTCTTGTCCTCGGCCCGCTCGAAGGCCTCGACGGCCAGCCGGATCGCCGCCGCCTCCCGATGCCGCCCGTTGAGGATCACCGCCTGGGTCGCCAGCTGCGCGGACTCGGCGATCCGCAGGTTCCGCTCCGCCTGTTCGGTGCGGGCAGTCGCCAGATCCTCGGCCTCCAACGCCCGCTGCAGGTTGATCTGGGACTGGCCGTAGAGCACGCTCATCGTCACCCCGAACACCAGCGGGAAGACCAGGGTGAAGACCGCCGCCAGCGCCAGAGCGGGATGCCGCCTCGCCCACAGCCGGGCGAGGTAGGCCAGGGTCGGCGGGCGGGCCGAGATCGGCTGACCGGCGAGCCAGGCCTCAATGTCGTCGGCCAGCGCCGCAGAGGAGTCGTAGCGGCGGTGGGGGTCCGGATCGACGGCTTTGGCAATGATCAGTGATAGATCCGCAGGCACGGTGCTGTTCACCGTCCGCGGCGCGGGAGGGTGATCCCGAAGAATCTGGCCCACCAGCTCCGCCTCGCTGTCTCCGTCCCGCAGTGCGCGGCCGGTGGCGAGCTCGTAGAAGCAGGCGCCCAGGGAGAACACGTCGGCCCGGTGGTCGACGGTGAGCAGGTTCCGCTGTAGCTGCTCTGGAGCCATGTAGCGCAGGGTCCCGAGCACCGACGATGCGTCCCGGGTGAGGTTCTTCGAGGCGTCCTTCACCGCCGCGAGCCCGAGATCCATGATCACGATCCGCGCCTCGGCCGCGGTGATCATCAAGTTGGAAGGCTTGATGTCCCGGTGCAGGATGCCGAGCTTGTGCAGGTGGTCGAGCCCCCTCGCCGCGTCTCGCAGAAGGATCCCCAGCTGCCGGAAACGGTCCGAGGCCCCCTCCTCCAGAGACGCCCGGCGAGGCGGGAGATCAGGGAGATCCTCGAAGAGCGTCTCGCGGCTCTTCCGGACCTCGGCACTGGCCGCACTCACGGCGGAGGTCACGTCCACGGTGCTGGGCAGGACGGCGGCGACCTGGGCGAGATCGGCGCCTTCGATGTACTCCATCGCGTAGTACCAGGTGTCCCGGGCCTGCCCCGAGGCGAGGATCTTCACGACGCTGGGGTCGTCACAGCGAGACAGGGCCTGAATCTCCCGCTGGAAGCGCCCCACCGAGACCGGATCCTCGGAGAGCACCGGCGGGAGGAGCTTGAGCGCGACGAGCCTCCCCAGGGACTCCTGCCGGGCGAGGTAGACGACCCCCATGCCGCCCTCGCCGAGCTTGCCGAGGAGTCGATAGTCCCCGAACTGGTTCGGATCTCGCCGATCGACACTGTCGTCGGTGGCCTTCGATCCCCGCGTGATCCGCCTGCCGAACCACGCCGACGTCCCCGGGAAGCGCGCGTCGAGATCTGCCCCACGGAGGAGCTCTCCCGACACGTAGTCCAGGTACTGCGGGGTCTTCTTGTAGGCGTTGTAGAACAGCACCCGCTCTCGAAGCTCTCCGCCCTCGAACAGGACCCACGGATGCAAGGAGACCCAGCGGACGTCGTGCCGCATCCACACCTGACCGGGCAGCGCCTCGTCGGGGATCTCGGCGCTATCGGACTGCAGGGTACTCGCCAGTCCGGACAGCCCCATGAGCCGGGCGCGCCGCTTGCCATCGACGCCGACCTCCATGCTCTCCACGAAGCTGAGCTCGGCACCCTGAGGGAGGAAGATCCCCGCGTTCCACGCCGCATGCAGGCCATCGAGCAGGTGCCTGGAGGCGGTGTCGTAGAAGTCGTTGGAGCGGACCGATCCGTGACCGAGCACCTGGTTTCGATAGCCGGCGAGCTCACCGAGGAGCTGTTTTGGACTCACCGAGGTCTTGCCGGAGCGCTTTCCGCCGGCCTCGGTGAGGAATCCGTACAGCGCGACCAGATCCCGATCGCGCTCGCTGTCCCCCGAGGGCGCCGAGACATGGATCCACGTGCCCGCCGAAGGCCGCTCGAGCTTGGACACATCGGGGGCTGCAATCGCCGCCCGCAGGCGGATCGAGGCCTCCCACGCGTAGTACGCAGTGTCGTGGCGCTCCTTGGGCGACTTGGCGTTTCCCGCGCGCCGCGTGAGGACCGCGACGGGAAGGGGGAGGGCTGCCAATCCACGGTCGCTCATGGCGCGATGATACCCGCCGGCACCCAGTTGATTACAGTGCCGCGGTGAAGATCGTCCGCCCAGTCGTCGAAGCCGTTGGAGGTATGCCCGGAGCCGTCCGCGACCTCGCACGCCTCAACGAAGTGGCCACCATCCTCATCCGCCACGGACTCGGCGTCGCGGTCGCCGGCATCGACGTGCCGGGGGTCCCCAAGGCCGACCCGAACTCCACGGCCTCGGTCGAGACCACACCCGAGGCGGTGATCAAGGCCATCGAGGAACTCGGACCGACCTTCGTCAAGCTCGGACAGGTGCTCTCGACCCGCCCCGACATCCTCCCCGACGAGTACGTACAGGCGCTGGAACACCTGCAAGACGACGTGGGTCCCCTGCCCTTCGCCGACATCGAAGCCCAGCTCGCCTCGGCCCTCGGAAAAGACTGGCGCGGCCGCTTCGGATCCTTCGTCGACAAGCCCCTCGCCACCGCATCTATTGCCCAGGTCCACCGGGGAACATTGGCCGACGGCACCGAGATCGTACTCAAGGTGCAGCGCCCGGGAATCGCCAAGATCATCCGCGCCGATCTCAACCTGCTGAACTTCCTCGCCAAGCGGATCCTCGCCGAGTACCCCGAGTCTCACGCGTTTGATCCCCTCGGTGTGCTCCAGGAGTTCGAGCGATCCATCCTCTCTGAGCTCGACTTCGCCACCGAAGCCGACAATATGCGGAAGTTTCAGAAGAACTTCCCCGATGACGAGCGGGTCCTCATCCCCGAAGTCTACGAGGAGGTGTCGACGAAGACAGTCCTCGTGATGCAGTTCGTGCAGGGCGTGAAGATGCGCGCCGCCCGTGAGGCCGGCTGCGACATGAAGCTCGTCGGAGACCGATACCTGTCGGTGGCCTACGACATGCTCTTCGTGCACGGCTTCTTCCACGGAGACCTGCACCCCGGCAACGTCATCGTCATGGAGCACGACCGCCTCGGCCTCATCGACTTCGGCATGGTAGGCCGCCTGACGGCAGAGATGCGCAACAATGTCATCTCCATCATCTTCGCCCTCGAACGGGGAGATTTCCGGACCATCGCCCGGCTCTTCTACGAGATCGCCATCAAGGACGAGCGGGTCGACTACAAGGCCATCGAGCGCGACACCGTCGAGATCATGGAGAAGCACTGGGCGGCGGGCTCGTCCATCAAGGACATGCAGATCGGTCCCTACGTGATGGACCTCGCAGCGCGGGCCGCCAAGCATGGGGCGCGGATCCCGAGCGGCTACACGATGTTCTTCAAGGCCATCGTCACCTCCGAGGGGCTGGCGAAGTCCCTGATCCACGAGGTCGATCCGATCTCCGCGGCCAAACCGTACTTCCAGCAGATGATGCTGGAGCGCTTCGACAGCAACCACCTCCAGGCCGAGGCCTTCTACTACCTGCTGACCTTCGGCTCGCTCATCAATCGGCTGCCGATCACGGTCTCGCAGTTCCTCGAGGACGTGGACCGCCAGCGCCTCCAGGTCAGCGTGAAGAACGTCACCGACGCGTCGACCCTGAAGATGCTCGACAAGCGCGTGAACAGGGGCATCTTCACGACGTTCACGGTGACCTGTGCAGCCTGCGGAACCCTGAGCCTGCTCGCGCCCTCGACCTGGGTGCCCGGCATCCTGATCTTCAGCGTCCCCTTTGTCGCGTTGGTGTTCTACGCGCTGACGATCGTGTTCTTCGGCATCACCCTGTGGATGATGATTGCCAGGGAGTGAGGGTGGTTCCGGTCCGCCGGAGTCCAACTGGGAACGGCGGACACCGCGCCCCGATCTGCACCCGGCGCTGCTTCGCGAGTACATGAGGCCGGTCCTCGGTGAGCGCATGCCCGAGAACGTAGAGCGCCTCGGCGGCGGGCTCATGAACGACAACTTCCGGTTCTCCAGCCGCGGAGAGTCCTGGGTGCTCCGAATCTACGCCCAGGGTGCGGAGGTGTGTGCCAAGGAGGTCGCGGTGCTCGAGATGGTTGGAGATCACGTGGCCGTAGCGAAGCCGGTGCACGTCGACCTGGGATCCGCCTGCACGATCGCGCCCTTCATCGACGGAGAGCGGATGGTGAGTGCGCTCCACCGGGCCTCCTCCGCGATGGAGATCGGGCGCGCCGCCGGAGACGCGCTCGGCCGGATCCACCACTTCTCCTTCAACCACACCGGATTCTTCGACGCCGAGCTCCAGATCCCCGAGCCGATGGATGGAGTAGGCGAAGCCTGGAGGAGCCACCTCGCCACCTGCCTCTTCGAGGGGAGATCCGGCGCCCGTCTCGGCGAGGATCTACTGGCATCAACCTGGAGGTTCGTCGGAGAGCACGGCGCCCGCATGGATGCGCTCGACGGCGACTACCGACTCCTGCACGCCGACTTCAAACCGACGAATCTCCTCATTGCCGACGGACTCATCACGGCCGTCCTGGATTGGGAGTTCGCGTGGTCGGGCTCGAAGCTCTTCGACATCGGCCAGCTCTTTCGCTGGGCACACCGCTATCCGCCGGACTTCGCCTCTGGTTTCGAGGCGGCCTATCGAAACCACCAGGACCTCCCCGCCGATTGGCGCGAGCTCGCCGCCATGCTCGACCTGCTGAACCTGGTAGGATTCCTCGATGATGCCGAGGAGCGACCTGTTCTTTTCGAGGATGCGAAGGCGCTCGTGGTGCGGGCGCTGCGCTGAGGTATGCCTGGCGGCAGGCCTGGTGGGTTGCGCCAACCAGGACTCCGCCATCGTATGGAACGACGAGATTGCCCTCAGCCCCGCGTTGACCGACCTCAAAACCGTCGCCGTCGGATCTGAGGTCGAGTTCTTCGTCCAGGTCGACCATTCTCGGGGTGGATCTGTGCAGATCACCGGCATCTCCGTCACAGGCGACGCCGAATTCACCACCGAGGCCCTCCTTCCCATCGGGGTCGGGCGCGACGAGACCTATGAGATCCCCTTCCGCTACGCACCGGAGGAACCCGGGCTGCACTACGCAGTCGCCCAGTTCTCGAACACCGGCCACGAAGATCCCGGGGCTGTCGATCTACGCGCCCAGGCTCTGGCACCCGACATCGACGTGTTTCCCCGGGTGTTGGACTTCGGCATCGTCGCCGTCGGCGAGTCGGCGGAGCAGACCCTGACGCTCAGGAACGAGGGGCGCCTGGATGCCGACGTGATCCTGGAGATCTCCTACAACACGTTCAGCGTGGCCAACGAAGTCGTTCCCCTCGCGGTCGGCGAAGTCGCGGAGGTAACGATCACCACTGTCGCGGCCACCGACCAAGCCTACGCTGGCCAGATCGCCATCGGTTCTCGTCAATCGTGCCATCGCAGTCGTCGTCGATCCCGTCCTCGAGGTCGAGAGCTGCCGGGTGGACATCCGAATTTGAATCGTCACAATCGCCGGCGCTGGGGGTGAAGCCATCGCCGTCGAGGTCGTCTCCGAGATCGGGTTCGTTGCCGTGCAAGGTCACCAGGGCCGGGCCCCAATACGCAGAGCGAGACCTGCGACGCCGTGGACAACGACTGCGACGGAACGATCGACGAGGGGTGCGCCTAAGCGCTGTGCGTCTCCACGAAGATCTCCCCCTGGAGGGTGCGGTGCACGGGGCAGCGATCGGCGATCTGCATCAGCCGGGCGCGCTGGGAGTCGTCGAGCGGTCCCTGGAGCTCGATGGTCCGCATGATGTGGTAGTCCTTCCGATCCAGATGAGCCGCGTCTCCCCCGTGATCCGAAGCGTGACGGAGCAGGACGTGAACCCCCTCTAGCGGCCACTTCTTGCGGTCGGCGTACATGCGCAGCGTCATCGTCGTGCACGTACCGAGGGACGCCAGGAGCAAGTCGTACGGCGTCGGACCGGAGTCGTGGCCTCCAACCCGCTCCGGTTCATCGGCGCGAATGTGGTGTTTTCCGGCCGTGATTTCCGACGCATATCCGCTGGGGCCAATGGTCACCTCCACCGAGCCGTGATCGGTGATTCCGGCGTTTGCCGCGGGATGGCGCTCGACCCGTCGGGAGGCCCAGGCGGCGATGATGTGCCCGACCCAGTCGGCGTCGGACGGATTGGAGAGCAGGTGGTCGACCCCGTCCAGGGAAACGAACGACTTCGGGTGTCGAGCGTGCTTGAACAGCCGGGTGGCGTGGTCGACCGAGACCAGCTCGTCTTGGGGGCTGTGGAGGATGAGGAGCGCGGGCCCCCCGGCGTTGAGGACCTTTTCCAGCTTCTGGTGCTTCAAATCGTCGACCAGACCCTGCCCGATGGTGAAGGACCGGCCCGCCAGACGCACCCGCGCGCTCCCCTTCTCGGCGATGACGTCGAGCTGATCCTCGAAGAGATGGGTCACATGGGCCGGATCCGAGGGCGCGGCGATGGTCGCGACCTCCTCGATCTCCGGAATCTGAGGCGCTGCAGCGATAACGGCGGCGCCACCCCAAGAATGGCCAATCAACAGCCTCGGAGCGCTTCTTTTCTCGCGGAGGCACTCGGCGGCGGCGACCAGATCCTCGACATTGGCGGCGAAGGTCTTGTCCGCGAAGTCCCCTCCGCTCTCGCCGATCCCGGTGAAGTCGAACCGGAGGACGCCCCAGCCGGACTCCACCAACGCGCGGGAGATCACGCGCGCGGCCCGCACGTCCTTGCCACAGGTGAAGCAGTGCGCGAAGACCGCCCAGGCCACCGGTTTGCCGTTGGGCTCGTCGATCTTGCCGCGCAGCTCGCGCCCGCTCTCGTTGATGAAGACAACGCCTTCGCTGGCCATGGAACCTCCGTGGATGTGCAGTATCGAGTTCCGCCGACTCCGTTTCGTCGCGGGTCTACAGATGTCACGAATCCGCCGGTCATAACTGACGATCGGCTACCGGATTCTGTGTGGCGCGAGCAAAAGCGCACCTACACAACGACGTTCGACATCGAAATCAAAGCAGTGGAGTGAGCTCGTTCATGTGGATTGTCCTCGCTCAACTCGCCACAGCAACCCCCGTGGATGACGGCATCTACATTGGCAAATCGTCCCATCAGGTCGTCGTCGAGAACCCGCACATCTTCGCGACCGCCAATGCCAACACCCGCTTCACCTTCTGGGGCGAGGTCAGCAAGACCCTCAATGTGCACGGTCCCTACCTGAAGGTCGGAGACCAGATCATCAAGGTCAGCAGCGTCGGCAGTGATGCGATGCGCTCGACCATCACCTTCGAACTCGATCGGCAAACGGCCGAGGTCGTCGCCAGCAGGCACGGGATCGAGATCCGGGAACGAACAGAGCTCGGACGCGGATTTTCGGGAGTTTTCGCCGGCGGCCCGTATCGCGTCGGAGAGCCGATGCCGCTCTCGGTGACGCTCCGAAAAGCCGGAGACGAAGACGTGGCCATGTGGGTCGGAGGCCGAAATCGCGGGCCGCGAAACAACCGCTTCAGCTTCGCGGTCTTCAAAGATGGCGAACAGCTGCCCGAGCTCCAGGGATGGGACTTCGGCGGCTTGATGAGTCCGCGGGCATTCGCAGATGGCGAGGAGCTCACGCTGGAGGCCGATCTCGCCAGCTGGGTCGAGATCGCCGAGCCCGGGGAGTACGAGGTCCGAGCGGGTTTCGACATGGAGCTCCTCGTTCCTCAAGAGAACGGAATGGGCGGTGACTGGCCCGAGCATGCCCACGAAGTGTGGGAGCGCACCCTGACCCAGACCCTGACCATTCAAGTGCATGGACCCGGTCCGTCCGTCGGACTCTTTGTGGGAGAACCCCGCGAAAAGGTCGCTCCGAGCTCGCCTCACGTGTTCTCGATGACCAACGACAACTCCCGCTTCCTCTTCTGGACCCGGGTGGACAAGACCGTCGCCCAGCGCGGCCCTCGCCTCGAAGTCGACGGGGAGATCATCGCCGCGTCCAGCACCGGATCCGGTTCCAATCAGGAGGCCACCGCCACCTTTCAACTCGACCGCGAGGCCGCCCAGACCGTCGCGACCTTCTATGAGCTTCCCCTGAGTGAGAGGCGGGAGCTCGGAAGTGGGCTCTCGGGAACCTTCACAGGGGGCAGCTACAGAGTCGGCGAGGCGATGCCGATTGCCCTGAGCATCGAGATGAATGGCGAGGAAGACTTCGCGTTGTGGGTCGGCGGCCGAAATCGCGGGCCCAGGAACAACCGATTCACTTTCGCCGTGTTCAAAGACGGTGTGCAGCTCACCGAACTCGAGGGCTTCGACTTCGGAGGACGGGCCTACATGCAGACCTTCGACGACGGACAGACCCTCGAGCTCCAGGCCGATCTGTCGCGTTGGGTGGAGATCACCGAGCCCGGAACCTACGAGATCCGCGCTGGCTACGACATGGAGCTGGTGATCCCCCACGACGACCGTCAGGGCGGCGGATGGCCTGATCGCGGGCACGAGGTCTGGGAGCGCACATTGACCGGAGACCTGACGATCGAGGTGCGTTAGCTGCCCGCATGCGACAGCGAACCTGGTCCGGAGCCCCGTGGGAGAAGAAGGTCGGCTACTGCCGCGCCGTGAGAACGGGAGACCGTGTCTTCGTGACCGGAACCGCCCCCGTCGCCGAGGACGGGAGCACCCACGCACCCGGAGACGCCTACGAGCAGACGGTGCGCTGCATCGCGCTCATCGAGAAGGCGTTGGCCGATGTCGGCGCCGAGCTCAAACACGTCGTCCGAACCCGGATGTTCGTCACCGACATCTCCCGGTGGCAGGAGTACGGAAAGGCCCACGGCGAGGCGTTCGCCGCCCACCCTCCCTGCACGACGATGGTCGAGGTCTCGGCGCTGATCGACCCCGAGATGCTCATCGAGATCGAGGCCGATGCTGTCGTGGACTGATCAGCCGCTCCGCTAGATGCCCTTGCCAGCCTCTTCGAGGCGTTTCTCCAGCTCTTCCAGCCGCTCTTCGGTCTCTTTGAGCCGCTCGACGAGATCCTCGGCATTCCGGTGCTGCCCCGTTGCAGCTCGCGCGGCAGCGTAGGCGCGCTCGGCAGCCCTCTGTGCCTCGGCGACGGCCCGAGCGCGGGCTGCCTGGGTTCGTTGGATGACGGCGACTTCTCCGCCATCTCCCCCGAAGAAGCTCACGAACGGATCGTCGCCGCCGAACGAGGATGCGAAGGCCACGCCCTTCTCCGGGACGAGGTCCAGCTTGGTGCGTTTTCCAGCGCGGAGGACCGTCACGGCGACGTGATCGCCCTCTTCGAGATCGTTGAGGACCTCCCGGACATCCCCGGTGTCGTCGACCGCTTCGCCTTCGAGCTCGACGATGATGTCGTACTTCTGCATGCCGCCGGATTCGGCCGGTCCATCCTCGACGAGACCGGAAACGACGATCCCCTCGTTCTCGGCGATCCCGAGCTGTGCGGCGAGAGCCGGCTCGACGGAGTCCAGGTACACGCCGATGCGGAGCTCGTCGGCGCCGTGACCCCACGCCCCACCCAAGAAGTCGTAGGAACCCAGGTTGCTGGACCAGACGACGTCCTCTCCGTCGGAGTCGAGCACGACGATATTGCCGCCTCGTCGCACGATCTTGGCGTCATCGATGACCTCTCCGTCGCGGACCACATGGACTTCTTCGCCGTCGATCTTGATGGTGAGAGAGTTGTTCTTCTTTCCGGCTTCAGCGGTCGTTGGCATCGTAAAGAGGGCCATCATGCAGGTCATGAGAAGGGTGCGCATTAGAGCTCCTGGGGCAGGTGTTGGGTGAGGTCGGCGGGCACCACGATGGGCTCTCCCAGCTCGTCCTCGGCGTGTTCGAATACGGCGGCGGTGGTTCGGCGCTCGATGAGGCGGCGCAGGTAGGTGACCTCCACGCCCCCGCCGTCAGGCAGCTCGCGGGTCTCCATGAGCACCGAAGGCAGCTCGCCCACCAACTCCGCGGCGGCGGCCTCCGGAGGAACCTCGGCATCCGCGATTGGGGGGGGCGACGGCATGCCCACCCAGGCCAGAGCCAGGGCCGCGGCGGCCAACCATCCAGCGGCGCCGATCCACCGACGGCGATTGGCGCTGGGACGGACCAGCTCGACGGCCTCAGCGGCATCGCCGACCTCAGCCATCGCCTGAACGAGGCGACCGTTGTCGCGCAGGCCGAGGGCCAAGCGGTGCCAAACAGCTGGATCGGCAACGGCTGAGTCGTTCAGCTGCGCCCAATCCGCCTCGGAGGCCTCACCGCAGATCGCGCGGTCAAACAGGGTTTCTTCAGTCATGCTCACCTCGCCTTCTCAATCGAAACGACGCCCTCGCGCTCGAGGGTCTCGCGTAGTTTTCGTCGCGCTTTCGCCAATCTGGACTCCACTGTCGTCACCGGGACATCGAGCCTGGCCGCGATGGCCTTCTGACTCAGGCCTTGGACGCGCAACATCAGGCACTCCCGTTGATCGGGAGCAATCGATTCCATGGCCTCGAGCGTGCGCTCGGTCTCCCGCCGCGCCGCGACGAGGTCGACAACGCGTCCGGCCGACGGATCGGGTCGCTCGAGGGCATGTGCGTCCAAAGGGGTCAAGTGTCGCCTGGCTACCGTCGCCCGCCGACCCGTGGAGATCGCTGCATTTCGAGCCAGAGTACGCAGCCAGGGTCGAAATCTCGACGGATCGCGAAGTTGTCCAATGTGGCGCACCAGGGAGGCTGCGACATCCTGGAGCACGTCGTCGAGATCGGCCTCGACCGGTTTGTGGGCCAGGGCCACCGACGCGATCCACCGACGGTTGTCCCGCCAGAGCACATCGAGGGCCGACGGGCTCCCGCCCACCGCACTCTCGATCAGCTTCAGTTCGCGTTCATCGGTCATCTGGGAGCATTGACGCACAGGGAGCGAATGTCCGTCCGATTTCAGCGAGAAATCTCGGTCCCGAAGTAGTGACTGGCGGATTTCAGGACGTCGTCGACCTGCTCGTGCTTCTGGAAAATGGGCTTCTTCCCTCCCATCGCGAAGACGTAGCCGACCTTGTTGTCCATGAAGTCGCTGCAGTCTACGGCCGGAATTGCGACGCTTCCCTTGGAGATCTCCACCTCCTTCGAGCCGCCCTCGGTGACGAAGATGCCTTTCGCCTTCAGAGCCTCCGAGACGTCGTTCTGGAACCAGACCCAATCCTCGCTGGTCTCGCCGTCATCGGCGGTCTGCCAGACGATGACGGCCCTCCACTCCGTCACGCCTCCCTGCGGGCCCTCGGCCTCCTGCCGATACTCCGGTTCGGCCTTGTTGGAACACGCGAGACCCAGCAACAGCGGGGCGAACCAGAGGATTTGCATCATGGATGGAGGGTATCGCATCTGGGCCCGCTAGACTCGATGGTGGAGGCCGCCATGGGTCGATGGTTCTTTGCGATGTTGCTGCTGACGGGCTGCTCTCCCGACGGAAAGAAGAACGACATCGACGCCGGCTCGCAAAACGAGGTGCCCGAGGGCGCCGTGCCCTTCCCCGACGATCTGCCGTCTGTGGTGATCAATGAGGTCCAAGCTGGCAACGACTCGACCTGGCAGGATGACGACGGCTACCTCCCCGACTGGCTGGAGCTGTACAACGCCGGTTCGGAGCCCGTCGATCTGAGCCGCCTCGAGCTCTACGACCGCTCGGGGGCTCGCTGGACTCCGCAGACCGGGACGCTGGCGCCGGGCGAGATCCTGTTCCTGGTGGCGGACGGATTGGACACGGACGGCCACCTGCCGTTCTTCATCGGCTCCGACGGAGAGGAGCTCACCCTGCTCGCGGACGGCTGGCAGATCGACGCCGTCTTCGTCGGAGAGATCGGCGACGACCTGTCCCTGGCCCGCTATCCCGACGGCGGCGACTGGTTCCCGACCGCCACCCCGAGCCCCGAGGAGTCCAACCGCGAGCCCTCGGCGACACTCGATCCGCGGGACGGCGTGTTCACCACCGACCGGATCTTCCGGATGGACGTGACCCTGACCCAGCAGGCCTTCAACACCATGAACAGCTGGAGCGAGGTCGAGGTGCCCTGCGAGCTGGAGATCGACGGCATCCACTACCCCCAGGTCAGTATCCGACTCAAGGGCAGCGCTTCCTTCGATCTCATGGATGGAAAACCGGCGTTCAAGATCGACATGAACGAGTACGTGCCCGGTACCCGATTCCGCCAACTCAAAGCGATCATGCTCAACAATGGCAACGTGATGGACCCGACCCGCGTCCGGGATCACATCACCTACAGCCTGGCGAGAGAAGCCGGCCTCGCGGCCCCGCGCGTGGGCTGGGTCGAGATGTACGTGAACGACGTCTACTACGGCATCTACATGAACATCGAGACCCACGATGACGTGATGATGGCCAAGTACTGGCCCGGCCAGGAAGAGACCGGCATGCTCTTCGAACCCGCTTGGGGCGGCGCCTCGGACTTCGGACAGAACAGCATCGCCTTCGACCGCGAGGAGGGCTCTGACAACCCGCCCCAGGCCTCGATCGACGCCATGAACCGACTCGATCAGATCGTGCAGGGAGCGGCGACCGACGCCAACATCACCGCGATGTGGGAGGTGCTGGACCGGAGCTTCCTCTACTACATGGCCTGGGAGGGCGTGATCAACCACACAGACGGCTACAAAGCCCCTAACAACTGGCGTTTCTACGTGAACGGGGACACGAACAAGGTGCACTACATCCCGGCCGGCGCGGAGTGGACGTGGGACTTTGCGGTGCAGCCGTGGTGGTTTGGCGGTCGGGTCGCGAACTTCTGCACGGACAACACCAGCTGCGAGCGGGAATACGCCCAGAAACTCCTCGAGGTCGCCCAGATGGTCGAGGACATGAACCTGTCTCAGGAGTTCGCGGACGTGAGCCAGTGGCTGGACCCGGTGATCGCCCAGGACCCCCGCAGCCCGCACAGCATGAACGGGGTTGCGAACGCCCGATCGTCGACCACCACCCGCATCGCCCAGAATCCCGGCGATATCCGACAGGACGTCTGCGCCCGCTACCCCGGAATCTGCCCCTAGCAACAGATGGGGTCAGGTATGAAGGAACAGCAAACGGCCTACCGGATCAGCCCCTTACAACCCCAGTAGTTGGAGGGGTCAGGTATGAAGGAACAGTTAGCGCTGTTTCGTCGCTATCTGTTCCTTCATACCTGACCCCCAAAACGAAGCAGGTGCAAAGCCCGCTTTCGGCGCGTCTCTTTCTGTTCCTTCATACCTGACCCCACAGAGCTACAAT
>Ga0315336_1000738_pt1 | contig 79724 bp, 56 predicted proteins | sample ASW5metaG_FD_204512 | JGI IMG/M metagenome (GOLD analysis project Ga0315336, IMG submission 204512) | Ammonia-oxidizing marine archaeal communities from Monterey Bay, California, United States - ASW #5 | ecosystem: Environmental > Aquatic > Marine > Intertidal zone | place: USA: California... | reverse complement strand
CCATTTGGTTGGTGACTAACTCTTCCTGATAGTCCTTGAACGACGTCTTCACCCGATGGCTGAACTCCCGTGTCAATCCTGCAAGCGTATCGGCGTGCTTGCGAAGAGACGGGTGCAGGCCTTCAACCCGCGGAGCGGCGCGACGAATACCCAGGAACAGCTCCATACCGATCTTCACGGCGGCGCTCATGTGCTTCATGGGACTCGCCTTGACGCCGAGCATGTACTCGCCCAGTTGTTTGGAGCCGTAGGCGAAGACAAAGGAGTGCATGACTTCATTGGCGCCTTCAACGATCATGTTGATGCGTGAGTCACGCCAGAGGCGTTCGACGCTGTGCTCGGTCATGTAGCCCTCGCCGCCCATGATCTGCAATGCGTGGTCGGTGGTGCGCCAGCCCATTTCGGAGCAGAACACCTTGCAGATGGCGGTCTCGAGCATGATGTCCTCGTCGCCGCGGTCAACAATGCCGGTGGTCATGTAGAGCATCGAGTCCATGGCGTAGACATAGGAGGCCATGGTTGCGATTTTCTCGCGGACCAGATCGAACTCGCCGATGGCGCGGTCAAACTGGCATCGCGTTTCGGCCCACTTCAAGGACTGCTGGTAGGCGGCGCGCCCGGCACCGACCATGCCTGCCGACAGCGTGCAACGACCGTAGTTCAAGCAGGTCAACGCAATGTGCAGACCGCTACCTTCCTGATACAGCAGGTTTTCCCGGGGAATCTTCACGTTGGTGAAGCGAATGCGTGCCTGCCATGTGCCGCGGATGCCGCACTTGCTGCGGTTTCGGCTGAAGATGTCGACGCCTTCCATGTCCGGCGTGGCAATGAGCGATGTGACCTTGTCCTTCACTTTGCCCGTCTTCGCATCTTCAAGCGGCTGCTTGCACATCACCGTGAACATGCCGGCAAGCGCAGCGCTGGTGGCCCACTTCTTCTCGCCGTTCAGGATGTAGTACTCGCCGCACTCGGACACTTCGCAGCGGGTTTCCTGTCCGCCGGCGTCGCAGCCCACATTGGGCTCGCTCAGGCAAAAGGCGCTGAGTGTGTCGTTGGAGATCTTTGGCAGCCAGTACTTCTTCTGTTCCTCGCTGCCGAACAGCATGATGGCACCACAACCAATTGACTGGTGTGCGCTGACCATGACCGCGGTTGATCCGCACGACTGGCCGATGCGTTCAAGGACGCGGTTGTATGACGTGATGCCATAGCCACCACCACCGTGTTCCTGCGACACGATCATGCCCATCACGCCCATGTCAAAGAGCCGCTTGATCGCCCAGTTGGGAATCTCTTGGTCGCGGTCGATCTCGTTGGATGGGTGCTCGTTTTTCAGATACGCGTCGAGCTCGGCGAGCAGCTGATCGCACCGTGCCGTTTCTTCGGCCGTGATCTCTGGATAGGGAAAGACCAGTTCGGTTCGGAAGTTCCCCCAGAAGAGGTTCTTGATGAACCCCATGGTGTCCGGATCGGGACCGAGCATCTCTTGGGCTTGCTCGATCTGTTTGCGGTCTTTGTCGGAGAGGTTCTTCAGGTTGTCAGTCAGTGTGCTGTTCGTCATGGGTCCGATGGTTGCGGTCAGCCGCGGTTCAAGAAGGCGTCAATGCGAGCCTTGGTGTCTGTGGTGTTGCGCAGGGCGACAATGTTCGCTCGTTCCGCGGCCAGGCCGGCGGCGAGGTTGCGGTCGAGTGTGGCTTCAATGCAGGCGGTGACGGCGTCGGCAGCCCGAGTCTGCAGTCCACGAGCCTGCGTGCAGGCGGCTCGCAACGCAACGGCGTCGATCCGTGAAATATCAATGGGTGGTGTGGCCGTCATGCCTGAAGCCTGCGTGCATGCGGCGTCGAGCACGTCATCGGCGGTATCGACAATGTGGTCGACCAGGCCAGCAGGCATGGCATCGCTCTTGAATGGACGACCTTCGGCAGTGGCTTGCACGGCGGTGGCAGGGCTGATGCGGCCGGCGAGTAGTTGGGTGCCGCCCCAGGCCGGACACAGGCCGAGCCCGGCTTCGGGCAGGCCGATCGGAAAGGGCTTGTTGGATCGTCCATGCTTGGTAGCCACGATGGCGTGGCAATGCATGGCCAGTTCCAGCCCACCGCCAAGTACAGCGCCGCTGATTGCGGCCACGATGGGTCTGGGAAAGTGTGCCAAACGTCCGAAGACGCGTTGGCCTTCGACCATGTAGTCGGTCAGGGCGTCGTCGTTCAGGCTGTTGATCTCAGCTAAATCGGCACCGGCCACGAACGAACGCGCAGAGGTCGAGGCCAACACGATCCATGCCGGAAGTTCGGCCTCCAGCACATCGATCGTGCTGTTCAGGCGGCCGAGCAGTTCCTGATTCATGACGACGACAGGTCGATCGCCTGCATCCAGCCACACGATGGCGCCGCCGTCTTCGCGGCGGTCGATCTGCAGTGGGGCGAGGGCGGTGTCGGTCATAAAGGAGGGATCTCCGTGGGGCCTTGCTGATTCGCTTTGGGCTCTGCCGTAGCGATGTGCAAGGTCCGGATGCAGGGTGGCTCCGCCGATGATTCGGTTGGAACCTGGAAAAGGAAGGTGGGGCTCTGGGCCGACCGGGACGAGAAGACAGTCACCAGCGGCGAACTGTGCCACTGACGAAGCATTCTAGCGGATTCCGGGGCCTTTGGCGGCACTTTTAGACGTCTCGAGGTGTCCCCAAGGAATCCCCAAAAACACGCTTCAGACGTTCCTGAGCTTCGTTTCCGGCGATCACCTGCGCGGACAGATCGGCGGCTCTGGAAAGCGGTTCATCATCAAACGAACCGTCGAGTGTATTGAGCCACTGCTTGGTCACGGCCATGGCTTCGCGGCCACCCTTGGCAAGGTTTTTGGCCATACCCAGCACCGTCGATTCGAGGTCGTCTCGAGGCACGATCCTGTCAACCATCCCGCATGCCAACGCTTCATCGCCGGACATCGTGCCGCCTTGCAGCAGCATGGCACGGGCAGGGCCTGCACCAATCTTGCGCATGAGCCACGGCGCAACGACGGCGGGGCACACGCCCAGCGTCACTTCTGGATAGCCGAGCTTCGCGTCGCCGTGTGTGACGGCCAGATCACAGACCACGGCAAGGCCGCAGCCGCCACCCACGGCCGCGCCTTGAACGCGAGCAATCGACGGTATGGATAGACGGCGGATTCGACTGGATGCACGAGCCAGACCATGCAGCATGCCGCCCATGGCTTCAGGGTCATGCATGACGTCACGCAGATCCATGCCCGCGCAGAAAGACCTGCCGGTGCCGCCGAGCATCAGCACACGAGCGTCGGTATCGGCGTCGAGTGCGTCCAAGCCGCCATGCAGGGCTTCGATCAGGTCGACGGACAGCGCATTGTGCTTGTCGGGTCGGTTGAGTTCGAGCAGGGCAATGTCGCCCTCGCGGCTGTATTGGACTAGGTCGCTCATACCGGCAGGATACCCGCCATGTTCACGACCACGGCGTCCCCAGCAGATCACGCAGGGCGTCACCGGGAGATTCCGCCTGAAGCAGTGACTCGCCGATCAGAAACCGCGTCACGCCGTGACGTCGAAAGCGGTCAATGTCATCGCGGGTCTGAATGCCGGACTCGGCGACCAGAATGTCGAGGTGCTCATCGACCAGCTCGGTCATTCGCAGTCCGTGGGAAATGTCGGTGTGCATGGTGGCCAAGTTGCGATTGTTGATGCCCAGCAGCATGTAGCCCGGGTGGGGAAAGCCCACGTGGCGGCGGATCATGAGCAGGTTTTCAATGTCGTGTACTTCGACCAGTGCCGTCATGCCCAACTCCTGTGTCTGGATGAGCATGTCGACCAGCTGGCCTTCGGAAAGGGCTTCGGCGATCAGCAAAATCGCGTCGGCTCCGGCGGCTCGGGCTTCCCAGAGTTGCCACGCATCCACCATGAAGTCCTTACGCAGCACAGGAATGCGAACAGCCTGCTGTATGGCCGACAGATCGGCCAATGAGCCCCCAAACCACGTTGGTTCGGTCAGACAGGACAACGCGACGGCCCCGGCGAGTTCATACTGCTGTGCAATGACGACCGGATCCAAATCTTCGCGAATGACGCCCGCCGACGGACTGCGGCGTTTTACCTCGGCGATGATGTTCACACCGCCTGGCCCACTGTCGGTGGAGACCGCGGCGAAGAAGTTGCGCGGGGCCGCCGCCGCGGCGACTTCGTCCTGTAGCGCCTCAAGCGGGCGGGCCTGCGAATCTTCCGCGACGCGGACTCGTGTTGCTTCGATGATTTTCTGGAGTGTGACGGGCATCGGGGCGTTGCTCTTTGCAGAGGGAAGCCTAGTCGCCTCTGAGACCACGGCACAGCCGGATCCGGTGGAAACCTCGATCTGGGTGTTCATTGTCGGCGCCTTGGCGACGGCAATCCTGCTGTGCTCCGGTCTGAGGCGGCTGCGGCGCGGGGTACGTCTCGGTTGGCGTGGCACACCACAGGCCGGCATCGGTGTCGCGGTGCTGTTGTTGTTCGGCGGTTTGTTCGGCGGTTTGGTCGCTGCAACCAAGGTCGATGCTGACGCCTCATTGGCCGATCAACTCATCGTCATGGGCGGGGTCTGGGGTGGCCAGGCGCTGGTGCTGGGGGGGTTCCTGTACTGGCGGATCATCCGTCCACGGGAGCCGTCGATTGGAGTGCATGGCCGCATGCCGTTGCATCAGGCCATGTTCATGGGTGTTCTTGGGCTGGCGATCTTCTGGCCCATCACGGTGGCGGTGTCCGCGGTCGGGGCCATGGCCCAGGAGGCGATCACCGGAACACTGCCATCTGCGTTGGCGCACGGCCTGCTGCCCGACCTGCTTGCGGCGGGGCCATCTTCCGTGGCCTGGGGAATGGTGATTGCCGTCACTGTCGGGCCAGCGCTGTTCGAGGAGATCATGTACCGAGGGCTGCTGCAGGAGAGTCTGCGACGGCTGTCCTCGGGCCGCCCTCATGCCGCCTGGGCTGCCGTGGCCGCAACGTCGCTGGTGTTCACGCTCATGCATACGGCCGTGGTTTCGCCGCACGCCCTGCCGGGGCTGTTCGTCTTGTCGCTGGGCTTTGGGTGGGTGGTGGCTCGAACGGGCCGACTCGCTGCGGGTGTCACCATGCACCTGCTGTTCAACGCCGGCAACCTGCTGATCGCCGTGCCGTGGATCACGTCCTGAGCGAGGCCATACACTGCCCCGCATGACTGCCACGCAGACACGCATCCTGACCGGCGACACTCCTACCGGAAACCTGCACATTGGCCACTGGGTCGGCTCAGTGAAGCGACGCGTGGAGTTGCAGGACCAGCATGAGTGCTACTTCCTGATCGCCAATCTGCACGCCTTCACGACGCGAGCGGACGACCCGGCGGCGGTACGCAGCGATTGCATCGAGATCGCCCGCGATGCCATGGCCATGGGTGTGGATCCGAAGAAGGCCGCAATCTTCCTGCAGACCGAGATCCCGGCGATTCTGGAGTTGACCTATCTGTTCGCCATGTTGCTGCCTTACAACCGCGTGATGCGCAATCCGACCTTGAAGGACGAACTCAAGGTCAAGGGACTCAAGGACAACTACTCGTTCGGCTTTCCGCTGTATACGGTGGGACAGTGTGCGGACATTCTCGCCTTCCGGGCGCACGCGGTTCCCGTTGGCGAAGATCAGGTGCCGCATTTGGAACTTACGCGTGAAGTCGCCCGCCGTTTCAACAAGATGTACTGCGGTGTTCCAGACAAGGCGCCGGATGAAGAGCACGAACAACTGGGCGGTGTGTTCCCAATCCCCGTCGCCGACGTGGGCAAGGTCGGTCGGCTGATCGGGACAGACGGCGTCAACAAGATGTCCAAGTCACTGGGTAACACCATTCTCTTGACGGACACAGCCAAGCAGGTCAAGAAGAAGATCAGCCGCATCTACACCGGTCAGGATTCGCGTGACCCCAATGACCCGGGCGAAGTGGATCCAGCCAAGAACCCGCTGTTCCAATATCTCGAGACGTTCGTCACTGATCAGGATGTCATCGCAGATGTGCGCACGCGGTACGCCGCCGGTGACAACATTGGCGACGGCGAAGTGAAGATGCTCGTTGCCGATGCCATCAATGCACTGCTCGATCCCATGCGAGCGAGGCGCGAACAGTGGACCAGCGATGACGACGTGATGGATGTGCTGTTGGATGGCTGCCGCCAGGCGAACGCGTTGTGCGAGGAAACGCTGGCCATGGCCAAAGAGGCTGCCCAACTGCGATTCTTCCCCAGAACGATCCAACTAGGCTGATTATCTGGACCTGCAGGGTGCGTGGAAGCCTGTTCCAAGTGGCCCCGGTCATTTACTGCATGGCGAGAGCGGGGACGGTCGATGTGCCGAAGGCATGACGACTCCAACCACCACATCCGACAGACTGCGGGGCTTCATGGCCTATCTGCGGGTCGAAGCGGGTTTATCCAGCGCCACTCTGGAGGCCTACGAGCGAGACATCCGGATGATGGTGGACGATGTCGCCTCACACGGTCGAGCAACACTCGGCGAGGTGCAACCCCGTGATCTCTCGGAACATCTGCAGCGGCTCAGTCGTGAGCACGGCCTGCAGCCTTCGAGCATTGCACGGCATTTGTCCTCCATCCGCATGTTCTTTCGTTGGCTTGAAGCAAACGGGCACATCGGGCAGAGTCCAGCGGCACCGTTGATTCCACCCACGCGGTGGAAGCGCATGCCGGGCGTTCTGTCGCCGGTGCGGATGCGCACGTTGATTGAGTCTGCAAAGCCGGGCACCGGCCGTCTCTGGTTGCGCGACCGGGCAATGCTTGAGTTGATGTACGCCGCCGGGCTTCGTGCTTCGGAAGTGGGCGCGTTGAAATTTGCAGGCTGGAGAAAAGACATCGCCATTCTGCTTGTGGATGGCAAGGGCGACAAACAACGTTTGGTGCCGGTTGGCAAACCAGCGGTGGCCGCTGTTGAAGCATATCTCTCCGAGTTGTATCCCACGTTGACGCGGTTCAACGATGGCCGCGAGAAGGGCGCACTGTTGTTGTCTCACACGGGACGCCCGTTGACACGCGTGGCGGTGTGGCAGATCGTTCGTCGAAGCGCCGAACGCGCAGGGCTTGAACACGTGCATCCGCACATGCTTCGTCACTCTTTCGCAACGCACCTGTTGCATGGTGGAGCGGATCTCCGTGTTGTGCAGGAACTCCTGGGGCACTCGGATATCGGCACAACGCAGGTCTATACGCATGTCGACAGTAGGCATCTGCGTGATGTCGTCATGAAGTATCTGCCGCGTGAGCAGCTAAAAACAGCCTGACCTGCAATCAGCACCGCGCCGCTGCGTATAGTCTTTGTAGATGTTCTTAACGCTCACACTGGCAGCGGTTCTGGCGGGCGATCCCACCACGATGAATGCAGACGGCATTGTGCCCATTGCACGGCCTGGTCAGGTTCGCGCGTATGTACAGGCGTTGGGTCTGTCGGATGAGAGCATGGGCACGTTGTCGCTGGTTATTGAAGACTATGAGTCGTCAATGGACGCCGCGCACAGCCGTCTGTTGGAGAGTGTCGCGGGGGCGCGAGCACAACTGGATGAGGCCTTTGCCGGTCGTCGCCGTTTCAAGCCCGATGCGCTGCGTGCGCTTCGCGAGCAGATTGTCGGTGCACCACGCACCGCATGGCCGATAGTGGATGCCGGCCTTGATGATCTGGTGGAGACCATGGCCCTGTTTTCAACATTGCCTGATCAGCAGGTGACAGATGCTATCAATACGTTCCGGCGTGATGTTCTGCAGCAATCCGTCATGCTCGACGGCTCCGTCATTGCTGCGGGGTTGCGACTGAACATGGAGCATCTTGCCGCCGAGGCGATCCATGCAGAACTACAGGGCATCGACGCGGCGCAACTGGCACAGGCGTTGACGTCGTATCGACGTGCGATAGATGCTGCCGTGCCGGCGTGGTTCGCCGCCCGACGAAGCCGCTTGGTGGACGACGCGCTTGCCGATGTCACCGGGGATCGTGCGAACCGCGTCACACTCATGGCCGAGGCCGCAGCACGATGGCGTGCGCAGGACACGTTGCACGGGCAGGCTGTCGACATCGTCGCTGGGTTTGCCGAATCCGCCGGTGGACCGGCTGCGAAGACCGCTTGGCTGCTCCGAGCCCAGCAGGCCAGATTCCCGGCGTTGTATACGGATCGCCGGCTTGAGGTCACGCGCGATTGGATTGCAAAGAACGGCTCGGCGACACAAGCTCAAGAAGTACAGCTGGCCTACGAGGCCTGGCTGGTGGCGGTCCGCCCCGTGGCGGACACAATGAGCGCGCTCATGCGGCAGGGTTTGGAGAAGGGTGGTGACGTGCAGCACGACGCTGTGGCGTGGCTCGACGACGTCAAGGACATTCGTCGTAGTTGGCTGCAGGCCAGTGGTGACCGTCAAGTGCGACTGGAAACGGCGCGTGCCACCATGGAGCGGCAACTTTCCGACGGCCAGCGAGCAGCGGTGCGACGGTCAATGCTCGATCAGCCTCGACGCTGAACACTTTTGAACAACTCTGAACATCAGATGACCTGATAGTGCTGGTCCAACACAGCATGCCATTGTTCGGTGCTCTTCGCAGTGATGAATGCCTTGCGCACCGTCTCTCGTTCGGGATGATGCGTGGAAAATCGAATGCCGAACTTCCGCATGGTGCGCGATGCCTTGCGTTCGCCATGAAGCGTGGCAGCGAAGTCATAGTGTTTGCGCAGTGCGTCGGCCTGCTCTGTGATGGACGGTGAGCGCGGTGTCTCGCCAGACATCATGCCGCGAGCCTGATTGAAGATCCACGGGTTTCCAATGCAACCTCGGGCAATGGCTACGCCATGTACGCCGGTGGCCTTCATCATGAGAAAGATATCTTCGACCTGCCAGATATCTCCGCTTCCAAGAATCACTTTGTCCGGATGGCGATCGACGAGCTCACGCAGAAACGGCCAGTGCGACGGTCCAAGGTACTTCTGCTCAACGGTTCGTCCATGCACGGTGGCCCAGGCAAAGCCAATGTCATAGGCGTGATTGAAGATGCGTTCAAAGGCATCGGCCATTTCCGGCGTGTCATCGAAGGCGCGGCGCAACTTCACTGTGCATGGCAGGTAGTCCGGCACTGTGTTGCGCACGGCGGTCAGAATGGCACAAGCTTCGTCCGGCGCCTGCAGAAAGTGGCCGCCGCGACGGCGCTTGCGGATCTTCTTGACCGGACAGGCGAGATTGACGTCGATCACGTCGTAGCCCATGCCCACCAGCACATCGCTGCCGGCGGCCATCTCCTCGGGATCAGTCCCCATGATTTGTCCGGCAATGGGGTGGTCATGCAGGCCGGCCGCCTGATTTTCGGCGAGATCGCCGGTGCCGCACTCTTCACGCAGCAGGTCCGGGTCTTCCTTGCGACGCCCTTTACCGCCGGAGACCAAGGTGCGATCGAGCAGGGCTTCGGTCACGCAGTATGGGCAACCATGCCGCCGTGCGACAAGCCGCATGGCGCCGTCGGAGTAGCCCGCGAGCCCAGCTTGGAAGAAGGGCGCGTCGAATCCGGGAATCGTCCTGGCAAGCCGCGGGTCGGTCTGCATGCCGGAAGCGAACTCCAGAGCCTCGGCAACATCAGTCGGGGAGCGGACTTCGGGCTGGGGGTCGACATTCATGGCGTCCAGTGTCCCGCATCTGCCCTCGGCATACAATCACCGCGTGCAACGACCTTCCACTTGGTTGGCCATGACTGCGGTTCTGGCCTTGATTGGATGCAACTATCGCGGCTATGACGCTTCGATGGCCGGCCCTGAATATCCCTTCGGTGAGCACACGACGAACACCGCATTCGTGCAGGTGTTTCGCGACGGCACCGTGATCACGATTGTGAACGCCACGGCAACAGGGTGGGGGCCGTCACGCATTTGGTTGAATCAGCGATTCAGTCGTTCGATTGACGGCCTTGCCGCCGGGCAAACCCTCGAACTCGATTTGCACACATTTTGGGACGAGGATGGCGAGTCCTATCCTGCAGGCGGCTTTCTGGCGACACGGCCGCCCATGCCTGTGCGGCTGATCGAAATCACTCCAGTGACCGACGCACAATTGATCGGTTTCATTTCGATTCCAGCGACCGGCGAACAGGTGCAGTAGTCCGCCTGCGGGGACCACGACCAAGTCAAGTCAACTCCGAATCCAACGCTCGAACGTAAAGGCGTGCGCATGGCGATCGTCTGCCTCGTGTGCTTCGCGCCAGTCTCTGGTCCACCGATCATCGAGCGACGGGAACGTCGTATCACCCTCCACCTGCGAATGGACCACGGTTCGTTCGACAACGTTTGCCTGATCTATGAACAGCCGATACACCTGACCGCCGCCGACGATCATTACATCGACATCGTCGGTCATGGCCAGTGCGGCTTCAGGAGAGTGTGCGATGACACAGCCCACGCTGGCGAAGTCGACGTTTTGCGTGAGCACAATGTTTCGCCGGCCTGGCAGCGGCGTGCAACCGAGTTCTTCCCAGGTGCGCCGACCCATGATGATGGGGTGTCCTAAGGTCACGGCTTTGAAGTGCTTCAAGTCGTCCGGAAGATGCCACGGCATGCCGCCATCCCGGCCAATGACGCCATTTTCAGCGGCAGCAACGACAAGCACGATGCGACGGGAATCGCTCATACGGCGACAGGCGCCGAAATGCGGGGATGTGGGTCGTACCCCTCAACGCCGATGTGTTCCGCCGTGAAGTCGAACAGGCTCATGACCGTCGGATCCAGTTGCAGTGTCGGAAGCGCTCGTGGCTCACGTGACAACTGCGTCTCCACCTGTTCCAGATGATTGGTGTAGATGTGGGCGTCGCCGATCGTGTGCACGAAGTCGCCCACCTGCAGGCCGGTGACTTGCGCCAGCATGGCAGTGAGCATCGCATAGGACGCAATGTTGAACGGCACGCCGAGGAATAGATCTGCACTGCGCTGATAGAGCTGGCAGGACAACCGTCCATCGGACACATAGAACTGAAAGAGCAGGTGACACGGCGGCAGCACCATCTGGTCGAGTTCGCCCACGTTCCATGCCGACACGATTAGGCGTCGGCTCTGTGGATTCGTGCGGATGGCTTCAACCACCGATGCAATCTGATCAATGACGCGTCCGTCGGACGCTTTCCAGGAACGCCACTGCGATCCGTAGACGGGGCCAAGGTCCCCGCTCTCGTTCGCCCACTCATCCCAGATGCGCACGCCCTGTTCCTGCAGCCAACGCACATTCGTGTCACCACGAAGGAACCACAGCAGTTCGCCGACCACGCTCTTGAGATGCACCTTCTTCGTCGTGACTAGCGGAAAGCCGGCGGACAGATCGAATCGCATCTGTCTGCCGAACACGCTCAGCGTACCGGTGCCGGTTCGATCATCTCGTGGGGTGCCGTTGTCACGCACATCGCGCAGCAACTCAAGGTAGGTCCGCATGACTGCATTGTAATGGGGACGGTGCCGTTCAGACCGAGGCGGCGACCAGTGCCTTGGTCAAGTCGTGCTCTGGACTATGGATCAGGTCATCGGCGGGCTTGTCTTCCACAATGCGACCGGCCTCGAGCACGGCGATGCGGTCGCAGGTGTGCAGGGCAACGGCCAGATCATGGGTGACCATGAGCAGGGCCATGCCTCGTTCGTCACGCAGCCGGATGAGCAGGTTCAGGATCCGGGCTTGGACCGACACGTCGAGCGCAGACGTCGGTTCGTCGCAGATCAGCAGGCTTGGTGCAACGGAAAGCGCCCTAGCAATGGCGATACGCTGCTTCTGCCCACCGGAGAACTCGTGCGGGAATCGATTGGCATCACCCAGATCAAGCCCCACAGCCTCCAACAGCTCAGCTACAGCTGCTTTCAACGCACCACCGCGTACACCCTTGAGCACAAGCAGTGGTTCGCCGACCACCTCACCCACCCGCATGCGTTCGTTGATCGAGCCGCCGGGGTCCTGGAAGACAGCTTGCATGCGGGTGCGGACCTGCCGCAGGGCGGCGCCGCGCAGTCCCGACAGACTCGTGCCTTCAATGTGGATCGATCCTGAGACCACGGGCTTCAAGCCCAGCACCGCACGAGCAAGGGTGGTCTTGCCGCAGCCTGAGGCGCCTACAAGGGCGACCGATTCACCAGGGGCGACCGTCAAGGAGACACCATCGAGCACACGCCCGATCCCGGCATGCTCGACAACCAGATTCGAGATAGCCAGTGCTGGAGTGGTCAACGATCTGCTCTTGGGTGATCGGTCAACATGGCACTGCGTCGCGACGTGCTGTCTGGATCCGTCCACCGCCAGGTCTCCAGCGTGATCGGCTGGCCTGGAGGAACCGATGAAATCGAGCTGCGGAGTTGTTCCACCGTACGAATGTCCCGCCCTTGGATGCGCAGAATGACATCACCCGCCACCAGCCCGCAGCGTTCGGCGGGTGAATCTTGTTGGCACCACGTCACCACGACACCGCCGACCGGACCATCATGCATGGCGATGAACTCATGGAAGGGTGTGTTCGCATCGATTAGCAGGTCTTCAGCAGGCCATGCGTCAGGCAAAGTGACAGTGACTCGGCGCGTCTTGAGCGTCTCCAGGTTCAGGACTTCGAGCGCCACGACACCGTCGTCATCCGCCTGCCAGGCCGTCCGAAGCACGCCTTCTGTGAAGACACGCGTGTCATCGCAACGCAGGATCACGTCGCCCTGAGCGATGCCTCTGAAGGCTGGACCGGTGACCACAACGCCAGCAGGTGCGTCTCGGCCGCCAAGTTCTCGCAGTGCGTTGGACGGTTCCACGACGGAGATTCCCAAAAAGCCCTTGCGCACCTCGCCCGTATCGAGCAACTGCTGCACGACCGACTCGATCATCGGGAGGGGAATGGCCAGACCGATGCCGCTGAAGCGTCCGGTGCCGTCTGGATTCTGAACATCGGTTGCGATGGCGGTGTTCATGCCGATCACGCGACCGCGGGCATCGGTGAGCGGCCCACCGCTGTTGCCGGGGTTGATCGCGGCATCTACCTGAATAAAATCCTCGTAGCCGGCGCGGCGACGCGTGCCCATGATGCCGGCGCTGCGCCCCATGCCTGAAACGAGTCCACTGCTCATGGAGAATCTGAAGTCCAGCGGAGATCCAAAGGCGAACACCAGGTCACCTTGTTCAACATCTGAAAAGTTGCTGTGCCGTGCGGCGTTGATCTGCGTGCCGGCGTCGATGCGAAGTACTGCGATGTCGGTGAGTGGATCTGAGCCGACGACCTCAGCGCTGTGTACGGCGCCGTCGTGCAGCTGCACATCAAGGCGTGTAGCGCCTTCGACCACATGGTTGTTCGTCACGATATTGCCTGCCGCGTCCCAGATCCAACCACTGCCACTGCCAACGATCGCATGGCCTCGACGTCCTTCGCCAGCAGGTTTCGATGCACTGATGTGCACGACAGAGGGCCGCATGCGCCGAGCAATCTGGCGCGTGGCGTTGCTGTATCGCTTGAGAATGTCCGCGTCGCCACCGGGGGCCAGTTGTTGCGATGCAAGTTGCACCTGCAGTTGAGTCTGCTGCTGGTTGACCTGTCGAACGATGGTGGGCACGACGAGCAGGGCAAGTACGGAGGCGCCGCCGAGACTCAGCAGCAGGCCGGCGGAAGGAAGAAGTTGAGTTCGCATGCTCCAAGTGTGCCTTGGAACGCCTCCGGAGGCAATCAGACGGTGGCTTTGTTGGGCTTGGTTGCGTCGATCATGGTGTACGGATGCTCACCCAGATCGCGTGCGGCCACTTTTTCGATCCATGTGGCCGCGGCGTCGGTCAGATTTTTCGCCAGATCAGCGACCGGTTGGGCAAACGCTGGCTGCCAATCGGTCAGTCCAAGAATGTCGTGCAGCACCACAACCTGCCCGTGGCAGGCGGGGCCCGCTCCACAGCCGATCACGGGCACGGTGGTTTGTCCGACCACGGCTTGGGCGACTTCCTCGGGCACCGCTTCAATCAGCAGCATGCTGGCGCCGGCGTCTTCTAGGCGAAGGGCGTCTTCGATGATCTGTTGTGCCTGCACCGCCGTGCGTCCGGCACTGCGATAGCCACCGTCGTGCTTGACGCGCTGCGGCCGCGACCCGATATGGGCTACGACAGGCACGCCGGCGCGGTCGAGCTTCTTCACAAGTCCGGACCAAGAAGCGTCGATTTCAAGTTTGACGGCATCCGCGAGGCCTTCGGTCAGGAAGCGTCCGCCATTGCGCACGGCTTCTTCGTCGCTGGCTTGATACGACATGAAGGGCATGTCGCCCATGACCAGGCAGTCGGGGGCGCCACGCTTTACGGCGGCTGTCAGTGCAAGCAGAATGTCCAGTGGGCAGTGGATGGTGCCCGGTAGGCCGAGCGTCATTTCAGCGGCGGTGTCACCGACCAACAGGACGGGCACACCGGCACGCCCCAGCCATTTGGCCGTCGTGTAGTCGTAGGCGGTTAGGCACGCGAACGGCGTGCCGGCTTCGGCCATGCGGCGAAGCGTGCGGATCGTCACGGGTTTGCGGTCGGCATCAGACATGGGGTCACTAGTATCGGGATTCACGCGCCAAGAGCAAGGGGCAAGTTCAGAAGCCGAACTGCATGCCCCCTCGCGGTTGCTGTGGGTCCGGTAGTCCATCGGCCTGCTGCAGTTGTTGCTCAGTCAACAGGTCACGGAGTGTCACGAGGCGCTTCAGCGAAGCTTCCCTGCGGACGAAATTTTGTCGCTCCAACTCCTGATTGGCACGTTGTATGGCGGCCATCGAGTTCTCCATGTCGTCGCCGGAGCCGCCAATCAAGTCGGCCATGGACCCACCATCGGGCATGGTTGCGATGATCGCCTCGCTGTCGGTCCACCAGGCTTCCTCATGCTCCATCTGCAGTTGCATGATGGCGGCGCGTTGGGCGTCAGAGAGGTCGTTCACTTTGAAAGCGCTGCGGAATGACTTGCCAAGTGGATCGCCCCAGCCGATCACGCCGCTGTAGGCATCGTGTAGCCACTGTCGGCGGACAAGTACACCATCGGCCTCGGAGAGATTGGCCAGAATCTGTTCGAGTCCATCCTGGTACAGGGCACCAAGTTTCTGTTGGGCGGCGCTCGTGCGGCCGGTGACTTCCGTCAGACCAGTCTCGGTTGACGGGCTGTCAGTTGTGCTCGTGGCGACCTCGCTGGACTCACCGAAGTGAATCTGGCTCATGGCCATGAGGGCTTCGGACTGCCTCCGTTGGGCATCGCCGAGGTTCTCAGCGGCAGCCGTCGCCGATGCGTGCCAGTTTCCGAGGGCCCGCAAGTTGGCGGTGATCTGATCGTCAGCGAGGCCTGCTTGTTCCAGGGCTTCCGTGGGGTCTGCCTTGTGCGCCGAGGAGCCACTCCCCCCGAAACTAATCATCATTGACATGCCGCCCCCGCCGGTGGCCCTTGCTCGAACCCGAGCCAGCCGATGTGGTTCCACGGCAACTGGATCACCCAACTGTTCGATGGCCTCAAAGAACTCGGCGTCGGCCTGTTCGACGGTCGCCTTGGAGTTAGATGGGCTGCCTATGCCGGCGATGAGCATCTGGGCACCACCGTGGCCGCTCTGTAGCGACTCCATCGCCTTCGTCTGCTCAGCCAAGAGCAATTCAGCGTGCTTGGCCATGGCCCTATCAAGTGTGGAAAGGCCGTCGGCATTTAGCGACAGGTCACGGGTGAGCCGGTCACGCAGATGGCTGGGCAGGGGGGTGTAGCCCAGCATGGAAGCCATGTTCATGCCCGCTCCCATGCCCAAATCGTCACCATCGAGTTCAAAGGTCGTACTCATGACGACACCGCCGTCGGCGCCTGCCGGACTGTCATCGGTGGCCATGATCACGATGCTGGCAGACGACGACGTAGAGAATGGCGATTCGCCGGCGCTGGGTTTACGTCCTGAAGTGTCCGCGGCGATCTCGGTTCCCACCAGGCGGCCCAGATCCTCAGCTAGTCGAGTGGCACGGTCATTCATGGGTTTTGCTGCAGCCACAATGCCGTCATGGTGTATTTGCCAGGGATCAGCCTCGCCTTGCACCATGCTAAAGGCGATGGACCAGGGTTCCGGCAGCGAGTTCGCTTTGGCGGCGGCTGCGTTGGCCAATGGGGCCATGTCGTTGCGGTACGCCTCCAGCAAGGCCGACACCTCGGGGTCTTCAGCCGTCAATCCGCTTCGTCGCAACTGGTTCTGATGTTGCTCCGCTACATGTATGCCAAGCGAAGAGATGGACGCCAGACGAAGACGATGGGCCTCTTCTGTGGGAAGCAGTTCAGCAAGTGCTCGGGTGCCCTGCCAAGCATGGGTCCGAACTTGGCCTTGGACTGCTTGGGCCTGCTCACGCACCTCAAGCATGCCCGCAGAGACTTCCTCTTGAATAAGGGCCCTTCCCTGGTGATCCACCGAGCGAGTGCGAGCTTCTAAGTCACTGCTCGCATCCTGTATTTCAAGAACAAGTGCCATGACTTCAGCCATTTTTTCTTGCTGCTGGCTCCGGGCGGCCATCACCTGCTTGAGCAGGTCAGTGCGACGGTCTTCCCAGTCGAAGAGGACCCGTCGAATCTCGGGTGTCAGCAGCGTTGGATCAATGTGGTCCGCCAGTTCCAGGAGAACACCGGAGCTCAGATGATGCCCCAGATGCAGCCGATCGCGCTCTCGCCGCAGTCGCAGTCGCTCAAGAGCCGTCTGTTGGTCGTCGCCGAGCACGCCAGCGGCTCGGGCGAAGAAGTCGTCGTCAATGCTGCTCAGCTGGCCCCTGATGACCGCCTTCTCCCGGTTGGCATCTTCAACATCATCCGGATTGCCAACCAACTTGAGATCGATCATGCCGTGGGCATCCAGCCAGCGGGCGATACGCCCTGTTCGGAGCTCGTTCATCTCCAGCAGATAGGTGTCGTGGGCGGCCTGCAGGTCGGTCCACTGGGCCTCGGCCGGGGAGAGTCGATCCAGACGATCGCGAAGCGTAGCCCATGACATGGGCTCGGCGAAGTGGCGGTCAACGCCTTGGCCGACCGCGGGTGCGGTCAGCGTGACCACTGCGAACACGAGTGCCATCAATCGAATCATCGGTCTTCTCCTCGCCTCGCCCCGGAGGCAACCCTCCAAGCATATCCACAATGCCATGCAGTCCCTCAAATGTCATTCACAAAGGCCGCAAACGCGGATACCCTGCTGCCTGAGTCCACTGCCCAATCTCAATACATTCTGCCCATGGAGGGGCCAAATGTCACGAACCGTTGCGTACCTCGATCCAACCACCTCGACTCGTACGGAGGCATATCAATCCATGTCGCCTGATGCCGTCAAGCGTGACGCCAATGCCACCTTCGGTGACAACTATGGCGCCCTGACCTTCGCCGGAGAAAACATCCGACGCCGCCTCGGCAAGGCCGTGCTTGAAAAACTTGAGCGCACCGTTCAACACGGCGAACCGCTCAACTCAAGCATTGCAGATGAAGTCGCAACAGCCATGAAGGACTGGGCGATCGAGAACGGATGCACCCACTATTGCCATTGGTTCCAACCACTCACGGGTTCGACGGCGGAAAAGCATGACTCATTCCTGAGTCTTGACCACAACGGCCAACCACTCGCCGAATTTTCCGGCAATGCGTTGATCTGCGGCGAGCCGGATGCAAGTTCATTCCCCAGTGGTGGCGTGCGCGACACGTGGGAAGCACGCGGATACACCGCATGGGATCCCACAAGTCCCGCATTCATCATGCGTAACGGTGGTGAGCGAACGCTCTGCATCCCAACCGCCTTCGTGTCCTGGACTGGAGAGTCTCTGGACTTGAAGACGCCGTTGCTGCGTTCGAATGAAGCGCTCAGCAAGCAGGCCATGCGTGTGCTTCGGCTCTTCGGCAATGACGCAGGCGTGCGCAATGTCTATACAACGTTGGGTTGCGAGCAGGAGTACTTCTTGATCGACGAAGATATGGTTGCCATGCGACCCGACTTGTGCATGTGTGGCCGAACCGTAATGGGCGCCCAGGCGCCCAAGGGCCACCAATTGGACGACCATTACTTCGGCTCCATTCCGCCGGACGTACAGGCGTTCATGGGCGACGTTGAAGAGCGCCTCTACGAACTGGGAATTCCCGCGAAGACACGACACAACGAGGTTGCGCCTAAGCAATTCGAAATCGCGCCTCTGTTCGAGCGTGCCAACGTGGCTTCCGATCACCAGCAGTTGATGATGAACGTGCTCAAGCGAGCAGCCACGCGGCACGGGTTCAGTTGCCTGTTGCATGAGAAGCCCTTCGCCGGCATCAATGGCACGGGCAAGCACAACAACTGGTCCATGAGTACAGACACCGGCCACAATCTGCTCAATCCGGGCGATGGCGGCGGCGGGAACAATCTGCAGTTCCTGACATTCGTGTGTGCAGTTGTGCGGGCGCTTGACATGCACGCCGACATTCTCCGTGGCGCAATCGCCAGCGCAGGCAATGATCATCGTCTCGGTGCAAATGAGGCACCCCCGGCGATTCTCAGCATGTACACCGGTGCGGAACTCGGCGACATTTTGGAGAAGCTCGCAGCGGGCGAAACCGGCAGTTTCGAATCCAAGTCGGAACTTGATTTGGGTTCCATCGTCATGCCTACGTTGGAGCGGCATCCTGGTGATCGCAACCGAACCAGCCCGTTCGCCTTCATTGGTAACCGATTCGAGTTTCGTGCTATCGGCGGTCTCGCCGCCGTGGCCTGGCCCAACACCGTGCTTAACACGGCCGTGGCGCAGAGTGTTGACTACATCACAACAGCGATCGAAGCGGCGATGACCGATGGCCCCACCAGCGGTAGTCTTGAGGCCAGTTGCATGGCCGTGCTCAGCGAGGTGCTCAAGCAGCACAGCCGCGTCATCTTCAATGGTGACAACTACACGCAGGATTGGCATGACGAGGCTGAGCGCCGAGGGCTGCCCATTCTTCGTGGCACGGCCGATGCGCTGCCCACGCTGCGGCAAGCCCACGTGGCAGAGATGTTCGGCCAGTACGGCGTCATGAGCGAGCGTGAACTTAGCGCTCGTGTCGATGTGCTCATGGAGATCTATTCAACCACCCTCACAATCGAGGCTGGCACCATGCTGCAGATGGCGGACCGCATGGTTCGTCCCGCCGGCATGCGGTATGCCACCGAGTTGGCAGAGTCCTGTGCGGCAACTTCGGCAGCCGGCGTGTCCTGTTCTGCAATCAAGTCTGACCTTGAGCAACTTACCGCCGCCATCGATCGACTGGTCGATGCCGAGCGGGCACTGCGCGAGGCTGTTGATCACGAAGACGGTGACAACGGAAACCACGCGACGTACATCCAGAACACGATGATCCCGATCATGGACGAGGTTCGCAGCGCGTGTGATGAGATTGAGTCCATCGTGCCCGCGGATCTGTGGCCCATGCCCTCATACACGGACATGCTCTTCAACGCATGAGCCGCTTTCAGGGGATTATTGCTGGCATGCTGGTGTGGCTGACAAGCTGCACCAGCACGCCTGTCGTTTCCGCCCGGCCACATCTGGATGTGCAGGTGCTTGGATTCAGTGGTTGCCCCAACACACCGGAACTGCTGATGCGCGTAAAGCACGCAGCCGTCGCTGCCGGGTTCAGCGAGCAGATCGTATATGTCGATCTGGCAAGGCTTCCCGAGACGGATCAATTGCGTGCTTGGCCTGCGCCGACGGTGCTCGTGGATGGACGCGATCTACTGGGCATGACCAAGCCCGCAGGCTCGGCACTGGGTTGTCGGATCTACGCAGATGGCCTGCCGGACGTCGCCTTCATCGCAAAGCGATTCACGCAGCCACACGCCTCTCGCTGAATACCACTGCTGTACTCAGGCGTTGCTGCTGCCTTGCGCCGCAACTGCTGCAGCGGCCGCGGCAATCGCATCCGCATCGCCCAGATAGCGCCTGCCCTTGACGGTCATGTTGTCTTCAAACTCGTAGACCATCGGTACGCCGGTGGGGATGTTCAGTGAAGTGATTTCGTCATCAGAGATGCCGTCCAAGTGCTTGACCAGCCCTCGAAGTGAGTTGCCGTGGGCGGCGATGATCAACAGGCGACCGGCGGCAACGTGTGGTCGAATGTGCTCTTTCCAATAAGGCACGACGCGATCAACGGTGTCCTTCAGGCACTCGCCCACAGGCAGGAGGTCGGCGGGAATACCGGCGTAGCGGCGGTCATGGCCGGGCCAGTTGCAGTCATCCCGCGAGACCGGCGGAGGTGGCGTGTCGTAGGAGCGTCGCCAAATGTGCACTTGCTCATCACCGTAGATGGCAGCGGTCTCTGCTTTGTCCAGGCCTTGCAGGGCGCCGTAGTGGCGCTCATTCAACGGCCAAGCTTTTGTCACCTGGAGCCACGACTGCTCCATACGGTTGAGCACGATGTCCAACGTGTGGATGGCCCGGGTCAGAACGCTGGTGTATGCGGAGTCGAACTTGAAGCCCTCGGCCTTGAGCAGATCACCGGCCGCCGTGGCTTCAGCAATGCCCTTATCCGAGAGATCCTGATCCACCCAGCCGGTGAATCGGTTTTCCAGATTCCATTGGCTCTGGCCGTGTCGAATGCAGACGAGCGTGGGCATGGGTGCAGTGTAGTTCAGGCTGCCGCTTACTTGAGGTCAACGATCACGGGTGCGTGGTCGGAGCATGCCAGCCCCGCTTCACGGTGGATCCAGGGATTCGCGGTTCGTTTGGCAGCCGCCGCGTTCGCAAGCAGAAAGTCGATACGCCAGCCACGGTTCAGGTCACGTGCCTGCCCACGGTTGGACCACCAGGAGTACGGGCCATCGATATCGCCGGCATGCTCACGCACCAGATCCCGCCAGCCCGAGTCCACGAGACCGTTCATAAAGGCGCGCTCGTGCGGCAGAAACCCGCTGGTCTCCAGATTGGACTTCCAGTGATAGATGTCGCGCTCGTCGCGGGCAATGTTCAAATCGCCGCCGACGATGACCGGTCTCCGCCGCCGCTTCAGCGCGGCCATCCAAGGGCCGAAGCGCGCTGTCCAGGCAGTCTTGCGCACCTGAGCTTCGTCACTGCTGGAACCACTGGGCAGATAGACGCTCACCAGATCAACGCCATCGATGTCTACGTGCAGCACGCGTCCTTCCGGGTCTGCATTGCCGTCGATCCCCGTGTGCAGCACGGTGATCGGCGTTCGCGAGAACACGGCCGTACCCGCATACCCCTTGCGTTCCGCGGGATTCCAAGCCACGTGCCAGCCCTCGGGGTACTGCCATTCGGGCGGCAACTGCTCAGGCAGGCAGCGGATCTCCTGCAGCAGCAGGACATCGGGCTTGAAGTCGTCGAGCCAGTGGGCCAATCCCTTGCGGATGGCTGCTCGAAGTCCGTTCACATTCCAAGTGGCGACGCGCATGGTGGGGCGAAGCGTACCCTGTGTGGATGCTCGAAATAGCCCTACCTCTCTGCCTGAGTGCCCAAGTCATGCCCCAGCCCCCTGACGCGCGCATCGATCCTGTCGTCACCACCGAACACGGCATCACCCGCGTCGATCCATACGCTTGGATTCGTCAGAAGGACAACCCGGAAGTCATCCAGTTGCTCACCACGGAGAACGCCTACGCCGAAGCCATGGCTTCGCACTTGCAGCCATTGCGAGAGGCGCTCTACAGCGAGTTCATGGGGCGAATTGTCGAAGATGATGAAGAAGTGCCATGGCCCGGGGCCGACGGCTGGACGTATCGCAGCCGCACCATCGAAGGTGCCGACTACCCGGTGTACGAACGCAGCAAGGGTGGCGACTGGGAACCGGTGCTCGATGCAAACAAGCTGTCCGCCGCAGGCGGCCACGAGTTCTTCAAGGTTACGAACTGGCAGACGAGTCCGTCCGGCCGATACATCGCTTGGCTGCAGGACACCACGGGCTACGAACACTGCACACTACGCATGCGTGACTTGGAAACAGGCGAGGATCTTCCGGATCAACTTGAAGATGTCGGGTCGTTCTCACTGGCATGGATCGACGATGAACACCTGTGCTACACGCGGCTGGACGACACCAGCCGACCGTTTCAAGTGTGGCGGCATGTGCTGGGCACCGAACGTGATGCGGATGCACTTGTCTGGCAGGAGAACGACGAGCGCTTTTGGACGGGCGTCAGTCGCCTGCGAGACGGCGCCGGGGTGGTCATCGACCTGGGCTCGCAGACGACCGGTGAGACGCTCTTTATTCCGATCGACACGCCAGCCGCACAACCTACGACCGTGCTGGGTCGCACAGCCGGCGTGGAGTACGACGTGGACCACGTGCCAGGCGCGTTCGTGGTGCGCATCAACGATGCCGGTCAGAATTTTCGCGTGATCGAAGTTGCGCAGATCGGCGACGGGGCGCAGCGAGAAATAGTGGCCCATGATCCGGACGTGTACGTCACGGGCATCAGTGCCTTTGCGAATGCACTCGTATTGTCCGAGCGGCGTGGCGGCTATACGGCGATTGAAGTTGTGGATCGACAGTCAGGCGAGGGGCGTGTCGTACCGCTGCCCGAGCAGGTCTCCACAGTTGGTGTCAGCGGCAACAAGGTGTTTGACACGGACACGATCCGTCTCAGCTATCAGTCACCGGTGTCTCCGGTCAGCACCATCGACCTGCGGTTGGCCGACCTGGACTGGAACGTGCTCAAGCAGAAGGACGTGCCCGGCTGGGATCCATCGAAGTACGTGGTGCGGCGATTGGAGATGCCGGCCCGTGACGGCGAGCGCATTCCGGTGTCGGTCATCACCCGCGTCGGCGTGGAGCCCGACGGCACCAATCCGATGTGGTTGTACGGCTACGGGTCGTATGGCTCATCGATGAATCCGTATTTTTCCACGACTCGACCGTCATTGCTGGATCGTGGGGTGGTCTTCGCCATTGCGCACATCCGCGGCGGCGGGGAAATGGGGCGACACTGGTACGAAGACGGCAAGTTCAAGAACAAGCGCAACACCTTCACCGACTTCATCGACGTGCGCGACGGCATGGTGACGGCGGGCTGGGCCGATCCGGAACGCATCGCCATCGAGGGCGGCAGTGCCGGTGGGCTGTTGATCGGCGCCGTGCTCAACATGCGTCCCGACATGTGCACCGTGGCGCACGGGGCCGTGCCGTTCGTGGATGTCATGAACACCATGCTCGATGCGTCCATTCCGTTGACGGTGGGTGAGTACGAGGAGTGGGGCAACCCCAACGAACCGGACTTCTACAAGTATATGCTGTCGTACTCGCCCTACGACAATGTGGGGCCGAAGGACTACCCGGTCATTCTGGTCACGGCGGGTTTGAACGATCCCCGCGTGCATTACTGGGAGCCGACCAAGTGGACGCAACGGCTGCGGGATTACACCACCAGCGACAATCCGATCGTGCAGCGCACCAACATGGGCGCCGGGCACGGTGGGGCGAGTGGAAGGTACGGCCGATACCGTGAGATTGCTTGGGAGGACGCATTTCTTCTAGACCAACTTCTGTCTTCAGGGCGCTGACAGATCAAGGTTAGTGCTAGGAAGTCCAAACCCGAACTTGTTCCTTGTGCGCTCAACCACAACATAGAGTGTTGGCACGATTAGCAAAGTAACGAAGGTTGCCACCAATATTCCGCCAAATACCGTGGTACCGATGGACTGATTACTTTGAGCACCAGCACCTGATGCGAGCACTAGTGGAAGGACGCCGATCCCAAATGAGAGTGCAGTCATCAGGATCGGCCGCAGTCGGAGCTTTGCTGCTGTGATTGCAGATTCAACTACACCACCGCCCGCATCACGGTGTTGTTTGGCAAATTCCACGAGCAGAATTGAATTCTTCGCGGCTAGGCCTATGAGCATGACAAGCCCGATCTGTCCGTAGACGTCCAAAGGGAATCCTCGCAACATCAAGAAGCCAATTGCTCCAAGAATTCCAGGTGGCACAGCCATGAGAATCAGGATTGGCAGTGTCCAGCTCTCGTACTGCGCCGAGAGGAACAGGAAAACTGCAATTAGCGCGAGAGCAAAGACGAATGGAGCAAGATTCCCAGCTTTGATTTCCTGATACGTCAATCCAGACCACTCATAACCGATCCCGGCGGGGAGGATTTTTCCCAGAATAGCTTCCATAGCCCTGATTGATACACCACTGCTATAACCCGCGGCCGGAGAGCCATTGATTGGGATGGAGTCGTAAATGTTGTAGTGAGGGACATTGTTCGGTCCGGTTTGTAGTTCAATCGTGGCAAAGGAACTCAACGGCACCATTGCCCCATCCCGTGTGGGCACTCGAATTTTCAACACGTCCTCCGGTTCCATTCGGTAATGGTCATCGGCCTGGATCATCACTTTGTAAACACGTCCAAAGCGGTTGAAGTCGTTGACGTAGTACGACCCCAGTGACGCCTGCAATCCCGTGAATAGCGAATCCATGTCAACGTTCGAGGTTTCAGCCATCGTCCGATCGACAGTCAGGTATAGCTGAGGCACATTATCGGCGAAGGTAGTAAAGATTTGCCCGATATACGGAGTCTGCATGGCGGCAAAGATGACTTCCTTGGAGGTCTTGGAGAGTTCCTCAATGCCTACATTGTTGAGATCTTGGAGCCGTAGATCAAAGCCGCCAACCGTTCCCAAGCCCTGAATTGCTGGAGGATTGACAGCAAAGATCATGGCATCAGGAATCACAGACAATCGATCATTTAGTTGATTAACTATGGCGCTAGCGCTCTGCTCTGGACTTGTGCGCTCATCCCATGGTTTGAGTACCGCCACCATGAAGCCAGCGTTCATCTGGTTGACGCTCGCGATGAAGTCATAGCCTGAGATCTCGATGACCTCTTTGACCTCTTCCAATGTGTCGACAACCACAAGAACTTGCTCAAGAACACTTTCAGTTCGTTCAAGAGTGGCGCCGGAGGGCAATTGAACCGCGATAAATAAATAGCCTTGATCTTCATTTGGCACAAAGGAGGTCGGTGTTATCAGCAGAAGTCCACCGACGGCCACAAGTATCGCGATAACTCCGAGAACTGCGGTCCAAGCAACTTTACTAAGGCGATCTACAACCCGTCCATAATGGGTGGTGAGCGAGTTAATGACATAATTCACGGGCGAGAAGATGCGCACCATGAATCCGGAACCTCGTTTTCGTTTCAGCAGCATGGCACACAATGCAGGCGTCAGAGTGAGTGACACGATGCTTGAAATCACGACAGAAAAAACGATTGTCAAGGCAAACTGGTTATACAGCTGCCCGGTTATGCCTGGCATCATGGCTGCGGGTACGAAGACGGCCAGTAGAACCAAGGTTGTAGCTACGATTGGGCCTCGGACCTGACGCATGGAGTTCGACGTGATGTCGGCGGCAGGAGTTCCCTCGTCCGCCTCTTCGAGTCCGCGCTCAACGTTCTCGACTACAACAATGGCGTCATCAACTACCAAGCCAACCGCGAGGACAAGGCCAAGCAATGTGAGCATGTTGATGCTAAATCCGAAGGCGAGCATTCCGGCAAAGGCGCCAACAATGGAAACAGGAATAGCAATGACCGGAATCAGTGTGGCCCGAACCGATTGAAGAAAGATAAAGATTACTAGTATTACGAGCAGCACAGCTTCGATAATTGTGGTGATCAAATCCGAGATGGATGCGCGAACAAAGTCGGTCGAACTGAAACTGAGTTTCCACGTCATCCCTTCGGGGAAGCTAGTAGCGAGACGTTCCATGGTTGACTCGATGCCGTCAGTTACGGCAAGGGCATTTGCTGATGGAAGTTGAAAGATCCCTAGCTGGGCTGCAGGCAGTCCGTTTTGCTGGCTTTCATTTGCATATGAGGCGGCGCCTAGTTCAACCCGGGCGACGTCTTTGAGGCGAATGACCTGTCCAGGTTTGGCACGGAGGATTATGTCCCCAAATTCCTCTGCTGTAGCGAGTCGCCCTTGTGTGTTGATCTGCAATTTGAACGAGGGGTGCCCAATCACTGGCGGCGCACCTACGGAACCAGCTGCGACCTGCTGGTTCTGTGACTGGATGGCATTGACAATCTCTTCTGTCGAGATCCGATAGGTCGACATCAATTCAATGTCCAACCAGATACGCATTGCATACTGCTGCAGGCCGAAATTAATGACCTGTCCAACTCCACCGACACGGCCAAGTGGGTCACTAATGTGAATGTCGGCGTAGTTGCTCAGAAACCCACTGTCATAGCGACCATCTTCGGACAGCAGGGATACAACAGCAGTCATCGATGTCGATTGCTTGGTGACCGTGACACCTGAACGTTGCACTTCTTGTGGGAGTCGCGCTTCGGCCTGCTGCACACGGTTTTGCACATCGACTGCGCCGATGTTTTGGTCGTAACCGACCTCGAACGTGACCTGAATCGACATCCCGCCGTTATTAGTACTGCTTGAGGACATGTAGATCATGCCCTCGACCCCGTTGATTTGTTCTTCAATCAAACGGGTCATGACCTCTGAAACAGTGTCAGCAGACGCGCCTGGATAGTTGGCCGAAACTGTAACTTGCGGCGGAGTCACCTGAGGGTACTGGGCAATAGGAAGTAAACCTATGCATACCGCTCCAGACAGCGTGATCATTAGAGAAACAACTGTCGCGAAGATTGGTCGCCTGATGAAGAAGTCAATCATGCGTCAGCTTTTCTTCCCGTTTGCTTGCTTCTTCAGCATCGGCGGAGGTGTACCTACTGGGGCTGCAGGGGGCGCTTCAGAGACTTCAGTTCCGTTGAACCGTAGTTTGCCCACTCCCTTGACCACAATACGATCACCACTTCTTAGGCCAGACTTCAAGACTGCAACACCATCTTGCTGCAAGTGGACCGTGATCTTTTTCTGCGTGACCTTGTTGTCACTGCCTACCACCCAGACATAGTTGTCCGAAGCAACTTGGACGATTGCCTCAGATGGGATCTGGACAGCGTCGGTGAGGATCTCCATTGTGATTGTGGCTTCACAGTACTGCCCAGGGAGTAGCTCATAGCTTTCGTTCGGCACATCTGTCCACATGCGAATGAGACTGGTATCTGGATTCGCTGCATTGTCGATGAACGAGATTGTTCCATCTCGAGACCAATCACTCTGGCGCGGAATGGCCACCTTGACTTCACGGCTCTGGATGGTTGTCCAGTTGTTCATGTATTCAGGAAATTCGTTTGCTGCGGGAGCAAAGTTCACTCGAATGGGATCAGCCTGGATCAAGGTGCATAGAGTTGCATCGGCACTGCCTGGAGCTACATATGTGTGTGGATCTATCGATGTAGCGCCAATACGACCGCTGATCGGAGCGTAGATTTCGGTATACGAAAGGTTCAATTCAGCTTGGATTACCTGAGCTGATGCGCCTTCAATTTGGCTCTCTGCGACTTGCAGGTTTGCACGGTACTGATCGAATGTTTCAGCTGCGACAGCGCCACTTTCGACCAATGGGGCATTGCGGGCCATGATTGCCTGAGCCAATGCAAACTGCGCCTTGGCCTGTGTGAGTCCAGCTTTGGCCGATAGTAGTGCTGCTTCATAGGGAGGCTGTTCAATGACGAATAGCAAATCTCCCTGTTGGACATAGTGGCCCTGATCAAATTTGCGTGACTCCAGAATCCCTGCAACGCGGGCGATGATGTTGACTTGTATCACTGGAGATGCAATCGCAGGATAGACCCTGTTTACCGGGAAGTCCCCAGATGTCGCTTTAGCCGTGTTCACTGGGACGATCTTGTCGAGCAGGCCTGGCTGTGTTTCAGATGAATCGCAGCCCAGAGCGAGTAGGGCGGTGAGTAGTACGGCACGTTTCATATCGACAATCCATCCTTATTCACGGGAAGGTCTGGCTGTGTATGGGACGACCATCCGCCGCCCAATGATCGGTACACATTCACCAGCGATTCAGCGGCTAGGCCTTGCGTCTGAAGGAGAAGATCTTCAACCTGTAGCAATTGCTGTTCTGCGTTTAGTAGCGTGATACGGCTAATTACACCTTGCTTGTATTGTTGAGATATAAGTGAAAATGCATTTGCTGCATCAGTCGCCCCACGACGTAGATCATCTCGCTGTTGCGACGACAATACGAAGCTAACAAGCGTTCTCTCTACCTCATTGATCGCTTGTATTACTGTTTCTTCGTATTGGAGAAGGGCCATATGGGAGATTGACTCTTGCCGCTTGATCAAAGAGCGGACGCGGCCGCCGTTGAAAAAGTTCCATTGCAGGGAAGGGCCTACAGCGTATGCATGACTGGCCCAATTGAATATCTCATTGAACTGGGAGGCGCCAAATCCGAACTGGCCTGTCAGGCTCAGTTGGGGGTATAGGTCTGCTGTTGCCACACCGATGTTTGCAGTAGCTGCGGCTAGCGTACGTTCCGCGGCACGGACATCTGGTCGGCGACGCAGTAGATCAGCAGGTACTCCAACTGCTACCCCGGAAGGCGGCACTGGAATGCCGGAACTTGTTGTGAGGATTTCATCTATTAGTTCTGGCGTCATGCCCAATAGTGTGGCCAAGGCCGCGACCTCATTTGCAAGCGATATCTGCAACGACGGCATTGTCGCCTCAGCCTCAGCCAGCTTTGCACGGGCTTCAAGTAACAACGTTTGTGTTGTTATGCCTTGCGCAAGTTGAATATCAAGAAGATCAACAACACTTCGTTCGATCTGGATACTCCGATCGATTACTGACATACGCGACTGCAATGTTCGAATTGTGATGTATCCAGCAGCGACGTCCGCACGCATTGTTACGTTGGCCCATCGCCAGTCATCAACGGTGGCTTGTAACTGGCCTTCAGAAACTTGAATGGTTCGCGCAATTTTGCCAAAGAGGTCAACCTCCCAGCTTCCCCCAACACCAACTCGGTATGAGTTGTACGGCTCGCCCCCAGCAGAGACGCCGAGCGTGCTGTAGTCCGTCTGAGGGGTTCGAGTCCGGGAGTAACTAGCCAATGCAGCTATGTCGGGATAGATCTCCGATGTCGCAATACCTAGTTGGGCTCTGTACTGGCTGATGCGTTCGAGGGCGATTCGCACATCAAAGTTCTCAAGTGATGCAGTATTGATGAGATAGTTAAGAGTCTCATCGTCGAACTGTGTCCACCATGAGGCAGGTTCTGCAGGCGGGCGCATTTCTGATTCGTCTGCCCAAGCGTAGGTGTCGGGTAAGTCGAAATTTGGAGTTTTGTAGTCAGGCCCTACAACTTCGCATCCGGCGAGCGAGGCAAAGATTACCAATGTGAGAAGTAACTTCATGCATAGGTTGTAGGCGATCAATATCGGTGGTTCAAGTTAAGTAGGCTTGAGTTATTAAAGTTAGCGGTAAGGATTAGAGGATCCTTTCCAGCCTGGAACAGAGTTGCTTGTCCGCCGACAAGTTGAATGGTGTCGCCATTGCATCGCAGAAAGGCGCCCTCGCACAGCCCAACAACTGGAGTGGCATTGTGTTGGTGGAACTCGCGGATTCGATCTTCACGTGTTTCCCCGAAGTGCTGCTGGAATTCATCGTCTTCCTTGATCCAGATGGAGCCGGGGTAGTAGTGGGCATTCACCTGGAAGGGCACGAGTCCAAGCGCCTCGAAGGAACCTGGGAAGACCACGGGCATGTCGTTGGTGGTCTGCATGGTCGGGCACGCCACGTTGGAACCGGCGCTCACGCCCATGTAGGGTAGGCCCTCTTCTAGCACACGTTTCCGAATGGTGGCGATCACGCTGGTGCGATGCAGTTGGCGAGTCAGAAGAAACGTGTTGCCGCCGCCGACGTAGATACCCTGCGCGTCTTCGATGGCCTTGACAGGATCAGCGTGCGTGTGGATGCCGTCGATTTCGTAGCCGGCATTCAAGCCAGCCTCGACGATGCGCTGCACATACCAGTCGTGGTCCACAACCGCCCATGGCACGAAGAGAATGCGATCGATGTCTCCGAAGTGAGACCGCATTTCATTGCGGCACAGTTCGCGTCGTTCATCCGACCGCAGCCCACCACTTCCTAGCAGTACCTTCATGCGCGCATCGTAGACGGTCAGAAGGTGCGGCGGCGAGCCTCTAGATTGTCAGTGATGGCATCAACGCCATCGACAGTAATCGTGTCCTGTTCTGGTTGGACGACACTCACGATGCAGCGTAGGAGCGTTGATTTGCCGGCTCCATTCGGCCCAACAAGTCCCAGGATGGATCCAGCATCTATCTCCAGAGACACCCCACGGAGCACAGCGTGCTCACCAAATGTCTTTTCGAGGTTGCAGATTTTCAGCACAGCGAGGAGCCTACCGGGAGATGACACGTTGTAGTTGGTGTGGAACAGATTCCCAATACGTCGCCTACCACGATGGTGAGTGGGGCGTTCCTGTGCGCGATAACGTGGCACTGTTCAATAAGTTGATCTTGGACGCGTTTCAGTCCGGCCTGTCCTGGCTGGTGGTGCTGCGGAAACGCGAAGCAATCATCGATCGACTTCGATTGGACGAACCCGAGCGGCTGGCACGATTCACCAAGCGCCAGATTGAAGCGGCCATGAACGACGCGGGCATCATTCGCAATCGTGCAAAGATCGAAGCGAGCATTGCCAACGCGAGACTGTTCTGTGAAGTGCAGTCCAGTGGTGCTTCGTTCAGCGAGCTGCTGTGGGACCACGTCGGTGGTGCTCCCAAGGGGCATCGATTCAGAACCGACGCCGACATTCCCACTCGGACCGCTGAGGGTGACGCCATGGCGAAGCACTTGAAACAACTCGGATTCAAATGGACCGGGCCCACAGTGTGCTACGCCTTCATGCAGGCGGTGGGCATGGTGAACGATCACGTGCTGTCGTGTCCACGATGGGCCGACGTGCAGACGTGACTACGTCAGTGGCGGACGTCGCCGTGCCCAGGCACGTGCTTCCAGTACGCCGCCGAGTCTAAGCAGCGTGCCTTCGTCGAACAGTCGTCCCATGAGCACTGCAACACGGGGAAGACCGTCGTCGCCCACGCCGATCGGGCAGGCCAATGCCGGGTGACCGGTGCAGTTCGTGGCGATCAACGTGCCGCTTACGTACGGCGGGGCAAGCAGCGCATCGACGCGATCGAAGATGTCGGCATACACCTGCATCACGCGACGCCGAAAGCGCTGCGCCTGCACGTACTCGGGCGCGGGGATAAACCACGACTGTCGGAAGGTGTTCGGCCAAGCCTCGGGCGCCTGCCACTTCAACTGGTCATCGCTGTCATCACGCGTGATCGACTCGAAGGCCGAAGCCGCTTCGACCAGCAGAATGTTGAACAGCACCCCCCAAGGCATGTCGGGCATGGTGATTTTCACGAGCGTGGCGCCGCTTTTGGCGACGGATTCGCGAGCGACCCGCCACATTTCTGGATCTTCGATGCCGTCGAACCACGTTGGGTCGTAGCCCACACGAAGGCCCCGCACACCTTCTTCGGCTCCAGTGTGAAAGGGTTGCGTGACGCTGTCCGGATCACCCGGTGAAGCGCCGTTGATCGCGGCAAGGATCGGCGCCAAATCGTCGACGTTGCGGCAGATGGGGCCGAGCTTGTCAAGGGTCCAGCACAGCGCCATGGCGCCGTCTCGTGGGACGCGTCCAAATGTGGGTCGCAAGCCGAATACGCCGCAGTTCTGGCATGGCGAGATGATGGACCCGCAGGTCTCTGACCCAATCGCGAATCCCACGAGGCCCGCAGCAGTCGCAGCAGCAGGACCGGCGCTGGATCCGCTTGAGCCCTGCTCGATGTCCCACGGAGAGTTCGTTCGACCGCCGAACCAGATGTCGCCGTAAGCCAGTGCTCCAAGCGTCAACTTGGCGATCAGGACGGCGCCGGCATTGTCTAAACGCTTGACGACTTCCGCGGTCGAGTCAGGCACACGGTCCTTGAACGGCGCCGCGCCGAACGTGGTCTTGATGCCTTCGGTGTCCAGCAAGTCCTTTGCGCCCCACGGAATGCCATGCAGCGGCCCGCGACTGTTGCCGTCGGCGAGTTCACGGTCGAGAATCTTCGCCTGGCGAAGGGCGCTTGTCTCGTTCAGCGTGATGACGCACTTGAGTTGTGTGTCGTACTTCTTGAGTCGTTGCAGATACACCTTTGCCAGATCGACGCAGGAGATCTGCTTTGAGTGAATCCAGTGTGACAGTTCGGCAATCGACGCGAATCCGATCTCGGCGGCATCGCCCGGCAGACGCTTGCGGCGCGGGCGGGGCAGCCCAGCGGCGCCGGTAGTGGTTGTCGGTCGAAGGCCGACGTTCGGCAGCACTGGGTTGAACGTGGTTGCGGGAAAGAGATCTTCTGGAAGCGTGACGCCTTCGAGGCGTGAGGCAAAACCCTCGACTTGATCGTTGATGGTCTTGGCAAGTTGCGTTCGCTCTGCGGGCGTGAACGAGACACCCGCGAGTTTCTCGGCTTCGGCGATGGTCTTGACGCTGATTGGGCCAGCTTTATCCGGCCCGGGCTTGCCCGGCACGACGCGAGAACTCGCAGGAGCAGCTTGCGGAAGCGCCCCGGTCGCGGCCGCGGCGGAAAGCAGGGCCAGAAAACTGCGTCGTCCCAGTGTCGTCTCTAGGCTATTGAGCATGCGGCCATGCTACGGCCGCAAGGGAGCAGCGTCATGAGCGGCCACTGGGCCATCTCGATTCACGGAGGTGCGGGGGCCATTCCCACGGATCTTGATGCCGACATGCAGGCGCGGATTCTTGCAGACCTGCATCGCATCGTGTCAGCCGGCACGGATGCGCTCGCTCATGGCGAGGCAGCGGTGGATGTCGTCGAGCAACTTGTGGAACGACTCGAAGACGATCCACAGTTCAATGCCGGCCACGGTGCAGTGCTGTGTGCCGATGGCACGCACGAGCTAGAAGCGTCGATCATGGACGGCGCGACCGGCCGCGCAGGGGCGGTCACACTGTTGCGGACCACGCGGCATCCCATTGCAGCGGCGCGACTGGTAATGGAGCAGGGCTCGCACGTCCTGCTGTCCGGCGAGACCGCGGAGTCACGTGCTCGCGAAGCAGGTCTGGAACAGGTTGAGAACAGTTTCTTTCGCACCGAGCATCGCGCAGCGGCATTAGAGCGATTCAAGGCTAAGGCCGATGATGATCCACACCACGCTACGGTCGGCGCAGTGGCGTGTGACATGCACGGTCGCGTTGCGGCAGCCACAAGCACCGGCGGCATGACAGGCAAACTGCCCGGTCGTATTGGTGATACGCCGATCATCGGCGCAGGTACATGGGCAGATACAAACATCGCCGTCAGTTGCACTGGTCGAGGCGAGGACTTCATTCGATTCGCCACGGCGCGGAACGTTGCCGACCGCGTGGCGTTGCTTGGTGAGTCATTGCAACAAGCCGCAGAGGCGTCGCTGGCGGCCATGCCAGAGGCCGCGGGCGGCCTCATTGCGGTGAGCGCAGCTGGCGAGATTGCAATGCCGTTTACATCGGCGGGTATGTATAGAGCTGCAGCGTCGTCATTCACCGCTCCAACGGCCGCGATCGCCTGATGTTGTGGTGACTTCTACGGTTCTCATTGGACTGCCAGCCGCGACGTCTGCATTCAAGGTGTTGACAGGGGCGCGGCAGCCGACCCTGATAAACCGCCAAGAACGTTCGTGAAGCGCACACGCGTTGTGTGTTGGTGTTTTTCGGCAGTCTGCTAAGGTGGAGGGCTTGGAGACCGCCGCCTGATGAACAATCTGAAGCTCGAACACATTCCCGTTGTTGCACTTGATGACCCTGCAGACGTCTCTCGACGTGTGGCTGGAGAGATTGCCGACCTCATCCGTGAGCGTCAGGCCGAAGGGAGGCAGTGCGTGCTTGGGTTGGCCACGGGCTCCACGCCCACCGGTGTCTATGACGAGTTGATCCGCATGCACCGTGATGAGGGCCTCTCGTTCTCCAACGTCGAGACCTTCAACCTTGATGAATACTTCCCCATGCATCCGGAGTCGCTGCAGAGTTATCGACGCTTCATGCAGGAACACCTCTTCGATCATGTGGACATTGATCCATCCTGCACCCATGTCCCAGACGGACTGACTCCCGAGGATCAAGTCGATGCCTGGTGCGACAAGTGGGAGGCTCGAATCGAACAGGCCGGCGGGATTGACCTGCAGTTGCTTGGCGTGGGCCGCACAGGCCATGTCGGGTTCAACGAGCCGGGGTCTTCCGTCGAAAGCCGCACACGCTTGATCACGCTGGATCGTGTGACCCGCGTCGATGCCGCCAGTGACTTCTTTGGCGAGTCACAGGTGCCGCGACGAGCGATCACCATGGGCGTGGGGACCATCATGGACGCACGTAAGGTGCGTTTGATCGCATTCGGCGAGAAGAAGGCCCGCATTGTTCGACGAGCCGTTGAAGGTGAGATCGATTCAACCGTCGCTGCGAGTTACCTGCAAGATCATCCGGATGCCTGCTTCGTGCTGGACAGTGCTGCAGCCGCACAACTGACTCGGTCACGCTGTCCGTGGTTGCTCGGGCGGGTTGACTGGACGCAGCAGAGCATTCGTCGGGCCGTAGTGTGGCTTGCCGAGAAAACCGGCAAGGCCATTCTGAAGTTGACCGACGAGGATTACAACGAGCATCACTTGCAGGAGCTTCTTGCCCTGCACGGCCCTGCCTACAACATCAATCTTGACGTCTTCCGCGTCATGCAGGGCACGATTACGGGTTGGCCCGCCGGCAAGCCCGCGTCCGAACGTCGTCCAGGTGATGGCGTTTGTGCGAGTGACGATGTCTTCCCGAAACGGATCGTGATCTTTTCCCCACACCCCGATGACGATGTCATTTCCATGGGCGGCACGTTTATACGTCTCGTCGAGCAGGGCCATGAAGTGCACGTTGCCTATCAGGTGTCCGGTTGCATTGCAGTGTTCGATGACGACGCGATGGACCGCGCCGACTTCCTTCGCGGTATCGCAAGCGAGTTTGACATTGATCTGGGCGGCCTCGACGCACAGATCGAAGAGTCCTTGGGTGGAAAGTCGCCCGGCCAGGTGGACAGCGAGTCGGTACGCATTATCAAGACGCTCATTCGCCGTGCAGAAGCTCGATCCGGCGCTCGTCGGTGTGGATTGCAACCGGACCGCTGCCACTTCCTCGATCTTCCATTTTACGAGACTGGTCGTGTACGCAAGAAACCATTGTCCGAACTTGACATTGACATCTGCGTCGACCTTCTTGAACAAGTGAAGCCGCACCAGATCTACGCGGCCGGTGATCTGTCCGATCCACACGGCACGCATCGCACGTGTCTGGCTGCGGTCACACAGGCCGTTGATCGTGTAAAGGACCGTGATTGGGCCACCGATCTGGATGTCTGGCTGTATCGAGGTGCATGGCAGGAGTGGGAGCCCGAGCGCATTGAAATGGCGGTGCCGTTGAGTCCCAGCGAGTTGAGCCGAAAGATTTCGGCCATCTATCGGCACGAGTCGCAGAAGGACAAGGCGCTGTTCCCTGGCGATGACGACCGCGAGTTCTGGCAACGGGCGGAGGCTCGCAATCGTGCCACGGCGAGTCTGTACGACGCGCTTGGTCTGTCCGAGTATGAAGCCATCGAGGCATTTGTCAGGTGGCAGTCGATCGATACCGGAACTGTCGGGCAGGTGCGGGCAAGGTCTGCGCATGAAGCCTGATGTAGGCGAGCCTTCTGCACGCACCACAACGCTAAATGTGTACTCAGGACGAGACTTGTCCTGGCTGCTCTTCGACGAGCGCGTCATCGAGGTCTCAGAAGAGTCGGGGCGCCCGGTGCTGGACCGCATTCGTTTCCTGTCCATTTCCGCCACGAATCTCGATGAGTTCTTCATGAAACGTGTCGCCTTGCTGCGCCGTCGTATTCAAGCGGGGATCGAACGTGTCACACACGACGGGCTGACCGTGCGACAGCAGTTGGAGCAGGTACGCAGCAGTGTCGTTGACCTGCAGCAGCGACAGGCCGACTGCTGGCAAGGCGGTATTTTGCCAGCGCTCAAGCAAGAGGGCATTCGTGTCACGTTGTACGCCGACCTTTCGGAGCGACATCAACGCCGAGTTGACCGCTGGTTCCGTGAGCAGGTCTTTCCGCTGCTCACGCCGCTGGCGGTGGATCCGCGTCATCCGTTTCCGCACATCTCCAATCTGTCGCTGAATTTCGGCGTGTTGTTGTCAGGTGACGATCAGGCGCATCGCTTCGCACGCCTGAAGATCCCGGACATGGTGCCCGCGTGGGTGCAGGTGCCTGCGAAGGCGCCGATCGATGCCGTTGCCGGCGCTGCAACGCCCGTGCGCGTGGTGCCCATGGCTGATGTCATCCGCAACAATCTGGACACCGTCTTCCCCGGCATGCAGATCGAAGATGTTATGGAGTTTCGCCTCACGCGCTCGGTGGGCCTGGAAGAGGAAGAGGACGACATCGACGATCTCTTCGAAGCGGTCGAGGCGGCGATGCGCCACCGACGTTTCGCTGAAGCGGTTCGGCTCGAGACCAATCCCGGCGATTCGCCGCAGATGGTCCAACTGCTGCTTGAGGAACTTGATCTTGATCCAGCGAGCCACTTCTGCCGGCCGGGCCCTTTGGATTACGTCAGACTCAGTGAACTCAGCAGGATCGATCGTCCGGATCTGCGATCGCCGCGATGGAAGCCGGTCACGCCGCTGCGCCTTCGTAATGACAGCGAGTCGATCTTCGACGTCGTGCGGCAGGGTGATCTGCTCGTGCACCATCCTTATGAGTCCTTCCGCGGAAGCGTCGAGCGTTTCATCGTAGAGGCGGCGGATGACCCGGATGTCGTCGCCATTAAGCAGTGCCTGTACCGCACCGACCCCGACAGCCCGTTCATTCACAGTTTGCTGCGGGCCGCGGAGTCCGGCAAGCAGGTGGCCTGTCTGGTGGAGTTGCGTGCTCGCTTCGACGAAGACAGCAACCTGCAGTTGACGCGGGTGTTGGAAAAGCATGGTGTTCATGTTGCATGGGGCGTCGTTGGCGTTAAGACGCACGCCAAGTGCTCGCTCGTTGTTCGTCGTGAAGACGGTGGGTATCGCTCATATGGCCACATCGGCTCCGGCAACTATCACCCGGTGACAGCCAAGCACTATTGCGATGTCGGACTGCTGACCGCTGATCCGCAGATTACCGGTGACTTGACACAGTTGTTTAACTTCCTGACGGGGAGATCTCGGCACGAGGAGTACCGACAACTACTGGTGGCGCCGGTCATGCTGCGGCGACGTTTTGAAGCGATGATCGAAGCGGAAATCGAGCACGCCAGAGCGGGCAGGCCGAGCGGGATCATGGCCAAGATGAATCAGTTCGAAGACCGACGCATGCTGGAGTTGATCATACGTGCGTCGCAGGCAGGCGTTCCGGTGGACTTGCAGGTGAGGGGATTCTGTTGCCTGCGGCCGGGCGTGCCGGGGCACACCGACAACGTGCGCATACGGTCAATCGTGGGTGACTTTCTGGAACACTCCCGCATCTTCCACTTCCGCAATGGCAAAGCTGACCCCCTGCATGGCCACTGGTTCATCGGCTCGGCGGACTGGATGGAGCGAAACCTCTCCAGCCGGGTCGAAGTGGTTGTGCCGGTACGTGATGGCGTTAGTCGAGCTCGTCTGCAGCGCATTCTCATGGCGGGTCAGCGAGACGCATGCAACGGCTGGGACATGCAATGCGATGGTAGTTACGTTCGAACTGTTCCGCCACAAGACGCGGCTCGCGACAGCGTTGAACGGATGGGCACGTTCAACGCGCTGTGCCGTGATGCTATTGCTGTGGAAGTCGACGCAATCGCGGGCGGTGCGCCACGCAGCGAAGTTGAGGAGCCGCCGTACGACGCGCCGCCGCAGCGAGCCTTGCCGGAAGTCGACCGCATGCTCGGCCTGGTGCTACTGGATGAGCCGTGGCGCACACGGGGCGAAATCGCTGCACGCGCAGGCGTGTCACCACAACTCGCCGCCCGTGCCGCATCACGCATGGAGGCAGCGGGTCTCCTGACTATTCACGGTTCGGGAAGAACAACGATCTGGCAACCAACGCCGTTGCTCGCGGACGCGGTGGGCGGTCCAATGCTGCCGTCGGATCCATCGGAGTCATGGGTACAACAGTGGCTGCGCTGCCGTGTGTCGGCGCACGTCAGGCGGTGTGGTGGCGACATTCGACAAAATGTCGGTGCGGATCTCGTGGAACGACGTGGCACCGGGCCATGGACGGCGTGGAGTTTCTTCGGCACGCTGCAGGGCATCAAGGATCGACTACAGCGTTGTCTTTCAGCCGATGCGGATGTGATTGAACTGGTTGCCCGGGATCGTGCCGCATGCGACACCTTGCGCAAGCGCGCAGACAAGCTGTCACAGGGCGAACAGCAGTTTCGTATACGAACGATGGCTGCCGTCGTTGCCGAAACGGCGCCGAAGGCCTGACCTGCCATGAAGACGCTGCTGCTCATGCGCCATGCCAAGTCCGAGTGGGGAGACCCAGGGGCTGCGGATCATGATCGAAACCTGAACAGCCGTGGATTGAGTACTGCACCGCAAATGGCCGCGTGGATTGCGGAATGTGACTTGCTCCCAGCCCATGTGTTGTGTTCGACAGCACGACGCGCCCACCACACAGCGCAACTGGTCAGTGAAGCACTGGAACTCGGCGAGCCAGATGTTCGTTCGGATCTCTATCTACCCACCGTGGACGCCATGCTGGCAGAGTTGGCAACGGCTCAAGGCGAGTGTGTGTTGCTGGTGGCGCACAATCCAGGCTGCGAGGTCTTCATCGAGTATGTCACGTCCTGTTGCGAGGCTATGCCTACTGCGGCTGTCGCGGTGATCGAGTTTGATGTCGAGGACTGGTCCGATGTGCTGTTGAATCGTCGCGGCTGGCTCAGACAGGTGCAGCGTCCCAAGGATCTGTAGTGCCGCCCGTAGACTGCGTGTGACGCATGCCCTCATCATTTCCATCCTGGCCAGTTCACACCCAAGCCGAGCGTGACGCTGTCGAGCGCGTGCTGCGATCGGGCCGTACCAACCAATGGACCGGCTCGGACGTCGCACGGTTTGAAGCGAAGTGGAGCGCTTTGCATGACGGTCATCCGATGGCCGCGGTCGCGAATGGATCCGTGGCATTGGAAGCGGCGCTCGTAGCAGTCGGCACGCAGCCGGGTGATCGTGTGTTGGTACCATGTCGGTCCTTTGTCGCAACGGCGATGGCGGTGGTGCGGGTGGGTGCGGTGCCAGTGTTCTGCGACATCGACCCGGTCTCCGGTGTACTGACCGTAGACACGGTTGAGGCCCAGTGGACATCGGGGACATTCGCTGTCATCGCAGTCCACCTGGCCGGTTGGCCCGTTGACATGACAGCGCTGTGCGAGTGGGCCGAGTTTCGCGGAGTACGCGTCATTGAAGACGTGGCGCAGGCTCACGGCGGCACGTGGGCGGGGCGACCACTTGGCACCTTCGGTGCAGCGGCCGCATGGTCGTTCTGTCAGGGCAAGATCCTGTCGACCGGCGGTGAAGGCGGCATGGTGACTGCCCGATGCATGGAAGCCGTGCATGCGATGCGTGACCATGGTCGTGTGGACGTCGATTGCACGGCGCACATGGCGTTCCAGTACCGACGCACATCCATCGGTACTAATCTGCGCATGACCGGCATACAGGCTGCGATCGGTGCAGCACAGACAACACGTCTGCAGGAGTGGTTGGATCAACGAGCGGCGCATCACGCCCTGCTGCATGATCGATTGCATGGCGTGGGCGGCCTGACAGTGCCGCTGCCGCCAACGGAAGCGACACCGGCTTGGTACCGGTGCATCTTGCATGCAGACGCCCACCGGCGCGATGCCATGGTCGAGTCCCTGCAGGGCGACGGCTGGCCGGTCTCCGTCGGCGCCTGTCCAGACATCGCTCGCGAGCCGGCACTGCAGCATCTGTCCACTGCTGGAGAACAACGGCCTGGCGCCGTGCAGTGCGCTGGCACAACCATCGCACTTCCAGTGCATCCCGCAGCGTCCCTTGATGACATGCACCGACTTGCAGACGCGGTGGCACAGTGTGTTGGTGGTTCCAAACGCGTTGTGGAAGCGGCGACTTCGGTTAACAGGCTTTGCGAAGGACGGTGCATCGCGGTCACTGGTGGCGGCGGCAGCATTGGGCGAGCGTTGATCCCCTCTCTACTTCAAGCAGGCGCGGTGCAGGTTGTTGTGATCGATCGCGCAGAGGCGGCGTTGCACCAGGTGCACGAGAAGTGTGCAGGTGATGCACGCGTGCAGATGGTGCTGCTGGACATTTGCGACGAAGCATCGCTGGAGACCAGTCTGCGAGAGCACCATGTGCATGACGTCATTCACGCTGCGGCACACAAGCATGTCCCGCTGGTCGAGGCGAATCCGGCGGAGGGCGTTCGAAACAACGTGTTTGGCACGAGGGCGGCGCTCGCCGCGGCTGAGGCTGCCGGTATTGAACGGTTCGTGTTCATGTCGACCGACAAGGCGGTTGCGCCGGTGGGGGTGATGGGGGCGACAAAGCGACTCGCTGAACAACTCGTGCGGACATCATCCATGCGAACAGGCATTCTGCGGTGCTGCAACGTGCTCGACAGCGATGGTTCCGTCACAGGGACCTTTCGTCGGCGTTTGATTGAGGGTCGCCCGCTGGAGTTGACGCATCTGGATGCCAGCCGCTGGTTTACCACCATGGACGATCTCTGCGGCATGTTGGTGCAGGTGCTGGCGTTGGCAGAAGACGGCGCGGTGTTCGTGCCGCAAGTGCACAGCCAGCTTCGCATCGAGGCGTTGGCGCGCTCGATAGAAGATGACCTTGGTCTTGATCACTCTGCGCTCACCGTCACCGCATTGCGTGCGGGCGAGCGCATTGCTGAAGTCGCCCTGACGTCGGGCACCACACGGCCAACTGGTGTCGAGAGCCTTCTAGAGGCAATCGAGTCCCCGGCGACCTGTGTTGATCTGGCGATATTGGAGTCAGTCTGCATGGGAGGGTCGTCCGAGCAGGTGCAGAAGACGGTCATGGCGATGGCGGCAGGCGCCGTGGGCAGTGAGACAGGGACGCCGTCATGATCGGGCGAAAGCTGTGGCTGGTCATCGCTTTGACCCTTTCGCACAGTAGTTCACTGTCTGCGGGACAAGATGGCACCGACAGTGGCGCAGATACGTCCAACAGCTCTACGACCGTTGAGGGCCGAAAGGCGAAGGGCTGCGGCTGCCCTCGGCCGATCTGCAACAAACGAGCATCAACTGTAAGAAGGGTGCCCAGGGCCGCGGCACCAACGCGCTGCGCACGGTCATTCGAAGTGCAGATCATCCAGAGCGGCCAGTTGGGCGTACTGAGGTCTCAACCTCACATCTGCCACAGCGCAACACAGAGATGACAGGGGCCATTTGGTTCAGAGAACAGGTTTCTTCTTGCCAACGCGAAACCGTCATAGGCCAGAGGCGTATGCTGGGCCGCTTCGAAGGAGAAGGAACCACATGGTGATCCACCAGATGCTGGCCGTACTGGCGCTGACAGTGCCGCCCACCTCGTCAACGGCGAAAGACGACGCCCCTGGAGTGCAACCCCGGCCGGGCAAAGGCATGCAGGCGTCCGAGTGGGCCACGCACCCGCTGGTGCACGATCCTGTGGCCATTGACATCGACCCGTTCGGGCGTGTCTACATTGCAGAAACTGGGCGGCAGGACAAGGGCGTCGTGGACAACCGCACCAGTGGTTTTTGGTTGTACGAGGATCTCGCATCACAATCCACAGCCGATCGCCTTGCGTACTTCGAGAAGTACGCAAGCCAGCGAGAAGGTGGTATGGCCTGGTTTTCCAAGTGGTCGGATCTTGTCCGTCGCGTAGAAGACACCGACGGCGACGGTACCGCCGATACCGTGACCGACTTCGCGGGTCCGTTCAACGAACCGTTGGATGGCACCGGCGCCGGCATCCTCTGGCGTGACGGCGCGGCTTGGTACACGTGCATTCCGAATCTCTGGAAGTTGCATGATCGCAATGAAGATGGTGTGGCCGAACGCTCAGAGCGCTTGTTCAGCGGCTTCGGTGTACGTACGGCGCTCAGTGGTCATGACATGCATGGATTGGTCATCGGCCCCGATGGACGGCTGTACTGGTCAATCGGCGACCGCGGCTACAACGTGACAACCCGTCACGGCAAGAACTGGAAGGATCCGCACTCCGGCGCCATCTTCCGGTGCGAACAAGATGGCTCGAGTTTCGAGGTCTTCGCCACTGGCTTGCGTAATCCACAGGAGATTGCGTTCAATCAATACGGCGACCTGTTCACGGGCGACAACAACTCGGACTCAATGGACAAGGCTCGATTCGTGTACATCCCGCGCGATGCGGAAATCGGCTGGGACATGTCGTACCAGACCATGGGTGGACCGAACGAACGTGGGCCCTGGGTGCAGGAACAGTTGTGGAAGCCGCATCATGAAGGTCGACCAGCATGGACTATTCCTGCGTTGGCTAATATCGGTGCTGGGCCTTCAGGATTCGCCTTCATCGACGGCGATGCCGTGCCGGAGCACTTTCGAAACCGGCTGCTCATGTGTGACTTTCGTGGCTCGCCTCAAGGCTCGTTGGTGCATGCGGTGCAGGTGCAGCGCAAAGGCGCTGGCTACGAAGTCACGGACAACGATCCGTTCATCTCCGACGTGCTCACAACGGACATCGATCAGGATTGGGACGGGACATTCCTGGTCAGCGACTGGGTGATCGGTTGGGACAATACCAAGACCGGACGACTTTGGCGGCTTGAGCCCGAAGGCGGCGTGCAGGCACAGTCGGCGAAAGTGCTTGCTCGGATCGCCCGAGAGGGCTTTGCCAAGCAGAACATCGACACGCTTCGTGGCTTATTGTCACACCCTGACCATCGAGGCCGTACAGAAGCGCATCTGGCACTTGCACATCGCGGCAGTGACGGGTTGGATGCTCTGGCCGCAACAGTGCACAGTGATGGCGACACCATGCCACGCCTCCATGCCATCTGGGGGCTGTGGGCAATGGCTCGTTGGAATGCTGCGCTGCATGGCGATGCGGTCGAGGTGATTGAAGAAGCGGGGGGCGATGACGATCCTGAAGTCCGCGCCCAGGTGGCGCACGTGCTTGGCGATCTGGGGGAGGGCGGCGAGACACTGGCCGAACTGGTGTTCGATGAGTCTCCACGCGTTGTGGCATTTGCCTCCGCGGGACTGGGGAGCACCGGCACGCTCGACGACATGGACGCCATCGCCGAAGTCCTGTGGGCTTTGGAAGATGAGCCGGATCTCTATGTGCGGCACGCGGCGGTCATGGGCTTGGCGGGCATCGGGGATCGCGATCGACTGTTGGAGTTGCTCAACGACACGCAACCGCAGGTGCGACTTGGCGCGCTGCTGGCCTTACGCAAGCTCCGGGATCCGGCTGTGGCCATGCTGCTGCGAGACAACGATCCGTTCATCGCCGCAGAGGCCGCACGGGCCGTCCATGACGCCGAGATCAACGATGCCTTTCCCGCTCTGGCTGCACTGGCGGATGAGTTCTCAGCCCAGCCGTCCGTCGCCGGGGAAACCAGGCACACGATCGAGTGGTCACGGTGGGACCGTGAGACCAAACGCGGCGTGAAGCTTCGCGATGACGCCAACTTTGACGGCGAGCCGGTCGAGACTCGTGCGCTGACACAGGGTTCGGCCCCGTCGAGTGTCGGGAACAACTATCTGGCTCGCATGCAGGGCACGTTCGTTCCGCCAATGGACGGGGCGTATCGCTTCGTGCTGACCAGCGATGACGAGAGTCTGTTGTTGGTCGAGTCTGAAGGCAAGTGGGTCACGGCCTGCAAGGTCCGCAGTTGGGTTGGGCCTTCGGAGTGGCAGAAGACCCCCGAACAGACAAGCGACACCTTCACGCTGCAAGCTGGTGTCCCTGTGCACTTCGATGCACGTCATCGCGAGGGTGGCGGCAATGACTATCTGGCGATCGGCTGGATTCGTCCAGACGGCGTTATGGAAGCGCCCATTGGTGGAGCACTATCCAATCGAGAAACCGCATCGATCGTGCGCCGTGTCGTGGAGGCCTGTCTGCGGGACGGCTCGCCGGACCGCGCCGCCGCAGTGGCAAGATTGGCGTTGAATCGAGATCTGCATCAGTTGCTGCGGGTTGATGCGATCGAGGCGCTGGCCGAGTGGGGGCACCCCGCGCCACGAGATCGAGTAACCGGCCGATGGCGTCCGATCGACGAGCGTGACACGGCAGACGTTGCGCAGGCTCTCGCGGCGTTCCTCCCTCCACTGGCCACGGAAGTCGGGCCGGTAGGCGCCGCGGCCAACACCGCCGCTCGTGCATTGGGTGTTGCTTTGGACCCCGCCGTGTTGCAGGCCACCTTCAACGATTCCGCAGCCCCCGCGCAGTCGCGCATTGACGCCCTGCAATCGCTCACTGCGAGCGCTGAGGCAACGCTGGTCAACTCGATCATAGAACAGGCCATTGCCGACAGCGACCATCGGGTGTCCGGCGCGGCGTTGCCGCTGTTGCATGAACGTGATTCCGATCGAGCTATGGCGGTTGCTGCTGCTTGGATCGATCAGCCCAAGTTGCAGCGTGCGGCCCTGCATCAGTACGGACGTTCGACGGACACAGCCTCGCTGGCAGCACTGAAGTCCATACGGGATTCCATTTCACCGCCTGAGAACCGATTGGATCTGCTGGAGGCGCTGGTCGCTCGGGGCGAGGACATCAGTCCGTCGGAGCTCAACGCAGCAGCGGTTGTTGGTGGAAACGCTGCCGCCGGGGAACGCATCGTCCGCTTCCATGCGTCGGCGCAGTGCATTCGCTGCCATGCGTTCGACGGTATCGGCGGCATCGCCGGTCCGAACCTGTCGGATGTCGGCCTACGGTTGAATCGTGCCGACCTGCTTTTATCCATGCTTGATCCGCAGGCAGTCATTGCCGAGGGCTTCGGTGAAGCCTCGGCCATGCCGGCCATGACCGAACATTTGACACCGTTGCAGATTCGTGACGTCGTGGCATGGTTGTCCGCACGTCGATCGACCACCCCTTGAGAGAGTATCCTCGCCCCATGCGCAGTCCACTATTGCTTTCGTGTCTCGCCGCCACCTGCTTGGCGGCAGTGACGTCAGCCGCCGATGTTGACAGTGGTCGTTTGGTGCTCGAGAAGGGCGATGTGATCACCGTCGTCGGCAACACCTTTGCCGAACGCATGATTCACTATCCGCATTTGGAGGCGTCGCTGCACGCGACGCATCCTGAGCATGAACTCGTCTTCCGCAATCTGGCTTGGAGTGGCGATGAAGTCGCATTGCAGCCGCGGCCATTGAACTTCGGCACCATGGACGACTACATTCGGCAGACCGGGGCCGACGTACTCGTGGGCTGCTTCGGCATGAATGAATCCTTCGGTGGTTATGAAGGCGTGCCGAAGTTCCGGAAGGACCTCGGCCAATGGCTTGATGAACATCAGGCCATGACGATCAACGGCAAGCAGCCGGTCGTCGTGCTGGTGGGGCCGATCGCCCATGAGAATCTCGGGCCGCCGTTGCCGGACGGGCGTGAACGCACCCATGTGCTGTCGCGATATCGCGATGTCATGCGAGAAGAGGCGCTGCGGCACGGCGCGCTCTTCGTGGATCTGCTCCGACCCACCCGACGTGCCATGGCGGGCGAGGGTGGTCCGTACACCATCAACGGGATTCACCCCAATGACAAAGGCTATCGACTCAGTGCAACAGCGTTCGCAGAGCAGGTCGGGCTTCCGGCACGAGTTGGTTCAGCTGAGCCGGGCACCGTGGATCCACTGATCGACGCCATCAAGGCTCGAAACACGCTGTTCTTTCAACGTTGGCGACCGACAAACACGGAGTACGTGTACGGCCGTCGGCACAAGCCTTACGGCAACGAGAACTTCCCGAGCGAGCGGCTGGAACTTGACCGCCTTGTCATTGAAGCCGACGAGAACATTCACGCGATTGCGAAGTCGCAGGCGGTGTCCAGATGATTGAAGTCGCACTTCTCACCGTTGCACTTGCGCAAACGCCGCCCGAGGACCGACCAGTTCTGCCGGTCGCCGAGCAGCTGAAGCACTTCAAGGTGGCACCAGGCTGGAGCATCAACTGTTTCGCCTCTGAAGAGACCTTCCCGGAGCTTGCGAACCCGATCTGCATGGCCTTTGATGGCCGCGGTCGGCTGTGGATCGCCTGCGCACCGACGTATCCGCACCTGCTTCCCGGCACGGATCCGCAGGACAAGTTATTGATCGTCGAAGACACCGATGGCGATGGTGTGGCCGACACCAAGACTGTGTTTGCAGATAGCCTCTACATTCCGACCGGCTTCGTGCTGTCGGAAGATGGCGCCTATGTCGTAGACCAGCCGAACCTCGTACACGTGCGAGATCTTGATGGCGACGGCAAGGCTGACGTCAAGGAGATTTTGCTCCACGGGCTCGGTGCCGAAGACAGCCACCATGCCATGTCCGCGTTCACGTGGCATCCAGATGGCGCCATGTACTTTCAGGAAGGCACGTTCCATCACACGCAGGTCGAAACGCCATACGGACCTACGCGCACCCACGACGGTGCTGTGCTTCGGTTCGACCCGCGCACATGGGAAGTAGATGTGATCTCGTCGTATCCCTACGCCAATCCATGGGGCCACACTGTGGATCCGTGGGGCCGCAGCATGATCACGGATGCCAGCAACGGCCTGTCCTACCGACTTATTCATGTCGGTGGGGCGAATCCCTATCCGGATCCCGACAAGTTCAAGTCACCGGTGCGCGGTCGCCGTTCATTTACACCGGGTGGCCGACGTCCAACCGCCGGCACTGAGTTGCTGCACGGCACACATGCGACGGAAGATCAACGAGGTCGCTTTCTGGTGACGCAGAGCATTGGCTTTCACGGTGTGCGTTGGTACGAGTTGTACGACAAGGATTCAGGCATCTTCACGCGAAACTTGCAGCCGGAACTACTGCAGTCGACTGATCCGACGTGTCGGCCTTGTGATGTTGAAGTCGGCCCTGACGGCGCCGTCTACGTGCTTGATTGGGCGAATCCGATCGTCGGGCACATGCAGTTCAACGTGCGGGATGAACGCCGTGACCACACTCATGGCCGCGTTTGGCGCCTGACGGCAGATGGTCAGGAACTCGATACGCCAGTCATGGTTGATGGTGCGTCGATCGCTGCGCTGCTGGATCTTCTCCGGCATGCCAATGAACGCACGCGCATGCTTGCGCGGCGCGAGCTGGCCGATCATGGCGCCCAGGCGGTACTTCCAGCGGCAACACAGTGGCGTAATGCGCTTCAAGATGATGATCCTGACCGGGAACGTCTACTGGTCGAGCACTTGTGGCTGCACCAATCAATGGGGGAGCCGAATGTTGACCTGTTGAATCAGGTACTGCAGTCCGATGAACCGCTTGCACGAGCCGCAGCCGTTCGCGTGCTGCGGTGGTGGCGGCAGGACATTGACGATCCGTTCTCTCCACTGCAGCGGGCGGCGCTCGACGGCGATGCCCGTGTACGTACAGAGGTCATCTATGCCCTGGGCTTCCTGTTGGATTCGCGATCGCTGGAGATTCTGTCGCTGGCGATGCGTCAGCCCGTTGACGACGACTCCAAGGGCACGCTGCACCGCACCGTGACCGCACTGCAGAACTACGGTGAAGTCGGCGGTGAAGGCACCGAGGCCTACCGCCTCACCCGCATGACCGATGCGCAACTTTCCGCAGAGGCACTGGACCACTTCGTTGCGATCGAGTTGATGCGCCGCGGTAGCCTTCCGGTTGCGAATCGTCGTGCTGCAGCACAGTGGATCGCGCAGCAGAGCGGACGGCCTGTCGCCGCAGAGGTGCTCGCCACGGCAACCACGCTCAGGCACGATGATCCAGGTCTTGAACCCCTGCTTGGTCTGCTGCTTGCAGAAGAGGCCCAGCCACTGCAGGGCATGCGTCGCGAGCTGCAGGATGCCGCGATCAACGACGCCCATGCTGGTGCTGTGCAGCAGGCGGCACTCGCTGCGTTGGCTCGAGCCGATGGGTTCTCCAGTGCCTGGGACTGGGCCGGTTCCAAGCGCACGAGTTCCGCCAGTACATCGCTGCTGGCGGGCATGCGGGCCATGCCCGAAGGCGATCTGACGACGGCACGCATGCACGAAGCATTCGATGCACTGCGAGATCGGCTTCCAAAGCCGCCAACGGAAGTCATTGACACTCCGAACGCACAGTTCGTACGCATCTCGATGACCGGCTCCGGAACACTGACACTGCCTGAGGTCGAGGTCATGAGCGGCGGCGCAAATATTGCGTTGAACAAATCTACTTCTCAGTCCACAACCAACTGGGGTGGTACGGCAGACAAGGGTGTGGATGGCGATACAAATGGCACCTATGGCGCTGGCACGTCAACCCACACGACCGAGGGGGGCAACAACCCCTGGTGGGAGGTGGATCTTGGCAAGTCGTATCCGGTTGATGCCGTCAATGTGTACAACCGAACTGACGGTGACTACGGCAGCCGACTGGACAACTTCACCGTGCAGTTGATGGATGCTGATCGAAACACACTCTGGCAGAAGGACGCGATCAAGCGGCCTCGGCCGTCCGTTTCGATCGAGCCTTCTCGGCCCGGCGTGGCGCCTATCACCGGCCCGGCCCTGCACCTGCTGGCCGCGGTTGACGGGCGTGAGTCTGACGCGAAAGACATTTTGGTGCAGTGGGCCGGTTGCACGGATCCGGACCTCCGTATGGAAGCAGCAGTCGCACTGGACACGTTGCCGGACAGCGTCAAGCAGGACCTTGCACCCGAGCACCGACTGGTGCGACAGGTCATCTACACCGTCAAGGACCAGATGGCCTACGACGTCAAGAGTTTCGAAGTGCCAATCGGCGCCCCTGTCGAGATCACCATGTTCAACGTCGATGCCATGCCACACAATCTTGTGCTCGTGGGCCGAGGCAAGTTGCGCAAGGTCGGTCGTGCGTCAGATGCACAAGGCATGGGCAATGATGCTGCCGCAACCGGCTATGTGCCGGACATGCCGGATGACATTCTGCATGTCATGGGATTGGTCATGGAAGGCGAGTCGGCGACCTTGCGGTTCAGGGCGCCCCTGAAGCCCGGCCGATATCCCTATGTGTGTACTTATCCACAACATTGGCAGATGATGAACGGCGTACTCAAAGTCGTCAGGCCCTGACGGACCTGTCGGTCAGCCGATTGTCGCAGTGGGGGCGATACCCTTCTCGCTCTCATGGCACGTGACCTGCTGAACAATCCGCATTCGAACCCGCTGCGTGAAGTGTGGTCGGTCGCTTGGCCGACGGTGCTGACCATGACGTCGTTCACGTTCATGCAGTTCGTGGATCAGTTGATGGTCGGCCAAGTCGGCCCTACCGAAGTCGCCGCGCAGGGCAGCGGGGCGATCTGGGCCTTCGTGCCACTGGCATTCGCCATGGGCATGTTGTCGATCGTCAATACCTGGGTCAGTCAGAACGTCGGGGCCGGCAAGAACAGCGAAACATCGATCTACGGATGGACTGCGATCTGGTTGTCACTGGCGATCTGGTTGGCGATTCTCATTCCGTGGGCGTTCCTGCTTCCGTGGTTCTTTGCGTTCGTCCATCCGGACGCCTCGCCGGAGTTGTTGGCACTGGAGACGCAGTACGGCCAGATCCTGATGGTCGGCGGGTTCTTCACACTCGGTGCCCGCGGCATTCACCAGTTCTTCTTCGGCACACTGCGGCCGATCGTGGTGACGATGTCGGCGGTGTGCGGAAATGTCGTGAACATCGTTGTGTCCTATGTGCTTGTGTTCGGTGATCAGGGCATTGAGCATCTCGGTTTGCCCGGCATTCCCGGCATCGCGCCAATGAGCGTGGCCGGTGCGGCATGGGGCACGGTTGCTGGCGTGTTCGTGGAACTACTTGTACCGATGATCGTGTTCCTCGGTCCGGCGACGCATGCGCGATACGACACCCGTTCCACCTGGAAGCCACAGTGGCGGCCAATTAAGGACGTCCTTCGTCTCGGTTGGCCCGGCGCACTGCAGTGGGGCAACGAAATTGTCTGTTGGTCGATCTTCATGACGATCCTGGTTGGTCGTTTCGGTGAGGCGGCGCTCACCGCCGGCTGGATCTGTCTGTCTTGGATGCGTCTGTCGTTCATGCCCGCCAACGGGTTTTCAGTGGCTGCCAAGAGTCTGACAGGACGCTATATCGGCTCTGGCGAACCGGATGTCGCCGCAGCGCGAGCACGTTTGTGCATGTGGGTGACCATGGTCTGGATGTCGATCTGTGCTGCGGGCTTTATTCTTTTCCGCCACGAGATGATCGCCATGTTCGTGTCCGGTGATGCATCGGCTGAAGAGGCCCAACGCATCATCGAGGTCGGTGCGAGCCTGATGTTCGTCGTGGCTTTCTTCCAGACCATCGATGCGCTTGGCATCGTGTATTCAGGCGCGCTGGGAGGCGCGGGCGATGTCATCTGGCCCGGCGTGCTAACTGTGCTCTATGCCTGGGGCCCGCTGGTACTCGGTGGCTGGTTGCTGGCGGAGTATGTGCCGCAATGGGGCGCCGTCGGACCATGGATCGCCGCAGCTGTCTACGTGGCGGCGCTGGGCATTACGATGGCGTGGAGATTTGAGCGAGGCTCATGGCGGAAGATTCAGTTGGTTGATTCACCCTCCTCTATATTGGAGACCCACCCGTGATTCGTTGTATCGCTTTCCTCCTGCTGCTTACCACATCGGTCCACGCCGATTCGTTAAAGGTGGGCTTCGTGGATATGCCACCATTCTCTTGGCAGAACGATGCGGGCCATTGGACCGGTGTGGCCGTAGATCTGTGGACGCGCACTGCGGAGTATTCAGATCTCGACTGGATACCCGTGAAGGTGGACAGCCCCGACTCGCTTGTAGAGCAGCTATCTACTGGGACGATTGATGTCGCTGCTGCCGCACTAACAGTGACGCCGGAACGAGCAAAGGTTATTGACTTTATGCCGGCATTCGAAGTGTCATCAGTAGGCCATGTGGCCCAGCCTGATGGGAGGCTGAGATTTGGAGTAATGCTTGAGGCGCTTTCTGATAGCGCTTTTCTTGGCTTGAGCTTGTTGGTATTGGGATTGGCCTTGTTCTTTGGTGTTGCAATTTGGTTGGTCGAGCGTCACAAGAATGCTGAAGAGTTCGGCGGAGATCATCATCACGGCTTGGGTAATGGTCTGTGGTGGTCTATCGTGACCATGAGCACAGTGGGGTACGGGGATAAGTCGCCCCGCACTTTCTTAGGGCGAATGATCGCAGGAACCTGGATCTTGTTAGCTTTGATTTTGGTTTCCGTTTTTACTGGAGCCGCCGCAAGCGCCTTCAGCCAACGAACAGCAAATTCAATCGCAACAACAGGGGCGCTGGAGGGCCGGTCAGTAGGGGCGTTAGAGGAGGGCAGTACACAAAGGTGGCTGCGGTCCAAGGGCATAAACGCTAAAGGTTTCTCTGGTCCTATTGAAGGCATTAAGGCAGTAAAGAGCGGGGAGATCGATGCATTCGCAGGTGAAGTCAGCATGCTTCGGTGGGTCATACTTGAGGAGTACATCGATGATCTGGAAGTGCTCAGCGGGCTGCGACAGGAGCGGCTTGCATTTGCCATTCGTCCAGGATTGCCCCAAGAGCGAGACCTGACAGTTGGCCTGCTCACCGCAATGGCCTCTCCAGCGTGGCGAGAATTATTACGAGCGCATGGCTGGCCTGCACCGGTCAGGATTCGTTAGTCCAGAAGATTGTGCACGACATATCCGTGCACATCGGTCAATCGCATGTCGCGGCCGCCCACTCGCATGGTCAGCTGTGTGTGATCCACGCCAAGCAGGTGCAGGATCGTGGCGTGCAGGTCGTACATTTCCAGCGGGTTCTCGACGGCGTGATAGCCGAACTCATCGGTGGCGCCGTGAATCGTGCCGGCGTTGACGCCGGCGCCCGCCAGCCATGACGTAAAGCCAAACGGATTGTGATCGCGACCATCGGCGCCTTGGGCAAAGGGTGTGCGGCCGAACTCGCCGGTCCACACCACCAGCGTCTCCTCAAGCAGGCCGCGTTGACGCAGGTCTCGAAGCAGGGCGGCAATGGGTTGGTCCACGGCCAGCGCGTTGTTCGTGTGGCCGCTGCGCAGATCATTGTGTTGATCCCATCGGTCACCGTCCACGTTTGGGCAGGTGAGTTCAACGAATCGCACGCCGCGTTCCACCAATCGCCGGGCGAGCAGGCACTCGCGACCGAAGATTCGCGTGGGCTCGAACTTCTCGTTCAGGCCGTACATCTCCTTCGTCGAGTCTGACTCGCCATCCAACGCCATGAGCTCCGGCACTGAAGTTTGCATGCGGAAGGCCATTTCGTGATTGGCGATCGCTGCTTCGACCGCCTGATCGCGGGCCGTCCGTTCAAGAAAGGCGTCGTCCATGGACTCGACCAGTTCCAGCATGCGGCGTTGGCGATCCTGCGCCGTGCCATGTCTGACATTTTCCAATCCGTATCCATCAGGCCGCAGCCGTGTGGCCTGGTGTTCCGGGGGTAAAAATCCGCTTCCGAAACAGTCCAGTCCACCCGGCGGCGTCAGGCCGCCGTTGAGCACCACGTAGTCGGGCAGGTTCTTCGATCCGGAGCCAAGTCCCCATGCCACCCAGGCGCCCATGCTTGGCCGCCCGGCGATGCCGGACCCGGTGTGCAGAAAGTAGTTCGCCGCGGTGTGTTCGCTGAACTTGGATGTCATCGATCGAATCACGCACAGCTCATCGGCCATAGTGCGCACGTGCGGGAACAGGTCGCTCACCGGAATCCCACTCTCGCCACCGGGTCGGAACGTCCACGGTGAGCCTAGGATGGCGCCGTTGTCGTCGAACTGCGTCGCTTCAATCGCCATCGGGAAGGCTTTGCCGTGATCGCGGGTCAACCGTGGCTTGGGGTCGAAGGTGTCCACCTGCGAGGGTCCACCATCCATGTACAGAAAGATCACGTTCTTTGCCTTGGCGCCGTGATGCGTGCCGGCTGCGCCAAGTTGCGACAGCGCGCCTGCCAGGCCGCCTTGAGCGCCCATGGCGCCCAACGCCATGGCACCGAAGCCGCCTGCTGCACGCGCAAGCATGTCCCGTCGTGTCATCGGCAGTGGGGCGTATCGTCCGCAGGAGTGGCAGTCGGTCATGGCAGGAAACTAAAGGCCTTGGCGCATAGCATGGCGTGCGCGATGTTGGTGAGGGACTCGATCGAGTTGTCTGTTCCAGTCCACTGCGTGATTTGCTCAGACGTCAGGTGGCGACCCCACAACAAAGCGCTCATGTGGTCGACGGGGTTGTCGGGAGACGCATCGTGCGCACGCTGGGCGATTGCGCCCGCTTGTGCAAGCACAAAGGGGTCATTCATCAAGGTCAGCGACTGCGCCGGCAGGTTGGACACTGTGCGTGCACCACATGGGCGATTCGGCGTGGGCCGGTCGAAGGCCTCAAGTAATGGGACCGCAAAGTTGCGGCGTACTTCAAGGTACAGCGAGCGCCGATTGTCGCCGTCGCGAGGGCCGCTTTTGGCCGGTCGGCCTCGACCTGTCATTGCTGCCGTCAAGTGAATGGGCACTGGAGGGCCACCGATCGTGCCGTCGAGTTCACCGGACGCGGCAAGCATGGCGTCTCGCAACTGTTCGCCGGTCAGGCGCCGAACGTTGGTCCGATGCCACCATGTGTTCAGAGGATCCAACTGTTCGCCGGTTGTTGAACGCCTGCTGGATTGTCCATAGGTCTTCGACAGCACGATGTCGCGCACAAGGTCTTGCACACTGCCGCCGTCAGCCAGCGTCAGCGCCATGGTGTCGAGCAGTACGGGGTGAGATGGCGGTGTGCCCATGGCGCCAAGGTCGTCGACATGCGGCGTCAGCCCGCGGCCCATTAGGTGGTGCCAAATCCGATTCGCGGCCGTGCGCCACAACTGTGGGTTGCCAGGGGACGTGATGACGTGTGCAAGTTCCAAACGCCCGGAACCAGAGGTAATGACACCTGAACCGCCGAGCAGCGATGGCACGGCACGGGGTGCGGCCTCACCATGATTGGCGGGTTCGCCGCGATGAAAGACCGGTTGTTCCACGATGCTGGCGTCTCGGTATCGCAGGACATTGATTGGATCGGGCAAGGCTTCACTTTGAGACACCAGTTCGCGGCAGGCGCTGTGCAGCGTGTCATCTGGGATCTGCCCCATGCGCCAGTTTAGAAGTGGCAAGCCGCGTGCTCGCCGGTCCATGGCAGGCGGTGACCAGGGTGCATCCGTGCCGACAGCCACGGCGTCGATCTCCAGCGTGCCTATGCCATGATCCGCCGCGTGCAGATGCGCACGATGTCCGATGTACTTGGCAACGTCCTGAGAGATAATTGTCCAGTCGTCGCTGTCGACATCGACCTTGTGGCCCTCGAAGAGCAACGCGTTGAACTGGTCCATGATGTAGTCGTCCACGATGACGCGCAGCGACCCCGCACCGCGCACACGCCAATGCACGCGATCGGCGTCGATCGTGAACTCCGGCGAACTGGCCGTGCCTGCTGCACCTGTTCCAAGGAGACCGGAGTGCAGGCTGCCTCGTTGTGTCACCCGCGGACCATCTGTGGTGGGGAACCATGTGCCTGGTTCCGCATGGGCAAAGGCGTGGCCGTCGAACGTCCAGTCGGTGTCGCGTTCGAAGTCAGCCATGACCGGCCCGGCGGGGGCCGGCAGCACAACTGGGGCATTGTCGTCACGTGGGCGACCGGCGCCCATGGCGCCGGCGGCGGTAATCCAGGCTTCAAGTGTTCGAACATCGGTCTGCACTGTGTCACGAGCAGCTAGCAGTCCCGCGATCTGCTGCGAAACTGCTGCGTTTTCGTCACGACCGGCGAGCACACGTCTTGAGGATCGCAACATGTTGGCCAACGCCTGATAGTCGCGGGCGGAAATGGGATCGAACTTGTGGTCATGGCAACGCGCACAACTGATCGTGACACCGAGCAACCCTCGTCCAAGAAGGTCCAGTTGGTCGCTGCGATGGTCGTCCTCATCACGCAGTACATCGACCGGCGCATGCACCGATTGATGCATGCACCAGAAGCCGGTGCCCAACGGGGCATCGTTCAGGCCAGTGGCGTGATTGATGCGCGGCTCGATCAGATCCCCGGCAACCAGTTCCTGCGCCACTCGACCCCACGGCAGTCGGGCGTTGAGCGCCCGCACCAGCCAGTCGCGAAAGCGCCAGGCGCCGGGTTGTGGGTAGTCGAACTCGTGGCCGTTGGTTTCGGCGTAACTGAAGGCGTCGAGCCAGTGTCGAGCCCAGTGTTCACCAAAGGCCGTCGAGGCGAGCAGCGTATCCACGAGCGCTTCGCGCGCTGCGGGAGAGTCATCGGTGAGCAACTGCTTCTGTTGATCTGGTGTGGGCGGTAGGCCGGTAAGGTCGAACGTCACGCGGCGAAGCCACACATCGGTCGCAGCGGCGGGTGCCGGTTGCAGGCCGTCCGGAAGGGCGGCCTGAATCCTGGCGTCAATCGAGCCGGTGCTTCGTTGCAGGGGTTCCCAGGCCCAGTGGGAGACATACTCGGCGCCTTCAGAAATCCAGGTTCGAAGCAGGTCGATTTCGGCGATTGTCAGCGGTGCGTGGTCACCCGGGGGCATGCGATCCTCTGGATCCGATGCGGACACCCGGGACAGCAGCACGCTGGCACCCGGGTCGCCGGGCACGATGGCCGCCCCACGTCGACGTTGGGCGGTGGCGGTTTCGAGCAGATCGAGCCTCAGGCCCGCCTTTCTGGACTCTCCGTCGCGGCCATGACAGGCAAAGCACTTGGCGGCCAGCAGCGGCTGGACATCTCTGGAGAAGTCCACCTCACTCAGGGCGATGGGGGCCAGCAGTACCGCTATGGCGATCGACATGCACCGATGCTACCGGCCAACACAGCGCATCGTCTTGCCCGTCTTCAAAGCGCACCTGAACTTGATCTGAACGCAGTACAACGAGCATGCTCACGTACACAGCTGCCCGCTGCGGAGCGGACTCACTTCTGAGAGGAACTGCATATGCCACCCATCACGCTCATTCCAGTCTCGCTCGCCGTCGCCGCAATGACGGCCCCTGTGTTTGCCGAACTCGACACAAGGGACGACCAGATCGCGGAGTTGCGAACCATGGTCGAAACGCTTCAAGGTGAAGTGGCGACGCTTCATGCCGAGAACGACCCCAACTGGTTGACACAGCATCGCACCGAGCAGATTCGCGGTTTGGTGCAGGATGTCCTTGCCGATGCGGATACGCGTGCAGCACTGCAAGGCGATGGTTTGACAGCCGGCTATGACGGCGGCTTTGTTGTGCAGAGCGCCGATGGCAAGTTCAAAATAAAGGTGAGCGGGCAAATCCAGACTCGCTTCATGTTCAACGATGCCGCCAGCCAGCCGCACGACTACGGTTTCGAACTTCGCCGGTCTAAGGTCAAGCTCAGTGGGCACTTGATCGACCCGAGCGTGACATACAAGATCACCATCGCGAACCAACGGAACTCCCAGGGCGACAACGATCCCGGCGAGGGCATATTCGTGGAGGACGCTTGGCTGTCAAAGAAGAGCGACAACGGTTCCTACTGGAAGGTCGGCCAGATGAAAGCGCCCTTTACCAGAGAGGAACTGGTGTCCAGTTCTGCCCAACTCACCGTTGAGCGTTCTGGATTGAACAATCAGTTCACCTACGGCTGGACGCAGGGCATTGAGATCGGCAACCAGGGCGATGACTTCTGGTGGCGTGCGTGGCTTGGTGACGGCCCCAACTCGGCCAACATTCAGTCGGCGAACGATATTCGCTCCGACAGCATTGCCATCGTCGCACGTGCAGACTTTCGGTTGGACGGCGATTGGAAAGACTGGGCCACAATGACCGGTCGTGGTGCAGCGGGTGACAGCACGTTCATCGGTGCTGCCTTTCAGTGGTTCAACGGCAGTGACGTTCCCGGCAACAACACCGAGTATGGCGGCTACAACGGTACCAACAGCTTTGGCTTCACGGTCGACGGCTCATTGACGCGTGGCGACTGGACCGCCTTCGGCGCCGTCATGTGGGCCAGCGGCAGTGCTGCCGGTGGGGCACGAAATGCAGCTTGGGGTGTACTGGCGCAACTGGGCCATGACGTGTCTGTTGACACCCAGATCTTCGCTCGTTATGAGTTCGGCAAGATCGACAACTACGCCGACAGCGGCAGCGACGGTGACAACAGTGTGCTTACGGTGGGCTTCAATCACTGGCTCACCGACGGCAGGAACGTGAAGTGGACGACCGACTTCGGCTATGCCTTCGACCAGATCGCCGATGGCGGCACAGACGCCAGCGCGGACTACGCCAGTTCCGGCAATGGTTGGCGAGCGGACAATGCCGGCGAAAGTGGCCAATGGCTGATTCGCACGCAGATGCAGTTGCTCTTCTGACGCAGTTTCCGTACTGATCGAGTAGGCCTGGTCAGTCCTGTTGTTGGCGGCGCACCAGGTTGACGAGGCCAAGCGTGGACGCGTCGCGTCCGGTTGGCGCGTCAGCGCCGTCGAGCATAGGTCGAATGGTGGTCGCCAGAGCCTTGCCCAGTTGCACGCCCCATTGGTCAAACGAGTCGATGCCCCACACGGCGCCGGCGGTGAAAATGCGGTGTTCATATAACGCGAGCAGCATGCCCAGCATGTGGGGGGTGAGGTTGGGGTACAGGAAGGTGGTCGAGGGGCGGTTGCCGGGCATCACCTTGTGTGGCGCCAGTGCATCGATGGCATCTGGCTCAAGACCGCGGTCGGCCAGGTCTTCACGGACTTCGGCTTCGGTGCGTCCATGCATGAGCGCTTCAGATTGTGCAATGCAGTTGGCCACGAGATCGAGGTGTTGGTCAGCGTCACCGGTCTGGCACTCCATGGCGATGAGGAAGTCACACGGGACTCGGGTCGTGCCTTGATGCAGCATCTGGTGAAAGGCGTGTTGGCCGTTCGTGCCACACTGGCCCCAAAGGACGGGTGATGTATCCAGTTCGACAGCCGAGCCATCGCGACGCACATGCTTGCCGTTGCTTTCCATCATGGCCTGCTGCAGATAGGCGGAAAAGTGTTGCAGGTGGTGGTCATACGGCAGCACGGCGAGCGCCTGTATATCGTGCACATTGCGGTACCACACATCAAGCAGGCCAAGCAGCATGGGCACGTTGGTGCTCACGTCCGTGGTGCGGAAGTGCTCGTCCATGTTAAAGCCACCTTCGAGCAGCGACTCAAAGTGGTCAAAGCCTACGGTCAAGGCGATCGACAATCCAATGGCGCTCCACAGCGAGTATCGGCCGCCGACCCAGTCCCAGAAGCAGAACATGTTGGTGGCGTCGATGCCGAAGTCGGTCACACGCTGCGTGTTTGTGGACAGCGCCACGAAGTGCTTTGCAACTGCAGCGGAATCACCGAGTGCATCGACCAGCCAGGTTCTTGCGGCTCGGGCGTTGGTAAGCGTTTCCAGTGTGCCGAAGGTCTTGCTCGCCACGATGAACAGCGTGGTTGCTGGATTGAGTCCGTGCAGGACATCACGGAGATTCGCGGGGTCGACATTCGACACGAAGTGCGCCGCAATGTCGCCGCGGTGATACGGCGTGAGCGCTTCGGTCACCATGAGCGGTCCCAGGTCACTGCCGCCGATGCCGATGTTTACGATGTCGGTGATGCGTTCGCCGGTGAATCCCGTCCAATCACCGCCGTGCACTGCATCGCAGAACGCACGCATGCGATTCAGTTCATTGTGGATGGCGGGCATGACGTCTTCGCCGTCGGCGAGGACTGGTCGATCCGAACGGTTACGCAGTGCGGTGTGCAGTACGGCTCGGTCTTCGCTGGTGTTGATGTGTTCGCCCGCAAACATGGCGTCGCGAAGGCCGGTGACGTTCGCTTCAATAGCGACGTCGCGTAGTGCTGCAAGGGTTTCATCTGTGGCGAGGTGTTTGGAGCAGTCGACGGTCAGGTCGCCGATCTGAAAGGACATGCTGTTGAAACGGTCGCTGTCGTTTTCAAAGCAGTCGCGCACATGGACATGCTTCATGGCGGCGCCGTGATTCATCAGCGCGGTCCATGCGGCCGTGGACGTCACATTCGGTGCCCCGGGGGGATTTGGTGGCGTGCTCTTCATCCTCGATCTGCGTCACCCAGGTCCCACAGGCGGTAGCCACCTGTGAAGGCGTTGCGGTTGTCACCACGTTCGCAGCGAGGCGGAAGTTCGTCGAGTTTCTTCACATTGCCGCCTCCGAGCACGAAGTAGTCGGGGTCGATGGACTCGGTGAGGCGTTCGATGAGGGCCCAGATATGGGCTTTCCATGCGTCGAAGCCCAGTTTTTTCAGACCCGACTTCCCAGCAAGGTCTTCGTAGGTGTGTTTCGAATCCCACGGCATGTGGCCCAGTTCCACGGGTTCCACGTGGCCATCTTCCACGTAGGCGGCCCCTAGTCCGGTGCCCAGTCCAAGGAACATCATGCGGTCGCCGTGCCAGGAGCCAAGGGCTTGCATGGCGGCGTCGTTGATAATGCGGACCGGGCAGCCGAAGGCGGCCGGCAGGTCTACGCCACGCCAGCCGTCGCCCAGATTGCTCGGGTCGGTCAGGATGCGTCCGCCAACGATGGGTGCAGGGAAGCCGATGGACACGCGGGTCCAGTTCCAGCCTTCGCTGCGAGCAGCTTCAGTCACCCGGGACACCATGTCCTCTGGCGTGACGTGTTTGCCGGATTTGATTTTGATGCGGTCGTCGCCCCCTTCGGCGAGCACCTTTAGATTGGTGCCGCCGACATCGATGACAAGGGTACGGTCGGTGTCGGTGGGGGTCACGGAGGGGAGGGTAGCGGCTGAGAGGTAAGGGGGGGAGGTTCAGCCTCCCTCACTCCTTCACCCGTTATCCTGCCCCCTATGAGAGTCGTTCTTGCCGCCGATCACGCTGCCTTGGACATGCGAAATGCGCTGATCGAATCCGTGCGTGCCGCCGGGCATGACGCCCGCGGTGTCGGCCCCGACAGCGGCGATCCAGTCGACTACCCCTACGTGGCGGCAGACTTGTGCGCTGAACTCATGGCCGGCCGCGCCGACCGCGGCATTCTGCTCTGCGGCAGCGGCGCCGGCGTCGCCATGACGGCCAATCGCTTCCCTGGCATCCGCGCCGCCACCGCACACGACGACTACACCGCCCAACAAATGGTCGAACACGACGCCGTCAACGTGCTCACGCTGGGCGCCCGCGTCATCGACCTTGAAGCCGCTTCCAGAATCACAAACCTGTTCCTCGACGCCACGTTCAGCGGCGTCGATCGCCACCGTCGCCGACTGGCGGCCATGATTCGAATCGAAAGACACCGCACTATGAATCCGTGCCAACAACTGCATGACGCCGGCCAGGCAATCTGGCTGGACTACATCCGCCGCGACATTTTGGATGACGGCACGCTGGCCAGATACACCAGCGACTTGGCTGTGACCGGCCTGACCAGCAACCCCAGCATTCTGGAGAAGGCCGTCGCCGGCACCAACCTATACGACGATCACATCGCGGAACTGTATGCAGCGGACAGCACCATGTCGCCGGAAGACATTGTCTTTGCCCTGGCGATCGACGACCTCAGCCGCGCCGCCACCATTCTGCGCGCCGCGTGGGACGTGTCCGGGCACACCGATGGCTTCGTATCTCTGGAAGTGTCTCCAACACTTGCCGACGACAGCCAGGCCAGCATTGATCAAGGCTGGGCACTCTTCGAGCAGGCGAACACGCCCAACCTCATGATCAAAATTCCCGGCACGGCCGCCGGGCCAACCGCCATTGAAGAACTTATCTATCGCGGTGCAAACGTGAACATCACGTTGCTCTTCGATGAACGCCAGTACCGCGCCGCCGCAGAAGCCTACATCCGCGGCATCCAACGTCGTCACGACGAAGGCAAGTCGCTCGACGTCGCCTCAGTCGCGTCGGTCTTCGTATCCCGGTGGGACACACCGACGCATGACCAAGTCGAAGACGACGCCAAGTTCAAGATTGGCATCGCTGCGACAGTGAAGTGCCACCAGGCTTCATTCGACGTATTCAGCGGTGCACAGTGGGACACACTTGCCGCTGCTGGCGCACACCCCCAGAAACTGCTCATGGCCAGCACAAGCACCAAGGATCCATCGCTTCGAGACACCATGTATGTGGAAGCCCTCACTGCGGCGAACACTGTCGACACAATTCCCGGTGACACCTTGCTGGCCTTCGCCGATCATGGCGAACTCGGTGAACTGCTGGGCGAAGCACAATGGGCCGAAGCCGATCGTGTCCTTGCATCCGCTGAGCAATCAGGCATCAACATTGCTGCGTTGGCCGACCAACTGCAGCTCGAAGGCGCCGGCTCGTTCGTCAAGTCGTGGGCGTCGCTGTTGAACACGGTGGCGCAGAAGACCGCCGCGCTGCAGTCCGCCTGAGGCGGACTCCAAATCCGCCAAAGGCGGAAAGAGAGGGCATCATGCGCATTGGAATGGTCGGGCTCGGACGCATGGGCGCCAACATGTCACGACGCCTCATGCAGGCGGGACACGACATCACCGCTTGGGATGTTTCGGCAGAGGCCGTGTCCGCCATGGCGGATGCCGGCGCTTCGTCAGCGGGCACGCCCGAAGCGATGGTGGAACAACTCAAGGCTGACGGTGGCCACGCCGTGGTCTGGCTCATGGTGCCCGCGGCGTTCGTGGATGACACGATCGCCAAGTTCGAACCGCTGCTGAGTGAAGGTGACGTGCTTGTCGACGGCGGCAACTCGTGCTGGCAAGACGACATCACGCGCGGCACGCGACTGGAGGCCAAGGGTATTCGCTATCTCGATGTCGGCGTCAGCGGCGGCGTGTGGGGACTGGAACGTGGCTACTGCCAGATGATCGGCGGCCAAAAGGACGCCGTGGATCTGGTCGAACCGATCTTCGCCGCGCTGGCACCCGGCGTGGATACGGCGGAGCGCACGCCGGGCACATCCGGCGATCCAACGCCGGCGGAGCAGGGCTGGCTGCATTGTGGCGAGCAACATGGCGCCGGCCACTTCGTAAAAATGGTGCACAACGGCATCGAATACGGACTCATGGCCGCGTATGCCGAAGGCCTGAACATTCTTGCCCATGCCGGAGCAGGACGCGGCGATCGCGACAAGGACGCCGAGACAGCGCCACTGCGCAACCCTGAGCACTACCAGTACGAATTCAATCTTGGCGACGTGACTGAAGTGTGGCGCCGAGGCAGCGTGGTTTCTTCCTGGCTGCTGGATCTCACTGCAGGTTCGCTGCATGACGATCCCAAACTGGAGAACTTTGGCGGACGCGTCTCCGACTCAGGCGAAGGGCGATGGACGCTTGAAGCGGGCATCGACGTCTCCGCACCATCGCCGGTGCTTGCCGCGGCGCTGTATCAGCGCTACAGCAGTCGAGGCGAGGCGACTCTGGCTGACAAGGTGCTGTCCGCCATGCGCTTTCAGTTCGGCGGCCATCACGAGAAGAAGGAAGGCGCATGAACAAGCGACCTCCAGCCGACGCGCTCGTGCTCTTTGGGGCCACCGGCGATCTCGCGCACCGCAAGATCTTCTGTTCGCTCTATTCCATGGAGCGGCGTGAGGTGCTGCGTACGCCAATCATCGGGCTTGCCAAGCAGGACTACACCGACGACCAGTTGCGTGAACGTGCCCGTGACGGCATTACGCGTTTCGGTGGAGACATTGATGCATCCGTATTGGAGCGGCTGCTTGCACGGTTGCGGTATGTGCAGGTGGACTTCGCATCGCCGGACTGTTTCAAACCGCTGCGGGCGGCTCTCGGCAGTGCGGAGCGACCGCTCTTCTACTTGGCGATTCCACCGAGCATGTTCGAACAGGTGGTGGAACAGCTGCATGCGTCTGGGTGTGCGGAAGGTGCCTCGGTCGTGGTTGAAAAGCCGTTTGGCCGAGATCTCACCACGGCCCTCGAACTCAATGACGTGTTGCACAGCGTGTTTCCCGAGGAACGGATCTTCCGCATCGATCACTATCTTGGCAAGGAAGCGCTGCTGAATCTTCAGTACTTCCGATTCGCAAACAGATTCTTGGAGCCGATCTGGAATCGCGAACATGTGCGCAGCGTGCAAATCACCATGGCCGAGTCGATCGGTGTCGACGGCCGCGGCGCGTTCTACGACGAAGCCGGTGCCATTCGCGACGTGGTGCAGAACCACATGATGCAGATCGTAGCGCTGCTCGCCATGGATCCTCCGGCTACCGCAGATGACGAATCGCTGCGTGACGCCAAGGTACGGCTATTCCGGTCCATGCTGCCGTTTCGTGATGAAGATGTCGTGCGAGGGCGCTTCACCGGGTTTCTTGACGAATCTGGTGTGGCAGCCGATTCGACCACCGAGACGTTCGCGGCCATGCGTCTGCGTATCGACTCGTGGCGTTGGGCTGGTGTGCCATTCTTCATCCGAGTGGGCAAGCACATGCCGGTCACGGCCACGGAAGTGACCGTTGAAATGCACCGCCCACCGCAGCGGCTGTTTCCGGACGGCGGGGGGCCGGCTCGCAACTACTTCCGTTTCCAGTTGAAGCCGTCGACGGTCATCACTATCGGCGCCAGCGCCAAGCAATCAGGCGAGCGCATGGTGGGCGAGCAGATGGAGATGATTGCGGTCCATCAAGCGCCGTCCGAACTCGAGGCCTATGAACGGTTGATCGGCGATGCCATGGACGGCGACAACGGTTTGTTCGCCCGTGTTGATGAAGTGGAGAGCACCTGGCGTCTCGTTGATCCGGTGCTCAACGCCAATACACCGGTGTACGACTACGCACCGGGTTCATGGGGCCCGGCCAAAGCGGATCAACTGATCGAAAGGTACGGCGTCTGGCATGACCCGTTCTCTCCGGAGCGTCTGTGCGCGGTGTCGTCGTGACCGCACCTCGGCTGGAAGTGCTGACGGATCCCGAATCAGTTGCGCAGCGCGGGGCAGAGTTGCTGGCCCAGTGGTTGTGTGAAGCAGTAGAGCGACACGGTGATGCGATGTTCGCCGTCAGTGGGGGCCGCTCACCGTGGCCCATGTTTGAAGTGCTTGTGCAGAACACGGCGGTGCCATGGGGCAAGGTACATCTTATGCAAGTTGATGAGCGTGTCCTTCCAGACGGTCATGAAGAACGCAACTGGACCCGTACAGCGCAGTGCTTTGTCGATAGCGGCCCGATTGCCGTGGCCCATGCGCACCCTATGCCGGTGACGGCGGACGATCTTGAAGCTGCGACTGTTGAATATGCCGAAATGCTGGGCGCGATCTGCCCAGAAAGCACGATCGATGCACTGCATCTGGGCCTTGGCGATGACGGTCACACGGCATCGCTGGCGCCCGGTGACGGTGTCAGCGACATTGTGGACCGAGATGTTGCCTTGACGGAAGGGCTCTACAAGGGCACGCGGCGCATGACGCTTACCCGCCCCTGCTTGGATCGCGCGACGCACATGCTGTTCCAAGTCTCAGGCGAAGGTAAGCGCTGCGCGGTGCAGCAACTGCTCGCTGGCGACACATCGATTCCTGCAGGACTGTTGCGTTGTCCGGGCGCGGTGGTCGTGGCCGACACGGCGGCAGGGGCCGCCTGACATGTCACTGCGACGCAAGCTATTCCTGTTTGTCGGGCTGCCCACGATTTTTGTGTTTGTTGCCATGGTCGTGACGGAGTTCTTTGCGTTGCGCACTGTCGCGACAGGGCAGGCTCGAGAGCACGCACGACTGCTGGCCGAGCGCACAGCGCAGGATCTCAATGCGGAGCTGGTTGCCGCCGCGGCCGCCGCAGATGTCATGGCAGCCGCCATGACCGCCGGTGATCTGGATATGCGCAGGCTGCCATCGATTGGTGCCGACATGGTGACGCGGTTGCCGTTGGTTGAGGGTGTCGTGTTTTCGTTCCAGATTGATTCGCGTGTAGCAGACATTCCACTTGCGGGCTACACCTTTGTTCAAGACGGCCAACTTGCGTTCAAGGACATTGCAGAAGACTTCGACATCACGAAGAGCTCTCCGTGGTATCTACCGAATCTCATCGTGGGCGAAGGCGTGTGGACGGAACCGTTCAAGGGTGAAGTCTTTGGCGGCCACTTAGTGTCGTATACAACGCCCTTTGTCACGCCTGGCGGCCGGAAGGGATTCGTGGTCGTTGATATCCCGCTGGAGCCGCTGGTTCTTCAACTGGGGGTCGGCGACTACGAGCATGTTGACAACTACCTGGTCAGTGCCGGGGGCCATGTGATCGTGCAACCGTCGACTGACGATTTGATGGCGACGGGCGGCGAGGGGCACATCGTTGAGCGTGCGTTTGTTTCCGAGCCCGGGTGGACATTCGTGGCGGCGATTCGTGACAGCGAGGTCTACGCCAATGTGTACAGCCTGCTGCAACGCAATGCGGCGATCATGATCGGCGGAGGCGCCGTGATCATGATGCTGTTGCTGTTGACCGCACTGCGGATTACGCGGCGATTGTCGCATGTCGCAGTGGGCGTGAAGGCCGTGACAGAGGGCGATCTTGACGCAACGGTTCGTGGTTCAGGCGGCGATGAGATCGGACGACTCGCTGCGGGGTTCAATCAGATGACCTCACAGTTGCGTGCCACTGTGCAGGAGGCGGCCGAGGAAGTCGCGCGACGCCAAGCCGTGGAGCGCGAGTTGGAAGTGGCACGCGAAATTCAGCAGGCCATGCTTCCGCAGGACTTCCCACCATTTCCGGATCGTCGAGAGATCGATCTGTACGCGACATTGACACCAACGAGTCATGTCGCCGGCGACTTCTACGACTTCTGGCTGCATGACGACACGCTGACGGTTGTCATTGCAGATGTGTCAGGGCATGGTGTCCCCGCAGCGCTGGTCATGTCGCAGGCACGCACGGTGCTTCGCGATGCCCATGGCAGTGGCGAGACGCTGGTGGGCATGTTGAAGCACGTGAACATCACCGTCGGTGATCACAACAGCCGGCAGATGTTCCTGACCGCCGTTGTCATTCAGCTGGATCTCACGACTGGCGCCTATCAACTGGTCAATGCGGGGCATCCATCCGTGCTTGTTGTGCATGCAGACACCACGAGCATCGAGGGCATGCCTACTGGCCCCTTGTTGGGCGTGATGGAAGATGCACAGTGGGAGGTTCGAGCCGGGGCCCTGCAAGCAGGGGAAGCACTCGTGCTTTACACCGATGGCGTTTCGGAGGCCATGTCTGCGAACGGCGAGTTACTGGGCACTGAGCAGATCGCCGAGTCCCTGCATGCATCAGATGCACGCGCATTGTGTGCACAGACGGTTGCAGTGGCCGAAGCCTTTCAGGATGGCCCCATTCGGGACGATCTCACGGTGCTTGCTGTCCGGTGGCTTGGCGAATCCTCATGAGGAACAGGTAGACTCGTTCCCCCGGCGTCGCTTCGACCCGGCACAGGAAGGACAGAGCCCAATGCTCATGCAACGACTCGGATGGATGACTGCGACAGCAGCGGCCGTCATCAGTGGTTCGCTCTTGGCGCAGGCCAACGCGAAGGAGGCGCAGGGGGCACCGGCGATTTCGTTGTACTCCGCGGGCATCGACAATTGGCTGTCGGATTCCCGCGACGCCGGTTTACGAGAAGCACTGCGTCGTCTGATCATTGACGGACCGAGCCTTCCTCCAGATGCCGAGCCGGCCGCCTCCAAGGCCATTGAACTGGTGCTGTCACTGTTGCTGGGCGATACGGCACTACAGATGGACCTTGTGGTCCCACCCAGCCCCGGCGGTTCGCCGTTCGCCGTTGAACTGCAGGCACGTGGTGTGCGTGGATTCGGAGGCGCCAGCATGTTGCGCCAAGTCGAGGACCTCACTCGTGCGGCTGGTGCTGAACTTGGCACCCCTGATACGGACGCGCCGGGCATGTTGCGTATCGACAACGGCACCGATCCGGCGGTGTGGTATGGCACTGAAGATGATGCACTGCTGGTGGGTGTCGGTCTTCCACCGTTGAAGCAGCGAGATGACTTTGCTGAAGCGGGCCTGCCAAGGGGCGCCGAGTTGCTGGCCGGACTACTCATCAACTACGAGTCGTTTGCACCTCTGTTTGCCATGGCCGCCATGACAGAGCCCGGCCTGCACGACATTCTGGAGTCGTGGGGACTGGTCGGCGACGATCCACTGGGTGTGGTGGTGGCCGTTGGTGCCACCGACGACACGGTACACATGGCCGGACACTTTGCGAATTACGGCACGCACTTCGGTCACTTGCTGCCGGATTCTGGTGTGACGCCATCGCTGTTGCGGCGTATTCCAAAGTCCGCCTGTGCGGCCGAGTGCACGCGCATTGATTTGGGTGCCTATCTGGGCTCGCTGCTCGACGCAGTCGAAGCCGCGCAGGGCGCAGGCAGTCAGACTGAGTTGGCGCAGGGGTATCAGCAGTTCCAGAACATGTTCGGTGTGGACTTCCGCAGCGGTCTTGTGGCGCCGCTGGGTGATTCGCTGACCGTGTACATGTCCGACGAGACCGGCGGCAATGGACTGGCTTCGGCCATCGCCTTGGTCAGCCTGTCAGACGCCGCGACCATGACGGACACCGTGCGCACATTGCAGGCGTCGATGGATCGCGTCTCGGCAAGCGAAGCACAGGGCTACGTGCGGTTCCTGCCGCAACGGATTCACGGTTGCGACGCAGCTGTTTCGATGCGCTTCCCTGGCCTGCCGATTCCGGTGGAGCCTACGATTGCCGTGGCCGAAGGCACACTGGTCATGGGCCTGTTCCCGCAGTCAGTTGCCGCGGCAGTTGCGCAGTTCCATGCGTCGGATTCGCTGCTTGATGCGGGGCCATTTCGTGATGCTGGAGGCAACGTGGGCATTGGCGGTGTGCAGCTTAAATACATGGATCAGGCCGCATTGGCAGCCGACGGCTATGGGTGCATGGCTTTCGTCGGTGCCGCGATCGACAATTACACGCGTTCGCGATGTTCACCGCAGACACCCACGCCGCCAGTGCTGCCGCCCTACACACGTCTGGCCGGCGACATGAAGGCGGGGCTTTTCTATGCCAAGCTCGACGGCGCCGATCTGGTGGCGCATGGCACAGCGGACCGATCGTTGGTGGCACAGTGCACGGCAGGCGTCGGTTGTCTGAGCGCCTTCTCGCCGCTGGTCGTGGCTGTTGCGGCTGGCGCGGCAATGGGGCATGTTGTCGATACCTTGCCGACCTTGGCAGCCGGCGATTTCAAGTCCACGGACCTCGCCCTGCCGCACGACAGCAATGACCATGTGCATGCAACGCAGGGAGAACGTGCAGTGTCTACATCTCTAAGGGCTGCACGATCAACCCGTTTGCAGACCCTGGCAACGGCACTGCGTTTGGCCTCCAGTAACGGCAGCACCGTCAGCAGCTTGCGTGATCTGGTTCGGCAGGGGTGGATCACCGCCGGTGATCTGCAGGTGCCCGGTCATGGAGATGCCCGTTACCTGCTGGTCGGCGGCGGCGCTCTGCAAAACGAGGATGGTGAGCCGTGCTTAATCGCCGAACCCGGCGGGCTGCCGCACGGGCGTCTCTGCGTGACACTTGAGGGCCGCATCGCCGCCGTGGCCCCCTGAACGACGAACACCGCTACAGTGGTGAAATCTGAGGGAGCTTCTTCCCAATAGGAGGATGGAATGGAAACACTTTCAACAATCGGAACGGTGCTTCTTGCGCTGGGTACAGGTGCCATCGTCGGCATCGTGATCGGCGGATTTGCACTGGTGATCATCATGTGGATCATCTCCATGTACAACGGGCTTGTCGCGCTGAAGAACCGCGTCAAGAACGCCTGGGCCCAGATCGACGTGCAACTGCAGCGTCGCTATGACCTGATTCCGAATCTGGTCGAAACCGCCAAGGGCTACATGAAGCACGAGGCAAGCACGCTCGAAGCCGTGACGCAGGCCCGCAACATTGCGCAGTCCGCTGCGAAGACGCTCGGTGCAGATCCCACGAACGGGGCCAACATGAAGGCATTTGCCGGCGCCGAAGCTGGGCTGACCGGCATGCTTGGGCGATTGATGGCTGTAGCGGAGGCCTACCCGGACCTTAAGGCCAATCAGAACATGATGCAGGTGCAGGAAGAACTCACGACCACCGAGAATAAGGTGGCGTTCTCTCGTCAGGCCTACAACGACTCGGTCATGCACTTCAACAACGGCCGCGAGCAGTTCCCCTCGAACATCATTGCGGGCATCTTCAACTTCGCCGAAGCCGCCATGTGGGAAGTCGAAAGCGAAGCCGTGAAGGCCGCACCCAAGGTCGATTTCGCAACCTGACCTCCGGAAGTTTCCTGCCTGACCGCCGGGTCGCCTTCATCGGAACCGCTCAATGGACTTCTTCGCCGCACAGGACGCTGCGCATAAACAGACCGGCCGTCTGGTCGGGCTGCTGGTTGTTGGTCTGGTCGTCATGACCACGGCCGTGTACTTCGCCACCATGCTGGTGGTCCATCTTGGCGGCGGGTACTTGCGCGATCAGGCTGCCCAGTCCGGTGGACAACAGGCCGGTCGCGCAACCGCTTGGATTGAGAACGAAATTGTCTGGTGGGACCCGCGCGTTGCTCTGATCGTGCTCGCATTCATCGTGGTGCTCGTGGGCGGCGGCTTTCTCTATCGCTGGGCCCAGATGCGCAGCGGCGGCGAGCGCGTTGCAGAAATGCTTGGTGGTCGTCGCATCGACATGGACACACATGACGCGGCCGAACGCAAGGCGCTGAATGTCGTTGAAGAGATGGCCATTGCTTCGGGCATGCCGGTGCCGCCGGTCTATGTCATGCCCAGTGATGCGATCAATGCTTTCGCCGCCGGGCACACGGTGGATCAAGCAGTCCTTGGGTTGACGGAAGGCTGCATCAATTGCCTCACGCGTGAGCAACTACAAGGCGTGGTAGCGCACGAGTTCAGCCACATTTTCAACGGCGACATGCGGCTCAATATACGGCTTGTCGCCGTGATCAATGGCGTCATGGTTCTTGGCGTAGTTGGCTTCATCATGTGGCGCTACGTCGGCTACGCGATGTTGTTTGGTGGTGGCGGTCGCAGAGGTGGCAAGAACGATGGCATGCCCATCGCGCTCGCCATCATGCTGCTTGGCATCTTGCTGTGCATCATTGGCTTTGCAGGCACCATGGTGGCTCGTCTGATTCAGGCAGCGGTGTCGAGACAGCGCGAATACCTGGCCGACGCCAGCGCGGTGCAATTTACGCGTGAAACCGATGGCATCGGTGGCGCGTTGCGTGCGATCGGTGCTACGCCGCGGCAGACGAAGCTCGCCACCGAGACCAGCCAGTTCAATCACATGTTCTTCAATCAGGCCATGCCGTCGCTGTTCGCGTCGCACCCGCCGTTGACCGATCGCATTGCTCGTATTGAAGGCATCAAGCCGGACCAGATTGGTGAACTCAAGCAGAAGTTGAGCAGTGCGCAGGCGAGCGAGCGATGGGCTGCAGGTCGGGCTCAGGCGAAGGCCGCTGCAAGTCCAATCGGTGGAGCGATGGGTGGCTTGGCCATTACCGGTTTGGCCGGGGCTTTGGGGCAGGTCGGCGACATCCACGCCGTGGACATGGCGTGGACGCAGGAAGTGCTTTCGCACATCCCAGACAAGATCAACACAACCGTACATGCACCGCAGTACGTGCCCGCGGTTGTACTCGCCATGTTGGTCCATGAGCAGGGGGGCGATACGCAGGCTGTCAATCGGCAGATGCTGGCGATCGAGGAGATCATGGGGCACGCCACAGGATCGCAAGTGCGGGAGTTGGTGCCAGTGTTCGCTGACTTGGACGATCGGTGCCGTGTTCCGTTGTTGGACTTGGCTTCTCCGGTGTTGTCCAAACTCTCGACGACGCAGGCCAATGCGTTCCGAACGGCTGTCGAGCAACTGGTTATGGCAGATGGCAAGGTGACACGCTTCGAGTGGGTGGCTGCTTTGCTTGTTGATTCAGCATTGGATCGTGGTGGCGCTGCAGAGCACACGTCACAGGCGCGTTTGAAGCAGGTGCAGGATTCGGTGCAGGTCATGTTGACGGTTGTGGCGCGTGCTGGTCAGGATGATGCGGATGACGCGTTGCAGGTGCTGCAGTCGGCATGTGTCGGGCTCAAGTTGGCATCCCCACCGGCATTGTCGGATGTCTCATTGAAGCAGCTCAACAGTGCGGTACACGAGTTGCGTACGTTGAAGTTCGCCGAGCGTGGGCGGTTCCTGCAGGGTGTGGTCGGCGCAGTTGAGCACGATGGTCGTACGACAGTCGCGGAAGCGGAAATGGTCCGTGCGATTGCGGAGATGCTGGCCGTGCCCATGCCCCCCGTAGTTCCTGATTAGGCCTTGACTTAGGCCTATCTAGCGGCCCTCTGCGCACCCCAGTCCAACCCCATATGCAGTCCCGTCCCCAGATCCTCGCACCCTGACTCGGTGACGAGCACCATGTCCTCGATACGCAGGCCGCCCACGGGTATCCCGTAGAGCCCCGGCTCGATCGTGACGACATCGCCCTTGACCAACGCCGGTCCGCTGACATCCAGCAGTGGAGGCTCATGCACATCCAGACCGATGCCGTGACCCGTGCCATGCACCATGGCGATGCGATCGGCAGGACTATCAGGGCCCGACAATCCCATGGGAAAGCCGTGCTCGGTGATCACGCGACTCGTTTCAGCATGCACCGCTTCACCCGTGACGCCGGGCTTCGTCGCGGCCTCGGCTGCGGCTTTCGCTTCAAGAACTGCGGCATGCATGCGATGGACCAACTCCGGGATCTCACCGTGTACGACCGACCGCGTGCAGTCACCGTTGTACCGCGTGGTTTTGCACCGGGGAAAGACATCAATGATGATCGGCACACCAGTGTGCAAAACACCACTGCCGTGGTTGTGGCAGTCGGCCGCATCCTGACCCGCGGCCACGATGCTCGTGGGATTGTCATAGCCCGCGTTCAAGAGATGCATGTCGATCAGCGCCCGGACACGCTCACTGGTGACAGCTTCGTCCTGCAGTTGCAGTACACCTTCCGCGTCCGCCGTGCACTGCGCAATCGTGCGGCATGCCATCTCGATGGCGCGTTGTGTCTCGGCTTGAGCTTCGCGTAGCGCCGCGACTTCTTCGGCATCCTTCGAGCGACGATCCAGCACGCCCAAATCCGCGTCATAGTCGATGGCAATGCCTGCCTCCTGCAGTTCATGCACAAACGACAGCGACAATGTTCGATCCGCGCGCACGCTCGTCACACCATCGCGTCGCAGCGCCTCGGCCAAAGCCTGCGCAGTAGCGGTTTCTCGATCCCCGGACAAGCCGCCATCCGGCATGAAGTCGGCGGGGCAGTGCACGACATCCGCCCGTGCACCGGCCTTTGCCCGGTCCATTTCAATGTCGCGGATCAGCAACATGCGGCTGCCGTCGTCACGCACAATCAACGCAGCTGGGTCGCCGGCCAGAAAGCGGATAGCTCGATACAGGGTGTTGTTCGAAGCTGGAATGCCGGCGTGGATCGTGGTCATGGGGCATGCAGCGTACAGCCATGCATGAAAAAGACCACGGGCCCGCCGGTTGGCGGACCCGTGGATGATCGACCTCCGACAAGGAGGCTATGGATGCGAGAAACTCAGCGAGCTTGGGTCACCATATGGGCGTTCATGGCCCGGTCAATGATGTCGCTCGCCTCGCCCAGGTGGGCGCGGGTGTAGGCGTCCATGCGCTGGCCGTCACGCTGCAGGACCAGATCAATCTGGCTCTTCAGGTCATGCAGTTGCAGGCGGCTGAGGTTGGACACTGGCGTGGAGGCCGAGCCGAAGCCGTTGCCCGGCAGGCTCAGTTGGACAAGGCGATCAAGGTGCGCACGTTGCAGATTGCGACGCAGCGAACTGATGTACGGATCGCGATCTGAACAGTCAGCGGCGGGGCCGTTGAGCAGTTCGGTCCATGCTGCGTCCCGCACCATGCCCATGGTCTCAGGCACGGTCAATGTGTCCTCGCCTTCCAGAGCGCGGAACTCATTGTCGTAGATGCGTCCCAGTGTCTGTGGGTTGAGCATCTGCGTCAGTGCCATGGCCTGCATGCCGGCGATGCGGTCATGCACAGGGAAGGTCTCGTCGCGCGAGATGTTCCGCATGCCGCCACCGTCGTACCACTTGTCGAGCGTCATCTTGCGAAGCAACTCAGGAGACAGACTGTACGCCTCATCGGGCATCGATGAATCGATGACCATAGTCAGCGCACGGCGTTGCAGGTCGGCCTCGATCGGGCGAATGGGGTCGACTTCGCCCGGGTCACCTTTCTTGTTGCGGCTCAGATACGAACCGCCGATCCAGTTGGATGCGATCGCGATGGCCTGGGCCTGCTTGCCCAGCGACATCTCGTAGGCACGGCGTGCCTTTGACCAACTCTCGCCATCGTCCACCATGTCGGTCAGAATCTTGCCGCGCAGGTACTGCACCAGCTTCAGTTGAGCCTCGGCGAAGTTCAGCGGGTTCTGTCCATGATCGAAGCGACGGGCACGCGGGTCAGGACCTGACGTGTCTTCATCGGTGGCATAGATGAGCATCGGCTCATTGACGCGTTCCAGAACCGTTGCCGGCTTGCCGAATCCATAGCCGTACTCGATGGCCCAGTAGTCATAGGGGCCGATCGTGCTGGTCGTCCAATCGCCTTGGGACTCGCCCAACTCGAAGTTGATGTTGGTGGGCAGGTAGTCCATCACCGAGCCACTCTGGGCAACGCCCTTGTGGCCCTCCGAGTTGATCTCCTCGAGCGAGTAGATCGTGCTGCCCTTGAAGTTGTGACGCAGGCCAAGCGTGTGGCCGACCTCGTGCATGATGACTTCGCGAAGCATGGGACCGATGAAGCGCTCAGGCACGCCATCGATCATCTGTTCGCCCTTGACGACGCCGCGAGCAGAGGCGTCTTCTTCTTCTTCTTCTTCTTCTTCGTCATCAGCGTCCTCGTCAGCGTCTTCTTCATCGGCGTCTTCGCCTTCGTCGTCGTCGCCGAACAAGAGCACAACGTCGTCGCCGCCTTCGGCGCTGTCCGAAACAGGTTCACGCGTGGCTTCAATCTCCATGCTGAATTGATCCTGTTCCATGGATCCGGTCATGGTGCCGTCCTTGATGGCGAGCACCATGGGGTCGCCGTCATCACCTTCGGGGTCTTCGGGCTGCAGTGTGAGCTCGCCTGCATCGGGGTTCCAATCGCCCTTTACAGCGACATCACCCATCAGGCCCATGAAGACCTTGCCCCACACGTGGAAGGACTTGTCCATCGAAAGCTCGAGGGTGATTTCCATCGCAGGTATGGCGCCGTCGGGGCCGGTCATGGTGATCGTGCCGTTCCAGGTGCCACTGATGGGATCGTTGGGGTCGGCCCACTTGGGCTTAGGCATGTCGATGCCCATCAGGATCTCCGGTGCGATGCGCATGACAGCCACATCCAGCGACTTGAGAGCCGCGTGTCGGCAGTTGCCGTTCACTTGGCTGCGGCGGCCGGCGAGTCCGTCGTAGAGTTCGTCGCCGAGCAGATCGCTTTCAGTTACAGCTTCGCCGTGGTCCGGCAGTTCACCGGCTGCGCGACGTTCGGCACGCAGTCGCAGTTCACGTTCGATGGCGGGGCGGGCGGTGCTGTCGGCCAGTGTTACACGCGGGTCCCAACTCGGATTATCTTCCAGCCACTCCAGCACGGCGGGGCCCATGCCCTCCATGGCCATTTCTGGAATGACATTCTCCCAAGTGTTGGCCCAGCTGTTCACGAAGCCCTCGTCCATGACGATGTCGGCGTCGAGAATCTGCCCAGTCTTGGGATGTACGCGGCTTGGACCGATGGCAAAGCCCATGTTCGAGTTCGTCCACAACACGAAGTTGTAGCGGGCGTCCTCCGGGTCCTTGTCCATGTGCGAGCTGGTGGCTTCGTCTTGTTGATACACCTCGACAGCATTGACGATGCCGATTTCCTCAAAGGCCTTGTTCCACTCGAGAATGCCGTCACGCACCCAGCGGCGATACCGCACCGGTGTGGTGTGCTCGATGTAGAAGATGATGGGCTTCTTCGGGGGGCTCAACTGCAGTTTGGAGTCTGCCTTCTGCAGATCCCAACGGTTGACGTAGCGCACCCATGGTTGATCATCGCTGGAGTCGCCAATGTCCATGTGGGCGGTGGTGAAGTAACCGATGCGTTCGTCGGCTTGACGCGGTTTGTAGCCGGTGTTCTCCGGGATCTCGGCGATCGAGTACGCGATTTCGCCGAACTGTCCGCCGTTCAGCGGCATCTTGAAGGCAAGTTCGACGTTCTTCGGAAAGGCCTTGGCCTTTTCAACGGTCATCAGCCGTGTGTTGGCGCCGGCCGTGGCGCGGCCGAAGAAGTTTCCTGAGCCCTTGCCGAAGAGATCGCTCAGACTGATGACTGGACCGCCCTTGGGGCCCATCGAGACGATCGGGACATCCAGAATGACGCGGTCGGTGAACACACGCTTGTGGCCGGCTTTGCTTTGCGGGTCGCCGGTCGTGCGGGTGTCATAGTTGGGTTCGATCAGGGCCAGGCGGCTGCCGATGCGTTGCCACTTGCCGTACAGGTCGCCGGTCTGGACGCCGGCGTTGCCGATACCGCTGGACACGGTGTACGCGATGAACACATTCTGTCGGTTGAAGGTGCGGGGCAGTTCGGCCAGCACACGATTGTTCTTCTTGTCCACGAACAGCGTGTACATGCCGGGCTTGCCGTCAAGGTTGCTGAAGACCTCGGTGTAGCCCTTGCTGACGCCTTCGAAGGGGGGGAAGTTGTCCTTGGAGCTGCCGGATCCGGAAGGCGCAGCGATGGTCGGGTCGATGGACTGCCTGTCGGTCTCGGTGCTGTCCAAGCCAAGGGCAAGGGCGGCAATGCCGAGCGAGCCGATGGCGGCGAGCGTGATCGGAATGCGCATGTCGTGAGTCTCCATTTGAAAACGGGGTCGATCAATGACGCGCCCCACACGCGTCGCGGCCAAGCGTACCGCCAGAGGGCGCGGCAGTTTCGTCCGGCAAGAGTTGTCCACCGCCGCCGTGGCCATGGGCATGGGAGTGGGGGGTCATACGACCCTGCTAGGCTGCCAGATCCATGGGAAGCACCCCAAATCGCCCCACGATCGAATATCCCTGCGAATGGAAGTTTCGTGTCCTCGGCGAGGCCGAATCGCGACTTCGTGAGGTTATCGCAAAGGTCTTGAGCGATCGCCCGCACACAGTCACGGCTGGCAATGTCAGTTCCGGCGGCAAGTACTGCAGCGTGGAGGCGGCGGCTGAGGTATTGACGGAGGCTGATCGGGATCGGATATTTGGGGCGTTAGCGAGCAGCGAAGGGGTGAGGGCGGTGGTGTAGGGGCCAGAGGGCAGGGGCGGCCAGGTTGTAGGCAGGGGGCGATCTGCAATCTGCCCCCTCCTGACCCCCGGACCCGCTCCCTATCAACTGGCTACTACCACCTCAGCCTCCGGCTCCCATCGCAGCACTTTGTCTTGTCGCCATGCTTCCACGCCCATCTTGATCGCGACCATCGTCGCGCAGCCGAGATCCACATTGCACGCCAGCTTGTCGCCGTTGCGTACGGCGTCCAGGAAATTCCCCATGTGATCGCGTCGTGACGGGCGGTCCATCGTGCACGTCGCACTGCCTTCGCGTGGATCGCGCTTGCCGTCGGTCATGGTCGTCTGCACCTTGTCGGCGTTGGCTTCGCGGAATTCCTTCGACCATGGCCGCTGCTCGGCGAGCTTCACGCCGTCGTCGAACGTCATGGTCGCGTGGCGACCTCGAATGGTGTACGGCCACGTGTCGTCGTTGGTCATGACGCTCGACAACACCACGGTGTGTTGGCGTGGGTAATCGACCATCATGAAGAAGGTGTCTGGAATATCGCGTTCGTCGGTTTCCAGATAGATTCCGCCGCTGGCGACGACGCGTTTGGGGTACGCACCGTCGTGCCCTTCGATCGCCAGCAGCAGCGGCGCCAGGCGGTGGTACATGAGGTCCGTCGCCAGGCCACCGTTGTAGGCCAGGTACTTGCGGAAGCGGAAGAAGTGGTCTTCGTTCCAAGGGATCTCCGGCGCCAAGTCGTGTTTGTGTCCAAGCCAGCGGTCCCACCAGACATAGTCTTCGGAGTCCTTGGCGTTGTTCGGACCACAGCCGGGATGGATGGGCCAATTGAACTGCCCGCCGGTGGAGTTGCGGCAATAGGCACCTTGACTCCAGGTGACGGGGCCGATGCGGTTTTCTTCAATCGCTTTACGCGCTGCCCAGAAATCTGGCGAGCTGGTGTGTTGCGGGCCCACCTGCAGTGTCTTGCCGGTGCGGTGGACGGCGTCGCGACAGGCGAGTGCTTGTTCGATGGTGTGCGACAGGGGCTTTTCGCAGTAGACGTCTTTGCCCGCATCCATCGCTTCGATGGCGATCTTGGTGTGCCAGTGATCGGGCGTGGCAATGACGACAGCGTCCACGTCTGGATTGTCCAGAATGCGCTCGTATTCCATGACGGCTTGCGTGTCGGTGAGTTTGGCGAGTTTCTTGCAGTTGTTCAGACGGCGGCGATAGACGTCACACGCGCCGATCACGTTGAGATTCTCATCGGCGGCGCGGTTGACCAGTCCGCGAAGGTGGCCGGTGCCCATGCCGCCGGTGCCGATCACGGCCATGTTGAGTCGTTCATTGGCGCCAAGTACGCGTCCCCAGGACACGGCGGGGAGCAGCATGGAGCCTGCGGTGGCGGAAATCATGTGGCGGCGGGTGATGGGCATAGGGGCACTCCTTCGGCCCGCCAGCCTACTGGCAAGGTTGGCATCGTGTCGTCTACCGCCAGCGCACGCCTTTGCCTTCATAGAACGCCTGCAAGTGCGGCCGCTTGGGTTGTTCGAAGAATCGCTCCATCTGCCCACACCACGTGCGACCCGACGCTCCACGTTTGACGTAATAGTCCTTCATTAAGGCGTCATACGCATCGCACTGCGACAAGACGTCGTCGTCGGATACCACACCATTCTCATGCATGATCGTGTCGACCGGAAAACGCGGACGCGGCCATGGATCCTCCGCTGCCCGACCAACCGTCATCCCGAACAACGGGGCCACGCCCTGCGGCAACACCAACAACGCCTGTACCGCATTCAAGTCATTTCGAATACCGCCGATGAAACACGTGCCCCATCCCAGCGATTCGAACGCCAACGCCATGTTCTGTGAGAACAAAGACGCATCAATCACACTCAATAAGAACGACTCAACGTTTTCTTCACACGGAGATGTACACCGCTGGGCCAATACCCGATGCCGCCTCATGTCGACACAGATCACAAAGAACGCGCCGCAATCACGCACTTTCTTCTGCCCACCGCTGATCTCAATGAACGCCTCTCGCTTCGCTGGATCAGTGACGCGCACCAGTGAGTATGTCTGGATATTGCTGCTCGTTGACGCCTTCTGTCCCGCGGCGACAGCGGCGGCAATGTCGGCAATAGGCACTTGCTCATCGGTAAAGGCGCGGATCGAGCGGTGAGCGAGCATCAGATCGATGACGTCATTCATGGCATGCAGTCCTGAGGGCATCATCGCCCGATGTATTTGTCGTAAAGCGAACGCGCCAAGGCCGCGTCGTCGGTGGAGAACATTGCTCGCCCATCTGCGAACACAGTCATTGTGGTGTCGTTTGGCAAAACACAACGCAACACGTGTGCGTCATGGCGCACAATGCCGTGGTCGGCCAGGCGCGTTGCCAACGCCGCAAGATCCAACGCACCTGCAGCAGCAGGATGCACCTGCACGGCGCTGCGACCGCACAACACAGTGGTCGTGGCACCGCGACCGCCTTCAAGCCACTCATAGTTTCCCGCACAACAACACGGACAGTCGGCACGCGGTTCGGGCAGCGCGACTCTGCGTGACTCGCCCAGCCACGGATCAATGGCGTGCATGGTGCGGTCGAGTTCGTCACCGGTTCGGCCCACGAGCAACGCAAGGACCAGCGCAGACTGATGCGCTGTCACCGCAGCGACGGCCGGGCCGAGCACGCCAGCGGTGTCACACGTGGGCAACGTACCCGGCGGCGGTGGTTCAGGAAACACACAACGCAGGCAGCCAGTGGGTGTAGCCCATTGCACGGGGCCCGCGCAGTGCTTCGGCAACAGCGGCATGACGAGCCCGCCGGTGCCCACGGCGCCGCCGTACACATAGGGCTTGCCTTCACGCACTGCGTAGTCGTTCAATAGATAGCGGGTGTCCAGATTGTCGAGGCCGTCGACCAACACTGCGCAGCCGGCGGCCAGTGTTTCGATGTTGGCAGCCGTGACGTCGTCGACATGCGGTTCAATGGTGATGTCGCCATTGATCTCGGAGAGACGATCAGCCGCGGCAATGGCCTTGGGGCGACCTTCGGTGGCATCGCGATCGCAGTACAGCACTTGACGCTGGAGATTGGTGTGGTCAACGGTGTCGCGGTCGACCACCCGAATGGTGCCGACACCTGCACGGGCCAGCAAGTCGGCAACGCCGCAGCCAAGTGCGCCCACGCCGATGATTAACACGGTGGCATTGGCAAGCGCAGCTTGGCCTTCAGGTCCGATGTCGGGAAGCAGGGATTGGCGGTGGTAGCGGTTCACAGGTAGAGCGTACCGGGTCCGTTGGCTCAACGATCCAGAAGGCCTGACCGGGCCAGGCTCAGTTCGCTGCTCCGCACTGCGGACAGCGTGCATTCGACATCAGGCCGTGCAACGAGTGCCCGCATTTGGAACACATTCCACCTC
>Ga0315336_1000737_pt1 | contig 79789 bp, 67 predicted proteins | sample ASW5metaG_FD_204512 | JGI IMG/M metagenome (GOLD analysis project Ga0315336, IMG submission 204512) | Ammonia-oxidizing marine archaeal communities from Monterey Bay, California, United States - ASW #5 | ecosystem: Environmental > Aquatic > Marine > Intertidal zone | place: USA: California... | reverse complement strand
GCTTCCATTGGGAATGCGCTGGAAGGGTCCACCCCGGCTGCTTGGTCCCACTCTCCGGCGTATGGTCTTAGTTCTCGCCGAGCGAACTCTGCAGCCTTGGTTTGCCAGCTCTTGAGATCCTCATCTAGAACAAAGTTCAGCATGGCCCCTACTCCTTCTTTCTGCTCGTGCTTAAATTGAAATCAATTAGGAGACAAAGATGTGGGGGGATTCTTCCGCATCCACCGAACAAGCTCATCCCCACGAGCCGTAAAAATTTCGCTCACCTGTTCTGGGCTCCAGTCATAAAAGCCCTCTCCACTCTTAACGCCCAATTTTCCATCGGCGACCATTTTTTCGAGTAGCGGAGAAGGATCCGGCCTGTGGTCTAGGTGAGGCTGAATATTACGGTGGACATCGCGTAGCACATCAAGTCCTGAGAGGTCAGTCATGGTGAAGGCACCAATCACAGGGAGCAGCCGGGCCACCGAGCGGAGAACGGTGTCCACCGCCTCAGGCGTCGCATAGCCCTGCTCAACAATGTAGTAGGCTTCACGGCGTAGCGCCGTCGTTAGACGCACACCAATATGACCGGGCACTTCCTTGCATATTACCGGTTCCTTTCCGATGTGCCGTAGTAACGCGCAAGTCGTTTCCACCACGGCTGGATTGGTTCGCTCGCCCGGAACTACCTCCACCACGGGAATGAGGGGGGGTGGAGTGTAGTTGTGGGTCGTAATGCAGCGCTCGGGTTGGCGAGTGTGGCGTGCGATGTCCGTCATACGAAGCCCAGAAGTCTCGCTAGCCAAAATGGTATGTTCCGACGTGAGGGTGCCCAGTTTTTGGAAAATTTCCTGTTTCACCGGAAGTTGATCAGCCACTGCCTCAACCACAAAGTCGGCCTCAGATACAGCAGCAACTAGGTCGGTTGTAGGGGAGATGCGGGCACGAGAGGCATCTCTTTCGATTTGGCTGATGAGGTCAGCGTTAACTAAGAGGTCCAAACCCTTATCAATGTTTGCCATCGCACGGGCTGAGCTCTCCGACGTGCGGTTGAACATCCGGACAGGGTAGCCAGACTGTGCGAACTGCTGGGCCACGCCGTGGCCGACATATCCCCCCCCCACAATTCCGATCCGCCGAATCTCCGCTACTTTCATAGGACCTACCTTTTCTCGAATTGACCTGGCCCTGATAGTTGTACCATTCCCTATGAGAGGCCTGGAACCACGGCCGAAGAGTAAAGCGGAGCTGAAGGCCATGGCTTTTTTGTTTCCGGGCGCCAGAGGCGCGTAACCCAACGCTTTGTGCGGCCTGATTCGATTGTACACGTGCCTCCAGCGCGCCACCTGCACTTTTGTTTCACATTGCTGTATCAGATCTCTTCAAACTCAGGAGTTCGTCTCGCATTTTCTGGTTAAATGATCCGACATACCTGTTCTCCTAGGGGCTGCCAAGCTCGATGAAGAGTGTTTTTACGCCCAGACCCGGGAGCGAGTCCTTGACGCGTTTCGACGTGAATTCAGGACCGTTGTCCGAGCGAATATTGCGAAATTAGCCAGCGGTAAATTTTTTTGCGAGCAAAGGAAAGAGCGCGGACATCGATTCGCCTTTCTCCCTTCTCTCCTTGACCTCCTTCTCGATTGCGTGGATTCGCTCCACCTGACATTTTACCTCTTCGATTCGGCCTTGCGGCACCACAGCCACACCGTCGATGTCGGCGACGACGATGTCCCCCGGGTCTACACGCAACCCACAGCAGGTGACAGGGACCTCCTTGGCCACCACTTCCAGGAGCCGGGGGAAGCCCATGCTCCAGATGGACCGGGAAAATACCGGGAAGTTCAGGTCGCGGAGTTCTTTGACGTCCCGCGTAGCTCCGTCGATCACCGCCCCCGCCAAGTTTCGGCGGATACAGGCTCCACTCACGTTGCCGCCCCAAGCGGCGAGAGGCGAGTTCGCAGCGTCCACGATCATGACCGATCCCGCGGGCACATCCTCTACTGCGTCGTATAGGCTATGAGAGGCTTTGCTTCCGGAAGCGTTCACAGGTGCGAACACCATGGTGGAGGCTGGACCCGCAATATGCGGATAGGCCTCCGGTACGGCGGGTCGGGGGCCTTCCATGAAGAGGTTCAAGCCTAAGGCCGTGGCGGCGTCAGCTATGGTTGCCGTGGCCGCGCTTGAGAAGAAATCAGCGTCAGCGTTCATAAGATGCCCCCCTCTAATGGGCTAGACGTGCTTGCCTAGCCGGAAAATTGTATCTGCCCCAATCCAGTTGCTCCCATTGAGAGTGTTATACAGGGTTGCCCACATGGGTGATAATGTCGTCGTGCTTGACCGATTTATGAGATGTGACTTAGATTCTGGAGCGCTTGGTTCTACTCCTTTCTCCTGTAAACGAGGTTGCCGTAAACCACAAACAATGTTCAAAACCTGTGGATAACTGGCCAAATTGTCCGCTTAACCACATAAATATCTGTGACTTATTTCTATTTGCCTCACTAGAAAGCAAAAAAGCTATCTTCAATTTTATCAATAGCATAAACAAAATTTTCGCCTATCGGAACCTGTAGGTTTCGTTTTAAATTTTGTTTTTATAGAGGTTTTCCCGATTGCTCAGATCATGCCCTAAATATGCTGCACCTTTTCTTGAACTACCACTAAACTTTGGGGATGAAATTTTTGTTTCTCAGGCAGGGGTAATATCCGTCCCATTTTTGGTTCTCGAGAAGTCGCGAGGGGGGGGCTAAAGGGGGGGGGGCATGGACTTTTTATTTTTGCTATCCCTCCCAGGGAAACGGGGCTTTTTTAAAAGGCAAAATGGCTAAAATTCACCATGAAATGAAATCAATACATTAGGCCTTCTCGGTTCTTGTCCGATGTAAAGCGAGATAACCTAAAGTTTAGGGTGTTATGGAGGTTAGAGCATTTGATAAGGTACCTAAGGAAGGCTTTGGGATCTGATGGCTGAATAAGTAATGGCGTGAAATAGCCAGCACGTATATATGTTTTTTAGGGCCTCGTTCTTAGGTAATAGGGTGAGGACGAGGTTATTCGTCTTCTATCACGGCGATGACCTGTATCTCCACCATCATCTCGGGCTTGGCGAACCCCGCCACCGTTATCGACGCGCTTCCGGGAAATTTGTCGAGAAAATATTCCTTTCGAAGCTCGTCAAACTGATTGCGGTGGCGCGCGTCTAGGGTAAACACTGTCATCGTCACGATGTCAGCGAGTTTCCCGCCGGCGCGCCCGAGCGTCTCGCTTATTTGTTCGAACGAGGCACGGACCTGAGCCTCGAAATCGCCGGCTAGCGAATTTCCCTCGCGGTCTTGCCACATGCCCACGCCGGCCAGCCAGATCGTCCTTCTGCCCGTCGTCGAAACGGCCGGAGAAAACGAATGGTCCTCTTGCCATGTTCCTTTGAAATATTTATGTGGCATATCTAGTTTCCTCTAGCGGGGTGGCTATCTGATCAAGTGAAACTGTGGTGTAAAAATACCAACACGCGTATTCGTTTTATACCGCTCCTCATGTTTATGTTTCCTTTAATTTTTGTAATCATCTTTATAGTAAAGCGCTTTTCATTACTATTGTGCGTACGGAAAAACTTAGAGCTTGCTTAATTAAACAATTAGATGCATGCGTGTTTTATGGTGGTGGTAGAAAAAAGGCGGAATTTTCTGCGATCAAATTGTGACTATCCGATTCCGCCGTCTGGTTTTAGCGGCTTCCTTGAGGTCTTCTTCGGAGACGATTTTGTGACGGTCAAACATAGCATGCGCCTTATGGCCTGAGATCTTCATAACAGAAACTTCCACTACTCCAATTCGGATAAGACTTTTTTCTGTCCAAAAATTCTACGGAAATAAAAAGGAAAAGGTTTGGGGTCATCTTGCAGCTTCTCTTTCTTTGCTTCTGGCAGGCGGGTATACGGTTGGATTAGGGGCCAAGACCCCCGCAGATCCAATTTGTCGCACCGCAAGGAACATGAAAGGATAGCCCTACCTTTTCCCTCCACCATCCCAGAAGTCGTCTCTCATAGGGCTTCTTGTGAGGCTGTTTTTAACTAGGCCGACTCAGTTCAAATGCGAAGTATATTTTTGCTGATTCATATGGGTTTAATTGGCATTGGAGAATGTAACTCTGAGATGTAAATGTACTAGCGAGGTGCTGTGGTTCTTATATCTGTGAGGGGGTCATTTTTGGGGAGTTCTCAATCCTGTCCATCATGAAAATCTCGACTATCCGAAGGAGCTTCGTCACGGTTATCCATTCCGTAGTCCCGAATGGTCTCTGCAATCCGTAGACGGTACCTCAGAAAAATACCTTCACGCCCACGAGATTGGGCTAGACGATGTTCCTGAATTTTCCGCCATTTTTCCACCGCTTCATCGTCTTGCCAAAAGGATAGCGACAAAATCTTTCCCTTGTTCGTCAGGCTTTCAAAGCGTTCGATGGAAATAAATCCGTCAGCATGCTCTAATTCCCGGCCCAGAAGCGCCGCGATATCCAAATACTCCTGAATTTTCTCTGGCGCAGGATGAACTTCAAAAATTACTGCGATCATTGAATTCTCCTTGCGACTTTATACTAACCAAGATAATACGGAATGGCCGCGCTATTCATTCGTATTCTTCCAGCCAATCACCATACAAAATAATTGTAGGTTCGTCCTAGAGTCGTTTGCTTGTTACAAAGAGAAAACACCCTTTGGCGATACCGCGGGCTATTTTTTAGAGAGAATTACCTTATTAAAATCCCTTTTAATTGAAAAACATCTCGCCAGATGACCTCCATCTCTTTCGTATGTTTAACGTCCTGGCTCCGATATGAAGGAGCCGGCTAGTTTCTTGAGTTGTCCTTGGACCAGACCGAAAAACGTGTGGACTGATAGACGTCCAGATAGCGCTACTTTTCCATGCCATTTTCTGAATGCTTCGTACTTTCCCGCCCTCCGATAATTGCTCCATTCCTGTCATTTTACTGAAATAACTGGAATCACCTTAAGGTGACTCCATGAATCGCTATACTATTAAAACAGGATGAGAAAGTCCGAGATAGGAAACAAGAGCAGGAGAAGGATGACCGGAAAGCATTGCTAAGGGAATAGGCGGAAAGGATTAAATTAGAACCCAAGGCTCATGATTCTCCAAATCGCGGCAGCAAGTTCTCAAGATATCTATTGGATAATTCAGTCATTGAAGGAATAGTTTTTGATAAAATTCAACACGGTATTTTTCTCTTCAATTTCTTCTTTCTAACCTTAAGTGGCTACATACGCTAGCGGCCCTCTCCCATCCTTTCCCTTCGGATTCAAAAATACCTATCTAGCGCAGAACATTTTTTCTACCAAACCGCAGATGCTAGAATTCAACACTTGGGGGGGGGAGAATGATGGGTTCTCCAGCCTGAAAAATTTCAGCTACGTTTCCGGTTTGGGGAGGGTAAATACGAATACGATTGATCTTCTTCTTCGTTGCTTTCGCTGTTTCTCCTTTAGCTATAACCTTTCTCTCCCATCCCATTGTGTATAATGCACCCCAAAGTCCTAGGTCTAGAATCGTGGTGTAGTGTTCTTGTTTGTACGGGATTAGTTTTTTACCGAGAAGATCAGCTACGGCATTGTGGCCGGCAAATTTTCCCTGTTGGCGTCCATGTTGACATGACATGACAGAAAAATGATGTTCATCGGTCATGGCTCTTGCCACATCGCCTGCGGCGAAAGCATGATTTGCACCTTTGATTCTTAAATGCGAATCGACGGACAGCCGGCCCAGATTGTCGCATTCTGTCGAGAAAAAAGACGTGAGAGGGCTTGCCCTCATCCCGGCTGTCCAAATAGTTGTTCGAGTTGGAATACATTCCCCTGATTCTAGCAAGAATTCTTTTTCATTGATTGAACGGACTTTCGCGTTCAATCGTCTGTCAATGCCTAGTGAATCCAACGCTTCTTCAATGACAAGACGTGCTTCTTTTCCCATCACTGAACCTACATGAGGGGCAGAGTCAACTAAAATGATTTGGAAGTTACTTTTGTCCTTAATGCCGTTCCTATTTTTGGTAATTTGGCGCATTCTTTCTACCATTTCACACGCTACTTCGATTCCCGTGAATCCGGCTCCTACAACCACAACTGTGTGACGACCAGGTACTTTTGGAGAGGAATTAAGTTGCGATAAATGTAATTTTAGACGGCTAGCTTCTTGGAAAGTATCGACATTAAATGTATAGCGCTTGAGCCCAGGAGTTTTGGGCAAATGAAGATGGCTCCCTGCTGCAAGAATTAGGCGGTCATAGTGGAGTTCTTTTTTCTCTTCCTTTTCTGATGTGTAAGCGATCGTTTGCTCTATTTTATCAATAGAAGTCACACTTCCCTGCATGTATTTGACACTGATTGGTTTTAAAACGGTGTCAAGTGGAATTCTTACGCCGTTTAAATCTTTTTCATAAAACCGGACCCTGATTCCATGGAATTGATCACGGTTTAAGAGGATGACTTCAATTCTTTTTTTTTCGAGTTGAAGTAGACTGATATGACGGGCTGCGCTTATTGCACTCCATAATCCTGCAAAGCCACCACCGATTATTATGATTTTCTTCATATTCGTCGCCGTTCTTTATTCAATTTTCTGAATTGACTCGCTTCGCTGAGAGTATCTCTAATTCAATGCACCGAGACAAGTAAATTTTCATTTACAAGCACTGAACAATCCTTAAGGGCTTATAGGATCGAAGATGATAGTGTAGTTATCAAGTAAGTACTTCTGTTTTTGATTGAGAAGACGCCTAGACGCTGGATGGATGGCACTCAAGCACGGATGAAAAATTTTGGAAGATGCCCATCATGTACTCTGTGGGCGTGATACCTGAAGCATCAAAAGGCAAGGTGGTTCTGGCCGGAGACTATTCAGCGCACGAAGATGAACCTAATCACTTAACCCGTATACCGATATCGATGGTCCTGGTGGCGCGGGCGCTGGAGAAGAAGGCGTATTTATTGGGGTGGATAGTCCGAATCAATTTGATCGGCCAGACCGCAGTGCCTCTGTCCAGTATTTCCTTGAAATAAGACCTCTTATATTTTAGGTTTCACCATTCAGGGGTGTGTTTTTTAAGCTTGCATCAATCAGGTTTGCGTTTTTAAGTTTACTTTACTTATATCTAGATCACTCAGGTTTGCACTTCCTAGTTCACAGCCCGAACAACTCTTTGTAATTTTTTCAGCTTTTTCAGGTCATCTTCATTCTATGCTTTGCCATACCCAGCACCCACGCTCCCCGCCGTACTCAAAATAGCACCCAAGGAAAACAGAGAACAGACACTAGTCATAAGTTTTTGGATGTCATGCCTTTTCTCCTCTGTGGGGGTTGAGCGCCCAGAGGTTATTTGAAGCGTCTTTGAATGTTTTCCGTTGGATATGTAAGTCCTCATATGGCCATTTCTTCCGTGGATTGACACGCATCCTTTCCCATTGGAGCCACTGAACATAGCGGTGCGATTATATCCGAAGAGCCCTATTAAACTTTTCTCCTTTTATCTTTAAGGAGGATTCTCTCGGTTATGATTTAACTTGGATTGATGGCGAAGTTGTAGGCACGAACCCCCTAGAACCGTCCCGCCAACTAGGGCGCAAAAGCGGTGGGCGCAGCGACAAGTTCCTTGAGACTTTTATTGTCCTTATTAATAGCGTCTTAGCTCTCTCATCAATATTCATGGAATTATTCTTCTCTTCCCGCTTAGGAAATTCCATTCTTATCATCAACGATATATCTGTATAGCAGGGTGTTCTATTAGTGCATCTTTATTCATTCTCCTGCTGGGCAGACTGCCTCTTGTATCTCTGAACGAGACGTTGTCCTTTCTGCAAGATCTTTAGGTTGATGGTATGTTCTTCACCATTTACACTTGCGATAATCTATCTCAAATGTGTTTGAATGCTGTTTTTTAGAACAACCTCCAGGGATATCTCGATGCCCAAGTTCCGCTCCCGGATACTTACTGGTCGGGCTTCACAGACGCCATGAGTTGGAACAACCCACGGCTGCGCAAACCGCGCCGGCTCAATTCGACCTGGACCACCCGATTGGCCTCAATATCGAGGTTGACTTCCGAGCCAAACTGACTGAGAAACCAAAAGTGCGCCCTTGAATCCTTCGCTTGAAAAATTAAATCCTTTAAATCCATCGCAGCCATCACATCAAAGAAAACCGTTTCGCTGATCTGGCCCACGTTTTCGGCTAGGCCTTCAGTATGAACGAGAATTTTCCAGGCACCGGCATCTATCAGCGAAGACATTTCCTTGCGGAGATAGCCCGCGCGAAGATGCCTCACGCACCAGCAGGATTTTATCGTCCAACGGGAGGCTCAATTGGCTGGTAGATACTTCCACGTCGTCGGCGCCCAGGTGTTTCGCCTCCTCATAATATTGATTGTGCACCCCCTGATGAAACGCCATTTCAGAAAAATCACCCGTAAAGAACACCCGTATACTCGACTGATGGCAAACATCGATTTTTCGCCGAAGAAATTCTTGGGTCCGTATGCGGGGGGCGCTGATCCCGATTTTAAGCCAGTTGATATACTCTCCGGCAACCTCAATCAAGTCTTCAAGTCCGCGGACCGAAAGGCCCTTGCCGGCCACAACGGTCAGTCCCCTCTCCCGGGGCTTGATGCTGCGCGGGGGAATTCGAATGAAGTCAAAGGCCTTGCGTTCCAACCTGTCGCTGGGCTCATTGGCACTCATAATAAATCTCTCTCTGATCCTTTGACCGAGAACCTTTGCCTAACGATGAATCTTTCACCAATCAAATTCTGGACCCCCCGAGTTGATGGTTCTTGGATATCACCTTTATATTGTGCTCTCTTTTGAAATATCAATGCTGATCAGGCGGGAGGTTGAATAGATGCCCCATGCCAACACCAAAATTAGCGGAACGATGCGAATTCTCAGCCACTATATTTCATCTGCGGTTAACGAAGATATCCCTCCAGAGGTCACAGAAAAAGGAAAGCATCATTTTCTGGATACCTTGGCTGCAATGGTCTCGGGTTCCCGCCTTGGGCCGGGCAAGGCGGCGACTCGCTATACGGCCCTACAGGGAGGCCGAAAGGAGGCATGCGTGGCCGGAAGTACCATCTTGACCACAGCCGTCGATGCGGCGCTTGCAAACGGGATGCTCGCCCACGCGGATGAGACGGACGACTCACATAAGGATTCTCGCTGCCATCCCGGATGTGGGGTCATTCCCGCAGCATTAGCAATGTCGGAAAAGGAAGGACGCAGCGGTGAGGCGCTCTTGCGGGCGGTGGTGCTCGGATACGATGTGTGTTGCCGTATCCCCCCCGCCTTGGGCGTGGATTCGTTTTACGAGGCAGGACATAGTACCCATAGCTTCGCCCCGCTTTTCGGTGCTGCTGCGGCAGCAGGCGCTTTGGCAGGTCTGGGCGAGAAGCAGATTCCCTGGCTAATTTCCTACACCGCGCAACAGGCCTCGGGGGTCAACTGCTGGCAGCGTGACGAGAATCACATGGAAAAAGCTTTTGACTTCGGAGGAATGCCCGCCCGGAACGGTGTAGCGGCGGCAGCAATGGTGGCAGCTGGGTTTACGGGGGTCGCGGATGTTTTTTCCGGACCCCGGAATTTCTTTTTCACATATTCCACCGATCCCAAGCCAGAACTTCTCACCGAAGGTCTTGGAGAGAGGTTCGAGATAATGGATACGAACATCAAAAAGTGGTCCGTCGGCTCTCCCATCCAAGCGGCTCTTGATTCCCTGGAAATTCTCATCCGGGACAACACCCTGAAACCGGATCAAATTAACCGTATCTCGGTCAGGATGTCCGATAGAGAATCGCATGTGGTAGATGACCGGAGTATGCCTGATATTAATTTGCAACATTTGCTCGCCGTATTAACGGTCGATGGAAACCTCACCTTTTCTTCCTCACACGATGTAGAGCGGATGAAAGATCCTGCCGTGGTTGAGGTCAGGAGCAAGGTCGCCTTGATTCCGGATCCCGGCCTGGCCCGCCGGCGGCCCATTGTCGAGGTCACAACAATCGGGGGCCTAACGGTATCCCATGCAATGCTTGCGGTCCGGGGAACGCCCGAAAACTCGATGCAGCGGGAGGAGGTGGAGAAAAAGGCAATTGACTTGATTGACCCTGTTCTTGGGGCTTCGAGAAGTCGAGAATTGGCCGATACAGTCTGGGCGCTGGAGCGGGTAAGGGATCTGCGTGAAATTCGAAGGCTTTGGATGGCGTAAATATCTGAACTCCTGCCGTGTGAGCATTTAATTACATGCAGAATGTGGTTCTACAGTCTCTCCACTACGTCCCTATCCGGAAGTATTTTCTTTTCTTGATTCTATCGCGGAATGTAGTATTATTTTGGCTATCTACGTTGATAATTTACTCCCTAGCGGCAATGGATATCAGGATTTGCATGAAATGACCTTGCTGTTTGTGCGCATAGTGCCCAGCAAAGAAAGAAAAGTATCTTTGGAAATATTATGAGATTTCAATTTTGATGCGGTTGTATCCCGGTATTTTGAGGAGGCCGTAAGATGCTCAAAATGAGTTTCCGTTTCATGTTGGTTTTAACGTTCGCACTTCTTTTTCTGGTTCCCGCTGGTGTTCGGGCAGATGTAATTGATGGTCTGTACCGAAAAGCATCTAAGGAAGGAAAGCTGATTTGGTACACAACAGGCCGAAAATCTTTCAACAGGAAATTTAGCAAGTTTTGGAAGAAACGCTTCCCAAAAGTGAAAATTAGCATCCTTCGGAAAAATTCTGGAAAAATCATTTCCACTTTTGAAGCCGAGCGTGCCGCCGGCCGAGTTCGCCCCGACGTGCTGGCGATGTCTGTTCCCTATATGGCTCCCTTATGGAAAAAAGAGGGTGTCTACCAGCCTTATAAGGTCGCCAACTGGAACAAAATTCCGAAAATGTTTAAGGACGCGGACGGTTATTGGACTGCTCGAGCCACCTTTGTTCTCCTGGGCGCCTACAATACGAATAAAATCAAAAACAAAAGCCAGCTTCCCATGTCTCTCAAAGACATGACCGCTCCAGAATGGAAAGGGCGGCTTCTTTCGACCGACCCGGTTACGGCAGGATCCGGAAGGACTTTCTATGCGGGAATCATCCAACGGAAATTGGTGGACTGGGACTATCTCAAGGCCCTGTCCAAGCAAAAAATGATGTTTGTGAGAGGAAATTCAGCGGCGGCGCGCATGATTGTCGCCGGAGAGCGCGATGTAGCGGTAAGTATTTCCTCGCACAACATCGTTGTAGCCATGAAGAAAAAGCAGCCCATCAATTTCTACGTCCACAAAGAAGGGGCTGTTCTCAATATGTCCCCAATGGGTCTCGTCAAGGGTGCGAAACACCCCTGGGCAGCAAAGCTCTTGCTGGAATGGCAGTTCAGCGACGAAGGCCAAAAAGCGATCAGCAGCTGGGCAGGTCAATGGTCGGTCATGCGCCATATCCCGCCTCCGGCGGGCATGCCAAGCCTGTTCTCGATCAATGTTGTTGTTCCGGATTTAAGCTTCATGGTTAAAGAAGGGAAAGGGTTCCTCGACCGCTTCTCGAAGATCATGGGACGTGAATAGAATTCCATCTTGAGCGGGTATGGGTGACACTGGATAGCAAAAATTCTATGGAAGATTTCGGCGGCAAACTTTCACTGCGCGGCCTGAAGAAATATTTTGGGGAAGTTCGCGCAGTTGATGGCATCGATTTATCGGTCCGAGAAGGAGAGAGTGTCGTCCTCCTCGGACCGAGTGGTTGTGGTAAAACGACAACGCTTCGGGCGGTGGCTGGGTTTGTTCGCCCGGACGGAGGAGAGATCTTCCTCGACGCAGAAAAAATTGCGGATGAAAACACCATGGTTCCGCCCGAAAGGCGCAATCTGGGAATGGTGTTCCAGAATTACGCCATATGGCCCCACCGGACGGTATTCCAAAACGTTGCCTACGGCCTTGTCATCCAAAAGCGTGCAAAACAAGAAATTGCCGAGCGAGTATCTCAGACGCTGGAGATGGTTCAACTTACTGGCTTGGACGCGCGGTTTCCCGGAGAGTTAAGCGGTGGCCAACAACAGCGGGTCGCCTTGGCACGCGCCATAATTACAGAACCTTCTATGCTCTTGCTCGATGAACCGCTTTCGAATCTGGACGCTACGCTACGCGAGGAGATGCGCTTTGAGCTCAAGGAGCTTCAGGAGCGTATTGGCGTGACCACCCTTTATGTGACTCACGATCAAGAAGAAGCCCTTGTGCTCGCTGACCGCATCGTGGTGATGAATCTGGGAAAAATTCAACAGGTGGATTCGCCCGACCAGGTTTATCTTCGCCCGGCGAGCCGCTTCGTGGCCGATTTTGTGGGTCTTTCGAACCTAGTTGAAGGGACGGTCGATTCGCTCGATGGCGCCGGCGGGAAGGTAAAAGTGGCCAGTTCGCTGGGCGAGCCTTTCTGGGCCAGCGGGCCAGAGGATTATTTGCGGGCTCTGTCTCCCGGCAGCGATGTCTGTGTTTGTGTTCGGCCAGAGGCCATCGGCGTCAACCCGGAAAAACCCAACGGAAACCCAGTATTTTCTGGAAAAGTTCTCAAAAGAGCATTCCTCGGAAACCGGATCGACCTCCGGGTAAATGTGCAGGGAGTCGATTTGCGCTGCCAGGTGCCGAACCCGAAAGCAGAATTCGGCGAAGAGTTAACCGTCCAGTTCGATGCCGAGCTTTCTTGGGTGCTCAGATAAATGGTTGGAGCTACCTGGAACGGAGAAGGGAAGCTTCAGGCGTGGTTGCGCCGGTTCGAAATAAAGCGCCAGGAATTGGTGGCCGAGATACGCCACGAGCCGCTCAAATATGCCGTCCTCGTCTTATCAGCGCTCTTTCTTATTGTGCTTGTCGCCTATCCGATGTTTCTCTTGTTCAAATTCAGTTTACTCACCAAGGCAGGGGATTTTACGTTCGGTAACTACATCGAGGCGTTTGATCGGCCTGGTCTTTTCCGGGCGCTGAAAAATTCATTCATCCTTGCCATTTTTGTTCCTATCGGATGCTTGGGTCTGGGCCTGCCGATGGCATGGGCGGTTTCTCGCACTAACATGCCCTTCAAACTCCTCATCAGGGCGTTATCGGGGATTGCATTCGTCATCCCCTCATTTATCGGATCCATCGCGTGGATTTTTTTACTGGCCCCGAATTCGGGGCAGCTGAACAAGTTCCTTATGTTTATATTTAACCTGGAGAAAATGCCTTTCAACATATTCTCGATGGCCGGTCTAATCTTCATCCTATCCCTGCATTACTATCCCTTGGTTCTGTTTACGGTAAGTGCGTCTCTGGACAACATCGACCCTTCTTATGAGGACGCCGCCCGCTCCCTCGGGGCGAGCCGCCTGCGCACCACCCTCGGGGTGACATTCCCTCTGGTGACCCCCGCCATATTCGCCGGAGGGATTCTTTGCGTTCTCGATTCGCTAGCGGCGTTCGGCGCGCCAGCGGCTATCGGGTTTCCGGCGAACATGCATGTTCTTACGACGAAAATCTATACTCTTCTCTCCCATCCACCGAGATTTCAATTGGCTGCGGCCGTTTCGCTGCCCATAATAATTTTTACGGGTCTTTGTCTGTTCGCCCAGAAGTGGTATCTCGGCCGGACCAAATACACGACCCTCACCGGGAAAGTTGGGAGCGCCCAGGGGATGGACCTGGGTCATTGGAAATGGGTCGTATTCGGGGGCTGCTTTGCCGTCATATTTGTGAGCGTTATTCTCCCGATGTCCGGACTCATCATTCTTTCCCTCTTAAAAACCTTCGGCGCCTCGATTTCCTTGTCCAATTTCACCATTACAAACTATGAAATATTCTTCGATGAAAGTTTCTTGGTATGGCCATCCGTCCAGAATAGTTTCTTGCTTGCGACATCGACGGCCCTACTCTGCATTTTTTTCTCTATCGTCTACGTTTGGATGGTCGAGAGGACGACCATTCCCGGCCGCGGAATTCTTACCGTCCTGATCATGATCACATTCGGATTTCCTGCCGTGGCGATGGGCGTAGCAATTTTGCTCGGTTACATCAATTTATTATATGGAACCTTATGGATTATTCTCGTGGCGTATGTCGCGAAAAGAATTCCCTTCGCTTATATTTTCTTGCGGAACGCGATTAAGCAAATTATGGAAGAACTCGAAGAGGCTGCGCGTATTTCTGGCGCATCCTGGCTGCGATCCGTCAAGGATGTCACCGTACCCTTGATGAAAACAGGTATGGTGGCTGCGTGGATTCTTGTTTTTTCAATTAGCCTCCGCGAACTGGCGATGTCTATTTTACTTTCCCAACCGGGAACCGAGGTTATGGCGGTGGCGATATTTAGTTTTCTGGAGGATGGCGCCGTAGAACACGCTGCTGCCGTCGCCGCACTCGTAGCGCTTCTAAGCGTTGTAACGGTAGTTGTTGCCCGAAAAGTTGCCGGAAAAGGTGCCCTGGAGGTGGATTAGATAGAGGCTTGTTTCGGAAAAAGAAAGGCGCCACTCCTTTGAAGGACCCTTCGAAAATTCAGTTTCAAAGAGCGCGATAATTTTTCAAGGCGAATGCCTGAAATTATGTCCGAGACTCGATGTCCTGGCCTTAAGAATCTGATTGCCCCGCAGATGTCGTGTGCCCTTTTCCGACAGCTCGCGGCAAATTTTCAAATTTAACATTGAGGTAATGGCGGATATGCCGAAACCGCGCACCATGTTCGATAAAATATGGGATCAGCACGTTATCCTTGAAGAGGAGGATGAAACGCTCCTCTATGTCGATCGATGCTTAATCCATGAGGGATCGCGCCACACATTTGGGAAAATTGATCGGGAAGGACTTTCCGTCGCGGAGCCAGAGAAAATAATCGCCTTCTCCGATCACTACGTACCCACCATCAATCGCGACAAAGGCCTTTTGGGTATTTACGATTCCAAGATTCGGGGAATGGTGGAACTTCTAGCCTCAAACTGTCTGCGTCACGACATCCAGCTTTTCGGCATCGATGACCCCAGACAGGGAATCCTTCACGTTGCCGGACCCGAGCAAGGGATTACCATTCCGGGCATCCTCCTCGTCGGCGCCGATTCCCACACTTCGACCCACGGAGCGCTTGGGAACCTTTCGTTCGGGGCGGGTGCATCCGAAATTATGCACATCCTCGTGACCCAAACTCTATGGCAGCGTCGGCCGAAGACCATGCGCATTACCGTGGACGGCGAACTTTCCTTCGGTGTAAATGCCAAGGACGTCATCCTTGCAATTATCGCTGAAGTCGGTCATGGCGGGGCCGTGGGGCATGCCATAGAATATTCCGGTTCAACAATCCGCGCCATGTCGGTGGAACAACGCATGACGGTTTGTAACATGTCAATTGAAGCCGGTGGACGTGCGGGCATGGTCGCACCGGACGAGAAAGCATTTTTGTATGTGAAAGGCCGACCCTATGCCCCGGGGAGGAAGGATTGGGAATCGGCGGTGCGCCATTGGGAAAGCCTTCCCACGGACCCCGACGCAGTTTTTGACGAGGAGGTTCACTTTAATGCCCCCAATATTTCGCCGATGGTCACCTGGGGAACAAATCCCGAGCAGGCCCTTCCCATTACCGGACAGGTGCCCTTACCCTCCAGTATCGAGGACACTTCCCACCGGGAAGAAATAGAGGCTTCTCTGGATTATATGGATATTAAGCCAGGCGCCCCCATCGCAGAAATCGAGATCGACCGCGTTTTTATCGGCTCATGCACCAACAGCCGGATAGAGGACCTCCGTGCGGCGGCTGAAGTTGCTCGGCTAGGCCACACCAAGGTTCCCGCCTGGGTGGTCCCGGGCTCCACGTTTGTTAAAAAGAAAGCGGAGGAAGAGGGCCTCGACCGGATATTTACCGAAGCGGGTTTCGAATGGCGTGATTCGGGCTGCTCAATGTGTACTGCCATTAACGGGGACATGCTTCAGCCGGGCGAGCGATGCGCATCGACATCGAACCGCAACTTTCAGGGGCGGCAGGGCCTGAATGGACGAACCCATCTCTTGAGTCCTCAAATGGCTGCCGCGGCGGCTATTGAGGGAAGGCTGACCGACGTTCGGGACCTAATTCCAGGGAAATAATCATGGAGCCATTTCAGAAGCTGACCGGGATCGCTGCACCCTTTGACGAGGCAAACGTTGATACTAACCAGCTTTGTCCGACCCGCTTCAACAAAGTTCCCATCGACGATCCGACCTACCCGCGCATTTTGTTTCATGACCGTCGCTTCAATTCGGATGGTTCGGAAAAAACCGATTTCATTCTGAATAGGGAGCCCTATCGCGAGGCAAAAATTATTGTGGCCGACCGGAATTGGGGTGGGGGTTCATCGCGCGAATCCGCCGTTTACGCTCTGATGGCCTTTGGAATCCGCTCTGTCATTGCGTCGGGCTTCGGGGATATTCACTTCAATAATTCCCTGAAAAACGGTCTTTTACCGGTTCGGCTCCCGGGGAAGGAGGTGATCAATCTGAGGGCACAGCTCCATGAACGAATTGGATCGGAAATTTCCATCGATTTGGAATCGCAGACGGTGATCGGGCCGGATGGTGGCGAGCGTTTGTTCGAAATTTCGCCCGTCTCCAAGAAGTGCCTCCTCCTTGGCCTCGACGACATCGGCAGAACCCTACAACGCAATGATAAGATTGGTGAATTCAAGGAAAGGTATTTTAAGGAGTTTCCTTTTTTGTCCTGAGCACATTTTTACTCGAACTCGGAACTATCTCTAAAATTGCAATGACGTTTCCATTCCTTTCGCGGGTCAGGCCTGGCGTCTCGAGGGGGAATTCTTGCCATGCCGCTCAGTCATAGTACTCCGGGAGTGAGAGGTAGCCCACCCGGGGAAGGTCCACCACTTCGGGCAACCCCAAAAGGGTCTTGATCCGCTGAATATTCCGGTGGTGAGCCAGCATGTTCCAGTGGATGTGGTGAAGAACCGTGCCAAGCTCAACGGAAAAATGTCCCGGTTCTTGGGGGTCTTCGACGTACCCGGTCGAATGGAGCGCAGCTGCGTCCCTGGTGTATTCAACTGTCTTCTTGGGGTCGTCCGGCCTTTTTTCGTCGGGGTCCACCCGTAGGTGGACCTGAATATTCTTCAGCCCCTCATCGTCCTCGCGGTCGAGAATCCAGCAGCAAAAGATCATCCAAGTTGTCAGAATATCGAGGAGCGTTCTACGGCTGGGAGCGATATGGGGTGGAACCAGTCGGGGACCGGACCGGCGGACTTGCGCGATGGCCTCGGCGGTGGGCGGGAAAAAATACCCCACAGCTGACAGCGCCTCCTGGGTCCGCACGTAGAGCCAATTAGCGGGGATTTGAGTCACGTGGCGAATATGGTTATCGATGGACCAGCGTGCCCAACCCGGCTCCTGGGCGGCGTACGTCATCTGCTCGAAAGAGAGCCCCTCGGTTTCCTCTCGAAGCCCTTTGGGGAACGCTGCGAGAGTCGTCTGAAGGTCTCGTCTCTCCTCTTTGGTCATCATTCCAGCTCCTGTCGCCAGCAAACTTTCCGTAGCGGATTTTTCTTAAAAATGTCTTCGCCACCGGTATCCTTTCATGGGCGTCCTCGGAAAGAGGAAGTTCCGGATCGGTTTCCATCATTTAAAATATTCATAGATTTGGCAAGGATGCTGATAGGCATGGGTGAGTACCATTCTTTTTGTGTTGCTGGTGGAGTAGTTTGTTTTGCAACCTTTAATTGCCTTCTCTTTTTCTTTAATTCCTTATCGATGTACTCCAGTTGGCCTTATTTTCTTTTGAATTCTTGCGCTAGACGTTCTTGTTCTTTTCTATATGCGGTTTCCGGCAAGTCGATTCTACCCTCTCCTAGGAAGTGGGGCTTTTTTGCTAATAGAAATTTATTATTCTTCCAAATGCCTTCGTGTTCTCTTCCATCGGCATAGGTATAAATGCTTTGTCGACTGATTTTTCCATTCCTCCATCCGGTGACTTTTTTCCAACTGGTGTAGATTGCGGTACGGTCGCAATCAGTCCACCTGTTAGTGAAGCGGGTGTAAAAACCCGGATAGGGCGGATGACTCCAATTCTCGGTTGAGGCAATAGAGAGACAGCAAAGGTCTGCGGAATAGATGTCAGCCTCTTCATAGGAAAATTTTGGCAGAAATTCAGATCAAATTGAAGTGGAAATTTAGGGGAATTTTGTTAATTTTTGGAGATGGGCTCGAATCTGACAGCATGACTTGGATACCGGAATCTCTGGTTCGGGCGGTACGAATTCTGGAGAAGAAGCTGTACCCGGGGGAATGACTGCGCAGATGTTTGGAATTTAAAGCCTAAATTATAAATATTCGAACCATTCGGGAATTACACGCCGGAATGGGAAAATAAGAGCGCCGAAAACTTCTTAAGGAGGAAAATTGGTAGGTCTTAGGATCAACTGAAATATATCTGCACTCAATGCTGCGCGGAACCTTTACAGTATCAACGTCTCGATGACCAAATCTATCGAGCGACTCTCGTCGGGGTACCGAAATAATCGAACCGCGGTCTCTTTATTATGGTTGAGGTTAAGCAATGGGAATTGGCCTCACGGTTGTCTTGTAAAAGGACGGTATGACCTCCCCCCGATAGTTGTACCACTCCAAATTGGTGGATACGTTCAGTGGCAGCCAAGGCTGCTCGTCCCTTACAGTGGTTGTTTCGTCTTGCCCGCAGGCATGCCTTGGATGATCCCCAGGTCACGCAGTGCTCGGACCATTCGAAGAACTACCGTATCTCTTTCTTGAAGAATCTCATCTCGTGACCGTCCTTCATAACTGCGCCATCCCTTACCTGTTGAGAGTCCCAATTCGCCTCGTTTCAGTCGGTCCAATAGCCAAGGAGAGGGCTTGAACTTGGGGTTTCCTTCTGCGTTGTAGAGGTTCTGGAATATGTTCAACGTGATATCAGCATCGTGAAGAAGATCGTTCCACTCGAATGGACCCTTGCAGGCCAGGCGTATCCCAAAGCCGTGCCGGACGGCCTCATCCACATCTTCAGGGGTGGTGAGTCCTCGCTCCACCAGGTTGATGGCTTCGTTCAACATGGCGTACTGCAAGTGGCTGACGATGTAGCCGGGGGCGTCACAGCAGGAGACCGGGGCTTTGCCTATTTCTTTTAAAAAGGAAAGGAGCGTGGTATGAGTCTCGTCGCTCGTAGCCGGGCGAGGACCACTTCCACGAGCGGGAGGATGTAGGGAGGGTTTGCCCAGTGGGCACCGATCACGCGACTGGGATCAGAGACAACGGCAGCAATGTCCGCGACGCGAAGTGAGGAGGTGGTCGTGGCAAGCACAGTTTTGGAAGGGGCGTGCTCATCCAGAATCCGAAAGACGCTTTGTTTGGTGTCTAGGTTTTCATATACTGCCTCGAAGACGAATTGGGCCTTCGCAACCGCTTGCTCAAGGCTTGCAACGAAAGATACGCGCTCAAAAAGTTGAAATGGAGCATTAGAAGGAGCCGGGCCGTGTTCCTGAAGAATGCGGAGGTCATTTTCCATCCACGCTTGGGCGGATTTTAAACGAGCAGAATCCTGGTCGGTCAGGGCGACGTTCGTTCCGGCAAAAGCGCAATGCCATGGCCCATCATGCCAGAACCCACTACCGCAACACAGACACCCACACATTGCCTCCTTACGTTAAGGGAGTTGCGCCGCCAATAAGATTCTTTGCTAACTGCTCATTGAATATTAAGATTTTAGCACCTAAGTAAAGGATATAAAAAGTCGGGAGAATTAAGGTCGGAAGTGATGTCGGACCGTAGAAAAAGGGGTGAGGCATCTTGCTGTTTTTTTTCGACCATTTTATCAATCGGCATGAGGTGAATGTAGCATGATAAGTGTGCGATTATCGAAATTCAAACAACAGCGCCGAGAATAGAAAGTCAGTTCACGGATCTTTTGAGGTCGGAGTCGCAAAATTGAAGTCGTGGCACTTGACAGATAACAGACTTGTCTGTTGGAATTGCTCGCATTCGGACTCTGATGTCCAATGGAAGTCATTGGGTTTTTGCAATCGTGATCGTCTGGTAATGTGGCCTGCGGGCTTCTTTACCGTCACGACTCTACGCCACGAAGATTGACACGATTATTCGATGTTTGCCGGCATATCGCTTGCCCGCTGGGGGGGTCTCGATGGGCACGGAATACGCGTGGTTCTTGCCAACTGTCCGTGCCGGTGATGGACATAAAATCAACGTCAAAAAGCCTGAGCGGGAACCCACCGTCGAATATCTTTCCAAGGTAGCCCAGTCTGCCGAGAAAGCAGGTTTCGTAAATCTGTTGGTGCCGACCGGCACGCATTGCCTCGATGCCTGGGTGATCGCTGCTGCCGTAGCACAGCACACCGAAAGCATTAGGTTTTGTGTCGCGTTCCGTCCGGGGCTAACCAGCCCAGTCTTCGCTGCCCAAACGGCAAACACCGTGGACACCATCTCGGGCGGACGCCTCACAATCAACGTGGTAACGGGGTCAGGGCCGGCGGATCAGATGCGCTACGGGGACCATCTAGCTCACGACGAGCGGTATGAGCGGACGGATGAGTTCTTGGATATCGTCAAGGCTATCTGGTATACGGACGGGCCCGTAAATTTCAAAGGGAAGTACTACGACATTCGTGATAGCGCGATTTATCCTGAGCGTGTTTCCCGGCCTCATCCTCCATTCTATCTTGGCGGAAGTTCAGAGTCTGGGCGCCGCGTGGGTGCCAAACATTCCGACGTACACATGATGTACGCCGTGGATGTTGAAACCATTGCGAAAGACGTCCTCGATATGCAGAAGCGCGCCGCAGAGTGCGAACGGCAGGACGAAATCCGGTTCGGCGTACGGATGCACGTAGTGTGTCGAGAGACAAAGGATGAAGCTCGCCGGAGGGCAAACGCAATCGTTGAAGGAAGCGATATTTCTAACACAGGCACCTGGGCCGACATGAAGAAAAATACCGAGAGTGCGGGTCAGATGCGTGTGAATGAACTCGGCAGCCGCGACTCGCTTTGGATTACCGACACTCTCTGGATGGGTGTCAACACCGTCCGCGGGGGCGCGGGTGCATCTCTTGTCGGAACACCCGAGATGATCGCAGAGGCGTTAAAGGAATACGTGCAGGCTGGTGTGGACACTTTTATTCTCTCGGGGTGGCCTCACGTGGAGGAGTCCGAAATTTTCGGTCGTGAGGTGATGCCACTCCTCCAAGACACAGAACCGATCACTCTCGCTGACTTGGCTCGCGCCGGCTAACTCTAGCACGTCAGGGTATTCGATGAAGGCAATGGTCCTCAAGGAGTTTGGTAGCTCGCTGACTTGGGAGGAAGTCCCCGAACCGAAGCTGGGTTCTCGGGATGCCTTAGTCGAATCCCGCGCCAACGGGTTGTGCGCAACTGATCTCAAATTGATTGATGGATTGATCCCCGATGTGAAGACACCTTTGATCCTCGGCCATGAGAGTGCGGGAATCGTCCGCGAGGTCGGGCTAGGCGTCGAGCGAATTCGCCCCGGTGACCACGTCGTCATGGTGTGCAAGGATACCTGCGACCATCTCGGCGATTAAAGTGTAGTGCTCAAGTAGAGATTCTCGTCGTTGTCGAATGGGAAGACGCCCAGACATTATTTGGTCACGAAATATTTTTTCAAAATTCCATGGCCGTGGTGTGGGGGAAGGTTAAATTGCTTGCTCACGAGTATCTCGGGAGGTCCGTTCTTGTGGTGGTGGTAGATGGATTTTGTCGAGAACGGCCGCAAGGCTTAAGAACCCATCTTCAACCTATCCATTCTAGTATCTCAAACCCACCAAGCCTATCCACGACATAGTAAAGGCCGTCAGCCGTTTGGTAGACATCGTTAGTCTGAGTGATGTTGAATCCTCTCCCCGGTTCTGGGATATAGTAGCCGAGCTCCTCTACACGCCAAGGGTCGGCAACGTCGATCATTCGAAGACCTCCAGCAAACCACGTTACTGCAAAGTGTGTTTGGTTCCCATAGATCTGCTCCTGTGGCTGATGGCAGCCGTACCAGCAGTTGGGATCAAAAGGTTCATCGTCTTTTCTAGCCCGGTATGTTGAAATGGGGATCGGGTTTCTTTCTTCAGTGATATCCACCACCCAAATAAATCCATTTGGAACCGGGGCGTAATGATCGCGTGCCTCCTCGTCACTCACGAGTAGAATCTTACGCCCTTTGATGTCAAACGGAATTGGGAGTGTAGTGTGTGTCGGGCGGGAGTACGGTGGTTGCCATTTGACGTGTTTGATGAGTTCAGGTTTCGATATATTGCTGATATCCAAAATGTACCAGCCGTCGAGCCACCAGCCGGCGTAGAGTCGGTTGCCAAGGCGCATGGGATGGTGGCACCGGCACCGTCTTCCCCCCGGGAGAGGTTCTTCGCCGCCGCCCACCCACTGCCCGGGAACCCACCACATTGAGGTATATTCGGGTTTTTCGGGGTTTTTGAGGTCGAGAATCCCCATGATGTTGCCCTCATAGCCTTCTGGACACGGAGATCCATAGCAGTAGCGTCCGTCGAAAGTGAATCGGTGATATCCCCACTCTCCAGCCTCGACGAATGAAATCTCACGTGGGTTGGTTTTGTTGGAGATGTCGAAAATTTTTAGTCCCCCTCGGGAGACCTCGGGACCCTCGTAAGGGCGGAATTTTTCATGATTTACTAACATAACGTCCCCCGAAACATTCACTTTGTGAGAATGAACGTTGGGAGGAATTTCGATCTGGGAGACAATCTTTGGGTTTTTCGGATCGGAGATGTCGAGGATAGTGGTGCCCAGGGGTGGTTCCATGCTGGCGAGGTACGCAAAGCTCCCATCGACTACCACCTGGCCGGCTCCCGGAAGATCCAATCGAGCGAGCTGCCGGAACCCTCTATTTTGTACCCATGAAGAATTTTTCACTATGATCTCCTCCGAGCGATTTTTTGTGAAACGAAAATTCGAAAAATTTATTCGGCACTAAGTAACCGAGTAAGCTTCGCACGTTTCAGGGTACCCATTTCTGGTAGTGGGATAGCGATTCATAGGCAGGAAGGCGAACAGTCCCCGCCACCTGCTCTTTTTCTATGTGCGAGGCTACCCTCTCTATTAGCGCTTGGTACAGGTTAAATAGCATATCTTGAAAATGCCTGCCTCTATCAGCGTTACGAGAGGCCTGTAGCCCAGAACCATTTGTTCCACGTCAAGATCCACTACTTGCTCGAGAGGCCGAGTCTGTCCCTCGATGTTGTCGTCTCCAAGCTATAGGAAACTGCTTACAAGGAGCAGGTTGGTGACGAAGATAATTCGACCTTCGAGAAAGAAGACCGTGATGTTCCCTTCACAATGAGCGACCTTGTCTCTTCATAGAATGACGGTCCTGCCGAGAAGATCAAATATGTGGCTGCCGGCAAATGTGCGAGTAGGCAGCATCGACGATACTCTGGTGTATACTAGAGGGGCGATGCGTTTTTTAAGCCAGCCCCATCGTGGGCGGCAAAGTGGAATAAGACGGCCGATGTTCGGACCGAAAAATAGGTAGGTCTTCACGTCAAAGTTTGAGACTATTCGAAAGATTTCCTTGTCCGGGCCGAGGACAGCACAAAGTTTGCAGTAAGTCTATTCTTGTTCTAGCACTCGTACTCCCTCAATTGACATCGATTGTCCACCGGTATGATCCAGGCGGTAATGTGAGAAGATGAGTCGTTTAGTGGGCTTTTAAGTCTCCTGGGTCAGGGTGCGGAGAATATCCCCCCCGAGAGTCATATGCCGCTGGGCGTTGATCACTGAAAGTCCTTCGGACGTTAGGGCCGTTCCGGCATTGAAGTCGCCACTGCCACTGATGAAGGCGTAGATGCCCTGGGAAATAAGTGTGAGCCTGGTTCTGGTCGGCATTTCTATCCTTCAGTCAATGCATTATTTAAAAAACTACGAATTTCAAGGCATCATCTTTTGAAGTAGTTTAAACGATAAAATTTTTTAAAAACTATGTTGATCTTGAATCGAAGCTATTTCGAGGAAAACCTACGCAGGAGAAAGCGAATGACGATGAAAATAATCAATTCTCCAAAAATAAAAAATCTGGGCGTCTATACCCAAGCGATTCAGATGACGGGCGGGTCACTCATTTTCTTGAGCGGATGTGTTTCGGTCGACGGGGAAGGGAACTTGGTGGGCAGGGACGATCCGGGTCTCCAGATGCGCCAGATACTGACAAATATCCAGACTATTCTTGCTGAGGCCGGAGCGGGACTGGAAAATGTTATCAAGGTCACTGTTTTTAGCGTGGATTTGGACAACAGAAAGGTGATGAACGAGGTGCGCCTTAAAATGTTCGGCGAACATCGTCCAGCCAGCACTCAAGTTCAAGTTTCCCGTCTTATCGATCCCGATTGGCTGGTCGAGGTTGAGTGCGTTGCCGAGGCACCAGAATAGGTGCTGATTCGGTCAGAGTCTTACTCGTATTACGGGATCTTCACCCTTTCGGAATCGATGATGGCTTCTGCTTCGATTTCGACCACCATATCCGGATGGGCGAGCCTGTTCACGCCTAACAGAGTGTTCGTAGGGAGTTGGTTGTTGAAGTATTTATATCGCTCATCTACTGACCGGTAATATTCCTCGATATCCAGTGTGTAGCTAATCGTGCGTACAACGTCATCTAACGTAGCTCCTACAGTTCCAAGCGCTTTCTGGATTTTGTCACAAACGATGCGAATTTGTTCGCGCATATCGCCCACGCCCCCGATATCGCCGTTCGGCAGAATGGAGGTATGGCCCGCGACGTAAATGTGGGCGTGGTCCCCTGTGCGGACGACGACGAGGGGAGAGTACATATGCTGTCCGCGGACGGAGCGATTGTACATATTGTCAGGAATGACATTATGACGCTCAATCATACTTGAACTCCATTTTTAGGATTTTGGGGATAAAGAAAAATTTTTCTCTTCTCAACTCTCGATCGGCTGATAGCGCGGATTCGAGGGGTCGTCTCCGTTAAGAGAGGCTCGGGTTTCAATATCTACAATGCAACTCATGTTGAGCCGCCAGGGAAGAATCTCATAACTCCGAAGCTTTTCCCTTTGATATGGGTCCTTATCGACAATTGCATACGCCTCGGATTTATCCTGACAGATGAGAATGAACATTCCTTGGTCATAGCCAAGTTGCCCGGCGCCAAACATTTTTCCTTCGGCCACAAGTTGGTGGTGATACAAGAGATGTTCTTTGCGGAGGGCCTGCAGATCCTCCTTACTCGCGCCTTTTGCCGGTTTTCCGTGTACGCAAAAAAGGGGCATTTCTCTCTCTGAAGGGAAAGAGCCACATTCCGGCTACATATTTTTAGAAACTATACTCTCAACCTTACCCTCCTGGGGTCTCTTTTGTCGATGGCTGTCTGTGGTATACTTCACTATAACCTACACAGACCGTGATGAATTCCGTTCCTTCTTTGTGGAAGGATTTCTCTCACTCTGAGATGATATCTATGAGACGCACCATAGTTCCCGAGAACTGTTCTACTCCTGTGAAGGCACAGTCCGAAATCATCGAAACGGAACATTTTGTATTCTTCTCCGGCCAAATGCCGACGGATTACGTCACTGGCCTCGCACCCGAGGTAGTGGTTCCTAAGGAGACGCCCCTTTGTAGTCCCCCTTCGATGGTTAGACAGACGCGCTACATGCTCCAGCGTATGGAGAAGGTACTTGAGAGCGGCGGGGTGGGATTCGAGGATTTGATACGAATCGAGCAATTTATCATCGGCCGCGACCAGGCGCCTTGGTATTCCTCAGCGCGACAAAGCGTGATGACAAAAGGACATCCGACGAGCACACGTGTGTGCGCGAAAGCCCTGGAGATTCCGGGTGCCCTAATTGCTTGTGACGGCTTCGCGTTGAATCCCCGCTCGCCGTGGACCAAAGAAACCCACGATCTAGATATCGTACCTGGAGCGCTCACGGGATACCCTGCGGCCCAGTCGGCCGGTCCGTTTGTCTTGATGCCGGGGATGATTGCTACCGACTACAAGACGGGTATTCATCCTGATGCCCGGGTCGATCCAATTTTCTGGCATCAGTCTGCAATCAAGCAGCAAACTGAATATATTATCAACACCAAAGAGAAGATTTTGGGCGAGCTTGGGCTCTCGCTTAAAGATATCGTCCAAGTGTCGGTTTATCTTTCGCACATGGAGGATCTGCCCGCTTTCGACTATGTCTGGGCAGTATATTTTCCTGACGATCCCCCCGCGAGGGTCATCATCCCCTGTGATGAATTGGCGATTCTTGGGTCTCGTATTGAAATAAGCTCCATCGCTCTCCGGCCAGACTGTGGTCTTGAGCGGCAGACTATCAATTCGGATTCGGTCCCAAAGCCAGTTTTTCACGAGCCTCATGCCGTCAAGACCGGTCCCTACCTTTGGCTCTCGACCCAAATTGCAGCCGATGAAAATGGTCTTGCCTCTGAGGCCCAAGTCAATTCAGGACTTCCCTGGTACGCCTCGCCTGCCAAATCCCAGACCCTCTATCTTCTCAAGAATGTGGACAGGATCTGTCAGGCAGCCGGTGGGAGCCTGGCGGATGTGGTGCGGAGCCAGACAGTTTTTCTCGACATGGCGGATTTGCATGGGGCGTTCGAGGTTTGGGAAGGAGCCTTTCCAAAGGGGCCGCCTGTTAACATGAGCGCCGAGGTCAGAGGGCCAATGCCCGTTCCGGGATGTCGGATTCTTGCGTCCCTAGTTGCCTATATTCCTAATTAGGAAGTTTGAAAGAACTCGACTTACCCTAGTAAGGAGCCATTAAATGCCGAGAGAATATTTAAAAGGATCTGCTCGCCAGGAAGGGCGTGCTTTCTCGCCTGCCGTTATTACCAGCGGAGGGCGGCAGATTTGGCTCGCCGGGGTAGGTCGGACTGTGGACGAGGAAGGAAATCAACTTCACGGCGATTTTGAGGGACAGGTCCGTGTTTCTTTTCTTGCCATTGGGGATGTTTTAAAGCGGTGTGGTGGAAAGCTCGCGGACATCGTTACGATGACGGTATTCATCCTCGATGTGCGCCACGGAGACTGCTTTACGGCGATCAGAAAAGAGTTTTTTCCAGGTGACGCGCCCTCGAGTGCTTTGATAACCGTCAAGGGATTCGCGCGGCCCGAAATGATGGTCGAGATCCAGGCAATAGCCGTTCTTGGGGGCGAATAGATGGCTTCTTGAAGGGAATAGGGTGTTCTGCTAGGTTGAACCTGTCACTCTAAAGTTTCAGTGAGCCCACGTTCGGCGTAAAATGTGCGGATCGCCATCAAAGGTGTATGGGCTAAAGAAATTCGTGAAAAATTGTGTGAACTCTAGTCTGAGTATTTTGCAAAGGGGAGGATGAGCAATGAGACGAATGGCGTTTGCAATCGCAGTTTTAATGGTGTCGGCGTCTAATTCTTGGACCGCCGAGGCAGCCACGAATGTCCGCCTTTCGACTAACCGGAGCACACAGGCCGTTGTAAATGAGGTTGCTTCCCAGAAGGGGTTTTTCAAGGAACAAGGCCTCAACGTGAAAGTCTTTGCGGAAGGATCGGGAAACGCTTCTCTACAGGCCGTTATAGGCGGCTCGGCTGATCTGGGCGTAGGTCTTCATGTCCGCGTTTTGCAGGTCCTCGCCAAGCGCATCTCACTTTGCGTCATCGGGATGGTGCAGTACGGTCTCACCTCCAAAATTGTCGTCCCGATCCGGGATAAAACATCCAAGACGATGGCTGATCTTAAGGGCAAGCGTCTGGCTGTTCAGATGGGCTCGGGGACGTATACGGCCTGGCGGATCCTTCTTAAATATCAAGGCCTTAAGGAATCAGATTTTATCCTCAAAAATCTCAAGACGAGGCTCATCCCTGCCACCTTTGAAGGTGGTTCGATCGATGTTGCCGTGGCCTGGGAGCCTTATGCTTCAATCATGGTTTCAAAGGGACTCGCTCGGGTGCTGATGACAAACGATGAATGGTCGAAGCTAGGGAAAATTGTATATCCTGTTTTTCTGTATGCCAAATGTGACTGGGTGAAGAAGAATAGAGATACCACTCAACGGTTTGTGAATGCTTGGATTAAGGCGATTCGATTTGTCAACGACAACCATAAAGAAACAACGGATATTTTGGCGAAGGCTTACAAGGGTTGGGGGTTGAAGATCCCGCGAGCTAAAATTAAGGCAGGTATTTATACTCGAGGCTATGATAAACTGACGGTCGATGAAGACGTTCTCACGGACACACAGAATTTTGCACAAATCATGTACGACATCAAAAAGATCAAGTTCATTCCCGATTTCAAGAAGGCCCTAATGCTCGAGTTCACCAACAAAGCACTTGGAAAATAACTTACTGTCCCTGGAAAGCGTCTTGCCATTTAGGCGGCGAGTGGGTTCTCTCTCGCCGCCTAAATGGCTCTTCCTTTCGGTTAATCGGGTGGAGTGTGCCGATAGCCGATGGGGCGCTTACTTTGCTGTGATCTGTGTGCCGAATTTGTTGCGTGCGAAAGAAAAACGGTATGTCCAAGCTTCTGGTTCAAAATCTTAGTAAATCCTATATTATCAACGAGGGCTTCGGGCGGCGCTCGCGCGTCCACGCACTCCGAGACCTGAATCTCGAAGTGAACGAGGGCGAACTCGTTACCGTCATCGGACCCAGCGGTTGCGGAAAATCCACTTTTTTGATGGTCGTTGCGGGAATCCATCCTTTCGACTCTGGAACCCTTCTCCTCGATGGCCAGCCCATTAGTGAACCGGGCCTAGACCGGGGGGTCGTGTTTCAAGATTTCGCACTGTTTTCCTGGATGACAGTCCGCGACAATGTAAAATTTGGACTTTCTATGAAAGGAATGCCCGACAGAGAGCAAGACCGAACTTCCGAAATCTATCTTCGTCTCGTCAACCTCACCGAGTTTGCCGATGTGTTTCCTCACCGCCTTTCTGGGGGGATGAAGCAGCGAGTCGGGATTGCCCGGGCGATGGCGACCGAGCCCGAAATTCTCTTGATGGACGAGCCGTTCGGCTCCCTGGACGCCCAAACTCGAAAGAGCCTTCAGGTTCAGTTGCTCGACATTTGGCGGGAGACGAAAAAAACTATCGTCTTTGTCACCCACAGCGTCCGCGAGGCGGTTTTTCTCTCCCAGCGTGTGGTGGTTTTGAGCAACCGCCCCGGACAGGTGGTGGAAACGATTCCGATTGATCTTTCCTACAAGGATCGGATTTCCCTTTCCGATTCACTCATGGATTACGAGCGACGCTTGGAAAATCTCATCGAACAGCAAATCGGCGACGAGCCTCTGTTCCAGCCAGTTCAGTTGCCTAAGCCTCAGGGCGCTTCCGGGAAAGAAATGCTCGAATGATCAAAGAGGCGGCGAGGGCGGTGGAAACGAGCCGGGTCGATCAGTGACTAGGCGAATTGCACGTCGGTGGGACCAGGATTTGCAGAAAAAAGATAATGGAAGAGGTTTCCGAGCACTAACGAAACAGAAATTTAGATGCGATTAAAGTGGAGGAAATAATGATCGAGGGCGGCGCCAGTCTGCATGCCGATGCGGTTGAAATCATAGACCCGGGGCGAGGGAAATGGGTCTACTACATGTCTACTGCCTGGGAGAACACTTGGCCTTTGCTGTGCCTATTTGTTTTTTGGGATATCTTGGCGCGTTCGGGCGTAATCCACAGGGCGCTTTTTCCGACGGTCACCGAGGTCCTTTCGACAATTGTGGGACTCTTCCGCGAGGGAATTCTCATCAAGGATATTTCCGCCTCATTGTCCCGCGTTCTTTTCGGTGGCTTCATCGCCTGTGTTATCGGAACCGTCTTTGGCCTAATCATGGGAACAAATCGCATTGCCGAAAAAATTATTATTCCCCCACTCAATTTTTTCCTTTCGATTCCCGGTATCGCCACTTTTCCCATCGTTATTCTCTTTCTTGGCCTTAGCGAGACGACCCTTATTGTTACGCTAGGGTTTGAAGCTGGTTTGACCGTTCTAGTGAATACATGGACAGGAGTGAAAACCGTTCCTCCGAATATGCTTTATGCGGGACGCGTTTTGGGAGCCAAAGGATGGGCTTTTTTTCGGCGCGTTCTTTTTCCCGCGGCTCTTCCGTCTATCATTACAGGTTATCGGCTAGGGTTTTCTCGAGCATGGAGGATTTTGGTTGGGGGTGAGTTGCTCGTTTCATTGGGAACGGGTCTCGGTTACCGAATTTTTCTTGCCCAGGATTTTCTTCAGATAGATGTTATGTATGCGGGTGTCCTATTGATTGGCGTTTTCGGGTTCTTGCTCGAGCGTGTCGTCCTCCGCTCTCTGGAGGTATACACGGTGCAGCGTTGGGGGATGATTCGAGAGCTATAAAACAACTTTTGCGCGGTTCTGGCCGCCGGCCGGAAAACTAGAATTGGTGCCGGTGTCTGCCATCCTTGAAACATCTTGCCATTAAAGCTGTTCAGCTTTCTTGAAATTTGCCGCATTTAATAAAGGAGGATAGGCGTGTCGAAAAATATGGAGATGGTGGATTGGAGCGATGCACCCGATGACTTATCCCAATCGCACTATGCTGCTGGAGTCGCGGTGACGGGTGGAAAACTTATTTTTCTCTCGGGGTGCACAGCGGCGCCTGCTTATCACAGCCATCCTCATCGGCCCGAAGAATTTGACAGTATGCCTCAAGACATGGAGGGCCAAACGAGGGTCTGTCTCGATAAGATAAAGAAAAGCCTTGAAGCCGTTAATGGCTCCCTCGATAACGTGGTCGAGGCGACTTATTTTTTGAGAGACATGACTGCTCACAAGGATATGGTGAAGGTGAGAAAAGAATACTTTGGGGACCATCGCCCAGCTTCGACCTGCGTCCAAGTGGTTCGCATGGCTACGGATCCGCGGTGCCTGATCGAGATAAAGGTTGTCGCTGTTGTCGATGGCTAGGGGGAATTGATTGAAATGAGTGGGGCCAACAAGGAGCAACTCGAAAAGGTGTGGGGTGCCATCGACCGGGAGGGATTGGTGCGTTTTGCGAGAGAGATGGTGGATATTCCGAGTGCTACGGGCGAAGAGGAGGAATGCTCCCGATTTATCGAAGGTCATTTCAAGAAAATGGGTTTAAGAGTTCAGATACAGGAGGTCGAGACCGGTCGGCCAAATTGCATTGGCACCCTCCCGGGTTCGGGGGGTGGTGCACATCTTCTTTTCGACGGCCACATGGACACATCCTATACGGGGCGAGAGGACTTCTTACCCGACAACCCGGCTTTCCTCCCTAAATCTTTTGAAGAGGACGGCTGGATCTACGGACTGGGGATCTACAACATGAAAGGGGCGCTTGCATGCTACGCTGCTGCGGTCGAGGCGGTTCAGAGTGCAGGGGTCGAACTTCTAGGTGACGTTACAATAGCTGCGGTGGTGGGCGAGATTGAGCGGGGTCCCGTAGATCGCTACCAGGGTGCATTCTACCGGGGAGGTGGCGTCGGCACAGGGTACATGGTGACCCACGGGGGCATTGCTGATCTCGCCGTTATCGGAGAGCCCACCGGACTGACTTTACTTCCAGGGCATCTGGGCTATATGTGGAGTAAGGTGACTCTTACGGGTCCACCTTCTCATACCAGCTATTCTCACAAATTTCCTAATACAATCTTACAGATGACAAAAATCATCGAGAAGCTTCACGAATGGGGACAAGACTACCGAGAGCGGCGCAGTTACCGAGGTTATCCGGCGAATCTTAACATTGCTGCCATTGAGGGGGGGTGGCCCTACCGGTGCAGTCGGACGCCGGTCTATTGTACCCTGTATGTGGATACTCGTGTTCCCCCAACGGTTAGCATGATGGATGTCAAGAATGAAATTCTCGAGGTGCTCGATGGGGTAAAACAGGAGAATCCAGAGGTCGTGCCGGTACTCGAAACTATAATGTCAGTACCTGGGACTGAAGTGGGCGAAGACTCCCCAATTTATCAGTCGATGGTGAGGGCCCACAGCGCCGTTTTCGGAAAGAGACCAGAGGTTATTTCTGAGGCCTATATCTCGGATGCCACCTATCTGAACCGTTTTGGAGTGCCCGCATTGAACTATGGCCCTTCGGGTAGGCTCCGTACTACGCCCGAGAGCCGATGGGACCCGAATGCGGGAGAGCACGTCAGTATCGAAGATCTTTATGATTGCACACGTGTTTATGCCAGTTTGATTCTGGATGTATGTGGAAGGGCGAGAAATGAGGTTCTTGGGAATTAGCCACATTTCTTCTGATAGGTCACAGGCCTTTTTTGTGGGGAGGGAATTCGATGGTTGATGGCGTTAAAGCGGTACATCCGAAGCCTGAAGAAGCTGACAGTATGCCCTATGCCCCGGGAATTTACGTCGAAGGCGGATGCGACATTTTATTTCTCTCTGGTTCCACAACTTCTCCTCTATATCATAAGCATCCCCACGTGCCCGAAGAACACTTTTTTCCGCATGATATCAAGGAGCAGACCCGGCGTGTCATGGAAAATATCAAAATGGTTCTCGATGCACGAAACCTTACGTGGCGAAATGTAGTCAAAGTGACCAAATATTTTACGGACAACCGCGAGCGAAATGATGTGAACGCAGTGATGTCGGAATATTTTGGTGACTGGCGTCCTGCAAGCACGGGGTTGTGTGTCCAAGGTCTGAGTGCCCCGGGCGCGCGCCTTGAACTCGATATGATTGCCGTCGCACCGAGAAAATAGTGTTCTATTTAAATTAAGGGCAAAGTAAAAAATGGAAGAAGTTACTTGGGCGATGGGGAGAAGACGGAGAGTAATTGGTGGGCTCGGATGTTTAAAGAAAAGAATTTTCTGCAACATGAATTCCAAGGAATAATAAAAAAATAAAAAACCTTCCGGATTCTCAGTTCTGACATCCGGGTACAAATATTTTGACCTGAGTTTATTGAGCGCATTTTCTCTCTTTTGATTTCTGTGTATTATTTTCTAGTTCGTTTCCGTAGTTCTTTTTTAGATTCTTTGAAAAATTTCCCTTAACATTTTGTGTGTTCTGCCAAGGAAGTCGATGGAATCAACAAACCAGGTACCAAGAAAGAGGCAGGAAAGAACAACGAGAATGTGATCCCGGAATGTTTTTGGTTAGTTTCGTTTATCTTCCGCATGATGCGTTTTCCCGAGAAAAATATACTGGAAAGTGTTTTTCTTGATGGTTTGGAATGATACTTGAATGAATGTGATTGGAACAGATGGTTCAAATTCCGGGGAACCCTCTTTCTCATGGGTCCAATTTTCCGCATAATTCTACCTAACCTAATTTCACCCAGAGTGAGGCGTTCCTATGTGGATTAAAACTTTTACCCTCTTAAACGCGTTCATCTTTGGAGCCATCCCTGCGCCCGCTACCAATTGAAAGACTTCGCTGGGCAAATTCAGCCCTGGAGTTGGATGAATATGGGCAGAGAGGGATTCATCTGAGGAGTACCCAATTTGTGGAGTGACCAAGAGCTATGGAAAAGAAACTGATTGAGTCAATTACACAGAACCGAATGCCACATTACGAACCATACGGCTGGGCACCATTGGCCAGAATATCCTTGGATGTCCTACCAGTTCCGTCGTGGGCTTGGGGAGACTCAAGAAGGGGGAGGAGCCATCAGTGAATGCTTTCTCGCGGCGAGCCGCATGGTTCCGGGGGATAAGGAAAGTTGGCATATTGAATGGTTGAAAGTTGCTGAACTTAACCATATCCGCGGCGACAAGGCCGAGAAGGTCGGTCACATCCAGACGGCGAAAAACTGTTGGCTGCGCGCAGCGGGTTACTATCGGAGTGCTGAATTTTGGCTTGCACCGGACGATCCGCGGCGTCTTGAGACGTTCACCCGATGCGAAGAATGTTCTAAAAAATTCTTCCTGCATTTGGCCCCCCCAGGCAAGGCCGTTAAAATACCATATGGGACAGACGGTCACCTGGATGCCTATTTCGTCCCAGCACCCTTTGACATCGAGAGGCAACCGACCATGATCTGTTTTGGTGGCCTCGATGCGTACAAGGACGAAATGTGGTTTATGGTGGGCTGCGGTGCACTCCAGCGCGGAATCGCAACCCTCATGGTAGACGGGCCGGGACAGGGCGGGACACTTCGGCGGCAGGGCATCGCGAGCCAGCCGGACTCTGAGGTCCCCGTCGGGTCTTGCATTGACTACTTGGAGGGTCGTGGGGACATAGACCTTACGCGAATTGCTGTCTGCGGCGGTGGATTTGGGGGTTACTACGCAGCCCGGGCAGCGTGCTACGAGGGACGTCTTGCGGCTGCAGTCTCTCATACCGCCGTCTGGAGTCTTTGGGAAATGTGGCAGGGTGCGGGTGAGGACCACCGCCTGGCCGAGTCCGTCAAATGGGTCTTTGCGACTTCGAGCGTACGGGATGCACTTGAGAAACTTAAGGCTTACTCCCTAGAGGGTCATATCGGAAAAATGAAATGCCCCTACCTCATCGTGCACGGTGGTTATGACGTGCTGGGTGTGGCTCAAGCGAAGAAGGTCTATGAAAATGCCAAGGCGGCTGGTGTAGACGCTGTCCTTCAATTCATTACCGAAGAAGAAACGGGCGCTGATCACTGTCAACACGACAATCCTACTATTGGCCAAGAGTACATTGCGGATTGGCTTGCTGACGTTTTTGGAATCGACGAGCGCACTCTGCAGAAGGACACCCTTAGGCCGATTTATTGAGAAGAATGAAAATGGAGGAGGAAAGACCCCCCTCATTTTCTCCTAATTATGCCTGCACTTCTTCTTAAAATTTTTCTGTACTGAACGAAAAGATTTCCGGCATTGGACTTTCCCTCGACGAACAGGCGACCAAAATTTTGCAGCGGAATAGTAGTAGTAGTAGGAGGCTTATCTACTTTCCCTGAATCCGACCTCGACGCTAATTATTTCTCGACAATGCGGAGTTCAAAATATGGAATCAGATTGAACATGAAGATAGAAATTTTGAAGGCGAACATTCCGATGTAATGGGTGGTGTGGATTTCTCGGTCGGTATCTTAAACCAAACGCCATGAAAGCGGTAAAGTCAGCCGTGCGCGAACGAAAGTATCAGCCACAACAAGGGCAGAAGCCCGATGTTGGTTACAGAACACCCTGCCTATGTCCTGACCCGCCAAATTGCCCCGACAATAATCAGCCGGACAACGGCCATAGTGGCGAAGACCCAGGTCCAGCCATTGGGTACGGCCATCGAGAGCCAGCCAAAAATCCAGGCCTGTATTGCACCATAGACATAACCGTGAACACTGAGAAGGCCGGTGCCCGTCCCAGCGAGGCGACGGCCAACGAGGTCAATGGCAAGGGCGGGGAGTGGAGACATGTTGATCGTGAATCCCACTAGGAAAAGAAGACCCACTGCAAAGGGAATGTTGTCCGCTGGACTCAGCGCGATTCCAGCAACCGCACTGGCGCTGAACAGGCCTGCCAGCATGATGACGTGCGACCTGTTGCTGCCAAAAAAACGGTCAGAGATAAAGCCGCCCGCTAGGGGGCCAAGCATGATTCCCACCGGATAGGCGAAAGTGAGGAGCGCCATGGATTTTAAGTCAAACCCGCCCACTTGGGCATAGTAGACTGGCGCCCATGAAACGACCCCGTATCGAACGAGAACATCGAGGCCACGAACGTGACATGCGATGACAAAACGCCAGTTGCTCAGGATGTGAATGAACGCGGTAAATCCTTTTAGCGATTCCTCGGATTCGGATTCGGCCATTCGCGACACTTCTTCAGACTCGACGTACTCGCTCAAACCCACCTGAATGGGCCGGTCGCGCACTATGAAAAATATGAACATACTCATCAGCGAAACGAACAGTGGCGGGTAGCGCATGGCTGCTCGCCAGCCGTATTCGGCGGCCATCCAGGGCGCTACAATCCAGACGAAGAGCATGGCGAATCCAGCCGAGGCGCTGGCCAATCCGACAGCATGGCCGCGCTCACGGCGGGACCACCACTGGGCAATGAGGCCCAGACCGGGCGCCCATGTGGCCGCGCCAAAAAACCCGGCCAATGACCAAGGGATGAGAAGCCCGGTGATCGACCCACCGAAGCTGGCGATAAAGTTGAATACGCCGACACCGATGCCGCCATATAGAAGAACCGTGCGGTAGCCGATCCGCTCGGCGATCCTTCCGTGCAGAACCCCGCCGAAAGCAAAGCCCCAGAACATCCACGAGTTGATCCAGCCCGTATCGGCTCGGGTAATCCCCAAGTCGTCGATGACGGCGGTCTGGATGAGGCTGAAGTTAAAGCGCCCGAGATAGGTCGTTGCGTAAAAGGCACAAAAGGCGAGCAGAACGCGCCACTTCCAACGGTGATAAGCGGGTGTCGGGTTTGCTGAGTCGAAAGCGGCGTTCATGGAAGAAATATTTCACAGCATAGCGTACGGTTCGAAATTTTAATCGAACTCAGGAGGATTCGGGAAGGGTTCATTCGTTGAGCTTCCTTGAACAGAGGAGACTGGAATGATGGGAATAGTGTATCAAAGGGTATTTTGAGGGGATAGAGATATGGCACCCTCGGGGAAGGCAATTTATCTACCAAACTGACCCAGGTATGGAGGCCACCCAATATGTGCTCTGAAAGTGTCGTGATTGAGGTCTCGAAAGAATGTTGGTCCTCCCCGGGGCCTATTTAGCGTACGGGGATGAGCTTAACCGGCTGGCCCGGATTCCGGCATCGCCAGTCTGGGGAATGCGGACCCTTGGGAAGAAGTCAATTCTAAAATTATATTAATCGCTCATCAATAGTAATAAAGAAAAGAATGGACGAATGGGAATATTAGAGTTTTCAGAATTCTTCGATCTAACTGGGATAGGACGAGGACTGTTTAAGCGGGAAAAAATTTATCCAGCCAGCTTTTGACAGTCTCGCGTACCCGAGTATTGTTTTCGGCAAACATGAAATGATCTGTTTCTGCGAACAAATGTAAGTCGCAGGGCTGCCCAGCTTTTCCAAAAAGCGCGACCGACTGCTCTGTTGGTGTAACAGAATCATTAGAGCTATGTAGGAGTAAAAGCGGTCTAGGTGCAATACTTCCCACGACATCCTCGGAACAAAAATTGTACATGCTCTGTGGAACCTCGGCCGGGAAATGCTGTATGGAATTATGAGCGAGGTTGATTCGAAGATGTTCCGGGATCGGTACGATATCTTGCCGATCAACCATTAATGACTTCCCAGTTCTCTCCCGGTGACGCCGACCTTCTTCCAACATACGTGTGAAATTTAGCCAGTTTTTTGGGCTAGGGTGTTGCCCGCGGAACTTGCGTTCGCCATGACCCCAGCCACCTGATGAAATGACACAGTTAAAACGGTCGTCAATTCCGCCGGCATAAATTGCAACCGCGGCTCCGAAAGAAGATCCAAGAACACCAATTTGGTTAGAATGAATTTTTTCACAGCTTTGCAAATAATCCATTGCAGCCTGGGTATCTTCAACTTGTTCCTGACAAATTACGCGGCCAGACTCTCCTTGGCTTTCACCACATCCTCGCATATCGAAGCGAAACGCAGCATATCCCCAATCGTTGAGCATTTTAACCGGTCCGTGGACACTATTGCTTTCCTTGTTGCTTCCAAACCCGTGCAGAACGATTATACAGGAGTGTGATTTGAGCTCGCTATTGTCAGGCGTGTGTAGCGTACCAGAAAGGTTTAGGTTGCCCGACTGGAATGTGATTTGTTCTTCCATTTTTGACCTCTGTGCAATGGTTAATGTGGTTATACGGGGGTAGATTTTTTTTGTGGAAAGATGCAGCGGAAATGAAGGTTCATTACTGTCAAAATATGAATCCTAATTAATGGAGTTCTTGAATGGCTAACGGCGGCATTTTGTCACATCAAGCGGCACTTGAGATGACTAAAAAAATTTTTGAGGCTAGGGGCTTGCCACCTGAAGAAGCATACCAGGTTGCAAGCGCGTTGGTTTGGGCCAACCTTAGGGGCATCGATTCACACGGCATTATCCGAATCCCAGGTTATATGATGCGACTCGAAAAAGGTATTGTAAACCCACGGCCGAAGATGCGAATAGTAAAGGAAACCTTAGCTGCTATGGTAATTGATGCGGACCATGGCCATGGTCAGGTGGCTATAACCTTTGGCATGAAAAAGGCCATCGAAAAGGCCAAGAAGGCCAGTATTGGGTGGGTGTTGGTCAGGAAAACAAAACATAGTGGTGCGGTGGGGTATTACACGCGTATGGCAGCAAATGCAGGTATGGCGGGTCTTTATATGGGCGCGTCAAGTCCAAATATGGCCTATCATGGAACAAAGGCGGGAGGTGTTTCGACCAGTCCTATCTCTATGAGTGTTCCCAGGGATGGTGGGAAAACAATCTCCCTTGATATGGCAACTGCGATTGCGGGGGTTGGTAAATTGATGGAGCACAAGGCACTCAACGAGCCACTTGGCGAAGGGTGGGCTCTGGATGATGATGGCAACCCCACCACTGACCCGCAGGTAGCGAACCTACCAAGACCTCTAGGCGGGCCTAAGGGTTCAGGTTTGTCGCTGATGTTCGAGTGTATGAGCAGCCTGATGGTAGGTAGTGCAATACTGGAGCCCTGGCTTAGTGGTGTTAATCAGAAACACCACCAAAATGCGGTGGTTGCTGCCATAGACATATCCGCCTTTGTCGATCTTTCGGTTTATTGCAATCAGTCTGAGGGGCTTGCTAAAGCGATCAAAGGCCTGCCAAAGGCTGAAGGTGTGGATGAAGTGCTAATTCCGGGCGAGCGCAGCGATGCAGTCTACGAAAAAAGGCTACGCGATGGGTTTTTCGTGCCAGCGACCATTTGGTCGGCCACAGTAGAAATAGCAGAAAAATATAACGTTCCTGTACCCAAACTAGCCTAGGATACACATCATTATTCTGGTGCTCGGTATAGAAATCCTCTCCGGTTTTAGCCGAAGAGGATTTTCATTTCACAAAGAACGGTACCTAGGAATATTATCTGGCCGTTACTCTGAAAGCATGTGTATGTGTAGCACTATAGAACTCGGGGCGGAAGAAGCCTTTCCAAGCTTATGTAAAATCGGTCCGTTGGATTCATAAGTCTTCACACTGGACTGCCCCCGCTGAGCTTCGGGCGACCTCTCCCACGGGCGTCAATGAACGCAAAGTGTAATTGCTCCCGTTGAGCGTCCCATTAAGTCATAAAGAGCACTATCGATAGCTGTCTTTTTTGTGGTGGTGGAGTGTGCTTTATCGCGGTCACGCAATCGAGCGTACATATAATCCCTCATTTTTAAGGGGTTCTTTTTGGGGAATGGGAGTCCGGAATGGCGCACCAAATCAAATGGGATGGAAATTTCGTCCTCTTTGCCCGTGACTGGCATGGTGAGCGTGGCCTATCCCAACCCGGTCAGGCATCCGTGAAGGGTTTAAGGATGAGGTGATCCCTTTTCATAATTCCTCGACTTTTTAGTAAACAGTTTGTTGTAAGAGAGAGTCACGGGATAAATTGCAAAGTGATCAATCTTCAAAACACTGTCTCTTTGCTAATGGGCTTCTTTATCAGCGGTGCATTTTGGGGCGCTCCGCTTTTTTCCGATTCGGCTTACGGCCGCCTTTGGGTTTCTTTTTGTCCAATCCTTCTGCGCGACGCGCTTTACGGATGGCGGAAATGGTCAATTCGACCTGCTTTGGGGCAGTTCCAAGGTAATTTTCGTAGCGTGTCAGCTGGTCAATTTCTTTCTCGCCCAGATATTTCATTACAACTTTATTTTGTAGCAAGCCTTTCTTTAACGTTTTCTTTTGGTGGAAGCAGGCGTGGGTGATTTCGTAGACGAGGTCATGGGCGCTCTGACGGCCTAGGTGGGGGGCAAGGGCGAGCATGACGGGCTCGTCCATGGAAAGACCACCCTCGATCCAGCAATTTTGAAACATGCGGTCTTTATTCACGGTGAGCCCTGAAAGAATATTCCTCATCTGGCTGCAAATCGAAGCGGTCATCATGAGCGCCTGAGGTACTGCGACATATTCAACGGCAAGGCGAGAGGCGTCACGAATGTCTGGGCAGTAGAGGTCCATCACCACGTTGGCACCGGAGCGGATGAGCTTGGCCAGTCCTATGATCCATTCGCACCCGAACGGATTGCGCTTATGAGCTAGAGTAGAGCTGCCTACCTGGTCGCCCTCACGGAAAGGTTCGGCCACCTCCCCAATCTCGGGTCGCTGCATTGTCCAAAAGTCGCGTGCCGTTTTCTCCAATCCCACACTTATCATGGAGCATACAGCGAGAGGGCCCTGCACGCGGTCGCGTGCTGCTTCGCTCTCACTAATTGTAGGCACATCGAGGTCGAGCTTTTCTGCGATACGTCGGCCAAGCTCAAGAGTTTCTTTTGGCGTTCCGTACGAGGACCCCGTACCCACAGCACTGGTTATTTTCGCCACCACAGTGGTCCTACGTTCTGATTTCATACGTTCGATATGCCGCCGAAGCGCCGCTGCCTGGATGCCGAGCAGGAAACCGAACGATATCGGCGGGCAGTGTTGGCCGTGGGTACGCCCCGGCATGACTGTGGTCTTGTGCTCTTCAATTATTTTTAGGAATTCGTCTTCGAGGAGTTGCAACTCCCCGATCAGATCGTCGATCGATTCACGCAACAGCAACGCCGTGCTGGTCCACATGATGTCCTGGGTTGTGGAACGCCAATGAACGTACTCTCCCCAGCCGTCCTCACAAATCTCATTCAGCCCCCACACCAGCGCCACGATGTCATGTCCCTTGAGGGCGTAAAGTTCCGCGTAGCGTTCAGCGGTGAAGTATTTTAAGTTTGCTTTGCGCTTGATTTCAGCCAGTGCTTTTTTGGGGATCATCCCCATTTCAGCCTGTGCCTCTGCCAGGGTAGCTTCCACTAAAAGGCGTTTGGCGATTATATTCTCCTCGCCCCAGATCGCACGCTGCTTTTCGGTGGCGAATTTTGTACGGTAGAGCTTCATGTCTGCGGGATGGGTAATCATATCGTACTGCATATATTCCTCCTTGTAAGAAAATTTAAAATCGAGATAGAAAGCCGAATGGGTCAGGGAAAGTCCCTTGAAATTTAATAGATCTTTTGGGGTGAATTCCCTTGCCCTGCTACTGTATTTCCTGGCGCACGCGGGGAAAGACTTCCTCAGCCAACAACTGCATGGATTCCAGTGTTATTTTTTGGGACATCCCGGGTTGCTGAACGTTAAAAATCACATGATTTGTTCCGAGGCGCCTCGAAAAGTCGATAATTTGCTCGGCTACTTCGTCGGGAGAACCGAGAAGGAATCGGTCTTCGATCAACTCCTCGAAGGGAACTGAGAAATTATTGTCTCCCTCCGGGAGGGCTTTGTCTTGTCCCCAGTCGTGATAGGCTTTGTATTTGCGCGCTAGGTGAGGCCGGCTTTTTGTGATGGCCTCTTCACGGGTGCGAGCGACAAATACCTCTCGCCGAATGGGGAGTTCCTTGGGAAACAGCTTGCCGCATTTTTCCAATTCCTGCTTGTAGAGTTCCATTTGGCGCTCAAGTGTATCTATCCTGGCGTGGGGATTGATGATGAGGGAATCGGCTATCCTTGCAGCACGGCGAACTCCGGGGTCACTGTCCGCTCCAACCCAGATGGGTGGACGCGGCTCTTGGAGCGGGTGTGGGCTGCATGTTGCCCCTTCCAGCTCGAAGTGCGACGCTTTCATATAGACATTTTCTTCCGTCCAAAGCCGCTTAATGGCTTCAAGGTTGTCGAGCATGCGCTGGACCCGACTTCGGATGGGGACATTGAACGCCTTGTACTCAATTTCTCGATAGCCAAGTCCCACACCCAGCACAAAATTACCTCCGGTCATCACGTCGATGGTGGCTCCCTGCTCGGCAACCTCGAGCGGATTGTGCAGGGGTAGAAGCACGATACCAGCGATAAGCTTTACGCCTGGCGCCTCAGCGGCAATTCGTGCCAAGAAGGGGAGTTGGGCGAACATCTGAAAAGGGTGTGAGCTGAAGTGGGAGCCCTTTGTGAAAGAACTGTAACCCCAAGAGCAGGCCAGGCGTGCCTGTTCCACCACTTCGGCAAATCGCACTCTTATGTCATCTTCTGGAGGAAATTGAGCGCGAAATGAAATGCCAAATTGCATATTTTTTTCCTCTTATGAAAAAGACTTTCAAAAGAAAATGAGGACTTGAAACAAGGGTTTGAAAAACGTGACAAGTGACTTTACCATTTCCTATGGGAGACTTGGAAGCATGCCGAAAAATAAAGACCAAAAAATTCACCCTGGTACTCCCGTCGATAAGGGTACACGAAGAATTTAGAGGAATTCTTTCAAGCAGAAAGAGACTTCAAGAAAAAATTCTTTTACTTGATTTGGACTGGCTTGAAGGGAACAGCTCACGGCTACGGCTCCAAGATTATCCTGGGAAGTGGTACATTTATAGGGGCGTGTCACCCTGAGACGTCGAGGATATTTGCAAAAAAGTAAAGGAAATTTTCCAGTAGATATAGGAACGATTGAGTTGCGATGTCACCGAAGAGAACTTGAGAATCGAGGTAGAGTTCAATAAAGAAAGATAGCGGGAAACTATGTACGGAGAGACGGTAAATTGTTTTTCGTGCAATTCTTCCGTTGTAGGGGGACTTCAGTTTGATTCTAAGTTTAGATCGAGAGAAAGATGAAGGATTCATTCTTTTCCGAAATAATTCGAATGGGATTTTAATGCAATGACCACGCCCATTATCGATTTTCGCTTAACCTGTCCCATTCCTCTGGGTTTGGACCGCTACTTAAAACCGAAAGGACCTACAGCGGATTATGCGACGCATTACGGTAAAAGCGTTTACGGTAAGGATTCGACTCACGACTATATGACTTCGGACGAGCTCGTGATTTGGATGGATGCCCAGGGTGTCGATAAGGTAGTCATCAAGTCAGCGGATAACACCACAACGACAGGGAGCAAGTTTCCTGGAGAAGACCTACACGCATTTATCAGGGATTATCCTGACCGTCTTATTGGAACTGCAGGTGCCGATCCCCATAAGGGAATAGATGCTGTCCACGAACTAGAGCGCGATATTAAAGAATTCGGTTTTCGGGGAGTGAATTTAACTCCGTTCGAGCAAGACCTTTTCGCCAATGATAAGAAATACTACCCGATTTACAGCAAATGTTCGGAGCTAGACATTCCAGTCCTTCTCCACACCTCCATCAATCTGACGCGGACCAAGCTCGCCGAGCTCGGCAGGCCTATTTACTTGGATGAGGTGGCTAAAGATTTTCCCGAACTTCGTATAGTTGCGGTTCATGGGGGTTGGCCCTGGATCCTGGAGTTAATTGCCTTAGCATGGAAGCAACCGAACATCTATATCGAAGTCAGCGGGACACACCCTCGCTATATCGGTATGCCGGGAACAGGCTGGGAACCCCTTCTTGTGTATGGGAATTCTCTCCTTAAGCACAAAATTTTATGGGGTTCAAACTGGCCTATGCTGGATCCTAAAGTGAGTCTTGAAGAATTCCGAAAGTTTCCCTTGAAAGAGGAAGTCAAGGATCTATGGTTCGGAGGAAATGCCTTGCATGTGCTCAAGTTGGATGAATAGTACCCTCGCTTAACCGTCGGGGTATTGTTCTTTTGTCGATTGCCAGCGGGAAGCAGAATTTATGGATTATGTTCTTGTAAATGATTTAATGAGACTAATTGGCCGCAGCGTTATCTAACTAGAATTTATTCCACCAAGACAAGCTGACAAGGGTTCGTTGCTTTGTATTTATCCTTGTTTTGGGTAATATCGAAAACATCAGGTAAATTTTCGATTCCTTTTTTTTCATGCGTAATGAGTGAGCGGACATCAAGCCTCCCGCTGGCTACCCATTTTGCTCCTAAAGCTACTGTATCTCGGCCGTGCCCCTCGGGGAAAATCCACCGGCTGCCGGCTGCACGCATAAAAATTGGCTCCATGTTTACCTCACCCACCAGTCCTGCCACCTGCATGACACGGCCACCCAGGCGGACCATCCTTAGCGCCTGATGAAGTGTTTCGTGGCCAGATAGGCCGTGATCAGGGGTTCCTCCCGCGCATTCGAACGCGATGTCGACGCCCTTTCCTCCCGTCAGCTCCCGGACCCTCTCCACCGGGTCTTCCTTTCGTGCATTGATGATTGCATCCGCGCCAAATTTACGGCTCAGAGAAAAGCTTTCTTCTTTCACGTCACTCACGTAGACAACCGATGCACCGCACGTGCGCGCAATTTGGAGAGTGTAAAGCCCCATGACTCCTTGCCCAGTTATTGCGACTGATTCCCCAGGCCGAATTTCAATGTCGCGCATTGCCGCCACGGCCGATGAGAGCGGCTGGAGGCATGCTACTGATGCGTCGTCCAAGGACTTGGGCACCTTCACCAGCCCGGCTGCTGGCATAGCGATCAGCTCGGCAAACGCACCTGGCAGATTGATACCGATGTGTAGCTTATTGTCGCACCATGCCTCACGTCCCTCCTGGCACCAGATGCACTTGCCACAGGGAACGTGTGCCGAAGTGCAAACGATATCTCCAGGCCGGAAATCTTCTACCCCTTTCCCTACCTCAAGTACTTCAGCACTCATCTCATGGCCCAGCAATTGGACCGGGGCATACTTCTCAAGCTGCTCCCGAAGAAGTGTAGAGTTAATCGTTCCTATTCCCATGGCACGTTGGGCATCAGTGATGCTGGGCTGGACCCGCCTTACTCGGCTCACCACCCAGCCCGGTCGCACCTCGGGGTCGGGTACCTCGTCCAGCCTCATGTCGCCAAAATCATAAAAACGCCATGCTTTCATGGTCAGGCAGTCTCCATGCAATTTCGAATAATTACCCTCAGATTATCATTTCTTCTTGAACATAGCCAGAATATCACAACCCAGATCGGATTGAAAAATGTCTCCAAACTTCCTTTGAAAGCTCCTGAAATAAAGTTCGATTCTCTTTTTATATCTCTTGTCCAATTTGAAATCCTTAGGGGGATAAATTGATTTTCTGTAAAGAAGAATGATAGATATTGAACTGGCTCCTAAAAATTACTGTATTACTCTGAGTTCCAGGAGGAATTCCAAGTGACTTTGGTAGACCTATGTTATCTTTCCATCTTTGAATTATCCGAAAAGATTAAGTCGCGCGAAGTTTCACCTCTCGAGGCAATTGAGTCGCATCTTGCCCAAATAGATAAGTTGAACCCGAAGCTTAATGCTTTCATCACAATATGCCACGAAGAAGCAAGAGAGGCGGCCAGACAAGCAGAGAAGGATATTGGAAATTCAAAATACCGTGGGCCGCTTCATGGAATCCCTTTTGGGGCAAAGGATATTATCGATTCGAAAGGAGTCCTTACTACCCATGGTTCGAGCTTCTTTCCTGAGAACATTCCTGCGGAGGATGCCGAGTGCATTCGCCGCCTCAAGGAAGCTGGTGCCATCCTGATCGGTAAGTGCAACACCCATGAGTTCGCCGCCGGCTCCACCACAAAAAATCCCCATTATGGCGCCTGCCGAAATCCCTGGGACCTAAGCCGGGTGCCGGCCGGGTCAAGCGGAGGGTCGGGTTCTGCAGTAGCGGCTTTTATGTGCCCGGGTACTTTGGGTACTGACACGGGCGGCTCAGTTCGGGGTCCGGCAGCGGTGTGCGGAACTGTCGGACTTAAGCCCACATATGGTCGAGTTAGCCTTCGAGGAGTATTTCCAAACTCGACCAGCCTGGACCATGTTGGTCCTCTTGCACGTTCGGCCCGTGATTGTGCGCTTTTGCTGCAGGGAATGGCAGGATACGACCCAACAGATCCTGCTTCAGCTGACCTTCCAACTCCGGATTTTAGCGCTGAGATCGAAGGAGGTCTGAAAGGATTACGCCTCGCTCTTTGTCCGGATCTGGTTCAGGTGGAGATCGATACGCCCATAACAAGGGCATTTGATGAAGCTTTAGAAATATTTCGTGATCTAGGAGCACAGATTGAATCGGTGGCTTGCCCCTTTGCAGAAGAGCTTAATTCCCACCGCTCGCCGATTGCGGATGCGGAGCTCTTCTTCGTGCATCGGGAAAAATTTGAGAAATATCCCGAGAGGTTTGGTGATGACTTGAGGGGTCGACTTGAAAATGCCAAGAAGACCACGCTGGATATGTATATCCGAGCTTGTCACCGAAAAAAAATTCTTCAACGAATGACAGAAGAAATCTTTAGGCCGTATGACGGATTGCTGCTACCCGGATATCCTTGCGTCGCTGCGCCAATCGAATCCACCATGGCAACAGTAAACGGGAAAGAAGTGCCTTTCATGGGATTGGGTCGTAACCTGACCGGTCCACACAATTTTACGGGTTTTCCTTCCGTATCGGTGCCCACTGGGTTCAGTCCAATTAGCGAGTTGCCCATGGCCATGCAGATTGTAGGTCTTCCGGGTACCGAAGCCCGAATTCTACGGGTCGCCTATGCCTACGAGCAATCGACACCCCAGATTCGGAAAAGGCAGCCTGTGATTATTTAACCGAGAGAACTAAGAGGAAAATTGTCGCACTCTCCCTGCTCTCGGTGGGTCTGGTGAGGCGGGTCCTTAGACTCGGGGAAGTCGGGGGGATATCCTGATGCAGGATGTTCGCATCAATGGGCTGGTCAAGCGGTTCGGAAATGTGACCGCCGTGGACGAAATCAGCTTCTACGTACCCCCCGGGAAACTGGTGACCCTTCTCGGTCCGAGTGGTTGCGGCAAAACAACCACTCTCAACATTATTGCAGGATTTGAAAATCCCGATGAAGGCGAAGTGTTCGTGGGCGACCGCCTCATCAGCAGCAGTTCAAAAGGGATCATCCTCCCCCCGCACAAGCGCAACTTGGGGATGGTGTTTCAGTCTTATGGGTTGTGGCCCCATTTTAGCGTATCGGAAAATGTTTCCTTTGGACTGAAAATACGGCGAGTTCCCAGAAGGGATTTGGGAGCTAAGGTTCAAGAGGCGTTGCGGCTTGTGCGGCTCGAAGGGCTCGAGGATCGGTATCCCTCTCAACTATCGGGAGGACAACAACAGCGAGTAGCTTTCGCCCGAGCATTGGTGTATGAGCCCGACGTTCTCCTTTTGGACGAGCCCCTTTCTAACCTAGACGCTGCGCTACGTGAAGAAGTGCGCCTCGAACTTAAGGAATTACAGCAACAGGCGGGTATCACGACATTGTTCGTAACACACGATCAAATTGAAGCAATGGTGATGAGCGACATGATCGTGGTTCTCAACGAGGGTCGTATTGAGCAAATCGGAAGCCCTCGAGATATTTACGAACGACCAGCAAACCAGTTTATTGCTGGGTTTATCGGGATTTCAAATTTTCTGAAAGGGGAAATTGCGGATCGTCCAAGAAAGGATGGTTTCGTCCCCGTGCGCGTTAGCGGAAATATTTTTTATTGCAAGGCGGAGGGACACTCAAAGGGAGATTCCCTCAATTCTCTCTATCCGGCCAGAAGACTGGAATGCGAGCCTAGAGCCGCCTAGGGAAGAAAGCGACAACGTGCTCTCCAGCAAGGTGGAAAGGGTAGTTTACATGGGTGGAGCTCTGGAGCTTTGGCTCCAGGCGGGAGGGCAGCAAATACGAGTTCAAGGAAGTAAGCTTCCTCCACTAGAAGCTGGACAATCACTTTATATTTCCGTGAATCCGGAAGACATTAGAGTCATAAATTGAGTCGAATGGATGACCGCTCACGGAGTTCCTGGATGCTTGGGCTTTTAAATTTCCAGCAGACAGAGCCGGCGAAGTACACTGCCTTGAGTATCCTGGTGGAGCGCTCATTGCTATCACCGCAAAATGCCATGGAGTGTTGATGATTTAGGAGCTCGACTGACGAAGACGCATTGCAAAGGTTCCCGAGCAACCTTATTGATAAGCGAGCGGAGGCACGATTAAAGGATTGCGGAGCCATTCCATGTCACGGGCGTACTCTCAACCCCTACAGTCCGCTAGAGGATTCGATTCCGTTCCAGGCGCGGTAACCGCAGATCATCTCAGTTTTTGGATAGGATAGGATTTGGTTACCTAGGATTCGAGCAACTGGCCGTTTTGGTTCAACCCAGCAGTTTCAATATCATGAACGTCCTCCTGCCCCTTCAAAAATATCCCAGAGCTCTTGCCGATTTTGGGTTTGTGCCAATGCCACCATAAGAAGGATGCGTGCCTTGACCCCGCTTAGATAGCCTGCTGATATGGCCCCGTGCTCGAGGAGGCTGAGAAAAGAAGCTTTATGAGCTTTCGCACGATGAGGGGCCCCTGAAAAAATTCGGACTCCTAAGACTACGGGAATCCCTTCATCCAAAGCGTCGCAAATAGCGTGATAGAAGGGTAGGTTTACGTTACCTGCCCCGACTCCTTCAACCACGATTCCGTCCACTCTTCCTTGGATACAGGCACGGAGAAGAAGGTCATTTGCACCTTGTGCCATGACCACAAGCTGGACGTTTTCCTTTATATGATCCACCTCGAAGTAGAGTCGGCGTTCAGGACGATAGAAAAAAACGACGCTCTCATCCGAGACCGTTCCTACGGGGCCTCCATCACGGGATGCGAAGGCGTTGGGATGGTGCGTGTGAACCTTAATGGCGTCTCGAGCTGCGTAAATCTCTCCACCTAAAGAGACTAAGACACCGCGGCCGCGAGCTTCTGGATCGGCCGCGATCTTGGCAGCGTAGGAGATGTTCCGAGGGCCGTCGGTGTCTCTGAAGATCAGATTCCGCATGGCACCTGTGAACACGACAGGCTTTTCGGCGCCTAGTGTGAGGTCCATGAGGTAGGCAGTTTCTTCCAAAGTAGCCGTCCCGTGGGTAACCACAGCACCGGCTACCGCATTATCTGCGAGGATCTTCTGCAGCTTATCTTGAAGGCCGAAGGCGGTGGGAGTGTCCATGATGTCACTAGTGACGTTCGAATGTTCCATGACACGTACTTCGGCGAAGTCGATCAGCTCTGGAACAGATGCCACTAATTCTTCTGCGGTTGCTGCGGGAACATCTGTGCCGATCTTCGGATCATACTTTGAAGAGATTGTGCCTCCCGTTCCCACAATGTACACGACTGGTTTTATCATAGGATGTTTTTCTTCTTCATAAAGGTAAAATTCTAGCTTTAACTTGAATTGCTATAATACAGCTCTCCTTCGGGGAAAACGTAGCCAAGGGATAGGAAATTCTTCCCAGGAAAAAATGTTACCATATCTAATTATGTTCTAGAAGATATGTTCTATGGCGAAGGAGAGAGTTTTGGAAATCTTTTTTGTTGGGGTGAATTAGTGCAAAAGGTATATTTTCGAGTGTTCGAATGAGCTTGTTGGATTTTTTCTTGCGCTCAAGTAGCGTGGCGCGTTGTTTTTTAACGGTCTGAAGTTCATTTCATTACACTCCTGGGAGAATACATACAGCGAATGCGCAAGGTTAAAACCTGGAAGCCGGGCATGGCTGGGTAGGACGCGAGTGTTTCGCTTATATTTAATCCGGTGAACTTAACGTGTCGAATGCTGGCCTTGTCGTCGGGAGAGACACCGCACTCGTGGTGGATGCACTTTACGTGCGCTCAATGACGCAAGCGTTTAAACGTGCGATCAAAAAAACGTCAACAAAACCCCTCCGTTATATCGTCTGTACCCATCACCATGCCGACTACACTCTTGGCCTCCTCTTGTTTCCCGAGGAGATTCCTGTAATTGCTCATCGCTTTATGAAGGAACGAATGCAAGAAACGGGCATCGATTTAGCCCACTACCGGGAAGTGAACCCCGAGCACAAAAAAGAGCTCCGAGGGATCAAACAGCGCTTCCCGTCGCTAACCTTCGAGGGCGGAGTGGCATTTGACCTTGGTGGGAGACGGGCGGAGCTTCTTCACTCTGGCCATGCTCACTCGAAAGGGGATGTTGTCGTCCATGTCCCAGATGAGGGAGTGGTTTAACTGGAGACATCTGTTTTAATTTCATTACTCCTGCTACTTTCGATGCTAACATCGGCGGATGGATTTACATCGCCAAAAAGATACTAAAATTACCGATCAAGACAATCGTTCCGGGACACGCCCCGGTGGGGGATCGCCGCGCGCTTGAGGAAACACTGGGCTATCTTGAGCTAGTCCGCCGTGAGGCCCGGCGACGCTTTCGGGACGGGGTAAGTGCGCGTCGCGCGGCACGGGACATTCCGCTCGGGACTTACGCTGGCTGGCAAAAGCCCGATCGTATTGAGCAGGCCGTCATGAAGCTCTATAACGAGTTTCGCAGTCGAGCAGAGAAGGGCATCTCTCTTCATGCTGCACGCGGCGGGTAAATATTCTTTTGCCCGAAGTGCCGGGGCCTCTATCCCGACGTGCTGGGGGCTGACAAGGACACCTTTGCTTCGAAGTCGGTCAGGAAGTTTAATGAATACCTGTGTGTTCAAGATGGGCGACGAACGCGAATTGGATGAAATTTATGCCTGACCTAAATATCGGCATCGGGGGTCCGTATGGGTTCGAACCGTTGATAAAATGGAGAACCGTTCATGGTCGCTGGTAATGTCTTTGATCGGAATATTCAAGGAACTTGCCACCCTGATTTTTCTGCGGTGCAAGAAGCTTTGGAGAAAAACTTCGTTCAACATGGCGAGATTGGAAGTGCTGTCTGCGTATACCATCGAAGCAAAAAAGTTGTTGATTTATGGGGTGGTTACCAAGATGCTGGCCACACCATCCCTTGGCATGAAAATACTATGTGTCTCATGTACTCAATTGCCAAAAGTATGTGTGCATTATGTATCCATATACTATCTGACCGAGGGCTGGTCGACTTGGAAGCTGCTGTAGCTACATATTGGCCAGAGTTCGCCCAGAATGGGAAAGGAGAAGTAAAAGTTCGCCACATCATCTCACACAATTGTGGAATTTTCTTTGCCGATGCAGCTGACCCAGGTGATATTTTTGATTATGAAAAAATGATTCGGAACCTTGAGATTCAAAAACCTGCATGGCCGCCAGAAACGAAGGGTGCCTACAACACAGTCAACATCGGTTATTTAGCTGGCGAGGTGGTGAGGAGGGTAACCGGAAAGCCAATTCGTGAGTTTTTGAAGGAAAATGTTTGTCAACCCTTGAGTGCTGATTATAAAATTGGTGTAGACAGGGGGGATCTGAATCGTGTAGCTGATCTTTACCCAAATCCACAGGGCTTCTCGATGGGAAGTAAGGCTAGCCCGGACAGTCCTCTGCTCCGCGCATGGAAGTCCATGCCTAAACCATTTAATACTGAAACCCAAAACACTGAAAAGTTCCGTACATCCGGTATCCCGTCCTTTGGCGGTTTTGGAACTGCACGCGCAATGGCGCGCATTTATGCCATGCTTTCAAATGGCGGTGAGATCGGTGGCGTGCGAATCCTTTCGGCTGGGGCGGTTTCCCGAGCTACCACCGATCAATGGGAAGACGATGCCGACGGAACAACCGGACAACCAATTCGTATGTCCATGGGATTTTGGAAAAATACAAAAAATCTAAATCATATGGGTCCGAATCCAGATTCGTTTGGCCATCTTGGTTCTGGAGGTGCACGCGCACTTGCGGACCCAGAACAAAATCTTGCACTTGCCTATATAAGCAATTTGCAAAGCGAGGGACTAGGTACCGGCGTCCGAACTGAATCAGTGGTCAGGGCGGCCTTTTCAAACTTATAGTGGTCCATCTCTTGAAGAGGCGTTACGTTGCTGATTGCATTTGTGGAGCCGCTATCTATACATTTTTCAAAAAAGAAGAAATGGAACTTGAAAAATTACAATTCAAGATCACCAAGTCTTTCCGCCGTTAAGTGCCTACAAGAAACATCCTAAGACTTTTAATTATCCGCTCTATATTTCCGATTTTCTCGTCGATATTTTTGGTAGATTCTCCCGGAAAATTAAACAGCCAAATATCCTCCGTCTACTATTAAGTTGTGTCCATGTATATAAGTCGACCGATCAGATGACAGAAATAGAATCGCCTCAGCGATTTCCTCGGGGGTTCCAAATCGGGGGAGTGGCATATTTGCTGTTCTGTGAGTCTCTATAGAAGGATCTGACGCGATTAATTCACGCATTCCCTCAGTCATAATCGGTCCTGGCGCGACAGCATTTACATTGATGCCCTCATTTGCCAGCTCGTAGGTTAATGCACGAGCCATGTTTACGATAGCTCCTTTACACGTGCAATAAACTGAAAAATTAGGTGCGCCAGCAAATCCGAATGTGCTGGATATAAGAACGACTTTTCCGCCTCCAGTTTTTTTAAACTCAGGGACAGCTTCCTGGACAGCGAGAAAATATCCTTTCACATTCACAGCAAGGGCAAGATCAAGGTCTGCCTCATTTACATCCATAAACGGCTTGGTAGGTCTATAAATTGCTCCTAAAACTAATATATCTAGACTTCCCCATAGGTTGGTAGTTTCGGATATCATGCGCTTAATATCAGGTAATTTTCCACAATCAGCGACAATCGGAAGCATTTTCCCGCCTGTTTTTTCGATGTCGCTCCGCAGACCATTTAACCGCTCTCCATCTAGGTCTGCAATCGCAATTTGTGCTCCTTCTTTAGCAAAAAGACGTGCCGTTGCTGCTCCAATTCCTTGGGCACCCCCTGTGATCAGTGCAGTTTTCCCCTGAAGTTCCATAGCCGTCCTCCCATTTTAGAATTGAAAAAGTCACTAAATAAGGCAATCTCTCCTTGTATAAATTCTAATGGGAAATTTCCTTTTTTTGCACGTCCGAAGTAGCAAAATGACGGGCCCCATGGTCATTAAGGAGATATTCTATAATTACTTGAAATCTCAACCGGTTTCATTTTTTTCCCGGCAACTTTTACTGTGTCACTGCCAAGGTTGTGTGGTTTCTTCCTAGAACACGGCATTATGCGCTAAAATGAGTTGGTAGATTTCACGGCCTTTTAAACTTCTCAGTGATTATGCATAAAAAACTCTGCTCCCGATTCATCGTCCCAGCATTTTTTGTCTTTTTGGGCCTGTCTGAGGAGATGCAAGGCGCCATAAATTGGGTTTTCGAGTTGATACATTAATGAGCCTACACTTTAAATCCTACTTGACGTGTGTCAGAATTTTTCAATGCGTAGCCTGACACCAATCCTTCTGACCATTTCGGCCCTTCTAATAGGAGGATGCCGGACAATGGATCGGAGTACTAATAGTGTCTCGGAATTTGATAAATACAAATCAAAATATACGGCAGTATCATCCTCAAGTTCAAATCGATGGAATTATAGAATTTCTGCATTTGGAAAAAAACTGTTAGTCGGAATAGAGTGCACGCCATTCGATGAAGAAACATTTCTATTTGATTGGGAAGGGAAGACGATATCATTCCGCGTAAACGAATGGAGGGAACTTAATCCTGGGATGGGAGACTATAGTGCATCCATAACAAATCATTTTTTAGAAATTATTCCTGGCGGCGCATGTAATTATGTGAAATTTAATTTCCCGAAACCTTTGACGTCAGCTCTCCGAAAATTGAAAAATCCCAATATTGCTTCAATAAATAAGGGTAGCTCATCTAAGGCTTACCAAGGAACCAAAAATCTTCTTCCAGACCACAAGCGACTTGACGCCGAGCGCAGGCGCCTTTCCGAGAGGAGAAGAAGAAAAGAAAAAGAACGACAACGGCAAATCGCAGAGGATAAGAGCGTTCAACGCGGGGTAGTTGAGCGAAAAAAGGAATATCAGGAGAAAAGGCGCATCGCAGAAGCACAAAGAAGACAAAAGCAGAGTCGCCTTGCTGTGGAACGCAAGCGAAAGAAAGAGCGAGAGCTTAGTAAGCGGCTTGCCGCCGAGCGGAGGCGCCTCGCGGCCGAGAAAAAGATTCAAGAAGAACAGGTACGTTTGGATGCTGAGCGTGCCCGGTCTCAAAGAGAATTGGCCGCCCAGCGGAAGAAGGAAGAAACTATTCGCCTTGCTGCCGAGCGAAAGAAAGAGCAAGAGCTCCGTTCCGCAAAGGTGCGCCTTCGGGAGGTCGAGGATAACTCCCGCGCGAAACGTGACCAGGTAGCTTCCGCCCAGAAGACTCTCCTTCGCGAGCTCACCAAACTAAAGGAAGAAGTGAGCCGGCTAAAGAAACGTCAGATCCGAGCTGCAAAAGAGGATGTTCCTGGAAACACCTGGCGCTCTTCCGGCTCTGGCTTCTACCTCAAAGGGTCTACCCACGTCATGACGAACTATCACGTCATCAGGAAGGCCAAAGTCATTCAAGTGAGTTTCCCAAAAGGGATGCGCTACCGTGGCCGGGTGATTGCCATTGACAAGAGCAATGATCTTGCCGTGGTAAAACTTTCAAAAATGAGGCCCAGGCAATCCGGATTTGGCTTCCGCTATGGTGCGCGAGTAAGGGTGGGCGAGGAGATTCACGCGCTGGGGTACCCTCTTGGTGCGAGCCTGAGTCGCAACCCAAGCATGGTGTCGGGCAGAATCAGCTCTGCGACTGGAATGGAGGATAGTTTGTCTCAATTCCGAATGACGGCTCCCATCAACGCCGGAAACAGCGGCGGCCCCATCGTGAACGATCAGGGCGAACTCGTAGGTATATCGAAGGGAGGGCATGTTCAAAGAGGGGTGGAGGGGGTGCGCTTTGGAATCAAGGCGTCGGCTGCAGGGATGATATTGGAGCAAATTCCTACGAGCGCTAATTTCGATGTCCGAGTACGTGCCCGAAAAAGAAAGCGCTCACCCTCACAAATATTCAGCGAGCTATCACCCTATGTCGTCATGATTGAGGTCAAGTAATGAGAGTCTTCGACTTAAGAATATTTTTCGATTTTAAAAACACCTCTTATGCCCATCACAAAACTTTCATTGAGTGGTGCGTCACCTCTTTCCCTCTACCGATTTTCTCTTCACTTCCAATTCCCTGCCAAGTTTATGCGAGGAAGGTTAGAAGAAATAAAGAGCGTTAATAATGCAAAGGAGAAATGAGACAAATGAAATCTTTATAGCATAAAGCGATCATGGGTAGATGCCTATGGAGTCAATGTGATTGTCATTGAAATAGAAACTTTCAGAAAAATCATCATCCCTCTGTCCTTCGGGACGGGAATGTTTTAATATGTAGAGTATCGCTTTGAGAATTTTGGGGTTCCTGCTGCTACCCCTTCAAGACCTTCTTTGATATATTTCCTTCGAAATGTCTCATAATAAAGATCAAGAAATCTGTCGACCCTGGTTTGATTGGAGACTCGGCAAATATGGAAGGATAGCCTTTTCCCATGCATGTGCTTATTTTGGGAGCCTAGGGAAGGGGTAATTTTTCCAATTTTTCGAATCTGGCATTTTGGGTTTTCCTTGGTTCGCTTCTCGGCGGCTTTCGGCCGCTACCTTTTTTATGAAGGTTCGTAAATTCCGTTTTAAAGAGATCAGACCTATGAAAAAGACCAGCAAGGATCTCCATAAAATGCATCGAATGTCATTGTGGAACCCTTATATTCAGATGGAGACCGTGCGTGAAAAAGGACCTTTAATTTTTGATAGGGCCGAGGGCGTCTACATCTACGACGAGACCGGAAAAGAATACCTGGATGCCCACGCAAGTCTCTGGCTTGTTAATGTTGGTTATGGCCGCCAAGAGATTTTGGAAGCCGCCTATACGCAGATGAAAGCGATGCCTTTTTTTAGCATGTTCCTTGGGTTTTCGAACCGCCCAGCTATAGAATTAGGAGAACGATTGCGGGGGCTCACACTCCCTGAAGGTATGGGCAAGGTTTTTTATTCGGACAGTGGATCTGAGGCGGTCGAGACGGCGTTAAAGATGGTCAGGCAGTATTGGAAGAACTTGGGAAAGGATCGTAAATACAAATTCATTTCGCGGAGGAATGCCTATCATGGTGTTACCATGGGTGCCTTGTCGGCATCTGGGATAACGGCCAATAGGCAAAAATTTGAGCCTCTTCTTCCAGGTTTCGTTCACATTCCAGAACCCAATTGTTACAGGCATGGGTTTGGAGATGGGCTGAGCGAGGAGGAGGTGTCCGAGGCGGCGGCGGACGCATTACGTAAAGCTGTTGAGTTCGAAGGCCCGGAAACTGTAGCGGCTTTCATCGCCGAGCCAGTTCAAGGCGCCGCGGGTGTCATCATCCCTCCCGATTCCTATCTCCGGAAGTGCCGCGATATTTGTACCGAGCACAATGTGTTGTTCATCGCAGATGAGGTCATTACTGGATTCGGAAGGACAGGGACTTGGTTCGGTTCCCGGACTTACGGCGTACAACCAGACATTATGTGTTTTGCCAAAGGAATTACGAGCGGCTACATTCCTCTCGGTGCTACGATGTGCACAGATGAAATCTACCAAGCATTTCTGGGAAAGCCGGGCGATGGGTCTGAATTTCGGCACGGGAACACCTATAGTGGTCACGCTATTGCGGTCTCTGCGGCTCTGGCAAATCTCGATATTGTTGAGCGGGAAAACCTTCCGGAAAATGCAAAGAACGTGGGTGAGCACTTTCTGGCTGGTCTTTTGAAGCTGAAGAAGTATTCCATAGTTGGAGATATCCGCGGAGTGGGTCTGCTGGCCCGGGTGGAGTTGGTCAAAGATCAGAAATCCAGGAAGCCATTCGAGCACCCTGGGACAGTGGGCGGGAAGGTCCAAAAGTTGGCCCTGGAGAAGGGAATCATATTTAGAAATGTGAACGACATATTAACTTTTTCTCCTCCCCTCGTCCTTTCCAAAGCCCAGGCGGATTTTATAGTGGATATCGTGGATGAGTCGATCAGAGAAGTGTTGAACGCCCTCTAGGGTGAGAAAGGTGTCTTCGCATGAAACTCCATGGAAAGGTTTCTGTCATTACCGGTGGTGCGATTGGAATCGGTGGTTCAATTTCTTTGCGCTTTGCTGCTGAAGGGTCGAAGGTCGCTATTGTCGCAAGAAATATGAAGGCCCTCGAAGAGCATGCGGAGAAAATACGAAATGAAGTTCCCGGAGCCGACGTGTTCTCCTTTTCTTGTGATGTTACGGATGAAGAGTCGGTCAATTTGATGCAAAAGGAAGTTTTGCAGAGATTCGGATCTGTCGAAGTTTTGGTCAATTCTGCTGGTGTGACGGGTCCCGTCGAGACCCCTCTCCACGAATTGGAGTCAAAAGATTGGGATTTTGTTCTTTCTGCGAATGTAAAAGGAACCGCTCTGCCTTGCCGAGCATTTATACCTTCGATGATCGTTCAAAAATCCGGAAAGATTTTAAACGTATCCGGGACCTCCGGGTTGCGCGGATATGTCAATCGTGCGTCATACTCTTCGTCTAAATGGGCGGTTCGGGGGCTCACCCGCACGCTCTCTTTGGAGCTTGGGCCCCACAATATAAATGTGAATGCGATTTGTCCCGGTCCAGTTTTGGGGGGTCGGATGAAAAGAATAATTGAGCGGAAAATAGAATTGTGGGACTCCACGTACGAGGATGTATACAAAAAATATACCTCGGAGATGGCACTGGGACGCTTCGCGGATGAAGATGATTGCGCTGAGGCGGCTTTGTTTCTATGCACGGAAGCTTCGAAGAACATCACCGGTCAGGCGATCGCAATAGACTGTGGCTGGGACGTCTGAGCGGAGGAGTGGATGGAAACTGTTGAAAAAGGGAGCGGGTACTCGATATCACCTGAACTAAATTCTCAGGAGTTTCGATCTGTTGGTACCAGGGCGATCCGCCACGATGCGGTCGACAAGGCCTGCGGAACAACCTCATTTGCTACGGATTATACTCTGCCTGGCATGCTCTATGGCCAGGCGCTTCATTCTGAGTACGCGCACGCGAAAATTCTTTCCATAAACACGTCAAAGGCAAAGAGAATCCCTGGAGTCGTAGCTGTATTAACATCTCAAGATGTCCCCCAAAACTCTTATACGAGCGAGCTTCCCGCTGCCAAGGCGGAGTCCAACGCCGCGGTGAAGGTCACACAATACGTTCTTGCAGAGGGAAAAGTTCGGTTCCAAGGCGAAAAGGTCGCTCTCGTGGCTGCTGAAACGCTGGATGCGGCTCGTGCTGCGGTTCAGGCCATTGAGGTTGAGTATGAACCTATGCCTGGAGTTTTCGATCCGATTAAGGCCCTCCAACCCGGAGCACCCCAGATTCACGATGGGGGGAACTTGTTCAGCAGATGGGCCCTACAAAAGGGTGACGTCCAACAAGGTTTCAAAGATGCTGATGTGGTTGTCGAACATACATACCGAACCCAATTTATTGACCATGCCTACATGGAGATGGAAGGCGGTGTTGCCTGGATCGATGAACAGGGATTATTGACTATCCGATGTGGAACGCAGGTACTAGAACATAATGTGGATGTGGCGCGCGCTTTGTGTCTTCCACAAAATCGCGTCCGCCTTATCGGGGCCTATATGGGGGGAGGGTTCGGTGGTAAAGAGGATGTGACTGTTGAGATTGACCTGGGCCTCCTCGCCTGGGAGACGAAAAGGCCTGTCTCCTATATTTATTCACGCGAGGAAAGTATATGCTCACACGGAAAACGACATCCGTATATTCTCCGATACTCGGCTGGTGTAAAGCGTACGGGTGAAATCACTGCTCTTGAAGCGGAATTAATTTCCGATGGAGGAGCCTATGCGTACCTGAGCCATTGGGTCCTCTTGTATAGCACCGTTACTGCCACAGGCCCTTATCGGATCCCAAACGTCAAGGTAGAAAGCCGCGCAGTTTATACAAACAATACCTTCTCGAGCGCTATGCGTTGTTTTGGATCCCTGCAGACAAATTTTGCCTACGAGAGACATATAGAAGAAATGGCCCGAGCAATTGGCATGGATTCTATGGAATTCAGGCGGCGAAATTACATCAAGCAGGGAGATGGTCTTGGAACTACCGAGCCCGTGGGTTCAAAAGTAATGCTTGCTGAAGCGGCTGATGCGGCTCTCGCTAAGCTCGGCTCCATGCAAGAACCCCCGCGGGGAAAAAGAATCGGTAGAGGGGTCGCAGCGAGCATCACGCCCTATGGGCGCATGGCCTGGACTCATGATAGCAGTAGCGCCTGGGTGGGTTTCGTTTCTGATGGAACGCTTATTGTTCGAGCTGGTGTTCCCGACCTTGGTGGAGGACAAGCTTCTTCCCTTTGCACCATTGCCGGCGAACTTCTCGGCGTTCCCGTTCATGAAATCGCCGTATTTATCGGTGACACCCACCTTACTCCTGCAGCCGGAACGACGACCGCCACGCGCCAACTTACCATGAGCGGGAATGCCACCTACCTGGCAGCAAATAGAGTGCGGGATGCGGTACTGAAAGTTGCGGCTGACCTTCTCGAGGCCAGCCCGGAATCACTGGATCTTGCCGAAAACCAGGCCTTCGTTCGCGAAGTTCCCGGCCGTTCGGTTGCTATTCAAGATATCGTCAAACGGAGTCGTTTGTTGGGTTTCGATCTTAACCACCTTTCTACCTATTACGCACCTGCAACTGGAACGATCGATCCAGAGACCGGCCGAGGGAAGGCTTTTAATGATTACACCTACGGTGTGATTGCGTCTGAGGTCTTCGTCGACGAGGAAACGGGTTTTGTAGATGTTCGGCGCCTCGTTTCCTCCTTTGATGTTGGCAAATGTATTAATGCTGGGAGCGTGGAAGGCCAGCTCGAAGGGGGTGCCATCATGGGCCTTGGTCAGGCCCTTATGGAAGATGTGGCCTTTTCGGATGGAATTACTGTTACTGATTCTCTCCATTCCTATCTGATTCCGACATCCATGGACAGCCCTCATGTGGAGACAATCGTATTCGAATCCCTCTCAGGGGTGGGACCTTTTGGGGCAAAAGGGATTGGGGAACCTGCTCTCACTCCCGCAGTCGCGGCGGTCTCGAATGCGGTTGCCAATGCAATCGGGGCACCAGTTTACGAACTTCCTCTTACTCCGGAGGTCGTCCTTGAAGCCCTTCACCGGAAATCTTCATAATGATAAAAACCATTCGCGTCGGTATCGATGTCGGTGGCACGTTCACGGATGTCGTAGCTTTTGAGCCGGAGGGGAATCTGATTCTTTTCAAGATTCCCTCAGTTCCTCGTGACCCGTCCTTAGCGCCTCTTGCAGGTCTTCGCAGGCTGTCTGATCTCGGATTCCGAGCGTCTACTCTTACGCATGGCACAACTCTAGCGACAAACTTTATTGTTCAAGGGAAAGGAGGGTCTGCTGCTTTAATCACGACGGAAGGGTTCGGAGACGTGCTTGCAATTGCACGGCAGGATAGGGAGGAAATCTACTCGATTGATCAAATTCCAAAGCCATCTCCTCTTATCTCGAAAGAGTTCCGATTTGAGATTCGGGAACGCATGTTAGCCGATGGGAAGCCCCTCATTGCCTTAGAAGATTCAGAGATTAAAAGAGTAGTAAATAAAATCGCAAGCCTTGGCATTGAGGCGGTAGCTATTTGCTTCCTCCACTCCTATGCGAACCCCATTCACGAACACAAGGTGCGGGACGCGGTGAAAAAGGTGGTTCCATATGTCTGTGCCTCCTCGGATCTCAACGCGGAGTTCCGCGAATACGAAAGAACTTCTACCACAGTTCTCAATGCTGTTTTAATGCCCATCGTTAGTAGCTATGTGCAATCACTTCAAGAGGACCTTGAACGCGATCGCCTTTCCGACCGGTTGCATATAGTGAGCTCAAATGGCGGGTCGCTTACCGCTGCGATGGCAAGAGAAAAGCCATTGGGGCTTCTCATGTCAGGCCCCGCTGCTGGAGTGGCTGCTGCACAGGCCCTTGCCTCCGAATTCAATTTGCCAAACGCGATTACTTTGGACATCGGCGGGACAACTTCTGACATCTGCTTTATCAAGGAAGGAAAAGCTGAAATCGTGCATTCCCGGAAGATTGCAGGACGCTCCATACGTACTACCTCGGTTTCTGTCGAGAGCGTAGGTGCAGGGGGAGGAAGCATTGCCTACAGGGATGCGGTGGGGGCTCTTAAGGTAGGGCCTGAGAGTGCTGGTGCAGATCCGGGACCAGTTTGTTATGGGCTAGGTGGAGAGCGGCCAACCGTTACTGACGCTCATCTTGTGCTTGGCTATCTCAATCCACGGAGAGTATTGGGCGGAAAGATAGAGATCCAATCAGAGTTGTCAAAAGAGGCGGTAGGTTTGCTTGCAAAGTCTTTTGGCATTTCTCTCGAAAAATTCGCGGGAGGCATACTGACCATTGCGGAGGCAAATATCCATCGGGCTCTTCGTCTTGTTGCTCTTCGGCGAGGGTACAATTTGGAGGATTGTGTGCTCATATCTTATGGGGGTATGGGGCCTTTGCATGCCGCTCGAATCGCTAAATCATTTGGATTTAACAGAATTATCGTTCCTGCTACGTCAAGTAATTTTTCCGCCTTTGGCTGTTTGGTTAGCGGGGTTCGATATGAAAGTGTTCGAACATATCGGACTGGTCTCGATAAGCTTGGTCGAAAGGATCTGACTGAATTTATGGCACCTCTTATCGAAGATACAAAGGGGCATTTGTTGAAGGAGGGATATCGTACAGAAGACATCCGACTGCATCCATCCCTGGATTGTAGGTATTTAGGGCAAAACTATGAAATTGAAGTTCCCCTTTCGGACTTACATACTTTTGACCCCATACTTACAAGCGAGGCATTCCACCACATTCACCACCGGATTTATTCCTACTCCACCGAAGAGCCTGTCGAGTGTGTCAACCTTAGGATGGCCGCTTCGCTGGATGAAGAGGGTATCATTCTTCCCGAAGTGAGCGGGAACGGAATGGGCCGCCCTGTTGATTCAAGACGGTCGTATTTTCCCGAAATAGGTGAAACGGACTTGCCCATATATGACCGGGGAGGCTTGGTTCCTGAACTGAAATTGAATGGGCCTTTAGTTGCCGAGGATGATTTGTCGACTACATTGGTGTTGCCTGGACAACGACTATGGTCTGATAGATGGGGAAATCTATCCATTGAAATGGCTGCCTAGGATGTATCAATGAGCGTAAACCCGATCTCTCTTGAAGTCATACGCGAATCGATAACGTCTGTTGCGGAAGAGATGAAAACCGTCCTCATGCGGTCTGCGAGGGCACCTTTGCTAAAAGAGGCGGGAGACCTTTCTTGTGCTTTGACGGATGGGGAAGGGCGAACGGTTGCTCAGGGAAAAGATATACCAATGCATCTTGGGGTGATGGCTTTTACGGTCAAGGAGTTTCTCAAACGCGTTCCCGTGGCTTCTCTCCGAAAAGGAGATCAATTTATTACCAATCTTACGGAACTTGGTGGAAACCACCTTCCGGATGTTAAGTTAATTAAACCAATTTTCGTTGAAAAAGGAACGAAGCGTGAACTCATTACGTTCTCAATAAATTTAGCTCATTGGCCCGACGTGGGAGGTGCTCTTCCGGGTTCATACGTTCCATGGGCAACCGAAATTTATCAGGAAGGTCTCCAGATTCCTCCGATTAAATTATTTACGAGCGAAGGCCCTGTAGAAGAGGTCATGCAGTTCGTTCTTATGAATGTCAGGAACCCGAACGAGCGGAGGGGAGACATTCTTGCTCAGTTTGCTGCTAACGAATTTGCCGAGCGCCGGATTCTTTCCATCGTGGCCGAGCATGGACTCGAAGAGGTCTTGGCGTCCTTTGAACATTTTTTCGGTGAATCTGAAGCCCTCGTCCGGTCGGCCATCGAAAAAATCCTCGACGGAACGTACGAAGGGGAAGATTTTTTAGACAATGACGGTGTGGATGACCAGCCTGTGCGTGTTAAGGCGCGAATTACTGTGGAACGCGATGAAATAGAGTTTGATTTTGACGGAACTGATCCTTTGGTTCGTGGCCCGGTGAATACCACCCGATTTATCGCCGCTGCAAGTTCTTACTACTGCGTTAAAGTTTTGGTCGCTAATGAGGCTTCTGTGAACGAGGGGTTTTTTCGTCCCATTCGTGTCAAAGTTCCCTCGAATTGCCTGTTAGACGCTCAGGGAAGGAAAGTTCCTGTTGTCGGAGGAAACCATGAAACTTCTCAAAGAATAGTGGATGCTGTTTTCAAGGCACTTGCCCCCGCTTTTCCGGAGCGAATTGTTGCGGGAGGTCCCACAACTTCAGGTCTATTGCTTTTCTCTGGAAAAAAAGAAAATGGCGAGGTGTTTACTCTTTATGAAGTGCATGGAGGCGGAGAAGGGGCATCCTTCAATCGTGATGGAACGAGCGGAGTTCGGGTCCATATGAGCAATGTGATGAACACCCCCGTCGAGGCATTAGAAATGGCATACCCCCTCCGTGTGGAAAAATCCGCCCTCCGCGAGGGAAGCGGTGGGATGGGCCGGCATCAGGGCGGGGAAGGAATTATTCGGGCATATCGCGTGCTTGCTGACTCAGCCATGGTAACTACCATGGTGGAGAGGGAAAAGATCCCCCCCTGGGGGATTTTTGGCGGGGAAGACGGAAAGCCTTACCAGATAACACTAATTTCAAATGGGAAGTCTATTCCAGTTTCCGGAAAAAAAACCCTAAATTTGCTTCAGGATGATCTGCTCGTAATTGAAACTGCAGGTGGTGGAGGTTATGGGACTGCAAATTGTGAGGAAACCGCTTCTGTCGAGGTCGATAATTCCTGAATAGATGTATGTCCATCTTGGCTGCTTGTTGGTCCTTCTGACGTTGACTCCCCAAAAGATATGTTCATACTATAGTAAAAACTGAAGTAATAACTTTTTTGTATTCCGATGAATTTTCCCCTCGTCACCACTTTTAGGTGGCGTGCTTGCGGGAGTATGGAGGCAGATAGTTCAGATGGACGAACAAGAAGTTCAGGCGGATGTTTTACTCCTTTCACGGGATGAGATCAGCAGTCTTGGTGTTGATATTGGATCGCTAATGGAGGCTGTTGAGAAAGGTTTGCTTGCACATGGCCAGGGAAACGTTGTCATGCCTCCGAAAGTCCATTTGGACCTTGAGAAAGAATTCAAGGGGCACTTCAATATCCTCAGAGGGTATGTAGGATCAGTTCATTCGGCCGGTGTCAAAGTAGTTGGTGACTATGTGGATAATTGGAAAAAGGGATATCCATCGGAGTTTGGCCTGTTACTTTTGTATGACCCCGAAACCGGACGCCCAAAGGCCATTATGGATGCCACTTTCCTCACTTGGTTGCGCACAGGCGCCGTGACTGGAGTGGGCGCTAAGTACCTCTACGGAGACAGGCGGCGGATTCGAGTAGGGCATTTGGGAGTACGAGGAACGGCCCGGGCAAATTTGGCCTGTCTTAATACCATTTATGACATTGAGGAAGTGGTCGCTACGAGCGCACGCAGAGAAAGCCGAGAGGCTTTTGCTGAAGAGATGCAAGAGGAACTCGGATTAACAGTTCATGCCGTTGACTCGGCGGAAGAAGCCATCACTGGATGCGATATCGTTATCGAAGCCACAAGACTGAGTAGCCCCGCCCCTCTCATCCGGGAAGAATGGCTCAAGCCGGGTTGTCTCTTCGTTACATATGGCTGGGTCATGGCTGTTGAGCCCGGCCTTCCGGCAGCTATGGACAAAATCGTCGTAGACGACTGGGAGCAGTGTTCAGTGGGTGGGCAACTATACCCTCTCATTCAAGAGGGGAAGTTGGCTCGAGAAGATCTCCATGCCGAGATTGGACAAGTGGTTGCCGGTCATCGGCCTGGCCGCGAAGGGGAAGAGGAACGAATTCTATTTTGGCACCGCGGAATGGCGGTTATCGACGTGGTTGTAGGCAGTCTGTATTTAAATCGTGCCGAAGAGCTTGGGCGTGGCATTCAGTGGCGGTTCTTTTGATAGTGAAATGAATTTGTTCGTATAGTGAATTGTAAACCACGTGAAACATTTCATTACCTACAGGAGGATACTCGTGATGCGGAACCAGAAAATGGGTCGATTTGTAATTGGAGCAATGCTCACCGTTCTTGTGCCATTTGTCGGTACAGTGGCAATCTCCGATGCGGGGGAGAAGCCGAAATTCATTAAAGTCGCAGGCAGTTCCCTCGCTGGGACTTGGTTTCGAATTTGTGCCATGTCTGCTGCGATATTGAATCAAAAAGTCAAGGGAACCACTTTTTCGGCGACACTTGGTGGTGGCTTGACCAATATTAAACGGATAGAGAGCGGACAGCTTGAGATGGGGCTTGCGATGACGAGCGGCTTAGGTTTCGCCCGCTACGGCACAGGTCCGTTCAAAGGTTCCAAAAAGAAAAATGTGGCTGTAATCGGAGTGATGTACAAGAATCCGTACCATCTCGTTGTCCGGAAGAACAGTCCGATTAAGTCTGCTGGCGATCTCGCAGGAAAACAGATTGCGGTAGGAAAATCTGGTTGGTCAACCGAGCTTTACGCAAGAACCTTGCTCGAGGCGTACAGCTTGGATTACAAAAAAATAAAAAGCGCTGGCGGAAAGATTCATTTCGTTGGATGGGGACCCATGACCCGCTTGTTCAAGGACAAGAGGATAGATGCCGCATTTTATGCGACAGCCATTCCTGTTCCCCAGCTCCTGGATGTCACCACCGTGCATCCAATTCGCGTCCTTGGTATTGATAATGCGAAGCGTGGTTGGTTTAAAAAGAATTATCCCGCGTACTTTGAAATGCCTATCCCGAAAGGTGCATACAAAGGTCACGAAAAAGGGGTGATCACGATGGGTGATTCGGTAACGATGACCATCAAAAAAAGTATCGATCCTAATCTTGGGTATCAAATTACGAAAGCATTATTTGAGAATACGAAGATCCTAGCTAAAGTTCATAAGAAGCTAAAAGGAATGAAACCCGGGAAAGCTTTGGCTGGAGTCAAGATGCCCTTGCATCGGGGTGCGGCGCGGTACTTTAAGGAAAAAGGGATTTCAATCCCATCAGAAATCAAGCCGTGAGACGCTAGCTAGATTATTTGACAGCGTTTCCCCCTCCCCCCCGCTGGTTTTGACCAGCGGGGGCAGGGAGGAGATTTTCTGTGCCTGAGGAAAAAACAGCACAAAAAAGTCAGGCTGATCCGGTAAGATCCCTGCTGGGCATGCTGATATCTTTTGGGGCAATCGGCTTTACACTTCTTTTTCTCCTCTTTGCAATATGGGGAGCTTACGAGTCCTATCAGCACCGCACTCTGTTTCTCACCTTTTGTCTAGTCCTAACATTCGCGATGAAACCAACGTTTAAAAATCAAGATGGTTCGGGAAAATTCTCTTGGATCGACATGCTTTTAATTGGACTTTCTGTTGGGGCGGGGATGTATGGGGCATTGCAAAATTACGATATCCTCCTCCGGGAAGGGGAGCCCATCATAACGGATATTTGGGTGGGAGGGCTCGTAATCCTCCTTACTCTGGAAGGGACTCGCCGGACCATGGGTCTCGCGTTGCCGGTGATCGCGGGATGTTTTTTACTTTATTCCTATTTTGGCCCTTATTTTCCTAAAATTGTCGCGCATGGCGGCTACGCCCTTGGATATATGATTGCGGCAAATTACATGAGTGATCAGGGCATTTACGGAATTATCCTGGGCGTGACGGCGGATTTCATTTTTCTATTTGTCCTGTTCGGGGCGCTATTGGAAATTGCGGGTGCGGTGAATCATTTTAATAAAATATCACAATCATTGATGGGCCATCAGGTGGGTGGCCCAGCGAAGACAGCTGTTCTAGCCAGCGGATTCATGGGGTCCATCAGTGGTTCGGCCGTTGCCAACGTGGTAACCACGGGCACATTTACCATTCCATTGATGCGCCGAATGGGCTATCCACCTGCGTTTGCTGCAGGCGTAGAGGCTGCTGCTTCCACAGGAGGCCAGTTCATGCCGCCAATCATGGGGGCATCCGCATTCGTAATTGCTGCTACCCTGGGTATTCCGTATCTGAGTGTTGCCCGTGGGACCCTTCTTCCGGCTACGCTTTTCTTTTTTTCCGTGGGTATGGGCGTTCATTTTATGAGTAAGCGGCTGGGCCTTTCCGGCTTGCCCAAAAAAGATCTCCCTCCATTTCTCCCTTCCCTGCGCATAGGCGGCCCGCTTCTCTTGCCGCTGGGAGTAATCGTCTACGTCTTAATGAATGGGTACAGCATCATCATGGCGGGTCTTTGGGGTATTCTCACCGTGTTGATGTTTTCTTGGTTTATCCCTGAAACTCGCCTCACTCCCCGAAAAATTATTAAAGCCTTTGAAAATGCGGGAAAAAACATCATCGGAGTCGGGCTTGCCTGCGCTACGGCCGGCCTCGTCGCGAATGCGATTGCTATTACGGGTCTTGGGATGCGCGTCTCATCCATTACAGTGATGGTGGGAGAACACAGCCTTTACTTCGCTCTCGTGTTTGCAATGATCGCTTGTTTAATTCTTGGGATGGGAATGCCCACCGTGGCGGCCTACATCATTGTATCGACCCTCGGAGCTCCCGCGCTGATCGACTTGGGGATGCATAAACTGGCAACCCACCTATTTGTTTTTTTCTTTGCTATTATTTGCAGCGTTACTCCTCCGGTTGCCTTGGCTGCTTATGCTGCGGCTCCTCTAGCTGGATTAGAGGCCAGTACCTGGCGTGTGGGCCTGGAAGGATTTCGCCTGGCACTCGCTGCTTTTATCATTCCATTTTTCTTCATTTTTAATCAAAATTTCCTTCTTGAAGGTGAATTGGGGAGTATTTTTTTAGCCATCGTTACCTCGTTAATTGGAGTAAGCGCATTGTCTGCATCGACCATCGGGTACTTTCGCTCGAAATGTGGGTGGCTTGCACGCATTCTTTTGATGGCTTCCGCCTTTGGTTTGCTTTATCACAACGTCTGGATAAATGCTTTTTCTCTTGTTGCGGTGTTGTTTTTATATTTTTTGCAAAAAAAAGATTCTCCCTCATCTGATGCAAGCCTTTCAGGCGCGTAGAATTTAGAGATATAGAAAAATGAATCCTGATCTTCGTTCTTTTCTTCAAATCCTCGATTCTGCGGGAGAGAGGGAGTTGGTCCGCATCGAAGGGCCCGTCACTCCGCGTTTTGAACTGACGGCATTGGCCCTAGAGTTCGAAAAACATTACGGAGGGGAGGGACCCGCCATCTATTGCGGGAAAGTAGGCGAATCCTCCCTCCCGGTTGTTACCAATTTGCTTGGTTCTCGTACCCGGTACGCGCTCTCTTTAGGTGTTGATGAATCGTCAATCGCCTATGAGTGGCAAAAGAGAGAGGCAGGCGCTCTGCAGCCGGTTCTATTGAACGAAGGCCCGGTGCAAGAAATTGTTTGGACTGGAGAGCAGGTTGACTTAAACCGTCTTCCCGTTCTCACACACTTTGCAGAGGACGCAGGGCCCTACATCACTTCTGGAATTGTGATTGCAAAGGATTCTAAAACAGGCGTTCGAAATGGTTCTTTTCATCGGTGCCAGGTAAAAGGTGCCCGGATACTGGCAGCGAGCCTTCATAGTCGGCGCCATCTGTGGCAGCACGCCAGGGAAGCGGAAGGCATGAATGAATCTCTTGAGGTCGCTATCGTGAATGGGGCTCATCCGCTCTTCTATTTTGGGTGCGGGATGTGGAAAGGTCCTATCACTACGGATGAATATGATATTTCCGGAGGATTCATGAAGCAGCCTCTGGAGACGGTGCGCTGCAAGACAATCGATATGGACGTTCCAGCAAGTGCAGAGGTGGTCATTGAAGGAGTCATACCTCCAGGTGTGCGGGAACCTGAAGGACCTTTTGCAGAGTTTACGGGATACGCTTCGCACAACTCGACCCAGCACCGCATTGACGTTACCGCTGTCACGATGCGCCGCGATGCGATATGGCAAGATATCGTTTCGGGAATTTCTGCGGAACATAACGGCGCACTTCGCCTTCCACAAGAGCGAAGAGTCTACAGTGCTCTTCGGGCCCAATTTTCTTCTCTAAAGGCTGTAAGTTATCCTCTTTCCGGGGCTTGCCGTTTTCATTGCTACATTTCGATGGGACAAGGTTCCGAGGGTCAGGCAAAAAACGCCATTTTTCATGCCTTCGCAGAGGATCTCTCGCTCAAAATGGTGGTCGTGGTGGATGAGGACATTGACGTTTTTAATGAACAGGAGGTTTGGTGGGCGGTATCGACCAGAATGCAGGCAGATCGGGACATCTTCATAGTTCCGGAAGCTGCGGGAGCGATGCTCGATCCATCTAGCGACAACGGGCTCACTGCAAAAATGGGAATCGACGCCACCATTTCCTTAAAGAACTGGAGGGCCGAACGTTCTACTCTCCCGCCGGATTCGGTCGGAAGCGCACAAAAACGGATTCGCGAAATACTCTCTCGTTAGGAATTTACACTCCCTCAACCCATACCGGACTTGCCCAGGCGAGAGAATCCCCTTCCCCTTCTACGCGAAGATAGTAATACCTGGTATCACCCGGTCGAGGAGGTCCCTCCAGTTTCACTTCGAATGCTTCGGAATCATCCGAGCACCGATGTTCGTGGACGATATTTCCTTGGCTGATAATTTGAATTTTCTTGAGCTTTTTTGTGCTGATGACTTCTGCCTCAACTAAAACAGATGTGCCCGCAGAGGAGTGAATTTCCGCTCCCATCATAGACCCCTCGACACGAAAATCCAATATTGCCCGCTCCCCGGTTGTTGCGTAGCACCTTCTTGACCAAAGAGCATCGAACACGCCCTCTCGGGTGAAGGTTTTTGCTAAGACACAAGTTAAGCCGCTTCGGTATCCTTTTAATCCGTAGACCCAAAACGAATGCCCGGGGGCTCCCTGCTGAGTGTCACTTGCAGCGACAAATCCTAGCCGATAACCCCTTGCAAGGGCGTGGCGCACACTGCGGCCCTCGTATTGTGCAGGAGAAAAATATGGTCTCCCGCAATCTTCCGCTTCGCTGTTGCCCCATCCCGAATAGATTTCCACGAGACGCTGTACTTCAGGATCGTGCCGGTCCCATTGCACCCATATAGGGCCATTTACAGAATGATGGGGAACGACAATTCCGCGATTTTGTCGAAGACTATCGAAAAGCTCATCGGGCGTCCGGCTTCCGGGGTCCGAACATCTTCGAATGGGTTCGGTGTCTGTGCGGTAATATACGCAGCGGTCTCCGCAGTTTTCGTCTGAGTCGTGCAGACGGTATTCGAAGCCGAGGAGCGTGACGAAAACCCCCGGCTCGTAGAACGCGCGAGCTGCCTCCCGGATACATTCCCAATCCTGATCTGAGGTGTATGTGGAGGCTTCAGAAATGTCGTCGCTGAACCGTGCACAACCTGGGTCAGTTACTGCACAGAAGTCCAGGCGGGAGGTGTCGCGGGCGAAGAAGTAGTAGTCCTCGGGAGTGCCGAATCCCCAGGTTATGTTTGTATGGCCATGCGGATCTCCCCAGAGGTGCTGGTAAGGGGTCTCAGACAATTTTGCAGGGTTGCTGACAGATTCTGGGAGCCCTTCGGCTCTTGCTCGGAATTGACCGTCGCGGGCGATTTTCTTTGGGACGCGGACGCGTGTCCATCCTGAATTATTCCTACCCATTTGGACGGTAGGCCCTCCTAATATAGAGATTTTCCCGCAGTAGGATGCAGCAATGTTCTCAAAGCGGTCCCTTGCACTGAGGTGGACTTCTGTCTCCTCGTTTCCGGGAAAATCGCTAGATTGCAAAAGTACGAGGGATGTGGTTTCACCTGCAGCCACTTTTATCCCTTGTTGGTGGGCAATTAATTCATAGCCGCTATAGGGAGCAGAACGGGAACCATCCGGGTCAACCGCGACGGTGAACTCAAACCAGCCGGGGTAATCGCTTGCGACTGACCTCCCTGAATTTTTCCCATAGTCTAAATATAAGGATTTTCCTTCTGTAAGAGAGCCCTCGAGTATTTTGATATAGACGGCGGGACCTCGAAGTTGGACCTGGACGCCTTCTTTCCCTCTTTTTTCACCCCGTTTGTAGATTCCTGCTGCGGGATGGAATTCAACTTTCAAGCGGAGGGATGAATTGTCGGCAAAAGCGGTTGTATAGCCTGTTCCGCCGGGTTTGTTGTTCTGGGGCGGGGAAAAACTAAAAGGAATGTTTACTCTGACGGATCCTCCGGGAACCAGAGTTTTTTTTCCTGCCACATATTCGAGAGTCCATCCATTGCGTGACCCGACCTGCACTTCTTCCGCAGGAAGAATGTTCGCCGTTCCCAGGTCTGTGTTCGTTTGCTCCATTCGCAAGGCTTAGGCCCTTTCCGAAGATCCGGTTACATTTTTCCAATCCGTAACGCAAAGGAACGCAAAGATTCCCATGCCGCCCAGCATGCTCCACGAGTTAACGCCAATTAAAAGGATGCCCGCAGAGAAAAATAACCATCTTGTCAGAATCTTTAAATCTCTCCATGCAAAACCAACGATCGCCGCGGCTATGCAAAATGTTGCGAGAGCCACCGAAGAGAATGCCAAGAGTGCGGAGAACATGTTTCCTTTTAAAAGCAAAGAAGGTTCGAATACGACGACGAAAGGGATAATGAATCCAGCTATTGAAATTTGAAAGGCGATAAGCCCGGTTTTCCAAGGTTCGGAGCCAGCAAGCCCAGCCGCTGCGTAGGCCGCAAGGGCCACAGGCGGAGTTACTGCAGAGAGGGCGGCGAAGTAGAAGATAAACATGTGTGCGCTCATGGGATCCACACCCATATCTACCAGAGCTGGTGCCCCAAGAGTTGCGACGATGACATAAGCGCCTGCAGTGGGCATCCCCATTCCAAGGATCACGCATGCCACCATCGCCAGCAACAGCGTGATCAAAAATATTCCTCCCGAGAGATACACCAGGACAGATGTAAGCCGGAGAGCGAGTCCGGATTGGGCGACCGCGCCCATAATGATGCCTGCATTGGCAGTTGCGACCGATACGGTGATAGCAGAGCCCGCTGCTTTCCCAAGGGCCCAGATGAACTTCGAGGGTGTGATCCGAGATTCAGGGTTAAAAAAACTGACGCCAAATATGGTGATGATTCCCGCGAGACCCGCGTAAATAGCACTGTAGCCAGATACTAGAAAGAAAATAATCACTAGCAGCGGGATCAGCAGATACCAGCCTTTTTGGAGAACTCCCCGTACAGAGGGTAAATCTTCTCGGGGGATGCGCGGCAAGCGGCTTCGTTTTGCCTCCAATTGAACGAACCATCCCACTGAAAGGAAGTAAAGGATAGCCGGAAGCACTGCGGCCAAGGCCACTGTTCCGTAAGAGACCCCTAGAAATTGAGCCATCAAAAAAGCCGAGGCTCCCATAATGGGCGGCATAATTTGCCCCCCGCTTGAAGCAGCAGCTTCGACTGCGCCCGCAAAGGCAGGGCGATATCCACTGTCTCGCATTAGGGGGATGGTGAATGACCCCGTGGTGAGAACGTTTGCCACAACGCTTCCGGTGAGAGAGCCGAGGAGACCGCTGGCCACCACAGCGGACTTGGCTGGTCCTCCAACGCGGTGGCCCATGGTTGAGGAAGCCAGTTGGATGAAGAATGTCCCTGCCCCTGATGCCTCCAGAAACGCACCGAAAAGGATGAAAAGGATGATGAATGTACTCATGACTCCGAGAGGAATATTGTAGATTCCTTGAAAGCCTAGAAATTGAAATTCTGCGATTTCGGATATCGACATACCCGCGTGTGCGATGAAATCAGGCATGCTCCTGCCTGCCCACACATAGAACAGAAAAAAGGACGTTACGATGGCAAGAGGCAGCCCCACGGCCCGTCGGCAGGCTTCGATTGAAAGCAGAGTGAGTGTGATGCCGAAGAAAATGTCTGTGGCAGAAGCGTCGTCTGCACGTGTAAGGAGGTCTTGCGTGTCCTGTGTCTGATAGAGGACCATTACAACGACAAGGACCGCAGGAACCAGGTTAAAAGGAATGTAGCTGAATCCCAGGCGTTTCCATTTCTCTCCACTTCCAAAAGGTTTGATGAGAAAGACAAGGAGGAGAACTGCCCCGAAGTGAAGGCTTCTTTGAAGATATCCTTCAAGAATTCCAAACGCAGAGGTGTAGAGATGAAACAAGCCCAACGCGACAGAGGTGAGTACCACAATAAGCTTGATCCCACTCACCCCGTTTCCTCGGAAGGGAATTGGGAGTGCATCCAGAGGAGCACCCGCACTCGCATGGTTCATAGCCACTTCTCTTGGAGCACGCTCCTTCCCTTCCGGAAAATTCGACGAAGAGTAGGTCGAGCTTAAAATAAGGTTTCTTTTGCCAACGTTTGGAAGCTACAGAGCTCCTTTTTCTTTGAAGTATCTGGCCGCGCCTGGATGAAGCGGCAGAGGGAGATTCTTTGCCGCGCTCTTTACCGACAAATGACGCTTGAGCACAGGATGGAATTTTTTAAGAACCTTCAGGTTTTCAAATACTGCCTTGGCCATCTGATAGGCGAGTTTGTTGGATACACTGTCACGAATTACGACCATATGTGAAACACCGATTGCCCAAGCGTCGCTGCTCATTCCTTTATAAGATCCCGCAGAGATTTTTTCTTTATTGTATCCAGGAAATTTCTTGACAAGCTTATCCACTACGCCCTCGTCGAGGCCCAATACGGAAACGCGCCTGGAGGTCTGCATATTAAGTACTGGAGGGGCGGGTACAGGAAGCATTAGTGCCATCATATCTACTTGACGGTCCTTGTAGGCAATAATCATTTCACGGTAGCCAACGTGATTGATTCTCCCTCCCGCGGAAGTAATTTTTTTATAGTTGATGCCGTATTCTGCGAGGATGCGGCGTACCGCCAGCTCAAGCGGCCCGCCGCGCTTGTGAGGGATGAGCCGCTTTCCGATCAGATCGGGAACCTTTTTAACCCCAGCGTCTGCCGGCGTGATAAGTTGAATGGGAGAAGGGTACATGGATGCAAAGGCCATTACATGCTTCACTTTTCCAACTTTCTTAAAGGGCCCCTTGCCGCTCTTGGCGGCAGCTGCGGCAGCGCTGATGGTGAAGCCCATGAGGTCTTTTCCCGTTTCGATTCGCCGGATGTTCCTGACGCCATGTCCCGTTGTTGCCGTTACGAGAACGCCTGGAACTTTTTGATTGATGACTGCGCTCATTCCCGAAGCCACAGGAAACCAGACCCCCCCCAACGTGGAAGTCTGAATTCGAACGAAAACTTTTTCTGCTGCGAAAGAAGAATTGTCTAAAGTAAAAAAATGAAGAGCAATGGCCATGATCATTAAATATGCGGGGTATTTTTTCACTGTCTTTCTCCTTGAATAAATGGTTAATGACGTCCATCGCAGAAGGCAGCAGGATCAAGCCAAGTTTCCATGCGGGAAGTTTATTTTGGTGTTAAAATACGTCACATTGGTCCAAATTATATAATGTGACGGACTTCAATTCAATCCTTAAAGTTCGCCTTTTTGTATATCGTTATTCAGAATCGAGTAAGCTAAACGGCTTTCAAGGGACGGGAATTTAATGGGATTTAGCAACGGCATTTGGCCAACGATGGGAGGGGTCCAGTGAAAACAGTCGAAATTGAGACGGCAGCTGAGGCACTGCTGATATTGCTGCGGGAGCGAGGCATTGAATATTTGTTTGGTAATTCGGGAACAGATGCTGCTCCTCTCATCGAGGCATATGCGCGGCTTAAAACTATTGAGGGGCCGGCCCCCAAGCCCGTCACGGTTCCCCACGAAATTTGCGCTGTCAGCATGGCTCACGGCTACGCCATGGTTACTGGAAAACCGGCATCCGTATTTGTTCATGTGAACGTAGGAACGGCCAACGCGACAACAGGAATTATGAATGCCTGCCGCCAGAACACGCCCATACTTGTTATGGCGGGGAGAAATCCGATCTTCGAGGATGAAGTCCTTGGTTCTCGCGATTTGCGCATTCACTGGGCCCAAGAAAGCTTCGATCAGGGAGCGATGGTCCGCGAGTATGTAAAATGGGACTATGAATTGCGCGATTTTCAGCAATTAGAGGTGGTTGTAGATCGATCTCTCGCATCGGCGGTGTCTTATCCGCAAGGACCTGTGTATCTATCTTTGCCGCGTGAGCGCTTGGCATCGAAGCAGAAAAAGATTTCATTTCACGAAAATAATCGGCTCGATTCTGGTGCCGAGGCTCAGGCCGATCGAAAAAGCGTCGAGAGAGCGGCGGACCTCATTGCAGAGGCAAATTTTCCCCTTATCATTGTGAACGATATGGGACGCGAAACCGCATCGGTGGCGGAGTTGGTAACGCTCGCCGAAACGGCCTCAATTCCCGTTGTAGAGGTTTCCCGGCAGAGCATGAACTTTCCAGCCAATCATCCGCTGCACCTTGGATTTTCTCCTGCTCCCATAGTTCAGGAGGCTGATTTGATTCTTGCCATCGAAGCGGATGCTCCCTGGTTTCCGCGAAGAATGGCGCCAAATGCGGAAACTCCTGTCATCCAAATGGGGCGCGATCCATTATTCAGCGGTTACCCTATTCGAGGGTTTCCCCTCGATGTTGCACTGGTAGGGAGTCCAGCGCTTTCTCTCGCTTCATTATGCGAAGCGCTCGATAGTCGACTGGCCGGAAAAGAAAAAAGTTTTTTAGAAAGGAAGGAGAAGTTTCGCAAGCGGCACGAAGAATTTATTAATTCCCGCCGAAAGGCGGCCGAAGAGGCTTCAAAATTGAAACCCATCAGCATGGATTGGCTTTCCCGGTGCGTAGGGGATGCGGCTGATGAGAATACCATTCTCGTAAACGAATATGACCTTCGGGCAGATCAGCTTCAGCTCGATCGTCCTGGGAGCTATTTTGGGAGTCCCGCCGTTTCCGGTTTGGGATGGGGATTTGGCGCTGCGCTCGGAGCCAAGCTCGGAATGCCGGATAGCACGGTCATTTGCACGCTTGGTGATGGTGCCTACATATTTAACAATCCTATTGCCTGCCACATGACTGCAGCAGCTCAGGGTCTTCCGATCCTTCTCATTATTTTTAACAATCAGGTCTGGAACGCCGTGCGATCTTCGGTGGCCGATGTAGCTCCGGATGGGTGGGCTGTAAGTCGGGAGGACTACGCTTTTGTCCACCTGACTCCTTCGCCCGAGTTTGAAAAAATTGCAGAAGCATGCGGCGGGTACGGTGAGCGAATCGAGGAGCCTAGCGATATTCCTGCAGCCATAGAACGAGGCCTCAGAGAGGTACGCGAAAATAAGCGTCACGCCCTTTTGAACGTCATCTGCCGCATTTGAATTAGTGGTTTCAACGGAAAGAATTTGGACGTATAGCTTTACAATTCCTCGCTGGAGGAGGGATTTTCCGGGGAAGTAATGTATGGTTTAGCTGGGTGTGGGTCAAAACTAGAATTTGGGCAGGCTTAGATGGGTTTTGGGAGGCTGGGCTTGGTTGCCAGGAAGAATCAATCGGCCCTATGCACGGCTCACGCCTAGGTCTTCCACAGTTCCCTTGGAATGGCAAAGGGGCGCGATCAGAAAACCTGAAATGACTACCATGACCGCAGCCGTCAGCAGACAGCCTGTTAAGCCAAACATTTGATAAGAGAGCCCTGAGAGCACCTTGTCCGATTCAGTAAAGGCCAAAATCAAGTAGGATTCAGCGAAGAGTTGAGTGCGAACAAGACACCAAAGACGGCCAGTCCACCGATGATCATCACCGAAGGAGTAAAGCCAGAGCGGGTAGCCATGACGATGGTGACGGGCACTGCGGCGAGCAGATAGGCAATTCGTTGGGAAATGCGAGTCTCGGCCAAAAGGTCACCGCCGAAGTGGCGCAAGAGGTTCGGAGTGCCTACTTGGACAACTCCATACCCGATTACCCAAATGGCCAAAAAGCCTCCCACTTCCATGAAGCTCCAGATCCAGTACGTCGTAAAAAAAAGATAGGTATACCGACGACAAACCACACGTCGCGCGCGCCGAACAGGAAAAAACGTGCTGCCGAGAGCAGGTTAATTTCGTGGGTTTTCGAGAAAATGCTCTTGAACTTTACCTTGGACTTTGATTTTCCAATGTCAACGGAAAGAAGAAGGGACGTGGTAGCCAGGATGATGGCCAGTCCCCCTGCCATGGCACGGAGTGCACCTTCAAAGCCCATCGCAGCGAGAAGAGAACTGCCAAGGAAGAATCCCGTGCCCTTTAAGGTGTTTTTCGATCCTGTCAGGGCCGCCACCCATTTAAAGAGTGCCGAATGGGCATCTTCGGGTACGATAAATTTGATGGCGCTTTTTGAACTTATCTTGGTGAGATCTTTCGTGATTCCTGATAGACCTTGAGCCATCATTACGTAGGTGACCGAAAAAAAATTACTGCCAGGCCGGATCAAGCCGGGAGAGCGCCCACAGGGCAAAGACCTGAAGACCGAGACCCCAGTAAAGTGTTAATTTAAGCCCAGAACGCGAGCCGATCCATCCCCCAAATAAGTTCGTGACGATTTCCATAATTTCATACAAGTAGGAACAAAGAGGCAAGTTCAAGTGGCGTGTAGCCAATCGTGTGGAAATGCAGAGCACGAGCATGTGCAAGGCGCCGTCGGTGAGGGTGAATCCCCAGTAAGAGGAGGTGATGACGGCATAGCTACGAACATTGAACATAGTGGCAAGTTTCCTTGGGTGGATTCTGCCGCACCTGTCAGAGGATGGAAGGCGATTTATTCTATGAATTCAAATACAAACACTATCGCACCATTCCGGGGCCTTCATATGGATACTGTGGACCTGCCGGATAGAAATTTATTCTATTTTGTAATGGTTTTAGTTTAAATGAAAGTGGAGTCATGTAGAGGGGAGAAACTACAAGTGTCTCAAAGCGCAAAGAACCCTTCGATCCAAAAAACACCCTCCGGTTCGAATACGGGAGGGATTTTTCGGGCATTGGCCAGCGGCTTTTCTACAGGTGAATGGATAACATTTACTCCTTATCCGTACACACATCTTTAGCGCATTAGCGAGCGCACGAATAAGGTTATACGGGCACCTATTTCCGGATAGTTAATGAGTTTTTGTAAGAACAAAATTTTCTTTTCCCCTTTAATGCGTGGCGCGCTCAATTCGTGGACCTCATGAGCTGGAAGCAATTGACAGCAAGGCGCCATAGGCGCTTTGCATTTACGCAGGTAACTTTTCGGGCGCTTTCTTCAGAGAGCAGTGAAAATGCCTTTCGCCAAATTTTCAGCCTTTTATGGTATCGCCTTTTCCAGTGAGTAGAAAAAACGTTTTCCATCGCAAAAATAAATCTATTGGGATATTTTTCGATTAGCCTTTTCCAATCCTCGCGCCATTTCATGGTAAGAATATAATCCTTTCGCCATCCTTTATACGGGGCATCCTGTGGCGGATCGCTGAACAGATTGATCCAGCCCGTTTGTGCCACAATATTTTTCCGTTTTCTGACCACCTTGCCAATTGGGCTCCATACGTCCGCCGTAGATGTCAGAAAATGGATGTTTTGGTAATTCGCGATCAGGTCCCGCGCCTCAGATACAGAAGCCTGTGCCATATGGATCAGAACAAATTGGGCCATGGGGTTTTGCTTCAGCAATTTTTTAAGCTGCCCAAGAATCTTCTTTGAATCTTCCTCGTAGTCGTTTAATTCCAAATGAAGGACAATGGGAACCTTTCGGCGAAGAACGAGTTCGATTGCTTGCTTGATCCGGGCGCTCTTGAGATCAAGGTTGATTCCTTCGTAACTTAGTTGTGGGGTTTCGTGAGGGGCATGCTGTACGATAATTTCTGCAAAGCCTGCAGCCTTTTGAAAATAAGAACGGTCCGCGTCTAAAAGTGCCTCTATGCCTCTTTCGGGGTCGCCTGAGCGGGTCATTCCCGCGAGCTTGGTCGAGATCATGAAACTGGCAAGTCCCTTCAAACCTACGACAAGTTCTAAAACCCGCAGTTGGCTGTCGAGTGGTTCCTCTCCCTGACAGCCCCGAGCGGCGAGGAGAGTGTGTGCGATTCTGTTTTTTTTGATAATCCTAGATATTTCCTCTGCGGTGATTTCACATCCAAACTGGCTATGCGCGTCGACGATGGTGCCTTTCCATGAAGCTGTGGCATTTTGTTTTTTTGACCGATTTTCACCAAATACGGATCTTTCGTCTAAAGCGCTTCCGAAAAAATTGAGGACAACGAAAAAAAAGATTCTACAGAACTGTGCGTTTTGCATTTGCTTTTGTCCCTCTCCTTCAAAAAACGATAAATCAATAACCCGCAGGATAAAAAAATGATGTTGCAAAAAGGTTAAGCGGCAGAATGTGGGGATCTATGGTGAGGTGGATCCTTCGGACCTCACCTATAAAGGAATAAGCTTTTTATCTCATTTATGGGTTATCTCTAAGGCGACCTAACAGGATATCGAGAGTTTTGGCAGAGATGAATACATCCCTCATGTAAAGCGTAATGGCAGCGATTGCAGCCAATAAAGCAAGTCCAAAGAGATACTTGGCAAGAAGGGGAATGGCGGCATAAAGAGCAAACACAGTAATGAGGTTGAAGAACAAACCCACGCACAAAAACAATTGAGCATTCCTGAGAAGTTTTACGCGCATGTTGAACCGATTAATTTGGAAGAGGATATTTTCCCGCTGCTCTTTATTTATGGTATCTCCGCTGAGGATATCGTAGAGCTTTCGGATCCAATCCGAGCAAACGGTGAAGCGGTTTCCCATAACGAGTAGCAAGAGAGGAATTGCCGGGAAAAGTAGCGCAGCCGTTGTATAGTCCATTTTTCATCCCAGCCCCAAAGTGTACCTTAACGATCCGAATTCTATCATTGGATTAAGTGGGGGTATATTCGGCAGATTTTCATGACATGGCTACATGACGTCATTTTTGAAATGCCATAGGGGGGGGAGTTCGTTTAGGATTTGTATTGTGCGGGGCG
>Ga0315336_1000736_pt1 | contig 79860 bp, 76 predicted proteins | sample ASW5metaG_FD_204512 | JGI IMG/M metagenome (GOLD analysis project Ga0315336, IMG submission 204512) | Ammonia-oxidizing marine archaeal communities from Monterey Bay, California, United States - ASW #5 | ecosystem: Environmental > Aquatic > Marine > Intertidal zone | place: USA: California... | reverse complement strand
AAAATGCGGTGGCCCCGGTCCAGAGACCGGGGCCACCGCTGCTCTCGACTCTTCAGGTCAGGAGTTGTCGGGATGGAACGGCGAGTTCGCCGAACAGAACGTGTCACCCTGCGCGCTCGCCACCGTTGTGGTCAGATTCGCCGGCGGGTTGCCTGCGCCGCCCGTGATGCCGAACGCGACCTCGGCCGCAATCTGCGGGGCAGCGAACGATGTGCCGCTCCACCATCCGTCCGCGGTCTGCACTCGTTCGCCGACCGCCCAGCTCTCGACCCAGGGGCCGTAGTTGGAGTAGCAACTGCGGTTGCCCTGCAGATCGATCGATCCGACGCTCGTCACATCGGCCGAGAGGTCATCGACGCCACTGCCAGCGAGGTCCTTCCATGTGCCGACGCCCAAGGCCGCCGGAAACGTCGGTTCGTTGGTCTCGTCATTGCCGGCGGACGCCACGAAGTGAGCTCCGGATTTCACGCCGCGAGCGATGGCTCGAGTGAGGGCTGTCGGCGCCAGCCCGCACGACTGCCCGCCGAGCGACATGTTCACGACGGGGGCATCGTCCATGTCCCAGGTACCTCGTGACTCCTCGAGGGCCCTGACGATCTCGGCCTCGCTGAAGTACGCGAGATTGCCGGAGGCCGCGTCGGGTGCGATTGCCGCTATGTCGGCTGGCGCGCCGAGCTGTTCCACGATCTTCTGGATGAACCGACCGTGGCCATTGATCCGCGTTCCGTCGTAGGCGGAGTCCACGTCGATGATCACGACCGGGCTCGGGTCGTCCCCAGACAAACCAGCCAAGGCGAAGGGATCCGGTCCGGTAGGGGAAGTCGAGCCCGCCGGAATGAAGTCCTCGACGGGAAACCCCCGAGTGATCGGATGCAGCTGGAACAGGGTGCTCGGCGCCGCCACGACCTCGCCAATGCCGTTCAGCAAGTCGACAAGCTGCCGAGCGCTCTGAACATCAGCGTCGAAGGAAACGATGAGGACATCGCCAGCCGCAGCGGTGGTGCCACCGGCCAAGGCAACCACCCGGTTCACGGCGTCTGCGTCATCGGCAGGAACCTCGACGACGAGCATGTTTTCGCTCTGGGCGTACCAGCCCTGAGCGTCGGGACACGCCACGATCTCAACTCCCGGCCCATCAGCTTCGTCGAACGTGCCACACAACTCGGCCGCCTCGGAGCGATCCGCGTCAGACAGGTCGACGAGAAGACCGTCGACTTCCGACGGCTCCTTACAGCTCCGCGCGGACTCGTCCTGCTCGTATTCGCTCAGCTCGACCGGCGCAGGGTCGTCGTCGCCTCCGACCGAGCCGTCGTCACTGTCGTCGCCGCAGGCAGTAGCCAACAGCGCAACCACCACCACGAGGAGCCACCACACCCGTGGTCCGGAATTCTCTGTCGCCGTGCTTCGCATCTTCTTCCTCCGTTGTTGTTTCCTAGAGGAGGCGGTCAACCGACTTCTGATACAACTCTGCGCTAATTTTCCGCCGTGGGCCGACCAGAGTACAGCCCGGACAAACTCCAGGCGATGGCGAGTTCGGAGCCGGCGAGAGCGGTGCAGCTCTCCGAGGAGCTCCTGGCATCTCGCACCGATCCTTGCGATCAGACGGCGATTCTGCGTTGCCTCGCTCTTGCCCATCGCGTCGGCGGACAGTTGGACGCCGCCCTTGACGCGATCGCGCGCGCGGAAACGGCTGCCGCGATCTGCGACGACGCCGAGGCGGCAGCGCTGGTCTTGGCCACAAAGGCGCTCATCGTGGCGCGGGCTGGCCAGGTCGACGAGGCGTTACGGCTGCTCAGCACCGCAGAACCGAATCTCTCCGGCCCTGCGCTCGGAGAGCTCAACGTCCAGCGCGCCCTCATTCTCCTGCATCTCGGGCGATTCGCCGATGCCCATGATGATCTCTCCTCCGCCATCGCGCGTTTCGCGAACGACTCGACACCGTCACGGCTCGCCGCGGCCCGAATGAATCGAGCCCTCGCGTCAGCGTTTCGCGGCGACCTCGAGGCCGCGGCGAGCGACAGCGATCACGCCCAACAACTCTTCGACCAGCTCGGCGATGTGGTCGGATCGGCAAGTGTTCGCCACAACCGAGCCTGGATGTACTGGCTCGGCGGTTCGATCTTCAACTCGCTCGCGCTGTTCGCGTCGGCGATCGCCGATCTCGAGGCCACCGGATTTCCCACCGAGACCATCCCGGACGAACGTTGCCAGGCCCTTCTGTCCGCCGGGTTGCTCACCGACGCCATAGACGTCGGCCGTCGCGGAGTGCGAGCACTCTCTGCCGCTGGCAATCACGTCGAGGCAGCCGACATGCGAGCCGCTCTCGCCGTTGCCTACGAGCGAGCCGGCGACGCGGCAACGGCCAAGACGATGCTCGACGAGGCCCACGCGGCATACCGGTCTCAGGGACGAGTAGGTCACGCAACGATCGCCGACATCCGGCGCAAGCGCCTGTCGCTACAAAGTCGCGCCGCTCCGCCTGATGACTTCAGCGGGTGGGCCCTCGGCGCCGTCGCGACCATGCGGCAGTTCGGCAATCCCGTTTGGTCGGGTGAGGCACGACTCCTGGCCGCCCGCGCCCTGATCGCGGCACACCGGGCGCAACCTGCGCTGGAAGTTCTTCGCGGCCGATTCGACCCGATGAGCCAGCGAATCGAGCGCGACGTCCTCCGCGCTGCCGCCTACCTCGAGCAGCATCGCCCCGACCAAGTTCTCCGCAACGTTCGGCGAGCATTGCGGACGCTCGACACTGAGCGCGATCTCGTGGGCGCCATGGAAGTGCGCGCGTCGATGTCCATGCTTGCCACCGAAGCCGTCGAGATCGGTGGGTCAGTTCTCGCTTCCGCGAGCCGCGCCGGCGATCTTCTCGAACTCGTCGAACTTGCGCAGGGCCGCATGTTGGACTTCACGCCTCGTCTGCGATCTCCGGAACTCATCGAACATCGGGCGCTGGACAAAGCCATCTCGGACGGCGATCGCGAGCTGCGCGATGTCGCATCGTTGCACCGACGCCGGTCGGAACTCGAACGCGGGCTGCGCCAGAGCCGCCAGCGACACCGTGCGACGAACGATCGTCGTCGAGACCGTGATCGCCACCCCTTCGTCCTCTCGCTCACGACCCTCGGGGACAACCTGATCGCGCTGAGAAGTCGGCGAGGCCGCACGACGCTTCACACGCTCGGCCTCGTCGATGAGCTCGGCGCCGATCTGCGGCAGGCGGCCTTTGTCGCGGAACGGTGCCTCGAAGGACAGTTCGAGCAGTCTGTCGCAGACGAATTTCTCGCCGAGTTGGATGCGCGCCTGTTTGACGAGGGCATTCTCGGCAGCGAGGAACTGCGAATCCTCCCTGGGGCAACGGCTGTGGGTCCGATCCTCGGGTTGCTTCCGTCGCTCCGCGACCGAGATTGGGCCTGCGGAATCCACCGAGACCGAGTTGACGCTCCAGCAGGCGCAGACCGGCCGACAGTTCTCGTCGCGGGAACCGACATCGCGACCGGCGTCAGCGAGGTCACCGCGCTGCAGGCGATCCATCCCCACGCGGTGGTGATCCCACCTCAAGAGGCCACCATCGATCGTGTCGTCTCTGCCCTCGACGGCGCCGGGTTGGTGCACTTCACGGCGCACTCAGAAGTCAACACAGAGAACCCCATGCTCAGCAGCATCCGGCTGGCCGACGGACCGCTTCCCGTCTACGAACTCTTGAGTCTGAAGGCCGCGCCGCGCACTGTTGTGCTCGCGTCGTGTCGGTCCAGCGCCAGCGTTCCCATCGGTGCCCAGGCCATCGGGCTTGCACAGGCGTTCTTGGCCGTGGGCGTGCGCGATGTCGTTGGCTCGGCACTCCCGATCCCTGATGACGATGACACCTCTGCTGCAGTAGCGGTGCTGCACCGACATCTCGGTACTCAAGCTCCTGCCGCCGCCTGTCGGCGGACGCGAATGGCCGCCGACCTCACCGATCGACAACGCCAGATTGCCGACCTGTTCCAGGCTTGGACCGGCTGAATCAAACGTGGCGGCCGTCGACCCAGTCGGTCAGCACGACATCGGCGCCGACCAGCAGACGAATACGGAACAGATCCTGTGGCACTGAAAAGCGGGTGACACCGCCCGCGTTGATCTCGAGAGGATCCGAACTCGTCGCTGTGACCAGCTCCGCAGACACAAGTCCCTCAGCCGGGTGGCACGAAACCAGCGCTTGGCCTCTCTCGATCGAGAGGGTGACATCTCGCGTTGGTGAGGCGAACCTGAACGTCGAAGGACCGGCCGATTCCCGGACTGCACCGACCGCGGCCTCGCCCGCCTGGAGCTCGGCCAACTCGGTTCGCAGCTGGAGAAGCCGGTGACTCTCCTGTGCAAATCGCTTCAGCGCGTCCGGCGTCGGGTCATTGGCTTCGATCGCCGACGCAAGCGCCTCGAGCAACTCGTCGTCGTCCATACCCTGGCCGATCATAGGATCTGCGCCACGTGGTCGGTGCGCCGGAGTTCGGCCAGGCAGTCCTTGCGAATCGACGCGATCGACCCGATCGGCCGATCGATGAGTTCGGAGATGTCTTTGTAGGGAACCTTCACCGCAAGGAGTCGAAGCAGCCGTTGACACTCGGCTCGGAGTTCATTGAATCCGGCCCAGACCAGACCGCTCACCTCATCCTCTTCGGCAAGATCCTCAGGCATCGCCACGAGGGCGTCGTCAAACTCCGGTACCTCGTCCATCGGCTGGGTCCTCGAAGCGTGGCGCACCAAAGCCCGCGCCTCATTTCTTGCCGTTGTCGCCAACCAGCCGGCCAATGCCTCGGGATTGCGGATTGTCTCATGACGGTCGAGCAGCCGTAGCCAAACCGTCTGGAAGACGTCGTGAGCGTTTGCCTCAGAGAGCCCGAAGGATCTCGTCGCTCCCCAGACCGCGGGACTGAGCCGATCGACCAGCTCGACCCACGCGTCGCGATCGCCCTCCAAAGCGAGCTCGAACAGCGCACCAGTCGATCGAACCGCTTCGCTGTTCACGGAGTCAGTGTCGCCCAGCTCTCGGCGTGTTCGCAACGATCCGGTCAGAGTCCCCACACCAGTAGGAGGTCGACAGCGGGAAGGTGATACGAACGACCCGCCTCAGCGCTCGTTCTGGGCCGCGATCCTGGCGTTCTGGGCCTCGATCTCGACCATGTCCTCATCGGTCATGGCGAATGCCGTCATCCAGTGGGGGTCGATGCGAAAACCGGCCACGTCGGCCCAGACTTCTGGCTCGGTGGCATAGGCCACCGCAAGCTGCTCGACCAGCGCCTGATGCTCGGCTCCCTCCAGCAGAACCGCCTGGCCGTGGCAAAACACGCCGTAGCCGTCCTTGGGCGTATACGACGCACTGACCCCGGGGCGGGCCACCAGCTGTCGCGTCTTCATCGCCTCAGGCAAGGTCGAGAAATACCAATAACCGTGAAGGAAGTGGCCATCGACGGCCGAGATTCGAGGCTCGCCCTGCGCGGTGACGGTGGCAACGTTGAGCACGGCTCGGCTCGGCAACTCAGCGGACAGCCGTTGGGCGCTCAGACGGCGCTGCGGCTCCATGATCGATCGTAGGTGGTCCGAGGACTTCTCGAAGCTGTCGTCCAGCAGCTGCTGGAGTGTCGCGAGTTCATCGGCGCTCTCATGCATGAACGCACTTTGTCATGGACCCGGCGCGCAGAGAAGCCGTCTGCGTCACTCGGACTGGAGGATGTAGAGGTCCCACTGCTCGGGGATACCCCGCAACTCCACGGCGCCGCGGTGTTGGTAGGAAACATCACCGCCCAGCGTTGCTCGCCGCACCGAGTCAGTCACGAGCACCTCGTGGGCACCCGCGTTGGCCATCACCCGAGACGCGATGTGGACGGTGAGGCCCGAGACGTCGTCGCCGCGGCGTTCGACGTCGCCGACGTGGATACCGGTGCGAATCGCGACGCCGCCGCGAGCCAGGCTCGTGGACATGGAGTCGGCGGCACCGAGCGCCGCTGATGCTGAGGGCAGGAGGGCCAGAACGCCATCTCCGGTGAACTTGACCACCTCGCCGCCGGCTCGCTCGACCGCTCCGCGAACCACCGCATCGTGTTCGTCGAGCATGCGCTTCCATGAAGCGTCACCCGTCTCGACCGCGGTGACCGTCGACTCGACGATGTCGGTGAAGAGCACGGCACAGATGCTTCGTTCGGGGGCGGGCAACGGGCGGTCGACCCCGAGGAACCGGGCGATCTCGACGAGGAGAGGATCCGGGTCGCCGGCGACCGGGTAGAGATCGACCCCTTCGATCGGAACGATCACGGAGTCATCGATCGCCGCCGCGACTCGGTCGACATCTCGCCGGGGGAGCATCGACCCAGTCCGATGCAGCAATAGCGTGGGGCATTCGATTCCGTCGGGAGTGAAGTCAGCGGTGTCCGAGAGCGTCGAAGACCAGATTCGACTGGCCATCGACGGGCTCGCCCCCGTTCGTCCCGCTCGTTCGAGCCAGTTCTGGAAACCGGGCTCGTCGATCCTGCTCGGCAGGACCAAGCTTTCCACCGAAGACGTCGGCTGGCCGGACGTCGTTCCGGTCCGGTCCCAGAGCCCGAGGAGTCCCTCAAGATCGGGCGACGGATTGATCAGAACCAACGCGTCCGCCAGTGATCGATCCCCGGCGGCCGCAGTGCGGGCCACTCCGAGGGTGTCCCAGGAGACAATCGCCCTCCGAGCGCCAGAGCCGACCGCTGCGCTCACGGCGCGCAGATCCTCGGCCCACTGGACGCGTGGTGGGGTGTCCCAATCGGTGATGGGGTCAGACAAGCCGACGCCTCGCTTGTCGAACACGATGACGCGCCCAAGGGCTGAGAGACCGTCGAGGAATCGATTCGACACCGGGTCGTCCAGCAGCGCCTCGACCGGGAAGAACGCACCGGCCACGACAAAGATGTCGAGTGCTGCGGGATCGCCGAGCACCCAGTAGGCGACCTTCGTGTCCTCCGCGTCGGCATATGTGGGATCGACATCCATGATCAAGGAGTATCGCGCCACCCGCGTCCGCGCACCGCAAGGGCGCTATCAGCCACTGGCCAACTCACCTGGCGCGGCGGTTGATGATGTGCCAGCCTTGCCAAGCAGACTGAAGCATTGGTCAGGGCACAAGGAACTACATGGGTTGGATTGAACGACGGCCACAAGACGTGACCTCACAGATCCTCGAGTACGCGGAGAGTGGCCGACTGGTCGAGGGTCCCCGCAATGTTCGCGATGATCAGCGCGGCACGATCGCGCTCGTGGTCGTTGCTGCGTTGGTGCTCGGCGGCGGCCTCAGTCTCTCGGCCAACGGCGCCCTCGGCGACGGCGGGCAGACCGTCACCCTTGTCGCGATCATGTGCGTGCTCGGCGCGTTGGCGATCCTCGTGCCGTCGATTCGCCTCCTACGGGGCAGCCGCCCGGCAGTCCCCGTGAAGGTCAGGCCAGCAGCAGTGCTGCCGCCAGAGTTGGTGCGCGCCGGCAACTGGATCCATCGCGACGGTGCCTGGCTCAGGGTCGAGCAAGTGGGCCGCGACGGGGGCGGGCGAATCCAGGCCCTGATGAGCTCAGGCGAGCTTCTCGAACTCGCGACTCCGGTCACCATTGCGGGCGACGACTTCCGCCCTGTCACCGACCCCGTCGCTTCGTTGCGCTGACCTACTCGCCGAGCGCTTCGATCGACGAGTTGATCGCGCTTTTGTAGATCCCCTTGGCCATCAGCGACGTCGCCGCGGCGCGTCGAGCCGAGTACACCTGCTTGCGGATCTCGTGGACCTCACCGTTGCTGGGGTCGCCCTGCGTCGCCATCTCGACGAGGTGGGCGGCAACCGCGAGTTCGCCGGCTTGCGAGAGCTCGAGGGCGCGCCGGGCAAGTGCGCCCGCTCCTCCGGCCAGTGCGGACACTTCCGCACCGAGCGCCGCCTTCGGGGCAGGATGCAGGGTGGACGGGTCGCCGTCCCACCAGCCGCCATAGAGCCGATAGATGCCACGCACAACGAACTCGGGTTCGTCGTAGGTCGGTGTCAGGTACGGGAGACCCTCGAACTGCTCGGGCAGCCGCACCGAGTGGATGATGGTGTCGAGCGTCGCTCCCTCGTTCATCAGCGCGACGGTTTCTCTCACGAGATATTCGAGTGCGCTCGCCGACGCGTCGAGCACCAACGCGACGCGCTCTTCGCCCGCCACCGGGAGTCCATGCGCAGGCAGGAGAAGTTCCGGGCCCTTCGCGATCATGTCGCGCAGCGCCGTCGCCCAGTCGCCGGCAAAGCGTTGGACCTTCTGCGGATTGCCCGCGTTGGGGAAGTTCCACATGAAGAGATCACCCACGTAGACGGCCTTGCGGTCAGCGTCCCAGAGCCACGTGTGGTCATCGGTCTCACCGTTCGCATGGTGGAGCTCGAAATGGGTGTTGCCGATAGTCAGTTCCATCCCCGACTCGTGGGTGATGTTCGGCACAGCAACGTCGTCGGGGATGTAGCGGCCGGTCCCGGCGTTCATGAGGTCGGGGTTCTTCTTGGTGCCACCGAATTGGCGAGAGTTGATTGCGAGCTGCAGGCCGGCCGTCTCGCGGTAGCGGTCGAATCGAGCATGCACCGCGTCGTGAGCAACGACGTCCGGGGTCGCGTGACCACGGTTGACGCCATCGGCGATGATGGCCGGGCTCCCGCCCACGTGATCGGCGTGGCCGTGGGTGTAGACGATGGTGTGGACCCGATCCTCTCGCCAGGTGCGGATGGCATCGATGCATGCGCTTCCGGCCTGCGAGCCGCTGGCATCGATCAGCACAAGTCCGTCGCCGGTGTCGATACTCCAGATGTGGGAGAACGCTTCGACGATCGACAGCCCGTCGGCCACCTCCGAGAGCTCGAAGGTGATGCGATTCGTTCGCTCCGTCAGCGAGCCGGTGTCGATGATTCTCGAGGAAAGTTCGATCAGATCGGCCATACGTTCTCCCAGCTCGTGGTGAGCGCACGGTACCGTCCGATCCATGGGAACGCCGGAACCGCCCGCGGGGGCGACGATCCACGACGACATCGAAGGCTGGACGATCGACGGATCATCCGACGACCCTGCCCTGCTCGACGCGGCGACGGCACTGCTCGATCAGGAACTCCCCGACCCGCGGTTCGCGTCGAGCGCCTACCTGCATTGGGCCTACCGAGAGAATCCGCTCGGTCGGGCATGGGAGCGGCATCAGCAAGTGCCCCACGGTGAAACCACCAAGTTGGCGGCCCACTATGTGAACGTCCCTCGCCGCTACCGAGGACCCGATGGCAAACGCACCGACGGAGCCTGGTCGCTCAATGCCGTCGTCGACCGCGACCATCAGCGCGCGCGCCATTTCACCCGCATCGGCCTCGAGATCTATGAAGAGGCGGCGGCGGCCGGTGCATCGTTCGTGGTTGGCGTCACCAATGAGAAGTCCACCGGCGCCGTCGTGAAGTACATGGGATGGCGGCTGGCCGGCCCGCTGCCGGTCCGGATCGTCCAACCGGTCGGTCGGGGCCGAAGCCGGATGAGCCATGCCGAGATCGACGCGAACTGGCTCGACTCTGCGGCCTTCGACGAACTGGCGGCAGCAGTCGACCGTCATGCCGTCGTTGGTTGGTCGACCGACTACACCGCCGACGTGCTCCGATGGCGCTTGGCCTGCCCCGAGACGCGCTACTTCGTCCACATCGCCGACGAGGTCGCCCTGATCACAACAAAGAGCAGCCTCGGTCCCGTGCCGGCCTGCGTCGTCCTCAAGGCCTTCCCGCTGTCGTCCGGATCCGCTCCGATCGATGCCACCCGAGCAGTGCGCGCCGCGACTCGCTTCCATCGGGCCGCCTTCGCCGTCTACGCCGGGTTCAACGGATCGGTCGCCATCCGCGGCGTTCGCCCACCCCGCCGCCTGCAGCCGTCGCCGCTCAACCTGATCATTCGCCACCTCGACCCGTCCGTCGACCAAGACGCCATCGTCCTCGACACCTTCGAATTCCTCGACATGGATGCCTACTGATCTCTCGGCGTCGTAGGCCGACCGCAGCTCGACGGGCGGCGCCAGTACGGTCGAGCGCATGGCGGGGTGGACCACCACAGTGACGATGCTGGCCGCAGTCGCGGTGGGGGCCGTCTCTTGTGCCGACTCCGTCGAACCCGCTGCAGTACCGCAGGACTCTGCGACAACGACCACCACTACGGTGCGCTCGCCCGCCACCACTGCGGAACCCACGACTACGACGTCGACGACAGCTCCGGACGCGAACGAACCCATCTTCGACGTGCCCGCGCCGGCGCCCGACGTGCGCGCTTGCTCCCCAACCGATGACGTATGGGTGAGCGCGACCTTTGTCGATCGCGGCCCGGACGTTGTGGCCGACGCTGTCTTCGTCGCCAACATCTCGAATTCTGTCTGCGGCCTGAGCGAGCCCGGATTCACCGTCGACGACGAGATCGTGCCGGTCGGCCCGGCCCTCGACAACCGACCCGGTTCCGCTGTTCTGGCTCCGGGCGAGAGCGCCATGTTCGTCGTGGCCTCGCCCCGCCCCGCCCGATCCGTCACGTTCGACGTCGAGCGAATCGGCAGCGTGCATTTCGGTCTGGACGGCGAGTACCGCACCGACAGTCCGGTGTCGAAGTACCGGGAGGGTGTGTCGTTTGTCGGTCCGGTCGAGTGGACCGGACAGCCCAACGCCCCGATCGTCTTTGTGCCGACCGACCCCTCCGCCGGCGTCCCCATCGGGCTCGATGACCTCGTCACCACCGCCGGCGTGGGGTCGTTTCGCGCCGGCATGGCGCCGCAGGAAGTGGCGGACGCGACCGGCCGCGCCTTCGTGATCTCCGAGTGGGGCGTGGCGAGCGAGGGCTGCGGCTACGGCTGGCTGCCACCCGACCTCACGTTCACGATCTCGTCGCCGTCCGAGTCTCTCGACGACGCGCAAGTGGGCGCCATCGACTCGGCCGGAGATCGACGCACGCCCTCCGGGATCGGGCCGGGAACTTCAGTCGCCGAGTTGCGCGCCGCCCTCGGCGATGACCGACTGTCCACTCGGCTGAACGAATACTCAGGCGCCGCTGACTACCTGTTCACACCTCGGAACCATGACGAGCAACATCTCGGCATGTTCTTCCGAATCGATGCGGAGACCCTCACCATCTCGAGCTACGAGGCGGGCCTGCAGACCCAGATCGGCCGAGGCGAAGGCTGCGCCTGACGCGGCCCCGACCCATGCCGAGTGTTCAGACGTCGGCTCCGAAGCGCTCGGCGAGATGGTCGACGGGGTTGCGGGAGATGACGCTCGGCGCCTGATCCAGGAACTCCCGCCAGCGCCGGGCCATGGCGAACCAGAGCCGGCGACGACGAGCGCTCGTCCGCAACGGCAGGTAGCCCAGCTCCCACATCATGACGACACCCCAGAAGCCGAGATCGCTCTGCACACCGCCCGATTCGAGGTTGGTGTGAATGCGCATGGCGCCATGGAGGATGTGGACAATGCGATCGCGGATCGCTTCACTGAGGACCGCTTCCGGGATCGTGGTGAGACCGGACGCGTTGTCGGGCATCGAGGCCGAACGACCAACCGACCGCGACCGAAACGACACCCACCAGTAGGGATGCTCGAGATCGGAGGGCACGTGGAACACGAACGGCCTCGGCGAGAGCCGGCGAGCGAACACTCGCGGAACCTCGCGCACGAGTCGACCGAGGTGGGCTTCGAAGTCACGCCACTCGACGCGAACGCCCGCTTCCTCTGCAGCTCGCGCCGCGATCTTGGGTTCGTACTTGGCGGCGAGCTCGGCAAGGTGTCGTGACCGGTCGACATACCAGTCGACCTCGCTTCGCTCGAAACCCGACTCGCTGTCCCAAGAATCACCAGGCGCCATGGTGATCACGTCGGTGCCCTCGATCCCACCGCGGTCGGCAACGCCATCCACCACATCCGCCGGCGTGACGAGGTGATCGTTGAGCGGGGCGCTCTCAGGGTGAAGGAAGCCCACCATCGACCCGAAAGGAATCGCGTAGCGCGGGCGGAGCCGAGCCATCACGTCGTGAAAATCATCGATGTAGGTCTGCGGCGTGACGAGCGTGAGTTGCTCCTTGTCGACGCTGTCGTAGAGAACCGGGTACGACTGCGCGAACGAGTGGCTCTTGCAGGCCAGGGACGGCGCGCCGAAGTCGTTCACCAGCTGATCGAGCGCTCGACCGCGGATCTTGCAGTCATTGATGTCGACCACCACGTGATCGTCTTCGGCAATCACGAAAGCCGTGTCGTCGAAGCCGTATTGATACGAGGCGACCCGGACGCCGTCGCCCAGGTCGACCACGCGTCCGTGGATCAGTTCGCGAGGCTGATCGAAGCCGAGGCTGACGACTTCATCGCCCATGACATCGACACCGAAGCGGGGGATCAACACCTGCGCCGACCGATCGAGCTTGCGCATCGACGGGTAGTGGAAGTGATCGAAATGGTGGTGAGTCAGGTAGACGAAGTCGGGGGCCAGCATCTCGTCGGTCGGCTCGGTACTCGGCGGGAAATGCCACCACGAGCGCCAATAGCAGGAGCCGAACAACCACGGGTCGACGAGGATCGTCCCGGCTCGAGTCTCGGCCCGCAGGCACGAGTGGCCGATCACCGTCACACGCATGAGCCGCAACGGTACGCCACAAGTACGATTCCCCGGTGCGCTGGGGACCGAGATTTCGACAGGTGGCGGCGAGGCCGTTCCCTCTCCTCGTCGCGCTGACCTTCGGGTTGGCCGTTCTCGTGCGCTGGTGGGTGCTCGATCGCTGGTACGCCGACGTGCCCCTGATCAACCCGGGCACCGTGAACGACAACCAGTACTACCACCTGTCGGCCAACCTCCTGGCCGACGGACATGGCTTCGCGAACCCTTTCGAATACGCCGTGACCGGCGAGTTGGTCCCCACCGCCGCGCACCCTCCCGGCTTCACGGTCTATCTCTCGATCTGGTCGATCTTCGGCGCCGACACCGTCACTTGGCACCGCTTCGCCGGCGGCCTGATCTCCGCGACCGTCGTCATTCCGGTCGGCTTGCTCGTTCGCCGAATCTCCAACATTCCAGCCGCGGCCCTCGCCATGCTCGCTGTGGCCCTCTACCCGCCACTCTGGATGAACGACGCATTGATCCTGTCAGAGTCGATGTACATCCCGATTGCCGCCTGGGCGCTGTTCTTCGCCCACCGAGTCCACGAAGAACCATCGATTCGTCGGATCCTCGAACTGACGGTGGTCCTCGCTCTCGGCGCGCTCACCCGAAGTGAACCGTTCCTGATGTTCTTCGTGTTGCTCACGCCGCTCGTAATGCTGCACCCGCGACTCGAGTGGCGCGACCGACTCACCCGAACCGCTCTGGCCGCCGGCTTGGCGATGCTCATCCTCGCGCCTTGGGTCGGACGCAACGTCACCATCTTCGAGGAACCGACGTACCTCGCAGTCGGCCCCGGGTATGTCCTGGAGATCGGCAACTGTGACGAGACCTACAGTGGCGAGTTCCTCGGCTACTGGTTCGACGAGTGCGGCACCGCCTGGCCCGAGGGGGCCGACGAATCAGGCATCGGCGCCGCGAAATACGCGAACGCTCGCGGCTATATCGGCGACCATCTCACGGAAGTGCCAAAGGTGGTGGCAGCCCGGGTCGGGCGGCTCCTCGGCGTCTACCGACCGCTGCAGGGAATCGACTTCGATGTGTTCTTCGAGCGACGCGTTCGTTCTCACGCGACGGTCGGTTTGTGGGCCCACTATGCGGCGATGATCGCGGCGGTCCCAGGCGCGATTCTCTGGCGTCGTCGCACCACCCTGCTGCCTGTCGCCTCGGTCGCTGCGGTCTCGGTCTTCACCGCGGCGATCACGTTCGGCATCTCGCGCTACCGGATCGGCGCCGATCTGGTGTTCGTGATGCTCAGCGCCGTCGCGGCGCATGCGTTGCTCGTCGTGTTGTGGAGGCAACTCTTGAGTCAGCTCGACCGCTACGGTCCTGCCCTGTTCCGCTCTACCGCTGCCGAGGAGGAGGTCGTCGACGCATGAAGCTCATCGACCGCATACGCAACGCCCCGCGGGCCGTCCGGCTGATCGTCGCCATCGGTATGGGCGGTTGGCTGTTTCGCCTCTGGGCCGTCTTGTCGTACCGGCCGACCTGCGACACCGGCTCCACCGATTGCTACAAGTTGGCGGGCGACGCCTTCTACCACCATGGCCAGGCCAATCTCCTCGCCGAGCACTTCGAGTATCTCAACCCCAACATCCACCTCGCGACCGGGAAGCTGATCGACTCGGCCGGGGATCCGCCCCTCTTTGCCGCCTACTTGGCGAGCTGGTCGAAAATCGGGTTCGACGGTGTCACCGACCATCGAGTGGCCGCCACCCTCTGGGGTTTCGCCCTCGTCGTCGCCATCGGCCTCTTCACTCGGCGACTCGGGGGCAACGTGGCCGGCGTTGTCGCCGCCGTCATTGCCGCCCTGCATCCGTTGATGTGGATCAACGACATCATGTTGCTGAGCGAGGGGATGTACCAGCCCTTCATCGTGCTCATGTTCTGGGCGGCCTACGAGTGGATCCGCGAGCCGAGCCGCCGCAATGTGGCAATCCTGGGCATCTCGATCGCGCTGGCCGCAATGATCCGGGCCGAGGCGATCAGCCTCTACGCCTTCATGGTGTTGCCGCTGATCTGGTGGGGAGTCAAAGGTCTCGATACGAAGGAAAAGTTCCGCCAGACAGTCGCTTGTGGCTTGGCCGGGCTGGCTCTGATGGCACCGTGGCTGATCTACAACAACGTCAGGTTCGAGAAGCCCGTCACGATCAGCGCGGTGAGCGGCACGGTGATGATTGCCGGCGCATGCGACGGTGCCTGGACCGGCGAATCACTCGGCTATTGGGTCAACTGCTTCGACGACAACCTCATTGCCGAACTCCGCGAAGAACTTCCGGGGTCGTGGCCCGACGACGAAGCCGACCGCGTCCACTACGACGAGTCGGTGATCGACGAGTTCAACCGAGATCACGCCCTCGACTACTACGTCGACAACTGGGAGCGGTACCCGAAGGTCGCGCTCGCCCGCATCGGTCGATCGCTCGAGTTCTACCGGGTGAGCCACACATTGCGCATGCAGTACACGGTCGAAGGCCGCTGGGAAGAGCCGAGCACGGTGGGCCTCGGCGTCTACTACGCGCTCCTCCCGTTCTCCGTCATTGGCGCGCTGCTCATGCGTCGCCGCGGACAACGCCTCACTCCGTTGCTCGCCATGTGGCCGATGATCGCGGCGGCATCCGCCATGACCTTCGGGCTCACGAGATACCGCGTGCCCATCGACATAGCGATGATCGTGCTTGCGTCGATCGCGTTGAGTTGGATCTTCCATCGACTGCGCCGAGAAGGTGCGCTTTGATGAGCCCCATCATCTTCACCCTCGATCTCGAGGACCATCGACCCGACGAAACCGCCGAGCTGCGCTTTCCTCAGATCACCGACCAATTACTCGACGACCTCGAGAAGTGGGGCGTGATCGGCACGGTCTATGTGGTCGGCGAAGTCGTCCGCGACCATCCCGACCTCGTCGCCCGGGTCGCAGCACGAGGTCACGAACTCGGCCTCCATGGCGCCACCCACACACCCTTGCCCGACGTGGGGGCCGACACGTTCGGCGCGGTCACGGCCGAGGCCATGGATCGCCTCGCCCAGACCATCCAGGCACCGGTTCACGGCTTTCGCGCGCCGATCTTCTCGCTCGTTCCCGAGTCATCATGGGCGCCGGAGATTCTTACCGATCTGGGCTTCGTCTACAGCTCGAGCGTGCTTCCGGCTCGCAACCCCCTCTACGGCTGGCCCGGCGCGCCCGACGAGCCGTTCCGTTGGCCGAGTGGTCTCATCGAGATTCCGTCACCGACCTTCGGCATCGGCCCGGCCACCATCCCGATTCTCGGCGGGGTCTATCTGCGGGTCGCCCCGTCACCGCTTGTCCGTTGGGCCGCCCGGCGCGCACCGAATCACGCTTGGGTCTACTCACACCCCTACGATTTCGATCCTGACGAGGAGCGATGGCTCCTCCCTGAGGTCGGTCGTCTCGGGAGCCGCGTGATGTGGTGGGGGCGAAAGGGCATGAAGAGCCGTGTGCAAAGCGTCGTGGGCGGTACCGACCGTCGCATGATCGATGTCGTCAACGAGCTGGGCGAGATCCCGACCTTCGAGCCGGCGCTCGCGACATGAGCACCGAGATTCCGGAATACGGCCAGGACGAGATGGCCCACCCGCTCCCGCGAACCACGATCGTCGATCGCGTGCCGTGGCTCGTCGACCAGTGCCGAGGAAAGCGCGTCATCCACGTGGGCTTCGCCGACGCCGGATTCCGCGACGAACAGAACCGTGCGGGCAGCTGGCTCCACGGACACCTGGCCGATGTCGCCGACTCGCTCGTCGGCCTCGACTTCGACGGCCCCGGCGTGACCGCCGCGGTCGACGGTGGGTTCGAGGCCCACCTCGTCGACTGCACCGATCCGGCTGCCGTGGCGGCCCTCGCCCTCGAACCGGCCGATGTCGTGTTGGCCGGCGAGGTGATCGAACACCTGGGATCGCCCGGACCGTTCCTGGAGGCGGTGGCTCTTCTGTGCGCTCCCGGCGGGACCTTGATCGTCACCACTCCGAACGCCTACGGGCTCGTGAACGTCGTCGCCAACATCACCCGCAGGGTCGAAGTGAACCACCCGGATCATGTGGTCATGTTCACCTGGCGCACGCTCACCCAGCTGATGCAACGACACGGATGGAGCCCCGCCGACAGCGTCACCTACGTCCCGGTCGTACGCGACCGTGGTCAGCGTTCACGGCTCGAATCTCTTGCCGTACGCATGGTGCTCGGCCTCGAACGACTCCTCGGGCGACTCGGCCGTCCCTACAGCGCCGACGGGCTCATCGTCACCGCCCAGCGCCGCCCCGACTTGTAGCGGGGGTCAGACTCCAGTTGCAGCGGGGGTCAGTCGGCGAGGTCGGGGGTGGCGAGGTCGATTCGGGCGCGGAGGAGGGCGAACTCTTCGGCCAGATCCTGGGTGCGAGCCTCCACGCGGGAGAGCTCGTAGGTGAGGTGCACGGTCGTCGCGAACAAGATCGACACCGCGGCCAGAAGGATGGTGTTGGACGGAGTCTCGATCCCGAGGACGTCCGATACCGACTCCACGATGCTCGGCACCGCTGCGATCGGCAGGAGAGCGATGGCGACCAGCGACCACAGGAGGGCGTACTTGCTCTTCAACACTCGCTGCCGGACCAGCGAGTAGATGAACACGACGGTCAGGACGAGGACGCCGGAGAAGACGATGTGCGCGGTGGTCGACATGTGCCGAGGCTAGCCAGCCAATGGATGCCGATCGCTGCCGCCACGACCAAGGCCACCTCGGCGGGCACTCGAAACCGCGGGATGCCATAGAACAGCGCGCCCATGAGCGACACATGCACGACCATCACCCCGAGCAGCCAGCGCGACCATCCGCGACCGAGGCGCCACCAGCCGACCATGGCCAGCGGCACCACGAGATAGAGGCCGGCCAGCGATAGGTGCGACGCCCAGAGCTCGCGCCCCTCCTGCGTGTTGAGCTGCGCCGTGTCGAGGGGTCGATACACGCTCCACAGTCGCCCGAGCCGGGCGGCCATCACCCGCGGCTGATCGCGTAGATGATCGCCGATGTAGGTGACGGCCTGGTCACGCGCTACTCGCGAGTCGACGCTCGGATCGCTGTCGTCGAAACGACCCTCGGCGTCGATGAACTCCGCGGGCGGAAACCAGAACCCGAGCCCGCCGCCCTTGTAGACCGCATCGTTGTTGGCACCGACGAGCACCAACCCGTCGCCATGCGACATCACCACCGGCTCCTCGAAGCGGACGAGATTCGGGACGACCCAGGGAGCCACCACGATCGCCGTAACCACGCCGACCACCGCCGCACGAGACAGGCGCTCGCGCAGCGTCGCGTGGGTTACGACCATCAGGGGCAGCGCGACAAGAGCGGCCAGCAACAATGTCTCCGCCCTGGCCAGAGCACCGAGTCCGATCCACAGCCCGAGCCAGACGGCCAGCCTCGCCGATGGCGCCCGGCGGTAGCGGGCCGCGAGCAGCAGGACACCGGCCACCGTCAGAGCAGTGAGCGACTCGGCCATCACCAGACCGTCGTTGATCCAGAACCCCGGGTAGACCGCAGCGATCACCGCCGCGGTCAGGCCGATTGCCCGTCCGGCGACTTCGCGCGCCAGCAGGCCGACGACCACGATGACTGCGGCACCCACGGCACACATGATGAAGCGCTGTTCGAAGAGGTGGTCGCCCCGGGCGCCGGGCAACAGGGAGGCCGGTGCGGCCACCAGTGCCGTCAGCGGTGGATGATCGGCGGCATGAGCGGCAGCCGACCCGGGCTCAGCCAACCCCACCCGGATCGCGATGTCGTGCCACGGGGTGACGAAGCCATCACCCTCGGCGATCGCATCGGCCGCTCGTGAGTAGAAGAACTGGTCGCCGGGGAAGATGTCGGTCGTCGCCAAGGTCTGGTCGTGCTTCGCGAAGATCACGTAGAAGACACGGCCGATGAAGCCGACACCCGCGACCACGAGCAGCTGGGCGCGAAATGATGCTTCGATCCATCGAGCCCGAGCGCGCACCACCAGCGACTCCGTCGGTGTCGGGTCCTGGTGTCGCCCATGGACGACACCTTGCAGACTCTGGCCGAACACCTCGACCGTGTAGTAGCTGATCACCGACACGAAGAGCGTCGGCACCAGCGCCAGGACAAGGAACGACCAGAAGTCGGTGCCGATGTAGGCCCAGAGCCCCGATCCTCGCTCTGCACCGAGCGCGTCGGCCAACGGCTCCCAGGGATGCACGACGAAGGCCATGTGCCAGAGGTAGATCGAGTACGAGATGGTGCCGAGCCATTCCAGCGGGCGGCTCCGCACCACGGACCGGACGAGCGAACGTCGGGCGACGCCGAACACGAGAGGGAACAGCAGGCAGAAACCGATGGCGCCGTAGACCCCCTGGCGAGCGATCTCTCGAGGCCACGACGCCGTCTCGACGCCGAGCGCAAGTCCCATGTGTTGGGAGACGATCTGGAAGAGAACCGCGGCGAGCAGCCACCAGGCGCCGGCCGGAGCGGCCAGCCGCTCGAGGCGCGCCCGCATGGACTCGCCGGTGACAAATCCGACTCTCGCCACAGCCAACGCCATGCCGATCGCGAAGTAGTCGAGATTGCCCGGAAGCCAGAGAATCTGGGCCGACGTCCATCGGGTTCCGAGGCTGAGCACCCAGATTCGGAAGAAGAGCGACAGTAGATAGCAGAGCGAAACGAAGACCAAGAGCCCGTTGCGGCGCGCGGCCCGCTCTCGGTCGCGGAGCCAAGGCCGCAGAAAACGAGCCATCAGGGGAAGCGCGGCGTAGAAGCTGATCTCCGTGGCAAGGCTCCACGACTGCGGCATCGGACCGAGCGAATGGGTCGGCCAGTGAATGTGAACCAGCAGGTAGGTGGTGATCGTCCCCGTGAGATCAGAGAAGGCCTCGCTCGTGAACAGGATGATCAGTGTGAGGGCGACCCAGAACGCCGGGTAGATGCGTAGCGCCCGCCGCCAGAGGTGTTCGATCGCGGGCCGCAGCGGGCGATCGTCGAGCACCGAGGCGGCGATGGGACGAAAAAGCAGGAAGCCCGAGAGCGCGAAGAAGATCGGCACGCCGATGTCGAGACGGCCGAGATACCCGCCCCAGATGTCGTGCCGATACGTAGCCGCAGACTGGAATCCGACGTGGTGGAAGACAATCGCGAGCGCGGCGATCGCCCGCAGGCCATCGAGACCCAGGACGCGGTCGGCATCCGGCGGCCGAGTTTCGGTGGTGGCGGCGCCCATCAGGCGCAGAGTCTATGACTCGCCGGAGAGGCGCCGGTCAGTTGCTGCTGTTCCAGACGAGCGCACCGGCGGAGTCGAGCGCAGGTCCCGTTTCGATCTGCCGACGAATCCGTTCCGCTGGGCCGGGTCGGGCGAACAGGAAGCCCTGCGCGATGTCACACCCGAGACCGCGGAGGAGTTCGAGGGTGGCGGTGTCTTCCACGCCCTCGGCGACGACCTTGTGGCCGAGGTTGTGAGCGAGGTCGATGATCGACCGGGCAATGATGTAGTCGTTCTCGCGATCGAGCATTCCCGAGATGAACGACTGGTCGATCTTGATCTCGTGGATCGGGAGCTTTCTGAGGTGCGTCAACGACGAGAAGCCGGTTCCGAAATCGTCGATGGAGATCCGTATCCCCTGCTCGTGGAGAGCCTCGAGCACATCGACGATGGCCCGGTGGTCCTCCATGATCTCGCGCTCGGTGATCTCCAGGGTCAGTCGGTCGGCAGAAACGCCTGCGGCGGCGAGACGCTCGGCCACGGCCGCGGGGAGGTTGCGGTCGTAGAGGTTGCGTACCGGCACGTTGACCGCCACGCGCTGTCCAGGCCAGTCCTTGATCGTCTCGAGAGCTCGGTCGAGCACCGCGAACGTCAGATCGGCGATGAGACCCGACACCTCACACAGCTCGATGAACTGATCGGGGCCGAGCAAGCCGAGACGATGGTGCTGCCAACGAGCGAGAGCCTCCATCTCGAGGACCCTTCCGGTACGAAGGTCGACCTTCGGCTGGAACCACACTCGGAGCCCGTCGTCGAGCAGGTGTCGCAGCTCACCCATGAGCGTCAAACGATCAAGCGAATGTCGATCGTCGTCGCGCGCATAGAGGCGGTAGGGCACGCCTGACCGCTTGGCGTCATACATGGCGATGTCGGCCCGCTGCAGCAGCATGTGGGCATCCGAACCGTGGGTGGGGCCGACGGCTCCACCGATCGATGCGGTCACCTCCACCTCGATGCCGCCGAGCTCGACCGGTTGCTTGATGGTCTCGTGGACCCGCTGAGAAATCTCGAGCAGATCGCCCTCGGTCGCTCCGCCGAGCACGATGGCGAACTCGTCGCCACCCAGGCGGGCGACGGTGTCGACCTCTCGCATCATGTCGCTGAGGCGCACGCCGATGGTGGTCAGCAACTCGTCGCCGTAGCCGTGACCGAGCGTGTCGTTGATCTCCTTGAACTGATTGAGATCCAGTAGCAGCAACCCGACGTTCGTATCGTCGCGGTGCATGACCGCGAGCGCCTGAGTGAGGCGGTCGAAGAGGAGCGTGCGATTCGGTAGTGCCGTCAGCGGGTCGTGAAACGCCTGATGACGAATCAGCTCAGTCGCGTGTTTGCGGTCGGTGACGTCGGTGAACTGCACACCCACGGCGCCATCGGGCAGCACCACGATCTCGTAGCTGAAGCTGCGTATGCCCGACGGAGTCGTGATCTCGACGTCGTCGCGGTCGGCGGCCCGACCCGATGTGTGGACGTCCTCGATGTCAGCGCGAATCGAGGCCGGCAACCACGGGGCAATCGCGGCGAGTTCTCGACCAGACGCTGAGGCGGCATCGACGCCGGCCAGCTCCGCGAAGGCTGGATTGATCTGAAGGACACGGGGCTCAGCCGTGCTCGACAAACGCTGCGCGAGGACAAGAAGCGGCTCGGCCTGATTCGCGACGACCGCGGCAAGTCGGTCGACTTCGACCCGGGCGGCGGCCTCTTCAGCGATATCGAGGATCACACCGCGCAGATACCGTTTCTCGGCGACGTCCACTGACCGGACCACCTCACGAACCCGAAGCGATGAGCCATCGGCACAGGTGAGTCGCACCTCGCGAACCATCGCACCGTCGATGTCGGCGAGGTCGGCAGCGTAAGTGTGAAGATCTCGCGGATGCACGCGTTGAGCGACCGGCAGTGCCCTCCACTCGGCCACCGTGTAGCCGAGGAGCTCGTCGACCCGCCCGACGGCGCGCGTCAGTTCGAACGTCGCGATGTCGGCTTCCCAGACGATGACCGGCAGAGACTCGACGAGGTCGGCCACGCGCAGCACGCTGTCGCGCCCCTCACCGAGGATCTTCAGGTTGTTGAAGTTCAGCGATGCGGTGGTGCCGAAGAGAACGCCGACCACATAGAGCCCACCCGGCGGATGAGCGAAGAACGACGCTGCGCCCATTCCACAACACCCGACCACGTAGAGCAGCCATGTCACGCGAGGAGAAACGAGCCAACCGATTGTGATCGCAGAGACAGCCGGGATGAGCAGCGCAACCCACACCGCCGGATCGGAGGCACTGACGTAGCTGACGAGGAGTAGATCGAAGACGGCGAGCGCGGTCGCCTGGTGATGACGCGGGAGCACCACGAGCACCGCCACCATGCCGAGCAGGTAACTCATCCCGGCGAGGACCAGGCTGGAATCCCGCATCGAGAGCAGAAGTCCACCCACCACGAGCGGGCCCATCACGTAGTGGGCGACTCGGATCAGCTCGAGTGTCCGGTCGCGGACCGCGGTCTTGTCGTGAGTCCACTGATCGATGAGCGCGTCGACATCAGAGCCCGACTCAGCGGGGGTCCTCTGAAGAAGGGCGCTCAACATGGGAGTCAGCTCTGTTCGGGACGCAGTAACCAGTCACGACTCGGATCGGGAGCATCGTCACCGTCGAGGAACTGACGAAACGCGTGGTCATCGCCCTCGTCATCGGCTTCGAGAGCCTCGGCGAGGTCGTCCGGAGGGGTCTGTTCGACCAGACGGGCACCGAGCATGCCGAACAATCCGGTGCTGTCCTCCTCCTCATCGTCGGTCTCCGACAGGTCCTCGAATCCCACGACTTCCTCGTCCGATCGAGCCCTCGAGAAGAGACCGGCGCTGGTAGGTGCCTCATCGCTGTCGTCGTTCTCGTCCCCGTCCGAGTCGTCGACGACAGCAACACCAGCGAAGGTCGAGGGCGGACCTGGGGGGACCTCATCGATTGCGGTATCGGGCACATCCACAATGTGATCCTCTCCGGACGCAGCAGACTCGATCAGTTCTGATTCGAGATCCTCTGCTGCAAGTTCTTCCTCCGCTGTCGGCTCTTCTTCGGCCTGATCCTCAGGCAGAGGCGACGCGACACCTTCGATCGCCGCTGCAGCGACGGGCGGCAGCTCGGTGTCCATGAACGACACCATCGACTCGGCCAGTTCATGCACGCGGCTTCGGAGCTGCTCGTGGTAGCTCTCGAGGGACGCTCGTTCCTCCTCGAGCGCGCTGCGCACTTCGGCAAACGCCTCGATCTCACCGGCTACCTTGCGACGCTCTTCGGCAACGATCGTCGCGGCGTCTTCCGCGGCAGCAGCCCTGATCTCGTCGGCGCTGGTCTTCGCCTCGTCGACGGACTCCTGCGCCCGGTCGGCCTCGGCCAACATCTGCTCCGCCATCGCTTCGGCCTCGGCCGCGACTCGCGTGGCTTCATCTCGCCGTGCCTCTGCCTCGGCGCTGATCTCCTCGACGATCTCATCGGCCTCACGGCGCGCCTCCTCGACGGCTCGATCGACCGTCTCGGCCGCCATCGCAAGAAAGCGAGAGGTAGCCATCGAAGGATCTTCGCCGCGCAACGTGTCCACCTCGGCTTGAAGCCTGGCCACCTCGACTTCGAGCTCCTGCTCCCGAGCGTTCGGCTTCGATTCGTGCTGGTCGGTCATGGGATCGTCCTCCGGCTGCGTGGCAATTCCGCGGAACGCGGTTCCGTGCACAATCGGCGCCAATCACGCGGTCTTGAGTCCCGACCCCGAGCCCGAGTTTCGAGACCTAGCATGCGAATTCGTGATGCTCAGCGACGACGACCCCGTCTGGTACGCCTCGTATGGCTCCAACTGCCTCTCGGCGCGGTTCGCGACCTACCTCACTGGCGGAACCGCAGAGGGCGCGACGCGGCCCGAACGCGGCGCCCGCGATCCCACTCCTGCCGTACGAAGCGAGCCTTTCTGGCTCCCTTCGACCGTACGTTTCCTCGGCGACGCCGCCAAGTGGGGTGGCGGCGGAGTTGCCTTTCTCGACCATGGCGACAGCGGCTCTGCTCCCGGGCGTCGCTTCCTCATCACCAAAGGCCAATTCGACGATGTCGCGGCGCAAGAAAGCCGGCGCGACACGGTCGAACTCCCCATCGACTCACTCGAACCTGGGGTCGTCATGTCGATCGGCGGCGGGTTCTACGACGGGATCCTCGCGCTCGAACCGGTGGAGGGAGTGCCGGTCGTGACCTTCACCTCGCCGCACCCGTTGGTCGATCTGCCCATCAATTCCCCGTCGGCCGCGTACCTCGGCACGATCGTGCGCGGTCTCCAGGAGGTCCACCCGGACTTCGACAACGTCGTCGCCGCCCTTCACCGCTCGCCCGGCGTCGCGACCGGTTGGACCATGCAACAAGTGGCTGCGCTCGTCGCGAATTAGGTCGATCGACTCATGCCCTAGACCACACTCACTGCCAAACTTCGCGAGTACCGGGTGTGGCCCACCCGAGGCCGGCGAATTTCGTGGAGGAGAGACCCGTGGACAATCCCGTGGACGACAGAGAGCAATCCAACGAACCGCTCGCTCATCGATTGCGAAGCGCAGCAATCGATCGCACGGCGACCGACTCCGCCCGCGTCGACGACTTCGTGCTCGATGCCGACGGCGTCATCGATCTCCGCGACCTCGAACGGGACCCGACCGGCTCGTCGGTCGCGGACCCTGCGAAAGCACTTGCAACGATCCGAGGTCAACTCGGCGACGCTCACGAAGTGTCCGACCTCTACGACGAATCCGAGCCGGAGCCATCTCGGTGGCGACTCGGGCTTCGCGCCCGCCAGGCCGACGCGGTTCCTGTCGAACCGGTCACGCGTGAGACCGAGGCTGTAGCCCTGGTCGCCACGCGCAAGACGCCGGTGCTACCGCCGCTCAGCCGTCTGGCGATGGTTCCCCTCGCGACCGAGACGGACACCGCCGATATCGAGACCGCGGAGAGCGTCGCCGCTCCCCCGCCATCGATCGCCGAGTCGATCGAACCAGAAGTGGACCTGCGCGACGAGGACCGTCCTACCGCCGACTGCCCCAAGTGCATGGGCCTCGGCCACCGTGACCTCTTCGACCGGTTCAGTCAGGTCGAGTTCTACAGCTGCGACAACTGCATGCACATGTGGCAGCAGGACCTGGGCTGACCCTCAGCTGCCGAAAACGGCGAGCCACTGCTCGCGTGTCTCGGGCCGAAAGACGATGTTGCGCTCGCGCGTGATCCCCATCGTGGCCGACGACTCGACCGAGTACTGGTGTCCGGGGTAGAGCACGGCGTCGTCGGGAACCTTCGACAGACGTTGGGTGAGGCTCTCGTACATCTCCTCGGGGCTCGATCCCGGAAAGTCGGTCCGACCACAGCCGTCGAGAAACAGCGTGTCGCCGGCGACCAGACGGCCGTCGACGAGGAAGCACTGGCTGCCGGGGGTGTGACCCGGTGTGTGGATCAACTCGACATCGATCGCACCCACCGAAACCTTGTCGCCGCTCCGATGCTGGACAAGGGAGCCCTCAGCCAGACCGGTGACCTTCTGGACGAATTCGGCCTCATCGGCTTGGACGTGGATCGGCACCTCGACGCGCTCCATCAACTCCGCGACACCCTCGAGCTTCATCCCCATCATTGATCCGCCGACGTGGTCGGGGTGGTAGTGCGTGGCAAGTACGCCGGAGCAGCGCATGCCGTCGGCTTCCAGAAGGTCGACGAGTCCGTTCACGTCGTAGGCGGGGTCGACGAGCAGGGCTTCACCCGTCTCGCGGTCGCCGATGGCGTAGACGAAGTTGACCATCTGCGCAGCCATCGCGTCGGTGGTGGCAAAGTCGCGGCCCGAAAGCAGCTGACGGAAATAGAAGCGGTCGCTCATCCCGTCAATCTAGAACGGCTGCGGAAAAAGGCCGACAAGTGGCTGCGATAGGTCCGGTTGTAGAGGTCATAGTCGGCTCGGAGTTCCGCGGCGGGCCACGCCACCGGCCAAAGCTCTTCGGGAAGTAGCGGGTCCATGACCAGGTGACGCAGCGTCTCGGCCGCGACCTCGAAACCCTCTGCGAGCGCATCGGATACGCCGCTCTCCAACGAGCCGGTCAGCGCCGTCATCCGCCGCTGAAGGACGGCGGACTCGGCCGACCAGGCCTCGACACCGAAGAGCTGCGCAACGAGCCCGGCCGCGTCGTCATCGGGAACGGCAATGAAGCGGTCGGCCTGTTGGGCCAGTATTCGACGGGCCCCATCTTGGCGGGTCGGCTCGAGGTTGTCGGGACGCATCCACACCCCTTCTCGTCGCTCCCCCAATCCGAGGTGAGCAGCGGCGCGGCGCAGCGACGCTCGCTCGCCATAGGCGCGCGCTGTAGCTCGGACGACATACATCTCCCACTCGCCCGACCAGGGGCGCGTAGTGGGGGCCAGTCCTTCCTCCTGACGAACCTGGCGCTCGAGCAGCGGTCCGGCCAACGTGTAGTGGCCGTCGTCGTCGCGACCGAGCTCGCCCTTGTCGACCATCCGGCTGAGGGCGACGCGGGTCGTGCCCGAGTTGACGCCGAATTCCTCGGCGAACGCGACCAACAGCCGGCCGGGCAGCCGCGGCGGCCGCGTGCCAAGAAGGGTTGACGCAACGATGCTGCGAGCCGAGAGGGCGGACATGGCCGGTCGTTACGCGGGTTGCGCAAGGGTGCGCCAGAACGCCCGATAGCTCGGATATGTGATCGCTTCGGTGACGTAACCGTCTTCTTCCAACGCCGCGTGGAGCTTGGGGAGGTTGGCCATTGGTATGCCCGAGTCGACATGGTGAGCGAGGTGGTAGCCGATCGACTGCGACAAGAAGATGTGCTTCGACAGGAAGCCCTGACGAATGTGGTGCGTTGTGAGCCTTCGATCGTCGGAGCGGGTCATCCCCGCGTGTTCGGCGAGCGCCCGCAAGCGATTCGCGACACGCCAGTAGGTGAGCCACGGGAGGAGCCAGAGGAACACGAACAACCAGGGATGGCCGAACGCTGCGAACACGGCGAACACCAGGGCCTGCGCTCCCAGAAACCGCAGCGCCCGCACTCGTCGACCCTTCGTGTAGAGCCCGACCAGCGACGGCTTCACGTTCTTCCAGCCCGAGATGCCGACGGCATCGCGGACGAGCTTGCGCCGCAACGAGTCGCGCGGGATGGGGTAGCGAGCGTAGAGCGGAAAGTCGGGTTCCTTGTCGCCGAACTCGTCTCTGTGGTGCTGCGAGTGCGCAAGGCGATAACCCGACTCGCCAGTGCCGAAGGCGAGCCACCCGATCAATTTCTCGCCCACGAGGTCATTGAGCTTGCGGTTGCTGAAGAGAAGTCGGTGCGCGGCCTCGTGGAAGAGGGTGAGCGCCCGCTGGAAGTAGGCACCCATCACGAAGAATGCGGCGACCCACGCGACGGGGTGGTCGAGGGCGACCGCGGCGCCGATCGCGACAAATGGGTAAACGAGGGACACCACCACGAGCAGCGCGTTCTGTCGATTCGGAATCTTGCGAAGCTCGGCGCGGAACTCGGGCCGGGGTCGACCGTCGGGGCGCAACCGGCCCGAGCCTTCGAAGGGAGGCACGGCATCGACCGGCGCGAGGCCTCCCGTGAACGCGGTGACGAGCTCGTCGTGTGACATCGCGGTGGCCATGAGACCAGGGTACTGACAAGTTATTACCAATACAACAACGACTGTTGCGGTCGATGTAATATCAGGCGTCGCCGCCCGGTTCCCACATCGTCTCTTCGTAGTTCTGCTCGATCATCGCTTCGACCGCCGGCACAGCGTCGGAGTCGAGTCCCATACCCTCGGAGACGATCTGGCCGAGCGACGCGAGTTCTCCCCCGCCAGACCACGAGTCGGGATCCCACAGACCGCTGCGCCGAAACGATTTGGCGCAGTGCATGAACTGCTCCGTGATGGTCACACCGATCGCCGTCTTCGGTCGCCGGTCCCGCACCGCGCAGGCGTCGAGCACCGCCTCGTCCGTTGTGATGCACGCATGACCATTCACCCGCAGTGTGATGTCGTTGCCGGGCACCAGGAAGATGATCCCCACCCCTGAACCGCCGGCGATGTTGGACAGGGTGTCGAGCAGGTTGTTGCCCGAGAGATCACCGATCGCGAGGTGTTGATCATCGAGAACGGTGACAAACCCGGCCGGGCCGCCCTTTGGTGACACATCGGCTGTGCCATCCGGGGCGCAGGTGCCGATGATGACGAACGGCGACTGGTCGATATGGGCCCGCGAGTGATGATCGAGCTCTGTTTGGATCTTCGCCTCGATCGACTCCATCGGCGGCCGGTAGATCTCTCGCAGCTGCTCTTCGGACGTGAGGCGATTCTCGAACATGGGCCACCGTAGGTGCGACCAAACTGCAGCTTCAATCGCGAGCCGTCACGACCTCGCGGAGGTGCGACTCGACCTGGGCCACGCTCGGGAGGCCCTGCGCCGCGCAGGTGCCGGCGCGTTCACGGCTCCCGACGATCATGTCGGCGTCGTCACCACGCCGACGGACCAACCAGACGAGAGGCCACACGAGGGCTGTGCCCAATCCGCCGACGATGTACCCCTGACTGAACCCATCGACCGGCGCCGCAGCTGAACCGGCCAGGCGCCCGAGTCCGAGCTGCCCACCGACGCCACCGATCGATCCGACCATGGCGTCGAAACTGATGACCGTGGCGCGATGTTGACTGGGCGCCACGTGATGCACATAGGCCTGGCGAACGGGGGTGATCACGCCCAGGGAGCCGGTGAGCAGAAGGAATGACGGGACCGCGATCCAGAACGAGTCAGTCACACCCATCACCACTGATCCCAGCGTCGCGACGACCGACGCGCCCAGGATGATGGAGCTGCGGCGCCCGCATCGACGCGTGATCAGCTCGACGATCTGGTTCCCGACGATCATCGAGAGCGACATGAGCGCGGTGATCACGCCGATCACCCAGATTTTGTCGTCATCGAGCAGCAAGAGCAGATAGGGCTGGGCCGAGTAGAAGGCCCAGGCAAAGAACGCCCCACGAACCACACCCGCGAGCATCAGCATCCGAAGCCCCCGGTCTTGCCATCCATAGGCCACTCCGACACGGGTCTGGTCACGCAGTTCGGCGCCGATGTTGCTCAGTTCGAGTGGTCGCGGCGTGAAGCCGAGATCGTGCATGACGCGCCACGAAATGGCGAACAGTCCGCCGAGCAGGGCCGCCCGCACGCCGAAGGGAACGCCGAGATCGATCTGGCCGAGAAACCCGCCCGCCGTCGTGCCGACGAGCATCGCTGCACCGGTGACCTGCTGGGCCCGGGCGAAGACATGGTCGAGTTCGCCGTCCTGGCCGACCGAATGGAGAGCGTCGACCAGCCAGGCCTCGAGCGCCCCTGAGTAGAAGGTGAAGCCGAGTCCCATCACAAGTGACACGGCAGCAAAAACCTCGACCCCAGCCTCGGCGCGGGCGGCGACGAGGTAGAGGATCGTCGTTCCCGCGAGCACGACGATCGAGAGAAGGTACGACGCCCGGCGACCCACGGTGTCGGCGACCACACCGGTGGGGATCTCGAAGAGGACCATGCCGGCAGAGAACGTCGCGTTGGCCACGAACACCTCGCCGATCGACAAACCGGCGTCGAGCAGAAACAGCGTGTTGACACCCCAGATCAGCGACGCGGCGAGCGTGTAGAGACCCGCAAGAAGTTGGTAGTTGCGGATGATCCGGGCCGCAGTCATCGTGTCGCTCGATCTGTCATCGTTGGAATCCTGTCATCCGCACAGCCGCATTGGCCCTATCCTCCCTGGTCGTGAACGAATCCGCATCCTCAACGCCGACGCTCGCCTACTTGGGCCCCGTTGGCACGTTCACCGAGCAGGCCGTGTTGTCACAGCCCGATCTCGCCGAGCTCGAGCTGGTTCGCTTCGGCACCATCGTCGAGGTGCTCCGAGCTGTCGAGGGCGGAGCGGTCGATCTCGGATTCGCGGCGATCGAGAACATGATCGAGGGCGCCGTCAACGCCACGATCGACACGCTTGCCTTCGATGCCGACCTCCTCATCCAGCGCGAGGTGGTGATGAACGTCAACCTCAATCTGCTCGTGCAGCCGGGCGTCGGGCTCGAAGACATCGAACACGTCCGTTCGATACCCGTGGCCTACGCCCAGTGTCGCCAGTATCTGGCCGACAACTTGTCCAAGGCGGCGATCGAGGCGACGAATTCCACCGCCGACGCGGCCCGCGAACTCGCCGAGTCGAAACGAAGCGACACGGCGGCGATCGCTCCGCGACGCTCGGCCGAGGTCTACGGGCTCGACATCCTGGCCGCCGACATCGAGGACCACCCAGAGAACCAGACCCGCTTCGTGCTGGTCGGCCGCACGGGCATCACCGCGCCGACCGGTCATGACAAGACCTCGATCGTGATCTACCAGCGCGCCGATGAGCCCGGCTCGCTGGTCGCAATCCTCTCGGAGTTCGCCGCCCGCAACATCAACTGCACCAAACTCGAGAGTCGCCCGACTCGGAAGGGCCTCGGCGACTACTGCTTCCTGATCGACTGCGAGGGACATATCGCCGACCAGGTCGTTGGCGATGCCCTGCGCAACATTCAGATGAAACACGGACGGGTGAAATTCCTCGGGTCCTACCCGTCGGCCTACGGCACCGCCGACGAGCAGGAGTCGAACCGGTCCGGAGTCAGCGAAGCCGACTCGTGGCTCGACGGTCTGCGCAACCAGATCCGCGACTGAGAGCGATTCCTCAGTCGGGGCGGTCGACGAACCGATCGTCGAGCAACACGGGCACGAGGTCGCTCACATGGGCCTGTGCCGCGTAGACCACATCATCGGACCAGCCCCGTTCGACCAACTCTCGGCCCGACGAACTCCCACGTAGTCGCTCGACGATCTCACCTTCGGCGTCGTGCCATGCCGCAGCCGCGGCACGGGCCTCGGGACTCAACTCGAGTTGATCGAACATCGAGAGGACCGCACCCGCTCCGAGCAGGTCCTCGACCGCGACTCTCATCGGGCCGGTCGCCCCGCTCCACCGTTCGCCGGCGGCGATCACGCCAACCGAGAGACCCTCGTCCGCGAACGCGCTACCCACCGCTGCGCCGTTGCGAACACACGCGGCAACCACCTCCGTCGCGCCTGCCTCCGCCGCGCCGAACGCGAGAGCTGATCCGTTGGGCGACGGCAGCACGATGCGGGTGCCGGGTTCGACCTCGGCCAAGGAACTCGGTGACAACGAATAGCGAGCATCTCCGTCGCGGACGCCGGCCAACTCAGCGTTGATCGAAGCTGCGTAGTCCGCAGCTGAACCGTCGTTCATTTTGTAGGGAGCCACCTCGGCACCGCGGCCGAGCGCGACGTCAACGCACGTGGTGAACGACAAAACGTCGACGATCACGACGACATCGACGGTCGGAGCAATCGTGCGGAGTCCCATCGGCCCCCAGTCGAAGCGAACCCGAAACTCGTTCGGGTTCGCGGAACTCACGTCCAGCCGCCGTAGCGCGGGCGGCCCATCCAGGGACGACCGGCGAAGCGCCATCGCGGCAACGCATCAGGAGTGGAGGCGGTGTCCGGGCGGGGCCAGAGCGCCTCGTAGGCGGCAAGAATCGCCGCCATTTCCTCGTCGGTCGGCGCAGGAGTGATCTCCACTAGAGCGGCACGTTCCCGTGCTTGCGCTGCGGCATCTCTTCCTTCTTCGACTCGAGGAGCCGAAGACCGGCAACGATCTTGCGTCGGGTTTCCGAAGGCTCGATCACGTCGTCGACGTAGCCGCGCTCGGCCGCAATGTAGGGATTGGCGAGACGAGCGGTGTAGTCGTCGATCAGCTCGGTTCGGCGAGCTTCAGGGTCTGCAGCGTCGGCCAGCTCTCGGCGATGGATGATCTCGACCGCACCCTGTGAACCCATCACCGCGAGTTCGGCGGTGGGCCATGCAAAGGCGAGGTCGGAGCCGACGGACTTGGAGTCCATCACCACGTAGGCGCCGCCATAGGCCTTGCGCGTGATGATCTGGATCCGAGGCACGGTGGCCTCGCAGTACGCGTAGAGCAGCTTCGCCCCATGGCGGATGATGCCGCCGTACTCCTGGTCGACCCCGGGAAGGAAGCCCGGGACGTCGACAAAGGTGAGCAGCGGGATGTTGAACGCATCGCAGGTGCGCACGAAACGAGCCGCCTTCTCGGCCGATTCGATGTCGAGCACGCCGGCCAGCATCATCGGTTGGTTGCCCACCACACCAACGGCCCGACCGTCGACTCGGGCGTAGCCGCAGGTGATGCTCTTGCCCCACGCCGAGTGGTATTCCATGAAGTCGCCATCGTCGACGATTGCGCCGATGACCTGCTTCATGTCGTAGGGAACGTTGGGACTCTCCGGCAAGATCTCGTCGAGCTCGGGACAGAGGCGATCGGGATCGTCGGCCGACTCGATGCGCGGGGTCTGCTCGAGATTGTTGGAGGGCAGAAAGCCGAGGAGGTACTTCACCTCGTCGAGCACTTCTTCCTCGGAGTCGGAGACAAATGTGGCGACGCCGGACTTACTACTGTGCGATCCCGCACCGCCCAGCTCCTCCAGCGTGACTTCCTCGCCGGTCACCGTCTTCACCACGTCGGGACCAGTGATGAACATGTGGGACTTCTCGCGGACCATGAAGATGAAGTCGGTCATGGCCGGGCTGTAGACCGCGCCACCAGCGCAGGGGCCGAGGATCACCGAGATCTGGGGGATGACTCCGGAGGCCTGGACGTTGCGGTGGAAGATGCCTCCGTAACCGTCGAGCGAGACGACACCTTCCTGGATCCGCGCGCCCGCGCCGTCATTCAGGCCGATCATTGGTGCACCAGTGGACAACGCCAAGTCCATCACCTTGTGGAGCTTCTCGGCGAACACCTCGCCGAGGGCTCCGCCCATGACGGTGAAGTCCTGGGAGAAGACGAACACCTTGCGCCCGTCGACGGTGCCCCACCCTGTGATGACGCCATCGGTGTAGGGACGTTCATCGAGAACGCCCTCGGCGGCCCGATGCCGGGCGAGCATGTCGAGCTCGTTGAACGAGCCCTCGTCGAGCAGATAATCGATCCGCTCGCGGGCCAGCATCTTGCCCTTGTCGTGTTGACGCTGCACCGACCGATCAGAGCCGGCGTGTAGCGCCTGCTCCTTTCGCTCACGCAGATCTTCGAGCTTTGCCTTCATCGATTGATCGACCACGGCCGCAATCTACCTGCGCACAGGCCTCGCACCCGAAACGGGCCCCAGATCAACGCTGACGGTCAACCCGGGGGACCGTGTACGACGGCGGCGAAGACCTTGCTGTGCTCGACCACGGGAGGGAATGCCCGCAACAGCCAGGTCGCGCCCCGATCGGCAAACGGTGGCGCCGAGCCGTCGTGCTCGGTGCGAAGGCACACGTCGAATCCATCGAGGTCACCACGAACCGAAATGACCTCGTCGAGCATCCGTTGAAAGCTGTCGGCATCCACGTCGATAGGGAAAACGCCCTCGTAGCGGGCTGCCCGCCTCACCGGCTTCATCGCCGTTCCTCTCGCCGCAGTCCAGATCGGGGGCCGCGGCTTCTGCGCCGGCCTCGGCTCGAGCGACACGCCGTCGACTCGGAAGTGTTCGCCGATGTGAGCGAGCGTCTCTCCCTCGAGTAGGCGGGTGACGATGTCGAGCCCCTCATCGAGGCGAGCCCCACGGGTGCGGGCGTCGACGATCTCGTCGAATCGCGAGAGTTCGCCGCCGGTGTCGGTTCCAGAGCCCACTCCCACCGTCAGCCGTCCGTCGCTCATCAGATCGACCGTGAGGATCTCGCGAGCGAGCTTGATGGGACGGCGTCGGGGAACGGGCGTGACCATCGGGCCGAGTCGAATCGTCGTCGTCGCCGCGGCCATCGCTCCGAGCGCCACCCAGGTATCCACGATTTCGTTGCTCTCGGGCCGCAGCACATGATCCCAGAGAAAGACACCGTCCCAGCCCGACTCCTCGGCTGTGGCCGCGAGATCGACGAGCTTGTGCGGATCGGCGAACCGTCCGAAAGGAGCGACGAAGATCCCGTGCTTCACGCTCGCCACCGTAGGACGATCCGCCGCGGCGCGCCGCTGGACCGCCGCCTATGCTCCGCGCGATGACCACCGGATCGGATCCCGCCGACTTCGATCCCGCCGAGCGAGAGGCTCAGCTCCGGCGCGAATCAGAGCAGTGGGACACGTCGCAGACCCGACCGGCGGCCGACGGCGAGATCCCGGTCATCGACGTGGCGGCATGGTTCGAGTCGAACTCGCGACGAGATCTCGACATCGTGGCCCACCAGCTCGCCTCCGCATCGGAAGAGGTGGGGTTTCACCAGCTGGTTGGGCATGGATTGAGCGAGCAGATCGTCGCCGAGGCCTTCTCGGCGACCCGCCAGATCCACGGACTCTCGCTCGCCGACAAGGAAGCGATCGCGATCGATCGGCCGGATTGGCCGGTGGGTGGCGTCGGCCACCTGAGGATCGGCGAACGCAAGCTGCCCACTCGAGCCCGAGGCAACCGCAATGAGGCATTCCTTATCAAGTCCGACATCGGGATCGGATTCGACGAGAACCAATGGCCGTCACCGGCTGCCGCGCCCAGCTTTCGTCCTCGAGTCGAGGCCTACGCCATCGCGGCAAGCCAGCTCGCGGTTCGGTTGCTCCCCGCCTACGCGGTGGCCCTCGATCTCGATCCGGCGTTCTTCGCCGAGGGATTCCGGGATCCGTTCTGGCGACTGCGGCTGTCGCACTACCCGGGACTCGCCGCCCGCGAACCGGTGGACGACGACTTCGGCATCGCGCCCCATGTCGACACCACCTTCTTCACCCTCTTGCGCCAGGAATCGCCGGGTCTGACGGTGTACCGCGCGCCATCCGACGAGTGGATCGTCGTACCGGTCGTCGCGGAAGCATTCGTCGTGAACTGTGGCGAGCTTCTGCGTCAGTGGTCGAACGATCGCTTTCTCAGCGCCCGTCACTTTGCCAACAACTCATCGGCCGAGTCGCGGTACTCGATCCCGTTCTTCTTCAACGCCAACGCCGACCACGTGATGCAACCTCTGCCCAGCTGTTCGGGACCGGGCAATCCGTTGCGGTATCCGCCCATGAGCTACCGACAGAGCCAAGCCGCAGCCCAGGGCGAGTAGTGAGTGCGTCGGTAACCTCGCCGCATGGCTGACTTCTCCCGCGTCTGCGTCTTCTGCGCCTCATCACCCGGCTCCGACCCGGCGATCACCAATGCGACGGTCGAACTCGGCCAACTGCTCGTCGAACGCAACATCGAGCTGGTCTACGGCGGCGGCGCGGTCGGCCTGATGGGGCTGATTGCCGACACGGTCATGGACGGCGGTGGCACCGTCACCGGCGTGATCCCGAAGAACCTTTTCTCTCGGGAAGTCGGCCACCGCGAGCTGACCTCGCTCGAGGAGGTCGACTCCATGCACACGCGAAAGGCACGGATGTATGAGCTCGCCGACGCCTTCATCGCTCTACCCGGAGGCATCGGGACGCTCGAAGAGCTCGCGGAGACACTGACCTGGAACCAGATCGGGCTGCTCGAGAAACCGGTCGGCGTGCTCGATGTGGGCGGCTTCTGGCAGCCACTCCTCGATCTTCTCGACTCGATGGTCGACAAGGCGATTCTGAAGCCGGCCAACCGAGGGGTCCTCCTTTCGGAGGAGTCGCCCGCCGCTCTGCTGGACGCTCTGGGCGCTCAAGACCTGGCATACGTGCCGAAGTGGATCGGCGACGATGACATCTGACACCCGTCGACTCCTCGGAATCGTCCGCGAGGGGGATGCGGCGGCGCCCGCTCATCCGCCACACTGCTCGACATGACGACCGTCGAGTTCTACAAAGACAACTACGCACCGGTTCGTGAGGAACTCACAGCTTCCGACCTCGAGGTCACGGGCACGATTCCCACAGAGCTCGACGGGCGCCTTCTTCGCATCGGACCAAATCCGGTCAACGACCCCGCGCCCACCGACCACTGGTTCACGGGCAGCGGAATGGCCCACGGGCTGAGGCTCGGCGACGGGCAGGCGCGGTGGTACCGCAACCGCTACATCAACAGCGACAGCGTGGCCGACGCGCTTGGGCGTCCCCGGATGGGCGGACCCCGCCATCAGGGCGGTGAGGGCGGCGCCAACACCAACATCATCGGCCACGCCGGCAAGACCTACGCCATCGTCGAGGCCATGAACTACCCGGTTGAACTCACCGATGAGCTGGAGACGATCGGCACGTCGACGTTCGACGACACGCTCGACGGCACGTTCACCGCTCACCCCAAGCGCCACCCCGGCACCGGCGAGCTCCACGCGGTCAACTACTTCTTCGGCTGGGAAGACCACGTCCGCTACCTGGTCGTCGGCACCGACGGACGAGTACGGCGACAAGTCGACGTGCCGGTCGGCCACAGTCCGATGATCCACGACTGCTCGATCACCGAGTCGGCCGTTCTCATTCTCGACTTCCCCGTCCACTTCGATCTCGACGCCGCGATGGCCGGATCCGGACTCCCCTACCGCTGGAACCCGGAGGCTCCGAGTCGGATCGGCGTGCTTCCTTTTGATGCCCCCGGTGATGCAGTGCAGTGGTGCGAGCTCGATCCCTGTTTCGTCTTCCACCCGCTCAACTCCTTCGACCGCGCCGACGGCAAAATCCAGCTCGACGTCTGCCGCCACGAAAGCATGTTCAACAAGGTCACCAATGGGCCCGCCGAGGGGCCGCCACAGCTCTACCGCTGGACTCTCGATCCGGCCACCGGCTCAGTCGCCGAGGAACTTCTCGACGACCACAACCAGGAGTTCCCCCGAATCGACGAGCGCATGATCGGCAAGGACGCCCGCTACGGCTACACGGTCGGGTTCGTCGGCGAGGAAGGCCCTGCGTACAAACGCGACCTGCACTCCAACACCGTGGAACTCCACGACTTCGGGCCGGGTCGCTCCTCCCAGGAGATGGTGTTCGTTCCGCGGGCCGACGACGCGGCCGAGGACGACGGTTGGTGCATGAGCTACGTGCACGACGCCAACACCAATACCGCCGACGTCGTCATCTTGAACGCCCAGGACTTCTCCGGCGAACCGCAGGCAATCGTGCATCTTCCCCAACGGGTGCCCTACGGCTTCCACGGCAACTGGGTCCCCAACGCCTGATTGCCTAGGGTCGGTCGCCATGGCCGACTCATCTGACCGCATCTACCGCGTCATCCAGTGGTTCACGGGCGACATCGCCTGTCACCAGATCCGCCTGATCGCCGACAACCCACGTCTCGAACTCGTTGGTGCTTTTGTGTGGCACGACGAGAAAGTCGGCCTCGACGCCGGCGAGATCGCCGGAATCGCCCCGTTGGGCGTCACCGCTACGAACGACATCGACGAGATCCTCGCGATCGACGCCGACATCGTGCTCTACAACCCGCCGCGGGAGCGCTACGACGAGGTCGTCAAGATCCTGGCCAGCGGGAAGTCGGTCATCTCGATCATGGGCGGATGGAACCCGAAGCGCTACGAGGTCTGGCCCGAACTGAAGGCCGCGATGGAGACGGGAGGATCCTCGCTCTACGGCACTGGCCTCAACCCCGGGCTCTCCTACGAGCTCGCGGTGCTCGGTTCGTCGGTGTGTCACGAGGTCGACTCGATTTACATCAAGACCTGTGAGCGCCAATCGACCATGAGCCCGATCTTCATCGAGAAGTTCGGCTTCGGTCGCAGCGAGGAAGACCTGCGAGCCGGCGAGGACGGTGCGGCCGAGATCTTCGACAACCTCCTCCAGATCACCAACCTGATCTGCGAGGAAGTCGGGATGCCATTCGACGACGCCAACATCGTCTTCGAATACGAGGCGGCGACAAAGACCTACGACGAGAAGTTCCTGATCGAAGAGGGAACAATGGCGGGTCTGGTGATCAAGGCGCAGTCGACCTACCAGGGTCGGCCCAAGGCGACGGTCGAGGTGCGATTCCTCATCGGGACCGACTGGGTCACGCCCGAGTTCCTGGCCGAAGCCCCGGAGCAGGGTTGGCTCGAGGTGAAGATCAACGGAACGCCCGAGCACCGGTTCTTCCACGAGATGCTCGAGACCGAGAAGATCGTGCGCACCCGCTCCACCGGCACCAAGGCCATCAACGCCATCCCGCTCGTCGTCAACGCCCCGAGCGGTCAGGTGCTTCCGAGCATGGCGACGATGCCGCGCATGCTCTGATCGTCCCCACGGGCTATTCGGAGGCAAGGGCGGCGTTAGGGCCTCTAACATCGCCGCCATGTCCGATGCAGCTCCCTCTCAAAGAACCACCGTCCGCCGAGGTGCGAACCGCGCCCTTTACGCAACGGACGACGTCAAGGCCATCCTCGACGCAGGGCTGATCGCCCACGTCGGCGTGCAGACTCCCGACGGCCCGCTGGTGCTGCCCATGGCCTACGGGCGCGACGACGAGACGCTGTACCTCCACGGTGCCGCGGCCAACCACATCCTGGGGACGGGCAACGGTCATCAGATCTGCGCCACGGTCACCCACGTCGACGGCATGGTCATGGCCCGCACTCCGTTTCACAACTCGATGAACTACCGCTCGGTGGTCGTGCGAGGCCTCGCCACGAAGATCGACGACAAGGATGCGAAGCTCCGAGCGCTGAAGATCATCACCGATCATGTCGTGGAGAACTGGGACATCGGGCGCGACGTGAGCGACGTCGACGAGAAGAAGACGCTCGTGCTGGAGATGCCCCTCGCCGAGGCCTCGGCCAAGGTGCGTGCCGGTGACCCCATCGACGAACCCGAAGACATGGCCGGACCGTGGTGGGCCGGCGTGATTCCGATCGAGACGAAGATCGGCAGGCCCTACCCCGCCGCCGACCTCACCGGCACCAACCCGATTCCCGAGGCCTACACGGCCCTCGACGGGCGCGTTGTCTGAGCGGAGTCAGCTCACGCGGCCGGCGCGAACAAACGCGCCGGGTGCGGCTCCGGTGGCGACGTCGTCGTCGATGGTCTTCTCGCCGTTGACGTAGACGGCGCGGAATCCCCGACCCGATTGCACGAGTCGGGCGATGCCGCCGGGGAGGTCGTTTTCGATGCGCACATCGAGAAGTTCGAGCCGGTCCGGATCGATCACGCAGACGTCGGCCTTGGCGCCAGCACGCAGTACCCCTCGATCCGAGAGCCCGTGGAGCTCCGCCGGCCGCTGGGTCATGCGATTGATCGCCAACTCCAGAGGGACGATCCCCTGTCGATGCACGAGCTCGCCGAGCAGGAACGTCGGATACCGGTAGTTGGTCACCGACATGACGTGGGCGCCAGAATCACCCAACCCCAGCACGGTGAGCGGGTCGTCGAGAAACGCCAGCGCACCCTCGAGACTGCGGTTCAAGACAGGCATGTCGATCAGGGTGCGCACGTCGTCGGCGATCACCTGATCGCACAACAGATCAATCGGATGCACACCTCGCTCAGCGGCGACGGCGGCAAGCGGCCGACCGCCGATGCCAGGGTCGGTCGGCGCGTAGGTGAACGTCCACAGATCAAAGTTCGGCGTGAGAGGGTTCTTCGGGTCGCCCTCGGCGGTCTTCATCTCGGCTCGCACGTCGCGATCAGCGAGTCTCGCCTTCTTGCCGTCGCGGTCGAGTCGGAAGAACCCCTTCAGCGGCTCCTCCCAACCGGGCACAGCCGTGATGAACGATCGCTCGTCGAAGCGCACCAACAGCGTGATGGGAACAACGGTCATCTGCGGAGCGACCTCGACCCCTGAGGCATTCAGCACGCGGTTGTGGGCGAGCACGTCGCGCCAGACCGTCTCTCCCGGCTCGGCGTAGAACGGCGTCCATGTCATGCGCGCCTCGGCCGCGCGCGAGAACTCTGCGTAGCGCTCGACTTCGGCGATGAGGGCCGACGCGTCGTGGCTGAACTTCGTCTCTACGTTGATCTGCCAGAGTCGATCACGGCACGCGTCGACCAGCGCCGCGAGTTCGTCGTCAGCCGCCAGACGACTCGGGACAGGGTCTCCGTAGGAGTCGACGTGGTTCGGCCCGCGCGAGGTGGCGATGCCGATCGCTCCCGCGTCGATCGCGTCGAGAAGCTCGTCGACCATCGCTTGAATGTCGGCCGGCGTCGCCGCTTCGGATCGAGCCCGATCGCCCATCGCGAAGTAGCGCAGCGCCGAGTGAGGGACGAAGCCGGCGACGTTCACCCCGAGCGGCTGGGCAGAAATGTGGTCGCGGTACTCGCGCCAAGTCGTCCATCCAAACGGCACACCCTCGCGAGTCGATGCGTAGGGGATCTCCTCGACCACCTCGAGTGAGCGAAGGAGGTACTCGTCGCCCCCCGGTGGGCACGGGGCGACACCGAACCCGCAGAGGCCCATCACCACGGTGGTCACGCCGTGGCCGTTCGAGGGCGACCCGGTCGGGTCCCAGCAGAGCTGCGCGTCGAGATGCGTGTGGGGGTCGATCAATCCCGGCGTTACCCAGCTTCCACCGATGTCGACCACGACCGCGTCGGCCGGTCGCTCGACATCCGCTCCCACTGCGATGATTCGGTCGCCCTCGAACACGACGTCACCGACGTAGGCCGCGGAACCGGAGCCGTCGACGATCAAGCCACCGGCGAGAACCGTCGACGACGCACCCATCACAGCACCGCGAACGCGGCGCGCATCTCCCCGACGAACAAGTCGGGCTGTTCCCATGCGGCGAAGTGGCCACCCTTGTCGAGTTCATTCCAGTACTGGATGTTCTCGTAGCGCTGCTCGGCCCAGCGGCGTGAGCAGCGGATGATCTCCTTGGGGTAGATCGAACAACCCGTGGGCACGACGACAGCGCCACCGCCGAAGTCAGCGAAGCTCTCCCAGTACAGACGCGCCGACGACGCACCCGAAGCCGTGAACCAGTAGATCGAAATGTTGTCGAGGATCTGGTCTCGTGAGAGGGCCGATTCGGGGTGACCGTCGTTGTCGGTCCACGCCCACATCTTCTCGGCAATCCAACCGCACTGACCGCTGGCCGAGTCGACCAGGCCGTAGCCGATCGACTGCGGCCGAGTGGACTGCTGCTTCGAGTAGCCCGAGTCCCACTTGTCGTAGTGGCCGAGAGCCTCGAGCGCGCCGGCTTCTTGCGGCGTCGGATCAGCCAGCGACTCCGGTGTCGGCCCGGCCACTGGCATGTTGGTGTGGATCGCTCGCACATTGCCGAGGTTCTGCATACCGATGTAGGTCGTGACCGCTCCGCCCCAGTCACCGCCCTGCGCGACGTAGGAGTCGTAGCCGAGACGGACCATCAGGGTGTTCCAGGCGGTCGCGATCCAAGCCACGCCCATGCCGGTCGATGTGGGCTTCCCGCTCCAGCCATAGCCCGGCAGCGACGGGATCACGAGATGGAACGCTCCGTCTGCGCTCCCGCCGTGTTCGGTCGGGTTGGTGAGCGGATCGATCACACCCATGAACTCGGCGACGGAACCCGGCCATCCGTGGGTCAGCACCATCGGTGTGGCGTCCTCGTGCGGCGAGCGCACGTGGATGAAGTGGATGTCGAGGCCGTCGATCTCGGTGATGAAGTTGTCGTAGGCGTTGAGCGACGACTCGAAGCGGCGCCAGTCGTAGTCGGTCGCCCAGTAGTCGCACAGCTCCTGCGTGTAGGCCAGGGGGATGCCTTGGCTCCAGTCGTCGACGGGTTCGGCCTCGGGCCACCGGGCACGAGCCAGGCGGTCGCGGAGATCGTCGATGGCGGCGTCGGGGACGTCGATGGTGAAGGGGCGGATGTCGCTCATCTCCGCAGCCTCGCCGCTCGCACCGTTGGAGAGCAAGCTCCGAGCCGCCCTAGTCTCCTCGCAATGGATCTCCCTGTGGTGCCGCCATTGAAACCAATGCTGGCGAAGGCCGTCGACGGTATTCCCGAGATCGGCGATCTTGCCTTCGAGCCGAAGTGGGACGGGTTCCGCTGCATCGTCTTTCGCGACGGCGACGACGTGTACCTCGGGTCCCGCAACGAGAAGCCGCTCACCCGCTATTTCCCTGAACTGATCGAGCCGCTGAAGGCGGCGCTCCCCGAGCGGTGCGTGGTCGACGGAGAGATCATCGTGACCGTCGGCGACCACCTCGGCTTCGACTCCTTGCAGCAGCGCATCCACCCGGCGGAGTCGCGGGTGAACCGCTTGGCCGAGGAGACACCGGCCGAGTTCGTCGCGTTCGACGTGCTCGCGGTGAACGACACCGACCTCACCGACGAACCCTTCCGTGATCGACGCCAGATCCTCGAAGCCATCGGTGCGACATTCGAAGCGCCGATCCATCTCGTCCCGTCAACGCTCGACCGCGAGATCGCCCACGACTGGTACGTGAAGTTCGAGGGTGCCGGGCTCGACGGGCTCATCGCCAAACCTCGCGACGGCACCTACATGCCCAACAAGCGCACCCAATACAAGGTCAAGCACACCCGCACCGCCGATGTGGTCGTGGCCGGGTACCGGCTCCACAAGGACGGCGAAGGTGTCGGCTCGATGCTGGTCGGCCTCCACGACGAGGACGGCCGGCTCCAACACATGGGTGTGGCCTCGAGCTTCAAGGCCAGCCTGCGGGCCGACCTCGTCGAGACACTGGCGCCGTATCTGCTCGAGGATCCCGCAGACCACCCGTGGGCCGAATGGATGAACCCCGAAGCGCATCAGGACGGTCTCATGCCGGGCGGTCCCAACCGTTGGAGCCAGGGTCGCGACACCGCCACGTGGGCGCCGATGACCTGCGAACTGGTCGCCGAAGTGAAGTACGAAGCCGTGCTCAACGGCCGGTTCCGCGGCACCACCCGATTCGTGCGCTGGCGACCCGACCGCGAGGCGGGCTCGTGCGAATACAGCCAACTGGAGACCGCCGCCCCGATCGGGATCAGCGCGGTGCTGGGGGCCGAAGGGTGACGCGTTGGATGACGGCGATCGCCCTGGTGATCGCCGTGAGTGGATGCGGCAGTGGTGACGACGAACGCGCCGCGAGCTGTCCGGAGATCGCTCCGCCAGGGCCCGGAATCGACCAGTGGACCTCGGAAGGATGCGCAGTGGCGACCGAGGTCATCCACTCACACGCCGGTCCTGAGGAGTGCGGCTGGGAGCTCGTCGACTACCTCGTTATCGGCCCCGACACGTACCACTTCGACCCCGTAAACTTCCTGTCCTACGTCGACGGTCTGCCGCGCAACCGCACGCTTCCGATTGACCGAATTCCGGAGAACGTGATCGACACCGGATTGCGCCGAGACGACGAGGCCCTCTGGCGCGACCCGGACGACCCGCAGTACGCCTACGTCGTCGACGGCAAGTTCGCCGACCGCTACCTGCTCGACACCGAGGGCAGCATCGTCTGCGAGGGCTAGGGCCGCGGATCTCGTCCGCAATACGCGAGGAACTGGTCGACGACCGACGCCTCACCGTCGAGTACGACCTCGCCGGTCATCAAGCCAGGGCGGCGGAGACCATCCCCCATCTCCCTCAGGCCCGGCAGGATCGCCGCCGCGATCGCGGGGTCGAGCTTCGGGTCGACGCCGATGGCGGAGCCAATGTCCCACGAATGCGTGTAGACGTCGGCCGCGGCAAGGCGCAGGCGAGCATCGAGCTTCATGGTGCCGAAGGCCCCACTCACCTCAGCGTTGACGACACCGGGACGATCAAGACCGACGAGGACTCGATCACGGGCTTCGATCCAGTTCGCAAGCGGGTCAGCGCCGGCCACCTCTGCCTCGGGCTGCTCAACTGGCTCCGGGCCGTTGCCGGTCGTCGCGGCCAAGGCTCGGGCATGCCAGATCGAGTGACCGATCACCTCGCGGCAGGTCCACTCGGCGCACTTCGAAGGCTCGTCCCAACGCGCCGGGTCGACACGAACCACGACCGCGTTCATCGAATAGAGGCCGGCTTGATACATGCGGAGGTTGTCACTCATGGGACGACGGTAGATCGTCTGGCAAACTGCCGCCCATGAGTGATGCGGACCGTTCGATTCCTGCCACCGCCGACCTGTGCGATGACCACGATGACGAGGTCGTCGTTCTCGACAACGTCTTTCGATCGATCGGCGGGCGCGACGAGATGGCCGGCGCCGCAGTCACGCTCAAGATCTTCGAAGACAACTCGTTGGTGCGTGAGGCCGTCGCTGAGGACGGACGCGGCAAGGTGCTCGTGATCGACGCCGGCGGCTCACGTCGGCGCGCCGTCGTGGGGGACCAACTCGCGGCGAAGGCAAGCACCAACGGCTGGTCGGGCATCCTCGTCTACGGTGCCGTGCGCGATGCCGCGATTCTCGGGCAGACCGACCTCGCTATCCACGCGATGGGCACCAACCCGCGCAAAACCGAGAAGCGAGGGTTCGGCGATCGCGATCTCGAAGTCACCTTCTGCGGAGCGACCATTCGACCGGGCGATTGGATTTATGCCGACCTCGACGGCGTGATCGTCGCCGAGCGAGAGCTGACCGACTAGGGATTCAGCGACCCGTCGGCGACTGATTCGTCGATCAGCTTCTCCGCGACGGGCCAGACGCCGCTGAGACCCTCGGCGAGAGCGCCATTGATGGCCTTCACCATCGACGAAGTGACGCCGCGGGCGTGCCACGTCGAACCGCCGGTCCCGAGATTCAGCATCAGTGGCTGCAGACGATCGCAGGCATACGCGAAGCGGGCCTCAGGCGTGGCTCGCGCCTCGTATTCGTCCCACAGCGCCCGCATCTCCGATGCCTCCGGCTCAGGTAGCAACGCGAAGATTCGGTCGGCGGCCGCGATTTCTTCCGCCTCCTTGGCCTTGCGGCCCTCGACGTCGTAAATGTCGACGTCACCCGCGTCGACCTCGACGATGTCGTGAATCAAGAGGATGCGAATGACCCGCTCGATGTCGACCGGTTCGGCCGCGTGGGGAGCCATCGCCATCGCCACCATCGCGAGATGCCAGGAATGTTCGGCGCTGTTCTCGTTGCGCGAATCATCGGCCAGTCGGTTGCGTCGCAGCACCGACTTCAATCGGTCGATCTCGTAGATGAAGTGCAACCTCGCGGCGAGATCAGCGTCCACCTCGGCGGCCAGAGTCACGGCCTTGTCGGGATCCATTTTCAGCCCTCGTATTTCCAGAAGAGTTCGTGCGCTCGCTTCGCCACCCGCTCCGCCCCGAGCTCGGCGCAGCGCTCGTCGAAGCCGGGTCCGGGACCCTTCCACACGAGATCATCGACCGACGCACTGACCGGGGCATCGAGGTCAACCGTGGCGATCCGGCGAAAGAGCAGTGCGTCCTCGAAGTTGTTGCGGAGTGTGATGGCGAGCTTGGCTGCGCCGCGGACATCGACCCCGTCCCACTCGGCAACATCGAACGGCACCTGATCGATATGGCCGTAACGGGTCAAGATCTTGGCCGCCGACTTCGCGCCCCACCCCTGGAGACCAGGGAAGCCGTCGGCGGTGTCGCCGACGACACCGAGGTAGTCGGGAATCGATTCGGGGGGAACTCCGAACTTCTCGATGACCCCGGCACGGTCGTAGGTGATCTCTCGCCGACGGTCGAGTTGCACCACACGGGCATCGGGCGTGACGCACTGGGCCAGATCCTTGTCGGGAGTGCAGATGATCACCTGGTCCACGCGGGAATCAGCGGCGGCCATCACCGCGCCCGCCGCCATGCCATCGTCGGCCTCATGGGTCACCTGGGGCCAGACTGTGAAACCGGCGAGTTCGAGGAGTTCTTCCACCTCGGGGAACTGGGCGAAGAGGTCCGGGTCGATGTCGCTCCCGTCTTTGTAGCCGTCGTAGAGATCGTTGCGAAACGACTCGATGACCTGATCGGTGGCAATGCCGATGTGGGTGGCCCCGCCGGCGACCAGATCGAGAACGGTGTTGAGCACACCCCGCTGCGCGCCGGTCCGCGGCTCCTTGTTCGAGGGGGCGTAGTGGAACCGAAACAGCTCGTAGGTGCCGTCGACCAGATGAACCAACATTGCGCTTTCAACCTCCGAGCCGGAGCCTCGCACACCCGCGCCGCTGGCGCGGCATGATGCTCCGATGCCGATGCCGCCCACCGACCTCCCTGTCGAAGACGTCATCGGCGACGTGCGCCGAGCGCTGGCCGACACCGGCCACGCTGTGCTGCAGGCCGAGCCCGGAGCGGGGAAAACCACCATCGTGCCGCTCCGACTACTCGACGAGCCCTGGCTCGGGGCGGACAAGGTTGTGCTGCTCGAGCCGCGACGTGTTGCTGCTCGGGCTGCTGCTCGCCGCATGGCATCGTTGCTCGGCGAAGAAGCCGGCGACACCGTCGGCTGGGTCACTCGCGACGATCGCCGCGTCGGTCCTGCCACCAGGATTGAGGTGGTCACCGAAGGTGTGCTGACCGCGCGGCTCGTGAACGACCCGTCGCTGGCCGGCGTGGGCCTGGTCATCTTCGATGAGTTCCACGAGCGGTCGTTACCCGGCGACACCGGACTCGCGCTCTCGCTCCACTCGCGGGTGCACCACGACCTACGGGCCCGGCTGCTCGTCATGTCGGCGACCATCGACGGCGACGCCGTCGCCGCGCTCCTCGGCGGCGATCAGGATCCTGCCCCGGTCATCTCCTCAGCGGGACGTACTCACCCGATCGAGATCAAGTGGCGACCGAAGAAGCGACGCGACCCGCTGATCCCCGCAGTCGTCCGCGCCGTGGATGAAGCACTTCGCGGTCACGACGACGTTCTCGTGTTCCTGCCCGGTGTCGGCGAGATCCGCGGCGCCGAGCGTGAACTGACGAGCCATCTCGGCCCCGACGGCCCGGCCGTGATGCCGCTCCACGGTTCCCTCCCTTCGGCCGAGCAAGACGCCGCACTGGTACCTCGAGCAATGCGGAGGATCGTCCTCGCGACCGACTTGGCCGAAACGAGTCTCACGGTCGAGGGCATCGGGTCGGTCGTCGACAGCGGCCTCGCCCGAGTACCGCGCCACGACACGCGCACCGGCATGACCGCCCTTCACACCGTGAACACCTCGAAGGCTTCGTCGGAACAACGGGCGGGCCGGGCCGGCCGGACCGGGCCGGGCGTGGCGATTCGCCTGTGGTCGAAAATGGAACACGGAGGGCGAGCCGCGTTTCTGCCTCCTTCCATTGCCGAGGTTGAGTTGTCCGATCTCGTGCTCGACCTCGCCCAGCGAGGAATCACCGACCCCGGTCAGGTTCCGTTTCTCGACCAGCCGCCCACGGGGAGCTGGGCTGACGGTGTCGCGCTGCTGCAACGGCTCGGTGCGGTCGACGATCAGGGTGCTCCCACCGAGCGGGGCCTGTGGATGGCCAGGGTTCCCGCTCACCCGCGACTCGCTCGAATGGTCGTGGAGTCACGCCACCCGTGGCTGTCCTGCCTGCTCGCCGCACTGCTTGAAGACCGCGACGTGCTGCGAGGACGCCCGGCCGAACTTCCCGCCGACCTCGAGGAGCGATTGCTCCTCATCCTCGACCGCGACCGCTACCACCCTGATGCCGACGGCCGGGCCATTCGTCAGGTCCGCGAGCGGGCCAACGACATCGCTCGGCGGCAGGGCATCGCCGAGACCTCCGTCGACCCGCGCGACATGGGCGCGGCCTTGGCTGTCGGCTTCCCTGATCGGATCGGCAGGGTCCGCCCTGGTGTACGGGGTCGCTATCTCCTCGCTGACGGGCGCCAGGCCAAGCTCGCTCGAACCGACTCGATGGCTGACGCGCGAGGCCTCGTCGCCGTGGATCTCGGCGGACGACCGAAGGATCCGACGATCAATCGAGCGGCCCGACTCGAGGCGACCGTGGACCACCTCGTGTATGCAACGCCGGACCTGGCGGCGACCGTTGCCGAGATCCGCGACAGCTGGGGACTCGAACCCACGGTCGGCGGAAGCCACGACGGCATGGGTTCGCGCAACGTCCTGCTCGGGTTGGGAGGCACGAGTTATCTCGAAGTGATCGGCCCCGATCCGGCGCAAGGCGATCCGCCCGGTCCACGTCCCTTTGGCATCGACGAGCTCGACGAAGCGAAGCTCGTCACGTGGGCGGCCGGTGTTCCCCATCTCGACCTCTGGATCGAATGGGCCCGCGGCCGCGGCGTCGACCCCGGCGATGCGTTTGCCATGCAACGCACGACACCCGAGGGGCGCGTGCTCGAGTGGCGCCTCACGATGCCCCCGCTCGAAGGCGACGGCGTCCTGCCCTTCCTGATCGAGTGGCCCGGCGAAACGCCTGCCGCGTCAGCCGCCCGCGGGTGCGAACTCCTGTCGCTCGATCTCGCTCATCCGGATCCGGCCATCGCCAGCCGCCTCGGCGAACACGCCATCCCCATCGATGTCGCACAAGGCGAGCTCGCCCTCTCCGCCACAATCCTCACCCCGTCCGGCGTCATCACCCTCTAACCCCCCGCTGCAACTGGAGTCTGACCCCCGCTGCAACTTGTGTTCGACCTCACTTGCAGCGGGGGTCGGACTCCGGTTGCAGCGGCTATTCCTGGACGAGTTCGATGAGGGTGCCGAAGCTGCCTTTGGGGTGAACGAAGGCGACTGTGGTGCCACGTGATCCTGGGCGAGGGGCCTGGTCGATCGGGGTTGCTCCGGCCGCGACCATCTGGGCGAGAGCGGCGGCGCAGTCGTCGACGCGGTAGCCGACGTGATGCAGGCCCTCGCCTCGCTTCTCGAGGAACTTCGCGATCGGCGAATCGTCGTTGGTTGCCGCAGTGAGTTGGATGTAGCTGTCGGCCACCTTGATGAGTGCTTCTTCAACACCGTCGGAGTCGACAATCTCACGATGGTGCACCTCCGCGCCGAACGCCTCGCCGTAGTAGGCGATCGCCGCCTCGAGGTCTTTGACGGCAATGGCGATGTGATCGATCTCGGTGAGCTGCATCCGGGCGATCGTAGGGCGTCATCCTCACGGAGCGTGCTTCTCTGCCACCACACGCACGCTGGGTGGTGGAATACTCGCACTGTGGATGTGACGCCTGAAGATCTCGAACGTGCCGAGTTCGAAACCGCCGACGGGGGCTTCGAACCAGACGCCGTGCGCGAATTGCTGCGCAACGCGGCGACCCGAATGCGAGCGCTCGAACGCGAGGGCGTGAAGAGCGTCTCCGAGTCGGTGAGTGCGGTGCTCGACCAGGCGGTGAAGTCAGGCGAGGAGCTTGTCGCGTCCGCGACCACTGACGCCGACGCCATCCGGGCCGCGGCCGATGTCGATGCGGGCCGCATCGCCGGCGACGCCGCCGAGGTTGCCGCCAAGTCCGTGGCTGAGGGCGAGAAGGCGGCGGCCGAACTCATCGAAGCCGGCGACAAGCAGGTAGAAGAGATTCTCGCCGCCGCGGAAAAGAACGCGCGAGAGCGTTCGACGCAGGTGATCAACGAGGCGCAGCAGCGACTCGACCGTCTGTTGGCGGCCGAGCGAGACGTGCACGACCGTCTGCAGGCAGCGATGACCGACATCCAGGCTTCGGTGTCGCGGGTGGGCGTCAGCCAGAGCGCCGAGCTCGCGCTGACCGTCGAAGACCCGAACAGCGACGTTCCTTGGGCCGATGAAGCGGCCGACGAGATCGCTGCTCAGCGCAACAAGTCAGCCTGACCCACACCGACCGCTCAGTCGCAGGGCAGGACGGCGCAAGCCTGCACACGCACATCGCGAACTCGTGTCGTGAGTGACGAAAAGAAATATTGAGAACGTGCTTGTCATCGTTACGTCAATATTGTAATGTAACCGCAACACGAACTGAGGAACTGGATACCAACCCATCCTCCCCCCTTTGGTTCGTGGAAATCGAGGCGTCGTCTCGGATCTGCCGGTCAATCCATACCGCCCGCGCCCGGCAGGCACGAGACGGCGCCTCGATCATTTTTCGCCCGCGGCTCGGCTCAACCTTCGGCCGACGCTCCCGCATCGAGCACCTGGCGGCCCTCGAGAGCACGCCCGAGCGTGAGCTCATCGGCATATTCGAGATCGCCACCGACCGGCAGACCACTCGCAATGCGAGTGACCCGGACACCCATCGGCTTCAGATACTTCACCAACAGCGAGGCCGTTGCCTCGCCTTCGAGGTTGGGGTTGGTCGCCACGATCACTTCTTCGATGTCTTCCTCACCCACTCGCGTCATGAGCTCTTTCACCCGGAGCTGCTCGACACCGACACCGTCGATCGGACTGAAAGCGCCCTGCAGCACGTGATAGCGACCGCGGAACTCCTGCGTCCGCTCGATCGCCACGATGTCCTGACTGTCTTCGACCACACACACCATCCGCTCCTCACGACGCGGGTCGCGACAGATAGCGCATTCGTCTCCGCCTTCCGAGAGGTTGAAGCAGCGTTGGCAGAACGAAACCCGCTCCTTGGCCTCGACGATCGCCCTGGACAGACGCATCGCGTCTTCCGGCGGCGCCTTCAGCAGGTAGAACGCAACGCGTTGCGCGGACTTCGGGCCGATTCCCGGAAGCCGTCCGAGCTGGTCGATGAGTTCTTGAACTGTGGCCGAGTAACTCACTGATCTCCGCCGCCGAGCAAGCCGCCCAGCCCGCCGAGATCCATGCCGCCGAGATCCATGCCGCCGAGATCCATACCGCCCATGGCCCCTTGTTGTCCCGCCTGGAGCTGAGCCGACGCATCGCGCAACGCCGCAAGAACCAGATCCTCGAGCAACGCGACATCGTCGGAGTCGATGGCCGACGGATCGATCGAGATCGAGTGGAAGTCGAAATGACCGTCGACTTGGACCTTCACGAGTCCTCCGCCCGACGCACCCTCCACAACGGCAGACGCTGCGGCCTGGGCGTTCGCCATCATCTGCTGTGCCGACTCGAGAAGGCCACCCAAGTCGGGCATGCCACCGGCCAGTGGGTTGTCGTCGGGTGTGTCGCTCATTGCTCTGGCTCCTCGGGGGTGTGGAGTTCGGCGCCGGGGAAAGCCTCGGTCACCTTCTCGATGATCTGTTCGGTGTGGGCGGGGGCATCGACAAGATCGTCGAGATCGATCTCCTCCGAGCCGAGATCGGGCGCATGGTCGACCGGCGCGGGGTCAGCGAGCGGAGGCGCATCCGCCGCTTCGCTCGTCTCTTCGGCCGGTGCTGGCTCAGGTGGCAGGTCAGGTACGGCTGCGATGGGCGGAGGCGGCGGTGCCTCGCCCGTGTCGAACTCGGCGACGAGGGATTGCCAGAGCTGCGACAAATCGTCGGCCGAGCGAGCGCCGCTAGCCGGTCCGAGCAGCTCGTTGGCACGGGCAACGACGATGTCCTTGTCGATCCCGAGATGCTCGCCAGCGAGACCAACGACTTCGCGGGGAGACTCGGGACGGAGCAGCGTCAAAGGAGACACGGGTGAAGTAGGAGACTCGGGCACGGCTTGCGGAGCTGACTGAGGCACATCAGGCACTGCCGCGATCGGCGGAGGCGGAGGGGGCTCGTCCTGAACCGGCGAGGTGACCGGCTCGATCGGGGGGGCCGGCCGACCGAGCTTCTCAGCCAACGCGGCGCGGGCGGCGGCGGCCGGTCCGTCGGCCTTGGTAGCCGTGGGCTCCGGCGACGCAGAAGCAGCAACACTGGGTGGCGCCGGCATCGCTGACGCGGCCGGCTCTTCGGCTTGAACCGGCTCGGGCGTAGGCGGCGCGGGTTCGGGCGCCGGAGCCGGCATCTCCACTGGCTCCGGTGGCGGTGCAGGAGGGGCGGCGGCGGGTGCGGCCGGAGCCGCTGAGGCGCCGCCATTGAGGCGGCTTTCGAGTTGATCCATTCGCTCGACCAGCGAGTCGACCGAGCGGTCGGCATCGGCGCGACACAGGCGAACCAGGGCAACTTCGAGATCGACGCGCGGATCGGGCGCCTGGCGCATGTCGACCAAGGCGGTGCCCAGCACTTCGAGGGCCCGCGTCATGGCGGCCGGCGACATCCGACTCGAGATTTCCTCGGCCCTCAACGACTCACTGGGGGTGAGGCGTGGAGGAGGCGAACCCATCGACGTCAGAAAGGCATCGCGCAGGCCGGCCAGCACTCCCTCGCCAATCGTGCGTGGGTCTCGCCCCCGCCCCAGCGCGTCGCCCACCGAGGCAAGAGCGATCGTGGCGTCTCGATCGGCAAGCGACGACAGGAGCAAGTCGGTGGACTCGTCGATCTCGACGACGCCACCCGCCGCGACCACACGGTCGAGGGCACTGAGTGTGTCGCGAGCGGATCCGCCGCCGACCGATACAACGTGTTCGACTGCGGTTTCGTCGACGTCGAGTCCGGCATCGGCGCTGATCCAGCGAACATGCTCGGCCATTTCTTCGGCCCCCAGCAACCCGAGCTCGAAGACCTGGCAACGGCTGCGAATGGTCTGCACGACCTTGTGGGGCTCGGTTGTCGCCAGCACCCAGATCACATGATCAGGCGGCTCTTCGAGTGTCTTCAGCAGCGCGTTCTCGGCACCGCGCGTGAGCATGTGGACCTCGTCGAGGATGTAGACCTTGACGTTTCCCGGCGTGCCGAGATTGACCTTGGCGAGCAAGTCGCGCATGTCTTCGACGCCGTTGTTGGACGCGGCATCGAGCTCATGGAGATCGAACGAGCGGCCCTCTTCGATCGCCACGCAGCTCTCGCACTCGCCGCACGGCTCGGAGTCGTCGCCGAGGTTGGTGCAGTTGAGCGCCTTGGCCAGAACACGGGCCGAGGTGGTCTTGCCCGTGCCGCGCGGGCCGTGGAACATGTAGGCGTGGCCGACTTCACCCTTCGCCACCGCGTTTTTGAGCGCCGACACGATGTGTTGCTGGCCGCGGATCTCCGAGAACTTCTGCGGGCGGTATCGACGGTAGAGCGACTGGTAAGCCATGCAGGTCTGACTCTAGGCGCAGAGACGACCCGACGAACGCCCTGCATTGTCGACGGGCACCGCACGACGAACGCCCTGCATTGTCGACGGGCACCGCACGACGAACGCCCGTTCCCGGGAGTGGCGGCCAGGCGATCTGCGGCACACAAGCGGCTTCGCTGAGAGCTGCTGCCTTCCGGCCCTGACTCGGTTCACGAACGCCCGTTGCACAGGACCCGACCGCCACACCCCGGAACGGGCGTTGCAGGAATCACGCTACCCTTCTGGACCGGAACCCGCACCGCGGATTCCTCCCGGAGGGTTGCCAGAGCGGCCGAATGGGCACGCTTGGAAAGCGTGTGAGGTGCAAGCCTCCATGGGTTCAAATCCCATACCCTCCGCCAATGAATCCCGGCCATCGGCCGGGATTCGGCGCGTCGACGCAACCTTCGTCTACCGGACCGTTGGGGGTGCAGGCCCTCCCAACTGAAGACACAGGTCCGCACCCTTCTACGACCGACAACGCATCGTCATCGTTGGAGTCGTGCATCAACTCCAAGCAAACTCCATCGACCAATCAGCTCACGTCACCCGACCCAGTCGTTGGGTCGTGGCGCTCATGCTCTGCCTCGCCCTCTTTGCGGTTGCCTGCGGCGCCGGTGATCTCGACGGCGACGCAGGCGCCGGCGCTCCTGATCCCGGCGCACCCCCGGCCGCCGACCCAGTCGACACGACCACGACTGCTCCCGTCACTGTCACCACGAGCACCACAACCACCACCACCACGCTGCCGCCCACACAGGACCCAGCGGTGGCAGCAGCCCTTGCCGGCTACACCGACTGGGCCGTACCAACCCAGCATTGGGCTGACAGTCGCTCATTGCGGACCGATTCGTGGCACTCCACCGACACGTCGGGCCGCTCCCTCGTGGAGTGCGCTCCGGAGGCCCTCGCCCCGCTCGGTGGACGCTTCGGCACCTTCCCCGCTTTCGGCTTCACCGGCGGGGATGTGCTCCCCGGACTGATCGTCGACGGACACGCGCCGCAGACTGGCGATCTCCGGATTCTGCCCCTGGAGCGCAGCGAACTGACGCTGCGAAGCAGCCTGGCCTCGGAGAATCCGACGAAGATCGTGGCCACACCCGACTCGGCCACGATCGCCGCGGCCGTCGCCGAACTGAAGCGCGACGCCGATGCCCGAGTGACCGGCATCGACATCCTGCCTGCCGACCTCGAATACCACAGCCGCGAGACCCACTCGTTCGAGGAGAACTCTCACCAACTCGGCGTGTCGCTGCGTTATCGCAGCCCGCTGGTCCAGGCCGGCATGGACGCCAACTACGAGCAGGAGACGCAGACCGAGAAGCACTCGATAACAGTGCGAATGGTCCAGCGCATGTACGACATCAGTCTCGCCGACGACGCCGTCGTCGATCCTGGCGACTACTTCTCCACCGGCGTCACAGTCGATGAGGTCAACGCACTTGTCGCGAGCGGCGCGGTCGGGGCCGACAGCCCGCCAATGGTGATCGACTTCGTCTCCTACGGCCGGACGATGTACTTCACCATGACGAGCACCACTGTGAAGAGCGCCGACGAACTCCGTGTCGCGGTCGATGCGGCGAGCCGGAAATACCAGGGCGAAGCGGAACTGACGGTCAAGCAACGCAAGACCCTCAGTGAGTCCGAGGTGTCGCTCATCGCCTACGGCGGCGATCAAGGCCTCGCCCTCGCGGCGATCCGATCCGGCGACCTCAACGAATTCTTCGGCGCAGCCAACACAACGACTGCGGCACCGCTCTCGTTCACGATGCGAACGCTCGACGGCGATCTCGTCGAAGTAGCCGATACCGCAGACCTCAACCGGTTGGTCTGTGGATCAACCCCCGACCCGTTCGAGTTCAGTCTTGGAATCGACAAGGTGCAGGGAAAGCTCAAGATCTACGTGAACGGCACACTCACCCGCACCATCACGGACGACAACAAGCTCATCAAGAAGGTCGACGGGTCGGGCACGCTGTCGGGCACGACGCTCAACTCGCTCCTCGAAAACGGAGAGAACACCATCCGGCTCCGCTACACGAACCTGGGTTGCGACAACCGATTCCGGGTCCGGGTCTACTCGGGCACCTCCGCCTCGGGCACAAGCATCCACACGGAGTCGCACCCGACACCGGGCTGTTTCGGCGAGGGCGACCTCACGACGGAGTTCGTGCTCGACACCACAACCGGTGAAGTCGAGGACTCATGAAGCCCGGGAGGCTCGGGTCACCGGCGCGACCGTCGGTTCGAGTCTTTGCCGTCGACGACCACGCCGCATTCCTCAGGACTGTGGCGTTGGTCGTCGACGCAACGGAGGGGTTTGAGCTGGTGGGAACGGCCGGCTCCGGGCCCGAAGCTCTCGCGGCGTTGACCGGTCAGGCGGCACCCGATCTCCTCCTCGTGGACGTCGCCATGCCGGGGATGACCGGTCTCGAGCTCGCCCGCCACTATCACAGTGATCACCGAGACGATCCGGAAGGAGCACGCGTGATTCTGATGAGCAGCTATGACGCAAGGGATCTGCCGAACGAGACACTCACCGACGGCGCTGTCGCCGGCTTCTTGCCCAAGTCATTTCTCGCCCCCGACACGCTGCGCCGTATCTGGGTCGCCGACGCCACTGGTACCTGAACGATGAACGATGCAGAGACCACGAGCCGGGCAGTGGTGGACACGCGGGTGCGCGAGCAGTTCGACGAGCTGCTGCGGACCGACTTCCGATCGACGGCGATCGGCACCGTCGCTCTCGGTGCGATCGGGATCGGCTTCGGAGTCCTTCCGCTCCTCTGGATCTGCGCGGTCGGGGGCGCGAGTGGCCTCCTCCGCCAGCTCGGCCGCCGCCCGTTGCAGCGGGGCAATCTTCAGCTCGCCGTCGCCCTGTTCGCCGTCGGCATGTGGACCTCGGCGATGTTCTCGGTTGCGGTGCTGCCCATCGGCCTCCCGGTCATGCTGTTCAACATCCTCGTTCCCGTGATTCTCGGTGCCACCTACCTCGATGACCGTGAACACATGCCCATCGCAATCGGCACCGTCGTCGCCGCGGGCGTGCTCTGCGCACTCGGCATCATGCAGGACGGCCTGCGCCTCGAGGACCGAGCCGAGGAGTGGGTCGTCAACGGTTCGATTCTCGGATTCATGGTCGGCCACACATGGATGTTCACTGCGACTGTTCGCGACGCCAACCGCACACGTGTCGACACGCTCGAGCGGGCGCTCGAGGCAAACGACGACCTCCTCGTCACCCAGGGCGAACTCCGCCGGTCTCGCAGCCGTCTCGTCGACGTGGCCGACCGAGAAAGAGGCCGCATCGAACGCGATATCCACGATGGTGCCCAGCAACGACTCGTCTCCGCGGCAGTGCAACTCCGCCTCGCGGCTCAACTGGTCGACTCCGACCGTCCGCCATCGCCACAGGCCACCGCGGAGACGATGAACACGATCCACGGCGAGGTGACCGCGGCACTCGACGAACTTCGCGAGCTGGCGAGCGGAATCTTCCCCTCCCTACTCGCCGAACGAGGCCTGGCGCAGGCACTCAGTGCGGCGTGTCGCCGCTCGCCGCTTCACGTGTCGCTCACGATCGATGATGCGCTCGCTCCTGCGAACCAGATCGCATTGGCCGTCTACTTCGTCTGCCTCGAATCCCTCCAGAACGCGGCGAAACACGCCGGTCCGGACGCTTCGGTATCCGTGGTCGTCGAACAAAGCGACGACGGCGAATTGCTGCTCGTGGTCAGCGACAACGGGGTCGGATTCGATGCCGAGAAGTCCGCCACATCGCGCGGCCTGCTGAACATGTCCGACCGAATCGCCGCCGTCAACGGAACCCTCTCCATCTCATCAGCGCTCGGGGAGGGCACGACGGTTCGTGCTCGAGTGAGCGAAGCAAGCCACCGATGATTGCGATCCGAGTGGTGGTGGCCGACGACGATCTACTTGTTCGTCGCGGGGTCGTGGCGGTGCTGGGCACCCTCGACGGCGTAGAAGTGGTCGCGGAGGCGGGCAGTTTGCCGGAACTTCTCGAGGTGACCGCCGACGTGGTTCCCGACGTTGTCGTCACCGACATTCGTATGCCGCCGACGAATACGAACGAAGGCATCGAAGCAACCCGCATCATCCGCTCCGAGTGGCCGGAAATCGGGGTCGTCGTGCTCAGCCAGTACGCAGACTCCGAACACGTGCTTGCGGCATTCGAGGCGGGCAACAGCGGCGTCGCCTACCTACTCAAGGAGAATGTCGCAGAGATCGACACGTTGCGCACCGCCATCGTCTCGGTCAACAGCGGGGGCTCCGCGGTCGATCCAGCGGTCGTCTCTGTGTTGGTCGATTCGCGCCGTGCGCAGCGCGCCGGTATTCCGGGCTTGACGCCGCGTGAGCAAGAGGTCCTCGCCCACATTGCGGAGGGTCTCAACAACTCGGCCATCGCCGAGAGGCTGGTACTGAGCGATCGTGCCGTCGGGAAACACATCAATGCGATCTTCTCGAAGCTCAATCTTGGCGAAGAGCCCGACAGTCATCGGCGAGTGCGCGCGGTATTGATGTGGCTGTCATCGTTGCCATGAACGGCTGTAGTCGCCGCTGCTAGTCGCGATCGAGTTCTCCGAGTTCCTTGGTGAGATCGGCGATGAGAGCAGCGACGATCTCAGTACGCGGCCCTGGGGCGGCCCGCGCCACCTGCTGCACCACGGGAAGCAGAGCCAGCGACTCGCCTCGAGGCCAAGCGATGACATCACCGGACACTGATCGACTGCTCATCAGCGCTACACCGAACCCAGCCGCAACCGCGGCGAGGAGACTGGCCGAGCTCGGGCCGGAGAACGCGACACGGTGTTCGATGTGAGCATCGCTCAAGAGCTGCTCGGCCAGCGGCCGGTAGAAGCCGTGCTCGCCGAACGTCACCAGCGGAACCACTCCCTCCCCGTAGGTCCAGTCGGGTGAGCAGATCCAGACCTGGTCGTCCTCCCAGAGCACGGTGTCGCCCGGAAGAAGGTCTGCGGGGGCGACCTGAATCAGCGCGACGTCGAGCTTGCCGCGACCAAGCAGCTCTTCGAGCTTGTGGCCGCGGTCGACGACGATGTCGATGACCACGCCCGGATGAACCCGGTCGAACCGACTGGCAGCATCGCCAACGAGTTCTGCGCTGACTTCTTCGGTCACCCCGAGTCGAAGCCGTCCGGTCAACTCCGAGCTCGACAGTCGGGCGACGGCCTCGTCGTGGAGGTCGATGATGCTGCGCGCGTAGGTGAGCAGTTCCTCGCCGTCGCGTGAAGCGCGGAGCGAATGTCCATCGCGAATGAGCAGGTCGCGCCCTACTCGCTGCTCGAGTCGCTTGATCTTCCAGCTCACCGCCGACTGGCTGATGTTGAGCTCGTGAGCGGCACTGGTCATGCCTCCGGTGTCGAGCACCATGGCAAACGTGCGCAGCGATTCGGTATCCAGTTGCATCTCTGCAGACTATGACAAGACTTGGTGAAATTCAGAAATAGTTATCACTTGTGTCATCAGACGTCGAGGCGCACACTGAGGTCATGACGACTTCATCCCCCAATGCAAACGATGCGGCGACCGCCCTGCGGTTGGCATTCGGACCTGGCTACGGGTTCGGTGGACCCACCGATCGCGTATTCGAGATCGCGGTTCGCACAACGGTCACCGGCACCACTCGCGGCCAGCGCTAGTCACCCTCAGACCTCGAAGAGCACCTTGATGGCGCCGGCGCTTCGATCGGCCGCGGCCGCGAATCCCTCGGCAACGCCGTCGAGCGGGAAGCGATGGGTGACCAACACTTCCGCGACATCCGCAGACGCGGCCAACACCCGAGCGGCGTGATCGAAGTCTCGATCGGGGGCGACTCCGGAATAGCCCGCGGCGGGAACGATGGAGACTTGTTTGCTGCAGAGTCCGACGTCGATCGATGCCGGCTCCCAGAGATAGCCGAGAAGTCCGATTCGACCCCGAGGCTTGCTCCGCTCCACTCCCTCCGCAATCGATGCAGTGGTGCCGACGGCATCGATCACGATGTCGAACCCGTCGTCGCCACCGATGACCGCTCCGAGCGCCTCGCCGGCGGCCTTCTGGTGATCGTGTCGCGCGAACAACACTGGTTGCACGCCGCGATCTCGTAACACCGCAGCCGTGGCAAGGCCGATTGGTCCCGCTCCGATGATCGCCACGCGTTCGCGCTGCTCGATGTCGAGTCGGCGCACCATGTGCGCCGCGACGGCGAGCGGCTCGACCAGAGCCGCCACGCCTACGTCGAGCCCCGCGGGCAGCGGCACCAGCATCACCGGGTCGACGATGACCTGCTCGGCCATGCCCCCGTCGACGGTGACGCCCATGAAGAGTCTTCCGGTCTCGCAGTCGCGGCGTTCGCCGTCGACGCAGTAGTGACAGGCCCCGCAGCCGATGGTCGGCTCGATCGCGACGGCCGTCCCGTCGGGAGTGGTCCCGGCAAACTCGTGGCCGATGATCCGCCCCTCGACGGCGCCCGCTTCCATCAGATGAAGGTCGGATCCGCAGATCGAACTCGAGACGACGTCGACGACGACGCCGTCACCCTTCGGCGAGTCGACCTCCGACAAGGTCGGCCGTCCGTTCTCGACTCGCACAGCTTTCATCGGACAACTATCGCGTACGCGGCGCTTCCACCGGATCCGCAACCACTCATGTCCCGCTCAGCCCCGCCGACTCTGAAGACATGACCACGACGCGCTGCGGTCTGACCGATGGAGAGATCACCTCTCTCGCGGCCGCGTGCGGAGAAGACGTCGATGATCTCGCCGATGAACTCGCTCGGCGACCGTGGGCGATCAACGACCTCCTGTCGGAGCCAGACCTGGTCGACTCCGTCCTCGCCACAGGGTCACTCGCCGACTCGCCCACCCCTTTTGTCCTCTTCGCCGTGCTCACGAGGAAAGCGGCCGACGACCTTCTCACCAGTACCTACGTGAACGACTGGATCGGTCCGCGAAGCCGTCTTCCCGTCTTCGATGTGGAACCCATGCAGGAGTTCGTGACTGCGCCGGGCCGAGTGCTTTTCATGGCCCGCCTGTTGACGTCGATGGTCGAGCCATCTTCTGCTCCCGTTCCGGCCAGTGGTTGCAATCCCTGGGACCTCGTCGACTGGCTCTCGGCCGTTTCCGAAGACGAGCGCCTCCACGTGCTCCGCCGGGTCGGTGATCTGTCCCTCTACATCGCCGGCGTCCACGCCGACGCGATCGGCAGCGGGGTGTTGTCGCCCGAGAAAGCCGAGAAGGTCGGCACCGCATTGGGGATGACGAGCGACGAGATTCTCGATCTCAGCGACGCTGGTTCGTCATCGCCCGGCCTCGATGCTCTCGAGAAGGTCGGCGCTCGGTCGTATCAAGAGGCACGCCGCGGTGCCGCCTCGACTCCCCCGGTCGTGAGCGACATCGCCGAGCGCATCCATTCGGCCCGCCGCTTCCTGACCCATCTGGCGGACAGCTACTTGACGCCGATCGATCCGAATCTTCCCTTCGCCGCGGCGTAGCCCGCCGCCGCGAGAGCGACGATTCCGGCCACCGCGACGACACCGACCAAGACCGGACGACCATCGTCGGCCGCCTCGTCGACCACCGGCTCGGCCGTCTCGATCGGCACGGCATCATCGACGGGCCCGTCGGGAATCGTGCTGGTCACGGGAGCGGTCGTTGTCGTGGTCGTGGTTTCCGCCACGATCGGGACGGGCCGAACGGTCTCGACGTCGTAGTCATCGGCCAAGGCAATGAGCGACTCGATCTCATCCTCGGTGTGGGATCCGCTCGACGAGCAAGCGCCCTTGGCTATGCCGGTATCGAGGTCGTCACCCTCCTCCATGCGCAAGAAGACGTGGTCGCCCACCGAATAGACGGGGTGTCCCCAGCTGGCGAGCGGCCCCGCCACGATCTCGACTGTCTCGGGCACCGCGTCGAGACGAAGACCGAGGACGACCTCGACAAGAGCCAGCCGCTCGCCCTGTTCGGTCAGGCTCTCCCCCAGGGTTGCCTCGATCACGCGGCCGATTACCACAGGCACGTCGACTCCCCAATACCAGTTCTCGGCCGGGATCTCGCCGGTGATCGTGATCTCGTCGATGTCGGAGTGGGGCCTGACGCAACTCAGGGCCGACGCGGGAGCGCCGAGAGGCAGCAACGTCGCCGCCAGGATCGCCAGGAGAACGATTGATCGACGTGTGTTCATGATCCTCCGACGGTCGACAGCTTCGACTGGTTCCCTGATTCAACGAACGGCGGGAACCTCGCCGAAGAGACCCGCCGCGAAGTCGCGCTCCGCCTGGGCGATCTCGGCTTGCGTGTTCATCACGAAGGGCCCTCCCATCGCGACCGGTTCTCCGATCGGCAGACCAGCGAGAATGAGAACGTCGGCCCCACCATTCGAATCGAGCTCGATCGAGTCACCGTCGTTGGCGAACACTGCGGTCTGGAACTGATCGACGCGCGATCCCTCGATGTTCACCGATCCCTCGAGGACGTAGACAATCGCGTTCCAGTGGCTCTCGATCCCGGTGACAACGACCGGTCCCGGCCCGCTCGTCTCGAGTCGACCGACGGCCGTCGGCTGCGTCGTGGCCAACGAGGAAGACGCCCCGCTCATCGATCCGGTGAGTACTCGCAGCCGGTAGTGACCACGGTCGACAACAGGAGTCGCCGCGCCATGCATGTTGTCGATCGAAGGCTCGATCATCTTTCTCGCCGCGGGCATGTTGACCCAGAGCTGCACCTCGTGGAAACGACCGGTGGCAGGATCGGCCGCCATGTCGCCGCCGTGCTGGATTCCCCGACCCGCCACCATGTTCTGGGTCGAACCGCTCACCAGTGCCACTTGATTGCCCAAGCTGTCGACATGATCCATCCGACCCTCGAACAACATGGTGAGGGTTTCGAAACCGCGATGCGGATGAGGGTGACCGTCGACGTGAAAATCCGATCCGACCGTCTCGGGCCCGATGTGATCGAGCATGACAAACGGGTCCACAGGGCGGAGCTCATGCGTGGGCAGCGCGCGTTGCCCACGCACTCCCGGCACCACACCGTCGATGCGCGAATGACCAACGACTTGGGCGAGCGATCGAGCGCTCACCGCGACGCCTCGAGCGAACCCATTCGGCCAGCCTCGTAGTCGGCGAAGGCCGTGGCGATTTCTTCGCGGGTGTTCATGACGAATCCGCCGCCCATCGCGATCGGCTCACCGATCGGTTCACCACACATCACCAGGAGCTCGCCACCCGACTGGGACGTCGCTTCGATCGACCGTCCGTCGTTGGCGAAGACCACTGTGTCGCCTTCGCCGTGGGACTGGCCGTTGACCTCGACCGACCCGGCGACCACACAGATCGATGCCGTCCACCCGAGCGCGACCGGGATCGCGACTGTACCGCCAGCCTCGAGTGCGAGATGACCGACGAGTACCGGGGTGGGGAGGGGGGCGGGGCCCGTCGCTCCATCGACCGTTCCGGCAAAGAGACGCAGCGTCGAACCGAAGCCGAGAGAGGTGACCTCCGGTACTGCTTCCGCTGGTTGCGCGTGGTGCTCAGCCGGCTTCATCTTCTGGTCAGCCGGCACGTTGATCCACAGCTGGGCCATGTGGAAGATCCCATCGGCGTCGCCCTGAAGGACCTCCTCATGGAGCGCTCCCTCACCGGCCACGAGCCATTGCATGCCACCCGACTCGACGGTCTTGTGCGTACCGAGCGAATCTCGATGCTCGATGCGGCCGCGAAACAGGAGACTCACCGGCTGCACACCACGATGCGGATGCGGGCCGACGTAGATGTCGTGGCCATTCATCTGGCGGGGAGCACCGGTGTCGAGGAAGACGAACGGGTCGATGTGGGGCAGCTCGGCGAGCGGGAACGGGTGGAGGATCCCGCTACCCGGCTGAGGTTCGACGCTCACGACCTGCTGAGTCGAACGGGCAGTCACGCCGCACTGCCCTCTCGAACAAAGGAAACGAAGCCGACAGCCCAGTCGGCGATGGCGGCTCGCACTTCTTCGTCAGCCAAGTCCCCGTCGGTCAGGGCATTGGCCACCGAAGCAATTCCGAGGGAAGCCTCGTAGACGTTGCCCGCCGCGCCCGCGGCGGCCTGCGCGAGGTGACCGCGACACCCTGCGGCATCGCCTCCGCCCGGGCTCGCAGCGACGATCCCGACCGGCTTGGCCGCGATCGGTCCGGCGAAGAACGGTCGGGAGAGCCAGTCGACGACATTCTTCGTCACTCCGGGGATCGAGCGGTTGTATTCGGGCGTGAAGATGACCAAGGCATCCGCGGCGGACACTGCTTCCTTCAGCGTGGTGACCGAGTCGGGGTCACCGGCCTCTTCGATGTCCTGGCTGAACAGAGGCACGTCGACGATCGCCGCCTCGACGAGCGTCACGCCGTGCGGCATGAGGTCTCGGGCCGCGTTGAACACCGCACGGTTGAAGGAGTCTTTCCTGAGGCTGCCGACAACGGCGGCGATCGTGACTGGGGTGTTGTTGGATTCAGACATGAGCGTCTTCCTTCTTTGGGGCATTCGAGTTGGGATGGAGAAGAGCGATCGCGATCGCTGCGATGGTCAACGTCGCTGCGGCGGTCCACATTCCGATGCGGATGCCGTCGGAGAACGCCTCAGCGCCCGCGGCGATGACTCTGGGAGCATCGGCGCCGAAGGTCTCCGCGGTGGCCAGGAGGCCGCCGATCGAATCTCGAGCCAACTCCTCGACGTGGGGGTCGGCGCCTTCGAGTGTGTTGCCCAGCGCATTGCGGTAGCCGACCGACACGAGAGCGCCGATCACCGCGATGCCGACCGCTCCTCCGACCTCGCGCGTGGTGTCGTTCATCGCCGAGCCGACCCCGGCCTTTGCTTCAGGGAGAGAGCCGACGAGCGCTGACGTTGCCGGCGGCATGAGGAGGCCCGTACCGAGAGCAATCAGTACGAGACCGAGAGCAGTGACCGCATAGGACGTGTCGGGGCGGAGGAGTCCGAGCACGACGAACCCGCCGGCACTGAGCATGGTGCCTCCGACGATCACGGCTCGGTCACCCAACCGGGCGGCAACCGGCGCCGATCTCGGCGCCACAACCAACAAGACCAGGCCATAAGGCAGCATCCGAACGCCAGCGGCGAGCGCGCCGTGGCCTTGCACGTACTGGAGGAACTGCACGACCACGAAGAACATGCCGAACAAGCCGAAGAAGGCGGCGGTGATGATGAGGGAGCCGAGCGAGAACTCGCGAAGCAAGAAATAGCGCGGGTCGAGCATGGGGTGGGTGCTGCGCATCTCCCAGATCACGAAGGCACTGAGCAGCACGATCGCCACGGCGAAGGCGCCGAGCGTTTCGCTGCTGGTCCACCCTTTCTCCGGACCCTCGATGATTCCGAAGACGAGGGCGACCAGGCCGACAATCGACATCAGCGCACCGACGGGGTCGAGCCGCGTGGACTCCGGGTCGCGCGAGGTCGGAACCACGGCGACGACCAACGCGATCATCGCGACGGCGATCGGGACGTTCACCAGGAAGACCGATCCCCACCAGAACGATTCGAGGAGCACACCGCTCGACAAGAGACCGACGACTCCGCCCGCTCCTGCGAATCCTGCCCACGTCGCGATGGCCTTGGCTCGCTCCTCGGGCGGAAACACATGAGAGACGATGGAGAGGGTCGCCGGCATGATGAAGGCGGCCCCCGCTCCCATCAGTGAGCGCCATGCGATCAGCTGCGAGGGCGAGTCGGCGAGTGTGCCACCGATGGCTGCGACGGCGAAGACACCCAGGCCGCCCAGCAACGCCTCTCGGCGACCAAACCGGTCGCCGATCGCGCCCGCGGGCAGAAGCAGACCCGCGAAGACCAAGGCGTAGCTGTCAATGATCCACTGCAGTTCGGTGGCCGACGCATCGAGCGACCGCTGAATGTTGGGTATGGCGACGTTCAGCGAGCTGACGCTGACCACGACCAGGACGAGCGATCCGCAGAGGATCCAGAGGATCTTCTGACGGTTCTCCGGATAGGTGACGGCCGAGGGCGCGGCGTTCGCAGAAAGATTGTTCACACAACTAATATGCTTGTCTAGACAACTATTGTCAAGCCGGGTACCGTGTAGCCATGCCACTTGAACCTGTCCGGATGCGCGCCACCGCCGCGATCCTCGGCGCCCACATCGCCATCGGCGCCGCACTCGACTCCGAAGCAATCGACCCTTCAGGGCTCGACCCGACGACCGCCGACCTGCTCCTTCGCCTTCACCTGGCCGAAGGCAACAAGTTGCGAGCGGTTGATCTCTGTCACCAGTTGATGAAGAGCCCGTCTCACATCTCTCGCCTTCTCGACCGAGCAGAAGCCGATGGCCTCGTGCGGCGGGAGCCCGACCCCGATGATCGGCGAGCTCACCGGGTGGTGCTCCTCGGGCCGGGCGCAGCCGCGGTCGAGTCGTTTTCGCCCGCGTTCGACGCGGTCATCGACCGAGCGATCTTCGACTCGCTCTCCTCCAAGGAGATCGACACCCTCGTCGCGCTCCTCGGCCGGGTCGAGGCGGGTGCTCGCGGCGACTGCTGACCCCGCCAGTACCGTGACAGCCATGTCTCCCGGTCGTCGGCTCCGCAACGCCGCACTCATCATCTTCGGCTGCATCGCGCTCGACCAGGCCACCAAGGAGTGGGCGCTCAACAGCCTGAGCGACGGCAGCACGTTTGAGGTGTTGCCCACGGTCGAATTCGATCTCGCGTTCAACAGCGGATTCTCGTTCAGCACGGGAAGCGGCAACGGCAACCTGGTGGGCCTTCTCGTCATCGCGCTCTCGATCTTCATCGCGTGGCAGATCTGGCACGAAGAACGCACCGTCCGCACTTACCTCTACGCAATGATCCTGGGCGGCGCGGTCGGCAACCTGCTCGACCGGTTGTTCCGTGCTGACGATGGTTTTCTCAGCGGTGAAGTGGTCGACTTCATCGATGTGAGTTGGTACGCCGTCTTCAACATCGCCGATGCCTTCGTGGTGTGTGGCTGTGTGCTCTTCGTGCTCGATGAACTCATCCGGGGCCGACGAGCGATCAAGGCCGAGGCCGAGATGACCGCAATGGGCGACGAACCGGCGATCAGCTGACCACGGCCGCTGGATACTGGCCGCCGTCGAGAAGCACGCGGCCACCCAGCGGAGCGGTCAAAGGCACGGTCAACGACACTTCGCTGGGCCTGAGGTCGACGAACTGACAGAACTCCACATGCAATGCCGGCGGCCGAAGCACGGTGACGATCACTCGGTCTTCGGACTCCTCGACGAGAGCGGTCAGATCGCCTTCTTCGACCGACGGACAGCCGCGGGCGGTGACCACGAGAATCAGGTCGGCACCATCGCCGTCACCCAGCGCATCGAATTCCCACGTCATCACCTGCAGGCCCAGCACGTCGAACACCTCCAGCTGGCAACTGTTGCTACCGGCCCACGACCAGAATCCATCGCGTGCGACGGCCTCGACCGCCCCCCGATCGTCGTTGACATAGACCACGCGATCGGGACTCTCGTAGACCCGCCACCACCCGAGGCGACCAGCGTCGCCGATGCCCGGCATGGCGGTTTGGTCGAACAAGGCATTGGAGGGATGCCCATCATCGCGATCGTCGGCGGGTTCGTCGAAGACGGCCGGATCGACGGGGACGCCCAGACAGCCGGTGAACAGTCGGTCAGCGTCAGCCTCTGGCGGCAAGGCTGCAGCCAGCGAGAGGACATCGACGCTCTGGTCATCGACCACCTCGATTGCACTCTTCGGCCAAACCAGATCGCGGTCGTCGCCGATGTCGGCCCAGATGCGCTGGTCGATCGCGGCCACGTCGATCTCGACGAGGTTCGACTCGACTCCCACCGACACCCCCACATCGCCGTAGCCGTAGGACCTCCAGGTTTCGACGAGATCCGACAATCGCATTCGGAGCAGGCCGAGTTCGTGGCGACCGTTGGTGACCTGGATGACGCAGGTGTGGCCCGGGGCCACGGCGTCGAGCGCACGCTGATGCGGCGCCGGATCGTTGATCACTCTCACGATGCGAATGCCGCGGCTGCTGTCCCACGTGAGCTCACCGCCGAGCTCATCGCGGATCGTCAGGGTGTATTCGATGATCTGGGTCGTGATGTCGTTCTGACTGCCACCGGCGACCGGGTAGTCGGTGGCACGGTCGGGACAGTGCGCCGGTTCGGGAGTGAAGGCTGACTCGAGAGCGACCGAGGTGACGGCCACTGATCCGTCGGATCGCATGGTGCCCTCCACCTCGACTCGTTGGGGATGCCACTCTCCCCACAGCTCCTCACGAGGCACCACCGGCGCGGCGTCCCAGGTGAAACCGGCCAGCACCGTCGATCCCTGACACGAACTCGCCGTGGCGGTGCGGCACAGCCTCATCACCCCGCCGTCGACCGATGCCAGCGTGCCGCGTAATCGCACCTCGGCCACATCGTCGGCCGGCTCGGGCTCCGACGTGGTCGAAGGTTCGACTTCGTCCGCGACTTCGACCGCTGTGGTCGTGACCGCCGGAGGCTCATCGATGGGCACAGCCGAAGTGGTCGTGCTCGTGGTCGTTGTTGGGAGGTCTTGCACCGCCGCGTCGTCGCTACAGGCCGTCGCGACCATGGCAGCGCACGCCAGCAGCCCCCATATCCGCACCATCGGAACAGGCTCGCACATCGCCGGGAACGAAAACGGTCGGGCCGACGTTCATTCACCGTGGCCGTTGTTGAGCAGGAAGAGACACCCACCCGAGTCGCGGTGCTGAAACACCGACGGGGTAGTCGGTGGATGCACTGGATCAACTTCCCGTTGCTGTTGATCATGATCTACAGCGGGCTGCGCATCTACAAAGCGGAAGACATCTACGCCTTCGGCATCTTCGGGTGGGAATGGTTCACGTTCTTCCCTGATTCGTTCTACGAGTCGCTCGATCTCAACCGACGTCTGGCTCGGGGCCTCGCCTTTCACTTCAACTTCGCGTGGCTCTTCACCATCAACGGCGTCGCCTATGCGATCTACACCTGGCGCACCGGCGAGTGGCGCGAGATCTTCCCGACCCGTCAGCACGCCAAAGACATGGTCCGTGACGTGACCCACACGGTGCTACACGACCTTCATCTCAGGAAGGACCCTCCTCCGGTTCGCGGTCGCTACAACGAGGCCCAACGGTTCACCTACTCCCTCGTGCTGATACTCGGCGCGCTGGCCATCCTGTCCGGATTTGCCATCTTCAAACCGACGCAGCTCGGTCCTCTCACCTGGTTGCTCGGGGGCTACACCTCGGCCCGAATCATCCACTTCTCGGTGACCATCGCGTTCGTTCTCTTCTTCGTGATTCACATTCTCCAGGTGGCGAGGTCGGGGTGGCGCAACTTCATGAGCATGGTCACCGGATACGAGCTCGAGGACCGAGCCACCTCCGACCGGGAGTCCGCCGATGTCTGAGAAGCCCGAACTCACCGCCGAGGAATACGCGCGTCGGACGCGTCGATCGTTGCTGGTCGGCGGCGCGGCCAGCCTCGCCGGCTTCGGTGGGTGGCGATGGATTCAGGAGCAGGCCGAGGTCGACAACATTCCCTCGGTTCTGCGTGATGGCCACGAACTCAACGAGTCCATCTGGAAGACGCTCTTCCGAGAGGACCAGCAGGCCCGCACGTTCTCACGCGACTCGGCCTCGATTCTGCGAGTCAATGGCACGATCGGGATGCGCGAGGAGCTCGACCTGGCCACATGGGAACTCGAGGTCTTCGGCCCCGACGGCGCACTACTCGGCTCACACACCATCGACGACATCAGGGCCCTCCCTACCCACGAGATGACGGTTGAACACAAGTGCATCGAGGGTTGGGCGCAGATCACCAACTGGGGTGGCGCTCGCTTCTCCGACTTGATGAGCATCTACGCCGACCGGCTCCCCGACGACATCACCGACGTCTACCTGGAGACTCCCGATGGCCGCTACTACGTGAGTGTCGACATCGAGACGATGCGCCACGACCAGACATTGCTCGCCTATGACAATCTCGGTGAGCCGATCGATGACCGTCACGGCGCTCCCCTCCGCCTCGCCACGCCGCTCAAGTACGGCATCAAACAGATCAAGCGAATCGGCCAGATCCACTTCCGCACCGCCCGCGGCGGCGACTACTGGGGCGAGCGAGGCTACGACTGGTACGCCGGGCTCTAGCCCGGAGCGGCGCCCGACCCGATCGTCTGCAACGCGTCGAGAAAGAGCGCCGGGTCGGGACGGAATCGGTAGTTGTCGGTTTCGTGAGCGAAACGCACAACACCCTCAGCGTCGAGAACAACCGCGGTCGGCAGCACCGATTCGACCTCGGGGGCGATGCCGATCGGCGCGCCACCCGGGTGCTGGATGCCGAGTGTTCGCGCCGCAGCATTGTCGTCGTCGACAAGGAACATCATCGGCGCATCGAACTGCCGGGCGAGTTTCGCCGACTCCGCCGCCGGCTGAGGGCTCACCAAGACCACCTGCGCGCCGAGCGCCTCGATATCTCGATACCCCTCGGCCAACTCCTTGACCTGCACGTTGCACAACGGGCACCAGGTGCCCCGGTAGAAGAGCAGCACAGTCGGAGACCCAGCCCATGACGACGAGGTGACCGTGACTCCGTGGAGATCAACGAACGACAGCTCAGGAAGCTTCGACCCGACCGACAGCGCCGCGCTCGGCTCGCGACCGTTCTTCGAATACCAGAACACGTAGACGAGCAGGAGGGCGAAGCATGCAAGCGAGAGAAGGAGCGCTCCTGCGCCCTGGGTGATCGAGACACCAACTCCCGCGGCGCCCAGCAAGAGGGCCGGGGCCGCGTTGAGGTTGCGCCACTGCTTGAGGCCGATCAGAAGGAAGAGCAGAAATTGTCCGGCGGCCGTCACCGCCACACCCCACCAGCCCGTGGCCACTCCGATGACAACGAAGCCGATGTTGCCCAGCATCAACGGGATGATGAAGAAGCGCTTCACTGTCGCTTGCCAGCCGTTCTCGAGTCCTGCCATGCGTTGCTCCCTACGTCTCCGGCCCGATGCGTTCGAGCTCTCCAAAGAACCCGTCGACTCGATTGATCATGCCCGAGGTCTCGTCGACGGTCACGACGTCGAAGCCGCGGATCAACAGCTCGCCCGGCCTCGACGTGATGAACCATTCGTAGCGATGGCGATCATTGTGACTGTCGATGTTGCTCCCCAACGCGAGATCCGCGTCGGGATAGGTGGCCCGAAACTCCCTCACGTTCGCTTCGAGCGCGTCACGGCCGGTGTGTTGATGAAGTGGGTCGACCCACCAGCAATCGTCGCCGACACATCGATCGAGGTGACCGCGTACGGCCTCGACATCTCGCTCGTTCCACATGCGGAGATAGTGCTCGAGGACTTCGGGCGCCCTCTTGTCGGTACTGCTGTCGTCGGTACCACTGTTGTCGGGGCTGGTCATGGCGTCACCTCTCGGAGTTTCGATTCGGTGAATCGGTCGCCCGGCAGGAGCGTCTCGATTCTGAGTTCTGACAGCGTCACGTCGAAGGGCTCGCCGATCGTGGCGATCATCGAGATGAACCGCAACGTTCCCTCCGGCGTCTCGACTTGCATCGGAATCATGAGGTCGTTGCCAGAAGGCAGTGGTGGTCGCGCCGGCAGGTCGGCGACCCCCGGATACGACCGAGCCTCGGCGAGGAGATCGGCGAGTCGGTCGTCAAACGGCCGATCGACGATCTCGCGCTCGAGCCGATGGATCAGCACGGTTGCGAAACGCTCCCAATCGAGCACCTTCGAGCGGATGCCGTCGGGGTGAAAGCAGGTCCGCATCACGTTGAGCGAGACCTCGAGCGGAGGGTCCAGCCCGGCCAGCGCGGCCAACCCGAGCGACGCGCTGTTGGCCATCACGAGGTCCCAACCCCGATCGATCACATAGGCGGGGATATGGCCGTGGGCGGCCAGGACAACGTCGAGCGTGTGGCGTACTTCATCGAGATCCGGATCGTCGAGCCCCCGTTCGGTGTATTCGGGCGAGAACCCCGCGGCGGCGAGAAGAGCGTTCTGGTCTCGCAGAGCCAGATCGAGAGAGCGCCCGAGATGCAGCACCATTTCACGACTCGGCTTCGACTTGCCGGTCTCGAGAAAGCTGAGGTGTCGCTGCGAGACATCGGCCTCGCTGGCGAGGGCGAGCTGGCTGAATCGGCGGGCTTCTCGCCAACGACGAAGCTCTTCGCCGAAAGTGATGACGGGGGTAGCAGTACGAACCATGACGTCATCGTAGGAATTCAGAGGTCACCACGACGATTACCTCCTGCGTCATCGCATCCGCGTGGTCGCGGCGCGACGGTGAGCACATGATGAAAACGCAAACCCCCACATCCGATTCTCCTGATGCCGCCCGACTGCGAATCGTGCTGCGAGCCAACGCCGCAACGTCGATCATCGGCGGCCTGATCGCCCTCGTCGCCGGCTCGTGGGTGTCTCGCGAACTCGGCGTCGACCACATTGTGCTGACCCGTCTACTGGGTGCCGGCCTCGTGATCTTCGCCCTCCAGGTACTCATCATCTCCCGAGCGAACGAGCGCCGCCTCCTGACAGAATCGCTCCTGGTCTCTGTGGCCGACGCGGGATGGGTCGCCGGTTCTGTCGTCGTAATGTTCAGCGGCGTGTTGAGCTCGACCGGCAACGTGGTCATCGGCCTGATCGCCCTCGCCGTGGCCGACTTCGGGGCAACGCAGGTCTGGCTGCGCTCGAAGGCGCAGGCCGCGCCAACCCGTCGACAGCGAGTCGCCGTCTGAGCGTCGCCGCTACGATCGCCCCGTGAGCGAATCGGTTTACCCAAGCAACGAAGCCCTCATGGGCATTGCGATCGAAGAGGCGAAGCTCGCCCCCGCCCACGGCGATGTTCCCGTCGGGGCGCTCGTAGTGATCGACGGCAAGGTCGTCGCGCGACGCCACAACGAACGTGAGCAGTCGAACGACCCCACCGCCCACGCCGAGCTCCTGGCTGTCCGCGACGCGGCCGAGGCAATCGGCTCGTGGCGCCTCACCGATGCGACGGTCGTCGTCACACTCGAGCCGTGCCCGATGTGTGCCGGCGCGTTGCAGCAAGCGCGGATCGCCCGGGTGGTTTATGGCGCGGTCGACATGAAGGCCGGCGCCTGCGGAACGCTCTACAGCCTCGGCAGCGATCCCCGTCTCAACCACGAGTTCGACGCCACACACGGTGTACGAGCCGACGAGTGCGCTCGGTTGCTCACTGACTTCTTCGCGGCCCGTCGCTGAACGCAATCCCCAGGCCAGTCTCGTCCGAGCCGTCTAGCGTTTGCCCATGACGGACGAGCTACATCCAAGTGTCCGACGCATCCTCGAAAAGCACGGGGTGGACACCTTCGCCACGCTGGCGAGTGATCTCTCGACGGCCGACCTGAGTTCGCTGCTGCTGGCCGTCGCTTCCACTCGTGCCGAACACCGCGACGCCAATGAAGTCTTCGCTCAGTACCAGCGCGACAGATTCGTGGCGCCGGCCACCGCTTCGCCCGCGGCGCTTCGAGAGGTAGCGATTGTCGCAACCCGCGTGGCCGGCAGTTTCGACGAGGTCGAACTCGCGCCTCTTGCCCCGTTCGGCACCCACTCGGTTCTCGGCGGAATCAGCCAGAACCGTGTCGTCACGACCACTCGGTTCACCGAAGCAGCGGCGGACCCGACCAACACCCTCGCTCTCGAAGCGGCTGTGCGCCGCCGTGACGCGGTCGACGATGTCCGCCTCTGCGCGGTCCAGAGAGTCACGCGCGCACAGCTGTCGGACGGGCCGCTCACCTTCGCCCATTTCACCCTCTTCGGAATGGTGACGGCGGGACGCGACCGAGGCAACCACAGCTTCGAAGTCGGGGAACTGGTCTCGCACATCAATCACCACTGCGCGCTCATCGCTGCGCTCGGTCTCGGGCCGGCTCGTGTGGCCGTCAGTGACCTGAGTGGCCGACAACAACAGCCGATCGACGCCGCGATCGAGATCCTCACCGGAAACGACATCGCCGCCGAGAGCTGGCCCGAACGACAGGCGGGAGTCGACTACTACCCCTCGCTGTGCTTCAAGGTCTACGCCACGGGGGCCGAGGGCATCGAGACCGAGGTGGCCGACGGTGGTGTGACGAACTGGACTCAGGCACTTCTACAGAACCGCAAGGAGCGATTGGTCACCAGCGGTGTCGGCCTCGATCGACTAGCGCTCATCTCCCCACAGATCGCGTCCTGAGGTCGCTGCTACCGTCTCCCACAAGCAGCTCTCCGACAGCCTCCAACGGGATCGACACTCATGACCAGCACCGCACAACTTCCACCCGACGTCACGGCTGCTGACGCCGAAATACTCTGGACGGACGCGGGGCGCCCGTTCGTGCGTACGCCTGCTGATGCGTTCGCCGACCTGCCGGACTTCCCGTGGGCGGAGAATTATGCGGAGGTCGATGGCATGCGCATGCACTACGTCGATGCCGGAGATCCCGATGGCGAAGTCGTGTTGCTCCTTCACGGTCAACCCGACTGGAGCTATCTCTATCGCAAGATGATTCCGGTGCTGGCCGAAGCCGGCCTGCGGGTGATCGCTCCCGATCACATGGGGTTCGGCAAGTCCGACAAGCCCGTCCAACTGGCCGATTACACATTCCTCCAGCACGTCGCCTGGATCGAAGAGTTCCTCGATGTCGTCGGTCTTCGCGACATCACACCCGTGGTGCAGGACTGGGGGTCGCTCATCGGACTGCGCTGCGTCGGCAACCATCCAGATCGCTTCGCCCGCGTCGTGATCGCCAACGGCAACCTGCCTGTCATGCCCGAAGGGTTCGCTCCCTTTCCGGAACCTGCAACCCTCGAGCCCCAGGACCTCGACTTTCCTTTCGTCATCGGCGGAAGCGGCGGAGAGGGAGGAATGGGCGTGTTCGGCGACTGGATCGCCTACGCCATGGTGGGCAAGGACTACATGCCGTCGGTCGTGATGCGGGGCTCGATTCGGGCGGCGATATCCGACGAGGAGGTCGCCGGCTACGACGCCCCCTTCCCCTCACGCATCTACATGGCCGGCACTCGCATGTTCCCCTCCCTCGTGAACACGCTCGGCCACGCGCCCACCAACGAAGCGGCGCGCGCCGCGCTCGACGCGTTCCCGCGACCGGTGCTCGGCATGTTCGGCGAGAAGGATCCGATCTTCGGCGGGAAAGACGCCAAGGATGCGGCTCGCGTGCAGATCGCGGGTGCGGCCGGCCAGCCCCACCACGACTATCCCGATGCGGGCCACTTCATCCAGGAAGACGTCGGCGCCGACCTGGCCGCGAGAATCGCCGATTGGATCGCAGCCACACCGCGTGGCTGACCTTCCGTCTCGCCGATCGGTGCTCATAGGGCTGAGCACGACAGCGCTCGCCGTCGCCTGCTCGACCTCCGAACCCGACACCAGCGCGACCACCACCACGACAACCGCGGCACCGACGACGAACCCTCCGTCCTCGACCTCGGTGCCGGCCGTGACTGAGCTGACCTCGGCCGACTTCGACGCCGTCGCCACCTGCTCGTCGCTGCCTCCTTCGGGAGCGGGCCCCTTCGGTCTCGATGAACAGTTCATCCGTCGCGACATCACCGAGGGTTACCCCGGCCACCCCCTCCGTCTGGGCCTGCGCATCACCGATGAATCCTGCGCTCCCCACATCGGCGCCGAAGTCGAGATCTGGCACGCCGACGCGACCGGCGATTACTCGGCTTTCACCGACAGCGGAACCGGGAAGGACGAGGCGGGCGGCACCACGTTTCTGCGAGGCACCCAGATCACCGACTCGAACGGCATCGCGATGTTCGAGACGATCGTGCCCGGGTGGTATCCCGGCCGCGCCGTCCACATCCACATCACGCTCCGCACTGTGGAGGGCGATTCCCGCACCGGTCAACTCTTCTTCGACGAGTCGTTCCTCGCCGAGGTCTTCACCGAACCGGACTACGTCGACAACGGCCCGGCCGACACGAGCAACGCCTCGGATGGTGTCGCCGGTGGTCGCGCCCCGATCCTCGAGAGCGCGCCCGGCGAGACTTCGCGTGGTGCCGGCACAGTGGCTCTGCTCAATCTTTCACGCTGATCGATAGTGGTGTCGGCTCGCCGAGCACACCGCTAACCTCGTGGGTGGAAGGTTGCCAGAGCGGACGAATGGGGCGGCCTCGAAAGCCGTTGTGGCCTTAGGGTCACCATGGGTTCAAATCCCATACCTTCCGCCACGAATCGCCGTCTGCCGGGTACGCCCGGGAGGCGGCGATTTCGCGTCAGCGGGGACGCCCGCCGCACCTCAGGATCGAGGTGTCATGAAGACTCGAATGAGTGTGCTCTGGTCGAACGTCGGGATCCACACGCTGTCGCCCTCGACAATGGGGCCATCGGGCCTCGTCGCGATTCCGATTGGAATGATCAACGGATTCGAGTTCGGTGCCGCAAGATCGATACGGGCCAGCGTTCCCGTGTCGAGCGACGCGAACCAGACGAACCCGCCACCAATCGCGCCCTCGAGCGGATCGCCACCGACCTCGACGACTGCATCCACCAGATTGGTGGCGGGATTGATGCGCACAGCCTTGCCATCGGATGTCGGTACCCAGATCGAGCCATCGACTTCCGTTGCCTTCCGAGGAGCCCCGACAAGGGCGATGACCGACGGGTCAGCATCGAGATCGTTGAGATCGAACCTCACAATGCTGTTTCCTGAGCTGCTGCTGCGCACGCCGAGCCACATGGAGTCGAGAGCCGACAACATCCCGCCGTTCGGAACTCCGGGCAGATCAAACACTCGGTCGATCTCACCCGTCTCCGGATCAAGTCGGACGATGGACGACTCCGTACTCGTTCCCGCCCAAACCTCGGCGCCCGATCCTCCGATCCTGGTTGATCCCTCACCGATCGTCACGGTGGTCACGGCGAATGTCTCGCGATCGATCGCCGACACTGTTCCGTCGCCCCGGTTCGGGGCGAACACGAACTTGTCACCGAGGGCCAAGGTGAAGGGATCGTCTCCGACATCGAGCGTCCGGATCAAGTCGCCGGTCGCGGGGTCAACCACATGCACAAAAGACTCACCCGACGCCGGAACCCAAAGGAGCCCGTCGGCGACGAGAGGGCCCTCCGCTCCGCCGGGAAGCTCAGTGATGTCGAGCGTGTCGCCGGTGACGGAGTCAATACGAGCGAGCTGCGCCATCAGCACACCATCGACTCTGCGTCGCTGCATCGCCAACCACAGATCACCGTCGACGACCGCCGGGGTGAAGGCCGCCGGGCCGTAGTCGACCGCGGCTTCGGTATCCACTACGGCGATGGAGTTCATCGCGCCGACGTTGAGACATGCCGGACTCTCGGGCCCTTGATCGGTGCAGCTACGCAGCGTGCCGACCCACGTCTCCACAAAGGAGCGCGTATTCCGTATCCGCTCCGCTGGGTCAGTGTTGGTGATCTGGACTCGCTCGGTGCAGCGGCGGTCAAGATCGTCGTAGACAGCCAAGGCCAGGGCGTATCTGCGCACGAGTTCCTGGTCGGGCGAGGACGCGGCGAGCGAATCGACATCGCCCGCTGCGCTCGCCAAGACGTCGTCATCAAAGGTCTCAGCGGTGCAGCCGCTGATCAGATCGAATGTGGCCAACGGCTCGAGTGAGTCCAGAGCTTCGTCGATCGCGGCTGTGGGATCATCGCCAGCGTCGAGGAAAGCTATCGAGGCCGTCGAGAAGGCGGACCCTTCGATGCCGAGGTCCGCGGTGTTGGAGCCCACGCTCGTGGTCGGTCCCTGCGTGGTTCCGGGTCCCCCGGTCGTGGTCGGACCCGATGTGGTGGGCCCCGATGTGCTGGGACCCAGTGTCGTTTCGGTCCGCTCGCCGCCACCGTCGGACCCGCCGCCGAACGCCATCGCCAGCACGACAACAACGATGAGGACCGCGGCCGCAATCGCGCCGTTGCGCGGAGTGACGTAGTCCTGCCACCACGGCTCCTCGGCTACCGGAGCGTCGATCTCCGGCTCTGGCTCTGGCTCAGGTTCAGGCTCGGGCGCTGGCTCCGGGTCGAGGGCGAGCAACCCGGCACGGTCGGCGGCGATCAACGATGCGCCCTGGCAGATCGCGAGCTTTGGGTGGGCATCGATCGCGAGTGGCATGCCGAGGCCGTTGCCGATGATGTCGCCGACCAACGGCACACGACTGGAGCCACCAACCAGCAGCAACGTGCTGATGTCGTCGATGGGCAGGGCGGCATTGGCAAGCGCCCGTCGCATCGTTTCGAGCGTCGACTCGATATCGGGACGGATCCGGTCTTCGAACTCGCCGCGCGTCATTCGAACGTCGCGCGTAATTCCCGGAAGAGCCACCGGGATCGTCACTTCAATGTCGTCTGAGAGCAGTTCCTTCGCGGAGGTGGCCGAGCGGCGCAACTGCTCGACTCCTGCCGCCACGGCGCCATCCGTGAGATCAAGTCCGCTCCACGCATCGCCCAGCGAGTAGGCGACGTGTTCGAGCACGGCTCGATCGAAGTCGATCCCACCGATGCTGTCGTCGCCTTCAGGCCGACCTGCGAGCTCGAAAGAACCGCCCGTCTTACGAAGGACGCTGGCGTCGAACGTGCCACCACCAAGGTCATAGACCGCAACGACGCTCTCGTCAGCCACGCGAGCCTGGGAGCTGTAGAACACCGCGGCGGCCACTGGCTCAGTGCCGAAGGTCGCATTGGTGATTCCGGCGACTTCGAGCGCGCTCTGCAGTCGGTCGAGCCGATGGTCGGCCCACGACGCCGGGTGAGTGACAACGACGTGCGCGGGCGGCTCGCCGCAGTACGAGGTGACCGTCTCCATCACCGATCGAAGCACCCGACCGAGCAGGTCCTCCACCGTGTAGGGCTGGCCGCCGAGCACCACTGGGGTGTCCGACCCAAGTCGGCGTTTGAACTCTTTCGCGTAGCGGCCCGGATCGTTCAGACCACGGGCGAGCGCGGACTCGCCGATCAGAACCTCGCCCGACTCGCGGGCGTAGGCGACCGTGGGGACAGTGTTCGCGTGACTTCCGAGGCTGATGGTCTCCACTCGGCCGTCGCGATAGATCGCGGCCGCGGTGTAGGTCGTGCCCAAGTCAACACCGAGCGCGTAGCTCACCAGTCCCCCTTCTGACGCCACGGATTCGTGAGCGTAGCTTGGCCGCTCTCCGAGGGCCGCACGGTGATCGCCCCGGCTACGAGCCGACCTTCTGCTCCGCCATCGCCGCAGTCAACTCGCGGATACCGCCGTCTATGGCGCTCTTGTGGGACTCGAGCATGTCCTTTTTGGCTTCAGGGTCAGTCGAGAGTCTGTGAATGCCGGCAAAGTCGATCGGGCGCAGGCCGCCGCTCTTGTCGACGACGAATTGAAGCTCGCCAGAGTTCACGTAGCCCTGGGCTATGAGTTTCTCGCCATAGTCGCGCAGCTGCTCGATCGTCGCCGGCGTCACGCTCGCTCGTACCGCCGCGGCCTCAGTTCGGTCGGACGCGGTGTCGGACCCCGCGTCGGTGAAGCCGCCAGGCTGACGATCCATTGCAAATCCGTATCCCGGGATCGGGTTGGTGCCGACATCCACCATCCCGTGCACGGCGGGCCCATAGCCGGTCAGCTCGGCTGCCCTCGCACCCTCCATTTCCGTCATCAGCTTCTTGCGGAACCTCTCCTGCCTCCGCATGACCTTGACAAGCACGGGCCGGCCGTCCAAGACGCCCTCGAAGACCCCAAGTCCGCGGTCCTTGGCGGTCGCTCCCTTGTGGCCAGTCGTCGCGACGGCGCTCTCGCGTTCGAGGGGCCTATCGAGCGAGTGCGGGGTCGACGTGTCGTTCAGTGCAGGGGGCGCTGGTCGACCACCCGTTCCCGTCGGTGTTGTCGGGGTTTCCGTTTTCTTCAGCGGAGTGAAGGCACCGTCGTCCTGCCCGCGCTCTCGCGCGTGCAAGTCGGACCAGACAGACTGTTCGACGGCCCACCGACGCAGCGCGGCACCGAACTTCCTCCGCTGATCATCCGTGACAACCGGATCCGCATCAGGCTTTTGTCCGTACTGACGCGCCCTGCGTTTGTCCGCGAGTCGCATCCGCTCGGCGCCAGGATCAAGCCACATGCGAACCGCGGCATCCCCTCGCTGCGCCCCCAGTGCGGCCTCTATCGGACCACCGGTCTGGTGGCCGGCGCGGATCGCGCCCTGGAGCATGCGAGCCCCGTACTTCGTCGCAGATCGGACGTCTGTGGGGTCGGCATCCAAGACCCGTTCGATACGGGCGACGTTGCTCCACGAGTTCGCGGCAGCATGGGACTCGGTCTCGCCTTGGGTCATCCCCTTTTCGGTTGCGTGCGCATCGTCGAGAGCCTTTTCCCGCTTGACCGGGTCCATCTCCCGGCGCCGCTGTCCGAAGTCGATCGCCTCAGTCGCCGCGGACGAGGATGCGTAGGCATCGCGGGTATGCCAGAGCGCTTCCATCCGCAGTCGAAGGACTTTGAGCGGGTCAGGACGCTTCTTACTCATCTCGCTCGCGAGCGCCATCTTCTTTTGGTGGGCGAGGCGACCATTCGCGAGCCGCGTCGCCTTCGCTCGGCGGCCGGCTCGGTCGAGACCACGCAACCGCGGGTCGCCGATGTTGGAAATGACCTCCGTAAGCACCGCGCGACTACGGGCACCATGGAATTCGGCCGCCTGTTCGAGGGCGGCACGAACGTCAGCGACTGCTGCCTCTCCCCTCTGCTGGGCAACATCGTCGAGGACGGCTTTGACAACCGGCCCGTCCATGCTCACCGAGCCAAGCCCGTGGGGGTCCACTTCGCGGATGTACTCCGCCATTGCCACCTCGGTCTTGAGTTCGGCCGCACGGCGTCGCTGTTTTGCCGACGTCGGGGCATGGGTGCCCTCCCCCATGTAGGAGAAGGTCTGCACGTCGAGTGCAACCCCTGGATCAGCACCAAGCCTTTGTTCGAGATGTTGGTAGAAGCGATCGGAGAGGCGCGCCGCAGCCCGCACCATTTGCGCTGCTTCGTGCCGCCGCCCGGCTCGAGGCTCGCGCGTCGGAACCCAGTTGATGTCGACATCGCTGTTGATGCCTTTTGTGCCGGTGTCGCGAGCCTCTATGAGGGCGAAGTCGCGTGGCAGCT